>OQVQ01001259.1_pt1 | contig 10451 bp, 16 predicted proteins | sample 1691491 | NCBI WGS metagenome assembly OQVQ01 (sample SAMN03418252, study PRJEB22391) | human gut metagenome | biome: human-gut; feature: organic feature; material: feces | host: Homo sapiens | place: Tanzania | collected 2013-01
CGGAAACCCGGCACGGCGAGAGTTTGCGGGTGAATCGGAATATCCGCTAAACGCCCGTTAATTTATTCAGTTTACCTTTGAAACCTTGTCGTCAACTTCCTTTTTGAGCATCGCGCAAAGTTCGTCGATAGTCATGGTTCCCGCGTCCTCGCCGGAACGTGTTCTTACGGAAACCTTTCCGCTTTCAACCTCGTTGTCGCCGATAACAAGCATATAAGGAACCTTCTGCATGGTAGCTTCGCGGATCTTGAAGCCGATCTTTTCACTTCTGGTGTCCATTTCAACACGGATTCCAACTGCGTTGAGCGCAGCCTTTACCTTTTCGCAGAACTCGTTGTGTCTGTCAGCGATAGGAAGTATAGAAACCTGCACGGGAGCGAGCCAGAGCGGGAATTTACCTGCGTAATGCTCAGTAAGAATACCGATAAAGCGCTCGATCGAACCGAAAGCAACACGGTGTATCATGATAGGCTGGTGCTTCTGACCGTCCGCGCCCGTGTATTCCGCTCCAAAACGCATAGGAAGCTGGAAGTCGAGCTGAATAGTGCCGCACTGCCATGTTCTGCCGATAGAGTCCTCAAGGTGGAAGTCGATTTTCGGACCGTAGAACGCACCGTCGCCCTCATTGATAACATAGGGCATATTAAGTTCGTCAAGCGCTTTCTTTAAGCCGTTTGTCGCCATTTCCCAGTCTTCAAGTGAACCAAGGTGATCCTCGGGCATTGTCGAAAGTTCAACATGATATTTGAAGCCGAAAAGCGTGTAAACCTCGTCGATAAGGCGTACAACGCCCATGATCTGGTCGGTTATCTGCTCTCTCGTCATAAAGATATGTGCGTCGTCCTGAGTAAAGCAGCGTACACGCATAAGACCGTGTAGCTGACCCGACTTTTCGTGGCGGTGAACAATACCAAGCTCGCCGAGCTTCATCGGGAGATCCTTATAAGAACGCGGTTCCATTTTGTATACAAGCATTCCGCCGGGGCAGTTCATCGGCTTGATAGCAAATTCGGTGTCATCAATGGTCGTGGTGTACATATTGTCCTTGTAGTGATCCCAGTGACCCGAAGTTTCCCAAAGCTGGCGGTTAAGCATGATAGGCGTGCTTATTTCCATGTAGCCGTCACGCTCGTGTATCTCATGCCAGTACTTGAGCAGCGTATTTTTGAGAATCATGCCCTTCGGGAGGAAGAACGGGAAGCCCGGACCCTCGTCCATAAGAGTGAACAGACCCATTTCTTTGCCTATTTTTCTGTGGTCGCGCTTTTTCGCCTCTTCAATTCGGTTAAGATACTCCGCGAGGGCTTCCTTTGTCGAGAAAGCTGTTCCGTAAATTCTGGTGAGCATCTTGTTCTTTTCCGAACCTCTCCAGTACGCACCCGCAACTGAAGTGAGCTTAAACGCCTTTACCGAGGAAGTGGACATAAGGTGCGGACCCGCGCAGAGGTCGGTGAATTCGCCCTGCTTATAGAACGAAATAGGCTCGTTCTTGCCTGCGTGTTCTTCGCAAAGCTCAACCTTGTAGATTTCGCCTATGCTCTTTAAATATTCGATAGCTTCTGCGGGCGGCAGTTCAAACTGCTCGAGACGCAGACCCTCTTTTACGATTTTTTTCATTTCAGCTTCGATTTTTTCGAGTTCCTCGGTCGTAAACGGGGTTTCAACGTCAAAATCGTAATAGAAGCCGTTGTCGATAGCGGGACCGATAGCAAGCTTTACCTCGGGGAAAAGGCGCTTTACCGCCTGAGCGAGAATATGCGAAGCCGTGTGGCGGAAAGTTCTTCTGCCGTCCTCGTCATCGAATGTAAGTATTTCAAGTTCGCAGTCCTTGTCAACGGTAGTTCGTAAATCACACACCTTACCGTCGATTTTTGCAGCGCACGCAGCTTTCGCAAGCCCGCCGCTTATTTCCTTTGCAATATCGAACGCGCTTTTTCCCGCCTCAAATTCGCGGACAACGCCGTCCTTCAATGTGATTTTCATGTTCTTCCGTTCCTTTCACTGCTAAACAGTTTTGATTTGTTTGTACCGTCTGATACAAATTTAATTGTATCACGTTCAAAGGAATTTGTCAATATTTTTGTGCAGTTTCGCGGTTATATTCCGCTATTTGCACAAAAATAAAAAGCTCGGTTACCTTACCGAGCTTTTTTAGATTGGCACGCCAAGAGGGATTCGAACCCCCGACCCTTTGGTTCGTAGCCAAATACTCTATCCAGCTGAGCTATTGGCGCATACCTATCTCAAATCACCTATTTATTATACACTATAAAGTTCAATTTGTCAAGACTTTTTTGCAATTTTTTCAAAAAAAGAAAGCCTGTCCGAAAAATGGACAGGCTCTCCTGCACTATTGATTAAACAAGCTCAATGATAGCCATTTCCGCTGCGTCGCCGCGACGGGGACCGATCTTAACGATTCTTGTATAACCGCCGTTCTTGTCTGCATACTTCGGTGCGATTTCATCGAAGAGCTTCTTAGAAACGGACTCCTTTGTAACATAAGCGAAAACCTGGCGCTTGGAGTGAAGGTCGCCCTTCTTTCCGAGGGTAATCATCTTTTCGGCTTCGCTGCGAACTTCCTTAGCTCTGGAAACGGTCGTTTCGATCTTGCCGTTTTCGAGTAAGAAGGTTACCATAGCTCTGAGCATAGCCATTCTATGGTCGCTTGTTCTGCCTAATTTTCTCATTGCCATAATGGTTTCTCCTTTCTGACAAACTGTATGTCAATTCAATTATTCATCGCTTGAAGCGAGGTCAAAGCCTAGTGACTGGAGCTTTGCTCTTACTTCTTCAAAGGACTTTTTACCTAAGTTTCTTACCTTCATCATGTCTTCCTGAGACTTATTGATGAGGTCGTCTACCGTGTTAATTCCTGCACGCTTCAGGCAGTTGAACGAGCGGACGGAGAGGTCGAGGTCTTCGATAGTCATTTCGAGGATCTTGTCCTTGCTCTTATCCTCCTTATCAACCATAAGCTCGGGCTGAGTAGACTCGTCCGAAAGCTCAACGAACCGTGATAAATGCTCGCAGAGGAGCTTAGCGGCATAGGAAACGGCTTCCTTAGCGGAAATCGTTCCGTCCGTCCATACTTCGAGAATGAGCTTATCATAGTCGGTTCTCTGACCAACACGGGTATTTTCAACCGTGTAGTTTACCTTCAGTACAGGCGTATAGATGCTGTCAACAGCGATAACACCGATTGCGGGCTGAATAAGGCTCTTGTTCTTTTCTGCGGAAACATAGCCTCTGCCTCTGTCGAAGGTAAGCTCCATAAAGAGCTTAGCCCCCGCGCTGAGGGTCGCGATATGCATTCCGGGGTCGAGAATTTCGATTTCGCTGTCGGTCTTGATGTCGCCGGCAGTTACAACGCCTTCTCCTTCTGCTTCGATATATACTGTCTTGGGGCATTCGCCGTACATTTTCGCGATAAGTCCCTTAACGTTCAGGATAATTTCCGTAACATCTTCCTTAACGCCGGGAATTGTCGAAAATTCATGCTGTATCCCGTCGATCTTGACTGATGTTACTGCAACACCGGGTAAAGAGGAGAGCAAAACACGTCTTAGGCTGTTGCCTAATGTATTGCCATAGCCTGCTTCGAGGGGTTCAAGAACGAACATACCGTACTTTCCGTCCGGCTTGAGCTTAATTGTCTCTATTTCAGGCTTTTCTATTTTTTCAAGCATTCCTTAACCCTCCTGCTTAATTCGTTTGGTTGTGGGATTTCTCCCTCGTACAAAGGGCTATTATTCAATAAAAATGACTTAACAAAATGATTGAACAAAGCGCCCCAGTTAATTTTAAATTACGATAATCCGCGCGAACCCTCCGCGCAGCATTTCGGTCACATTGTAAATTAAAAATAACTGCACCTCAGCATTATATGCTGAAAAGCTATTATTTAGAATACAACTCGATGATAAGGTGTTCTTCGACTTCGTAATCCAACTCGTCGCGCTGAGGCATTCTTGTTACCTTTGCGCTCATAGCTTCCTTGTTCATATCAAGCCATAACGGGATAAGTCTGCCGTTTGTAGCTTCGACAACCTGTGCGAACTTGGCGCTCTTCTTGCTCTTATCGGATAAAGCGATAACGTCGCCTGCCTTGATTCTGTAAGAGGGGATATCTACCTTCTTGCCGTTTACGGTGAAATGACCGTGACCTACGAGCTGTCTTGCTTCACGTCTTGTGATAGCCAGACCCATTCTGAATACAACGTTATCCAGTCTGGTTTCGAGTAAGCGGATAAGGTTCTGACCGGCGATACCTTCTTCCTTGATAGCCATTTCGTAGTAGTGGTAGAACTGTTTTTCAAGTACGCCGTAGATGAATTTCAGCTTCTGCTTTTCCTTTAACTGAAGACCATATTCAGAAGTCTTTTTTCTTACGTTTGCGTTCTTGTTTCTTGTTGTTTCCTTAGAATAACCCATAACCATGGGGCTGATTCCGAGAGCCTTGCATCTCTTGAGCACCGGCGTTCTATCTACTGCCATATTAACCTCCGTTTTTTAATCAATATCGATTCTTAATTTCGACTCTGAGTAAACTTAAACTCAGTTTATTTACTTAGACGCGGCGTCTCTTAGGCGGACGGCATCCATTGTGAGGGATAGGTGTAACGTCCTTGATCATGCGAACTTCGAGGCCTGCTGCCTGAAGAGCGCGGATCGCAGCTTCACGTCCTGCACCCGGACCCTTTACATATACTTCAACAGTCTTCAGACCGTGGTCCATAGCTGCCTTAGCTGCTGTTTCAGCAGCGGACTGTGCAGCGAAAGGAGTAGACTTTCTCGAGCCTCTGAAGCCGAGTTCGCCTGCGCTTGCCCACGATAATGTGTTGCCCTGAAGGTCTGTGATTGTAACGATTGTGTTGTTGAATGTAGACTGGATATGAGCGGAACCGTTTTCAACGTTCTTGCGCTCACGGCGTCTGCGGATAACGGGCTTCTTACCGTTTGTCTTTGCCTGTGCCATTTCGTTACCTCCTTACTTCTTCTTGTTAGCAATAGTCTTCTTGGGACCCTTGCGTGTTCTTGCATTTGTCTTGGTTCTCTGTCCGCGGCAGGGAAGACCCTTTCTGTGACGAGTTCCGCGATAGCAGTTGATTTCAACGAGACGCTTGATGTTAAGCGCAACGTTTCTTCTTAAATCACCTTCAACGGTATATTCAGCGTCGATGATTTCACGGATCTTTGCTTCTTCAGCGTCGGTCAGATCCTTAACTCTCGTGTCGGGGTTGATGCCGGCTTTTGCGAGAATATCATTTGCGGACTTTCTGCCGATACCGTAAACGTATGTTAAACCGATTTCAACACGCTTATCTTTCGGTAAATCCACACCAGCAATTCTTGCCATAACTGTGTTCCTCCTGTTTTATTCCGGGCTTAATCAGCCCTGTCTCTGCTTATGCTTAGGGTCCTGACAGATAACCATTACCTTACCCTTACGCTTGATTACCTTGCACTTATCGCACATAGGCTTTACTGAAGGTCTTACTTTCATTGTGTTAACCCTCCTTTTGGTTAAACTTACTTAGCTCTCCATGTGATACGTCCCTTATTAAGGTCATAAGGGGACATTTCAACAGTAACCTTATCGCCGGGAAGAATACGGATAAAATTCATTCTCAGCTTTCCGCTTACATGAGCCAGTATTTTGTGGCCGTTCTGCAGCTCAACCTGAAACGTTGCATTCGGAAGCGCTTCAAGTATCGTGCCTTCAACTTCAATTACATCTTCTTTAGACAAGCTTTACTCACACTCCTTAGCGGTCAGCTCTCTTAAAGCCGTCCGTAATTTCCTGTTCGTGATTTCATCGAGAGGAATTGTCTGATTCGTTTTCGCGAGGTGCTTAGGATTTTTCTTTTTCGGGTTTTCGAGGGGGCGTTCCTTTCCGTCGCAGACGTAAACGAAGCCGTCCTTTATTTCTGTTATTACAAGCGGGTAGCCGCTGTCGCGTCCTGCCCTGCTTAATACTACCATTCCCTTTTTAAAGTCCATTTTGTCACCCGTCAGTGTTTTTCCAGAGTTAGGATAACCGGCTTATCGTTGGTAATGCAGATCGTATGCTCAAAGTGGGCGGAAAGGTTTCCGTTTCCCTCTACGACGGTCCACTTATCCGCGAGAATGTTTACCTCTGCGGTAGTGCTGTTGACCATCGGCTCGATCGCTATCGTCATGCCGGGTACAAGCCTCGGTCCCCGTCCGGGTCTTCCGTAATTCGGAACCTCGGGGTCCTCGTGCATTTCCCTTCCTACTCCGTGTCCGATAAACTTCCGTACAATATAGTACCCGTTTTCTTCAACGTATGTCTGGATTGCGGCGGATATGTCGCCGACGCGGTTTCCTGCAACTGCCTGTTCAATTCCCTTATAGAGCGCTTCCTCTGTTATGCGAAGCAGGTGCTCCGCCTTTTCGGAAACGGGTCCGATTTTAAATGTGCGCGTGTTATCGCCCATAAAACCGTTAAGCTCCGCGACAATATCACACGAAAGAATATCGCCCTCTTTGAGAATTTTTGTTTTAGACGGAATTCCGTGTATAAGCTCCGCGTTTACCGAGAAGCAGTTATGTCCGGGAAAGCCGCCATAGCCCTTACAGGGTGAATGCCCGCCCTTTGATATGACAAAGTCGTTTACGATCTTATCCAGCTCCCATGTCGAGATGCCGGGGACCGCGTGCTTTCCCGCGACTGCAAGTGCCTGCGCCGCAAGTTCGCCCGCCTTCATCATTTTTGCGATTTCTTCTGCCGATTTAACTTGAATCATTCCGTTTTATCCTTCGATCGCTTCCATAGTAAGCTTTGCGGTATCTTCGATTTCTTCCTGTCCGATAACCGTTCTGAGCTTGCCCTTTGCCTGATAATAGTCCTTGAGGGGAGCGGTTTTTTCCTTATAGGTCGCGAGTCTGGAAAGAACCGTTTCCGGCTTATCGTCAACTCTCTGTACAACCTTTGCGCCGCAGCTATCGCAAACGCCCTCAACCTTTGTAGGCTTAAAATCGGTATGATAGGAAGCGCCGCAGCCTTCGCACACGCGTCTGCCGGAGAGTCTTGCGCAGATCTTCTCGTCGGGAACATAAATCTCGATAACCTTGTCGATCTGAACGCCCATTGCGTCGAGCGCTTCAGCCTGAGCTACCGTTCTCGGGAAGCCGTCGAGGATAAAGCCGTTCTTCGCGTCGTCCTTAGCGATTCTGTCCTTTAAAATACCGATTACGATTTCATCGGGAACAAGGTCGCCCCTGTCCATATAGTCTTTTGCAGCAAGCCCCGTGGGTGTCTGGTTCTTAACTGCTTCTCTGAGCATATTGCCTGTAGAGAGTGCGGGGATACCGAGCTTTTCGCACACGATCTCCGCCTGAGTACCCTTGCCTGCGCCGGGAGCACCTAAAAAGATTAAATTCATACTTACTCCTATTATTCGTCGTGAATCCGGAGGAAGGAGCCGGCAAAATATGCCGTTCCTTTTCCAAAATCCATTTGCTTATTCGAGGAAGCCCTTGTGGTGACGCATCATCATCTGGCTTTCCAGAGAACGTACCGTTTCAAGCGCAACGCCTACTACGATGAGCATTGTCGTACCGCCGAGGGAAACGTTGATCTTTGTGATCATCTGGAAAACGATAGGGAAGATAGCGATAAACGCTAAGAAGATCGCGCCGATAAGAGAAACCTTGGACAGCGAGTTCTGAATGAACTCCGATGTGGGCTTGCCGGGTCTTATACCGGGGATTGCTCCGTTATTTTTCTTAAGATTATTGGCAATTTCTACGGGGTTATACTGGATAGCGATGTAGAAATAATTGAACGCAATAATCAGCACAAAATAAAGAATTCCGTATAACCAGCTGCTCTGGCTGAAGAGTCTTACAAAGCCTTCCCAGAAGTCATGACCGCTTGTGTTGTCGCCGGTAATGCCGAAGAAGTAGCAGATCGTCTGCGGTAAGGACATAACCGACATTGCAAAAATAATCGGCATAACGCCCGCCATAGCGACCTTAATCGGAATGTGCGACGACTGACCGCCGTACATTTTTCTTCCGACAACTCTCTTTGCATACTGAACGGGGATTCTGCGCTCTGCGTTTGTCATAAGTACAACGAGTGCGATCATTGCTACGAAGATGATAAGGATAACGGGAACGAGAATTGCGTTCTTCATGTTGTCCTTCATCGTCATGATGAGGGTATAGACCGCGGAGGGTCCTCTAGCAACGATACCCGCGAACAGGATCATCGAGATACCGTTTCCGATACCCTTTTCGTTGATCTGGTCGCCGAGCCAGATAATAAGCGACGCGCCTGCCACGAAGCACGAAACGATCGTGATTGCGGCGAGAACTCCTTCAAAACCGCTGAGATACTTTACAACGCCGTAATTGCGCAGTGCAAAGTAGAACGCGATAGCCTGGAAAAGCGCAAGACCGAGAGAGGTCAGCTTTGTGATTGTGTTGAGCTTCTTTCTGCCCTCCTCGCCCTCTTTGCTGAGACGCTCGAGAGCGGGAATTGCGACAGTTAAAAGCTGAATGATGATTGACGCGTTAATATACGGGGTGATGGACATTGCGAACAATGTACCCTGGCTGAGCGAGCCGCCCGTCATTGTGTCAAGATAGCTTAAAAGCGTGCCCTCGCCGAGCATTCCGGCGATTGCATTGCTATCGAGGAACGGCACAAAAACAGCCGATCCGAAACGGAAAATAACGATGATGAATAATGTGTATAAAATCTTTTTACGAAGCTCTGTGACTTTCCACGCATTTCGGAAGACTTCAAACATTATACCACCTCTGCCTTTCCGCCTGCTTTCTCGATTTTTTCAGCAGCAGAAGCAGAGAACTTCGCAGCCTTTACAGTAAAGCTCTTGGTAACTTCGCCGTTTCCGAGAACCTTTACGCCGTCAAGTGTGTTCTTGAGTAAACCGCTTTCGATTAAAGCAGCCTCGTCGATAACTGCGCCGTTTTCAAAACGCGCTTCTAAATCAGCAACGTTTACGGTCGCAAATTCCGTAGCAAAGATATTGTTAAATCCGCGCTTAGGAATACGCATAGCGAGCTTGGTCTGACCACCTTCAAAGCCCGGCTTAACGCCGCCGCCGGAACGTGCCCACTGACCCTTATGACCTTTACCTGCTGTCTTACCCTGACCGGAACCGTGGCCGCGGCCGATGCGCTTAACTTCCTTTGTTGCGCCTTCAGCAGGAGATAATTCGTGTAGCTTCATGGTTACACCTCCTATGAATAAAATTATTCTTCGGTAACTTCAACTAAATAGTGAATTTCCTTGATTTTGCCTCTTGTTGCCGCATTGTCGGGCTGTTCAGTAACATCGTTTACCTTTCTGAGACCTAAAGAGTTCGCAGTAGCAATGTGACTGTCCTTACGACCGATGAGCGACTTTACTAACTTTATCTTGAGTGCCATAAGTCATTTCATCCTTTCTCTTTTTAGCCTAAGATTTCCTTAACGGTCTTACCTCTGAGCGCTGCAACTTCTTCTGCGTCTCTGAGAGAAGCGAGACCCGCGATCGTAGCGCGAACTACGTTGCAGGGGTTGTTGGAACGCAGGGACTTTGTACGAATGTTCTTGATTCCTGCCATTTCAACTACGGCACGAACCGGGCCGCCTGCGATAACGCCGGTACCCTCGGGAGCCGGACGCATGAGAACTGCGCCTGCGCCGAACTTACCAACTGTTTCGTGGGGAATGGTTGTACCCTTTAAAGAAACCTTAATAAGGTTCTTCTTTGCGTCTTCGATACCCTTGCGGATTGCGTCCGGAACTTCGTTGGACTTACCTAAACCGAAGCCTACAACGCCGTTTCCGTCGCCGACTACTACGAGAGCGGAGAACTTCATAATGCGTCCGCCCTTAACGGTCTTTGATACGCGGTTAAGAGCAACCACCTTTTCGGCGAGCTCGTATTTTGATGCATCTAAAAGTGCCAAAGCCTTATCCTCCTGTAATTATTAGAAATTGAGTCCGCCTTCGCGCGCACCCTCTGCCAGAGCAGCAACTCTGCCGTGGTATACATAACCGGAACGGTCGAATACTACGTCGCTTATGCCCTGTGCCTTTGCCTTTTCAGCAAGTGCTAAACCAACCTTCTTGGCTGCTTCGCAGTTGCCGCCGTATTCTGTAAAGCTCTTTTCGTTTGAAGAAGCTGCGCAAAGCGTCTTGCCTGCTTCGTCGTCGATAAGCTGAGCATAGATGTTCTTAGCGGAACGGAAAACATTAAGGCGGGGACAAGCAGCAGTACCGGAGATCTTAATACGCACTCTCTTATGACGCTTGATTCTGTTCTTATTGCTGTCGATTTGTTTAATCATTTCTTATCACTCCTTACGTTTTACTTCTTGCCCTTGCCGGCTTTACCTTCCTTGCGGCGGATAACTTCGTCGGTATACTTGATACCCTTGCCCTTATAAGGCTCGGGAGGACGCTTGCCT
>OQVQ01001260.1_pt1 | contig 10450 bp, 10 predicted proteins | sample 1691491 | NCBI WGS metagenome assembly OQVQ01 (sample SAMN03418252, study PRJEB22391) | human gut metagenome | biome: human-gut; feature: organic feature; material: feces | host: Homo sapiens | place: Tanzania | collected 2013-01
GGAAGGGGGCTGTACGATATATAAATTACTGTCTTTGGCTTTCTGCTGTCCTTCTAGCCTCTCCTAGGGGAGAGGTGGCATCGCAAAGCGATGACGAAGAGGGGGTTCCCCCCTACACTATATAGTAACAAAATATTAACAAAACACTATATGTTGACAATTGCGGAATTTTGTGTATAATAGAGTCATAACCTAATGCAGTCTGCTTCCTGACGGATAAGTGGAATTGACCACGTGGAGGCAGATGAATGTATGCGCCGACCGTCTGGGCAAAATTGCCCAGACGTTTTTTCTTTATAAGGAGCAAAAGAGAAAACCCGGGTGACTAGGTAATACTTATAAAGAGAGGTATTCATGATGCAACAGACAAAAAACAGATGGCTGATCGTGCTGGCAGCCATCGGCATTCACATCAGCATTGGCAGCGTATACGCATGGAGTGTACTGACGAAGCCTATTATGCAGGCTATGGGTTTTTCGCTGAAGGAGGTTACCTGGACCTTTTCGCTGGCGATTTTGTTCTTGGGAACTTCCGCAGGTTTTTTGGGAACGTATGTTGAAAAATACGGACCTCGCCGCAGCGGTCTGATATCCATGTGCTTTTTCGTAAGCGGTCTGCTGGGTACAGCCTATGCACTGACACAGCACAGCCTGCTGCTGTTATATCTTTTTTACGGCGTTATCGGCGGTATCGGTCTGGGAACAGGCTATATTACGCCGGTGTCTACACTGGTGAAGTGGTTCCCCAATAATCGCGGTCTTGCAACTGGCTTGGCGATTATGGGCTTCGGTTTTGCCAGCCTCGTTGCAGGTCCGTTGATGCAGATTTTGATTGCTAAATACGGCTTGGTAGAAAACTTTGTGATCCTGGCCTGCATTTACGCAGTAGTTATGACTGCTTCCGCACTTTATCTGGAGCCGCCGAAGCAGGAAACTGCAGCAGGCAAGGGACAGTTCAAAGCGAAGATGCCTGAGCATGTGCAGTACACCGTGAAGGAGGCTATGCACACTTGGCAGTTCTATGCTTTATGGTGGATTTTCTTTACGAATATCACCTGCGGCATCGGCCTGTTAGCGGTAGCTTCGCCTATGGCACAGGAGGTTATCGGTATGTCTCCGATTGCGGCGGCTTCTATGGTTGGTATCATCGGCCTGCTGAACGGCGGCGGACGTATTGTGTGGTCTACTATTTCCGACTATATTGGTCGCGCAAATACCTATCTGGCATTTTTCGTGATTGAGATTGTGGCCTTCTACCTTTTGGGTGGCGTAAATGAAAGCTTTATGTTCCAACTGCTGGTGTTCATTATCATCACTTGCTATGGCGGTGGCTTTTCCTGCATGCCGGCGTATTTGAGCGATTTGTTCGGCACCAAGCAGCTGAGCGCAATTCACGGGCGTATTTTAACAGCATGGGGCCTGGCAGGTATTGCGGGACCGCTGCTTTTATCCGTAATTTATGAGCGCACACACAGCTACAGCTTTACGCTGTACTTCTTCAGCGCCTGCTTTGTAGTAAGCCTGCTGCTGGCAGCAGTGCTCAAGCTTAAGGGCAAAACTGCCTGAGCTTTTGTTTGATGAAGCAAATTCCACTACAAAATCACTTTTTTTGCTAAAAAACGAAAAATTTTAAGCGTCCTACCCTAAAATAGCATTTGGGGTGGGGCGCTTTTTTGCTACCGGGCATATAATGAGCGTATAGAAAAAAATATTCTGTTGGATAAAAGGAGGCGTACATTATGAAAAAGCATTTTAAGTATCTGGCAACGGCAGGCTTGATTGCTGCGCTGTTTTTGTCGGCAGGCTGCGGGGATGATGCCAAGGATAAGAAGCCTGCGCCTGAGCCGGAGAAAAAGGTGGAGAATGTTGTAGTAAAACCTCAGGATGGAAAATATTACAGATATCCCGATTACATTAAGGATGTGACCAAAACACCGAAGATGACACCGGAAATAGTTAAGTACATTGATGATTTTGCCTCGACGCTTAAATTCCACCCGGATTCCAAGGGCAAATTCACCAATAACTCCCTGATAAAGAATCCGGAAGAAAAAATTCACTATATCAATATGTCTGCCCTTGGCCCCAATCATAACAATAAGATAAAGTTTAAAAATTCCAAAGGTAAGGAAGTTTATCAGCAGGAGGTTTACAGCATCAATATGACGATAGATGCCGCTACCGATAAATTAAAGTCTGTAAGATGCTCTATTTTCGAACAGAATCCGGATATTCCTGACGGTAAAACTACATATGTTGTGAAAAAAAGATTTGATTGACCTGCTTTAGCATAAATCAATAAAAATTTTAAGCGTCCTACCCTAAAACGGCTTTTGGGGTGGGGCGCTTTTTAGTTCCCTGGCATATAATGAGTGTAGAGAAAAGCAAAAGCTTAAGCAGATGTAAAAAAGGAGGCGAAGTTTATGAAAAAGCAATTGAAGTATCTGACTACAGCAGGTCTGCTGGTAGCGCTGCTTTTGGCGGCAGGCTGCGGCGATGATGCCAAGGACAAAAAGCCTGCGCCTGAGCCCGATAAGAAGGTGGAGAATGTTGTAGTAAAACCTCAGGACGGAAAATATTACAGATATCCCAGTTACATTAAGGATGTAACGCAAACACCTAAAATTACGCCGGAAATGCTTAAGTACATTGATGATTTTGCATCGACGCTTGAATTCCACCCGTCTTATAATGGTAAATTCGTCAATGATTCCAAGATAAATAATCCTAATGAAAAATATCATGCTGTTTATCTGTATGCCATTGGTCCCAAGCATAACAATAAGATAAAGTTTAAAAATTCCAAAGGGAAGGAAGTTTATCAGCATCAGGTTTACACTATCAATATGCAGATAGAGGCTGCTACCGGTAAATTAACGTCTGTACTATGCTCTATTTTCGAGCAGAATCCGGATATTCCTGACGGCAAAACTACATATGTTGTTAGAAAATCCTTTGATTGAGCTGCACTTTGAAATGGTGTTATGGTCTTTGCTAGGAATGAAATGCTTATCTTAACGAGCTGCTGATGAAAAGCAGTATATGTGGCGGTGAGATAAGTGAACTGCTGTGAGCCGCTGCGCGTGAGCGTGGCGGCTTTTTGGATTATAAATGAATGCTCAGAGTATGAGGACTATGGTATAATGATATATAGATAGGATACTTGAATGGAGGTAATTGTTATGACGAACTATTACAGCACTATAAATGAGGTTGTTCTTACTTTTTCTAATATTTCACGTAACAAAGATGGGTTTGCAAGTATTGTAGCTCGTTTTGAACGTCCGAATGCTACTGGTTTTGATTTTTCGGAGTGGCAGCTTCCGTGCATTGCGAATACCAAGGCATTTGGTTTTTCTGAGGATGATATTATGATGCAGGAGCGTTATCTGCGTAACAATATGCCTTTGATTTGGGAGATGGCGAGGGAGAAAGAGAAGGAGATGCAAAAAAGTGCCTAAAGCGTTACTTGATTTTATGGGATATGTCTTTTTCTTTTGGTCGCGCGAAGATGGTGAACCGCCTCATGTTCATGTATGCAAAGGCGCTCCGTCAAAGGTGTCTGCAAAATTTTGGATAAAAGATGATGAGATTATTATGGAGCATAATGATGCGCAGATTCCTGCTAAGGATTTGAAAAAGATTCAGATGTATATTAGTTTGAATAAGAAGGATATTATTTATGAGTGGTTCAGGCATTTTGGACAGTAAGGCAGATGTTTATGCTTTAGCAGATGCTGCTGAGGTTATCGTTCAAGGATATGCATTTTTTGATAGAGGTGATAGTGTTACTATAATCAATTTGCATAAGCCAAATGAGTTTGCCCGTTTTTATAACAACGAGCTAATTGAAACTAATATGGACGATATAGAAGCGTATAAGGTTAATAAGCTTTATCAGGCTAATGTAAAGTATATGGAGAAGGATTAATGTAAAGAAGTCGATAAATCCTTTCCCCCTCTTGACAATCCCACCTCTTCCTTGCTAAGATATAGAGTATAACAAAATATCTACAGGCAAGGAACGAGAGGCTTATCTCCGTAAAGCCACTAAAGAGAAGCAGCGGTTGGTGCAAGCTGTGTGGCGGTGAGGTGAGTGTAGCTCGGGAGCTGTTTTGCTGAACATCATAGTAGGCAAAAACGTGCGCACACGTTACGTGCATTGAGTGCCTTGTGCAAAAAGCATAAGGAAGATAGGTGGTACCACGATTATTCGCCCTGTCCGTAAAGGACAGGGCTTGTTTATTTTTAAGGAGGAATTTTTTTATGTGTGAAGAGCATAATATCCCTAAGGTTTATGATCCTGCTTCCGTAGAGAAGAAGTGGTATAAATTCTGGGAAGAGCATCGTTATTTTCATGCCGAAGTAGAAGAAGGCAAGGACGCTTTCAGTATTGTTATCCCCCCACCGAACATCACCGGTCAGCTGCATATGGGCCATGCGCTGGATAACACCCTGCAGGATATCCTGATCCGCTGGCACCGCATGATGGGCCACAATACCCTGTGGATGCCCGGCTATGACCATGCAGGCCTGGCAACCCAAATTAAGGTTGAAGAGGTTATCAAAAAAGAGGAAGGCAAGACTCGTTACGACCTGGGCCGCGAAGAGTTCCTGAAACGCGTTTGGGAATGGAAGGAGCAATACGGCGACCGCATTATCAACCAGCTGAAGCATCTGGGCGTTTCCTGCGACTGGGAACGTAAGCGCTTCACTATGGATGAGGGCTGCTCTAAGGCTGTTCGCGAGGTGTTCTGCACCCTGTTCGAAAAGGGCCTGATTTATAAAGGCACTCGCATCACCAACTGGTGCGTAAACTGCAACACTGCACTGAGCGATATCGAGGTTGAGCATAAGGACGATCCGGGCCATCTCTGGTACATCAACTACCCGGTAGTTGAAGAAGAAGGCCGCAGCCTGATGATTGCAACCACCCGTCCGGAAACTCTGCCCGGCGATACTGCTGTAGCAGTTAACCCGGAGGACCCGCGTTATGGAGATTTGGTTGGCAAAACTCTGCGTCTGCCGACTACCGACAGAGTTATTCCTATCATCGCTGATAGCTATGTTGATACCAAATTCGGTACCGGCGCTGTAAAAATTACTCCGTCCCATGATCCTAACGACTATGAGATGGGTATCCGCCACAACCTGCCGAGCATCGTTGTTATTGGCATGGACGGCATTATGACGAAGGAAGCCGGCAAGTACGAGGGCATGACTCGTGAGGAATGCCGCAAGGCTATCGTTGCTGACCTGAAGGCTGACGGCTATCTGGTTAAGGTTGAAGAGCATTCCCATGCTGTTGGTCACTGCCAACGCTGCGGCCATGCTGTTGAATCTCAGGTTTCCACCCAATGGTTCGTTAAGATGGAGCCTTTGGTTAAGGCTGCTGTTGATTGCGTTGAAGACGGCCGTACTCAATTTGTACCGGAACGCTTCACCAAAACCTATACCGGCTGGATGGATAACATCCGTGACTGGTGTATCTCCCGTCAGATCTGGTGGGGCCACCGCATTCCTGTATGGTACTGCGATGACTGCGGCGAAATGAGCGCCAGCCGTACCGATTTGACTGTTTGCCCGAAATGCGGCAGCGCACATATCCATCAGGATGAGGACGCACTGGACACCTGGTTCAGCTCCGCTCTGTGGCCGTTCTCTACCATGGGCTGGCCTGATAAAACTCCGCTGCTGAAGCAATTCTATCCGACAAGCGTACTCGTAACCGGTTACGATATCATCTTCTTCTGGGTTGCACGTATGCTGATTATGGGTATGGAATTCATGCATGAGATTCCGTTCGACAAGGTATTCATCCATGGTCTGGTACGCGACAGCCAGGGCCGCAAGATGTCCAAATCTCTGGGCAACGGCATCGACCCGCTGGAGGTTATTGACCAATACGGCGCTGATACCCTGCGCTTTATGCTGATTACCGGCAACACTCCTGGTAATGATATGAGATTTATCAATGACCGTGTTGTGGCCACCAGAAATTTTGCTAACAAGCTGTGGAATGCCTCCCGCTTTATGCTGATGAATCTGGAGGGATTTGATAAGTCCTTTGTTCCAGCAGAGGAGGATTATACCTTGGCTGACAAGTGGATTATGTCACGTTATGCCAAGACTGCTCAGGGCGTTACGGCCAACCTGAAGAAGTTTGAGCTGGGTGAGGCAGGCCGCCTGATTTATGAATTTATCTGGAATGAATTCTGCGACTGGTATATTGAGCTGGCCAAGGCTAGACTTTATGACAAGGAAAATCTCCGTCCTCGTCAGACTGCTCAGTATGTATTAGGCTATGTGCTGGAAGGCACACTGCGTCTTCTGCATCCATTTATGCCATTTATTACTGAGGAAATCTGGCAGCATATTCCTCATGAAGGTATCAGCATTATGGTATCCCAGTGGCCTGGCAATGATGAAAAGGCTTTGTCTCAGCTAATAAATGATGGTGATGAGGCAGCCATGACTGCTATTATGGAGTCCATTAAGACCATTCGTGCTCTCCGCTTGGAGGTAAATGCAGCTCCAGGCAAAAAGAGTGAGGTTATTTTGAACTTTACCGATGAATCTCTCCGTCAGGTATTTGCCGATAATGAGGGCTATCTTACTGTACTGGCTGCCGCAGAGCCTGTTACTATGCTGGCTGCTGGTTCTGAGAAGCCAGAAAATGCTATGGCCGGTGTAGTCAATGGCGTAGAAATCTATCTGCCATTGAAGGGGCTTATTGATGTGGACAAGGAGGTTGCCCGCCTGAACAAGGAAATGGCTACTTTGGAGAATGAAGTTAGCCGTCTGGAGAAAAAGCTGGGCAATCAGGGCTTCCTGGCCAAGGCTCCTGCCGAGGTAGTTGCTGGTGAGCAGGAAAAGCTGAAAGGCTATCAGGAGAAGCAGGCTGCTGTCAAGGAGCGCCTTAGCTATTTGGCAACTCTGTAAATTTACATAAAAACAATGATAGTACCATAGATGGGCCTCAAAATAGGTCTGCTATGGTACATCATTTTATCTGGCAGAATTAATTTGAGGAGGGAAGGATATGAATTATCAGGAGGCTCTGGAATATCTGGAGGAGCTGAATGTATTTGGTGTAAATCTGGGCTTGGCAAGAATCCAAAGGCTGATGTTTCTTTTGGGAGATCCCCAGAAACAATATAAAACCATTCATGTTACAGGTACCAACGGCAAAGGTTCGGTAACAGCTATGCTGGCTTCCTGCTTGCAGGCGGCAGGGATTCGGACAGGTATGTATATTTCTCCCCATCTTTCCTCTTATACGGAAAGAATGGTTATTGATGGCCAGCCTGTTTCTAAGCAGCAATTTGCCGAGACTCTTAGCGTGGTGCGGGATATTTGCGAATTTATGCAGGGAGAGGGAGATGAGCATCCTACCCAGTTTGAGGTGCTTACCGCAGCGGCTTTTCTGCTTTTCCAGAAAGCTGGGGTAGAATATGCAGTTATTGAGGTAGGCTTAGGTGGCCTCTTGGATTCTACCAATGTTATTGTGCCAGAGGTGTCGGTAATTACCAATGTAACCTTTGAGCATGCAGATAAATGCGGTGGTACTCTGGAGGGGATTGCTACCCATAAAGCTGGTATTATCAAGGAGGGTGTGCCTGTAGTAACCGGGGCAGAGGGGGAGGCTCTGGAAATTATTGCCAAGGTGGCTCAGGAAAAAAAGGCCGACCTGTATGTGGCAGGCAGAGATTTTGCAGCAGAAGCTATGAAGCCTTTGGGACAGTTGTCCATACCGCCAAATCTGGGAGCTACCGGCTATGGTGTGCAGGATAGAGCTCTGACAGATATGCAGATGGAGGCTCTTTCCAAGCTGCATTTGGATTGCAATGAATGTGAGGCTGGTCAGCAGCTGGTGGCCTTTAATGGTAAAAATCCTCTTTTTGCCAATATGAATTACAAGCTGTCCTTGCTGGGACTGCACCAGGTGTCCAACAGTGGTTTAGCGGCAGCAGTCTTTATGGTGCTAGCAGCTAACGATTTGCGTTTTACCCAGAAAGCTTTGAAAAAGGGCATGAAGCAGGTAATCTGGCCTGGGCGGTTTGAACTTCTGTCAGGTTATCCATATAAGGTGCTGATTGATGGCGCCCATAATCCAGCTGGTATCAAGACCTTGCGGCAAAGTCTTGATTATTACTTCCCTCATAGCAAAAGAATTTTCCTTTTGGGTATCTTGAAGGACAAGGATTATAAATTCATGTTGGAATATCTTCTGCGGCCAGAGGATGTGGTGGTTATGACTACGCCAGATTCCCAGCGGGCAGCAGAGCCAGAGCAGTTGCTGCCATATGTGGTATCTGAGGCCAAGGAAGCTGTACCAGAGCCAGCAAAGGCCTTGAAACGGGCCCAGGATTTGGCAGAGCAAGCAGGCAATCCAGAAGAAACCACGCTGATATGCGCAGGCTCCCTGTATCTAATTGGAGCCCTGCGGGAAATGCTTTTGCAAAAACATTAAGATATTAAGCAAAAAACTACCTCCAGATTTCATAGAACCTAGAGGTAGTTTTTATTTCAGTAAAAATTTAAGATTTAAATTACATCTGGCGATACATGCCGATAACCTTGCCCAAAATGGTTACGTCCTTCTCATAGAAAGGCTCCATAGAATCATTCTCAGGCTGGAGGCGGATGCAATCTGCTTCCTTGAAGAAGCGCTTTACAGTAGCGCCTTCGCCATCTACCAGGGCTACAACAATATCGCTGTCCTCGGCAGTGTTCTGCTGACGAACCATCAGATAGTCGCCATCGTAGATGCCTGCCTTAATCATGCTTTCACCAGCAACCTTTAGCATGAAGCATTCGCTGGAAGTACCCATCAGATGAGTAGGGAAAGCAAAGGTATCCTCAATATTCTCCTGTGCCAGAATAGGAACACCTGCAGTAACAGTGCCTACCAAAGGTACATTTACAGTACGCTCCCAAGGCTTGTCCTCAAGCAGATCAATTGCACGAGGCTTGGTTGGATCCCTGCGGATAAGGCCGGCAGCCTCCAGCTGATTCAGATAGCCGTGTACAGTAGAGCTGGATTTCAGGCCTACTTCTTTACCAATCTCACGTACAGAAGGTGGATAACCCTTCTTCATCAACTGTTCCTTAATAACCTTGTAGATTTGTTCCATTCTTTTGTCAGCGCAACGCTTACGTCCCATATTCATACATCCTTTCAATATTATTGTAGAATAAGCAGATTCCCATTAATTGAAATAATTGTACCACATAAATGTTTGTTTGTAAAGTGTTCCGCAAACAAAAGTGTTAAGGAATTTCTGTTTTTAAAAACTAATTTAGAGAAAATATGTTGCAGATAACCTGTCTTTATGCTACAATAAATGCAGAAATACAGAGACAGTCTTTGGGGCAGGGTGAGATTCCCTCCCGGCGGTATAGCCCGCGAGCCTGATGAGGCAGAGTAATTCTGCAGCGGATAGGCAGGATTCGGTGAGATTCCGAAGCCGACAGTATAGTCTGGATGAGAAAAGACGTGTTGTGTGCATCTTTTTATGTATTGTCAATGGCTGTTGAGGATTATTTCCTGACGGCCTTTTTTATTTGCAAGAACCGAAAGGTAATCAGCAGTATACATAGGCTGCTTCTGTACTTCAGATATTATGTATCAGAGGTGATAGGATGCAAGAAGATTTTGATGAGCAAATGATGAGGCGGGCCATTGAGTTGGCCAGAAATGCTACAGGCCGTACCTCCCCTAATCCCTTGGTGGGAGCTGTGGTAGTCAAAGAGGGAAGGATTGTGGCTGAGGGCTGGCATCGGCAGGCTGGTTCCAGTACACCTGTAACAACCTCTACGCCAGCCTCCTGGATATGGCTGGTGAGCTGGCCAGGGGGGCTACAGTGTATGTGTCGTTAGAGCCTTGCGCTCATTACGGCAGAACAGGCCCTTGCGCCAAGGCACTGGTGGAGGCTGGGGTAAGCCGGGTGGTTATAGCCATGACAGATCCCAATCCCAAGGTAGCAGGCAAGGGCATCCAGATTCTCCAGGAGGCTGGCGTAGAGGTTGTTACAGGTGTACTGGAAAAGGAAGCCCATGAGCTGAATGAGGTTTTTCTGAAGTGGATAACCACAGGCAAGCCCTTTGTGGCACTGAAAACTGCCATGTCTCTGGATGGCAAGATTGCTACTGCTGGGGGAGAATCTCAGTGGATAACCAATGAAAAATCCCGTTATGAGGGACATCGTCTCCGGGATATTTATGATGGTATTCTGGTCGGGATTAATACTGTATTACAGGACAATCCCAGCCTGACCACCAGATTGCGGGAGTATCAGGGACAGAATCCTGTAAGGATTGTCTTGGATAGTCAGGCCAGATTGCCACTGGATAGCAAGCTGGCTACAGATGGCGCAGCTAGAACCATTGTGGCTGTATCGGCCCAGGCTCCTGCCAGCCGTAGGGCTGCTTTGGAGGCAGCAGGCTT
>OQVQ01001261.1_pt1 | contig 10449 bp, 10 predicted proteins | sample 1691491 | NCBI WGS metagenome assembly OQVQ01 (sample SAMN03418252, study PRJEB22391) | human gut metagenome | biome: human-gut; feature: organic feature; material: feces | host: Homo sapiens | place: Tanzania | collected 2013-01
GATATTCATACTTTTTCTTTATTATGAATTTTTCTCCATCCATTTATTATAGGAAATATTTTCCTCTTTCCACTTATCCTTTGCTGCCACCTGATTCTTCGGATATCCGATGATGAGGGTGTTGAGCGGAATCATCTTCTTGGGCAGATGCAGTAGTTGCTGCATTCCCTCGTACCGTTCTTTCAGGGGATAGAGGGCTGTCCATACTCCGCCAAGTCCCAGGCCGTGAGCCATCAGCAGGATGTTCTCCGTGGCTGCCGAACAGTCTTGAATCCAGAACTCCTGCTCTGTGCCTTCCAGCGTCTTGTCAAGGCATCCGCAAACCACGATGGCGAGCGGTGCCTGCGTCACCATGCCGGCATAAGGACTGAACTGTGGTATCTGGTCGAGAATCTCCCGGTCGTTGATAACCACAAAATGCCAAGGCTGCTTGTTGCAAGCCGATGGAGCCGCCATGCCGGCACGCAGCATTATCTCCACCTTCTCCGGCTCTACAGGCATGTCTGTATAACTTCTCACCGATGTACGGCTCATGATATTTTCAAAAATCTGATTCTTTTCCATCATTGTTTTTCTGTGTGAGTCTTATTTTTTAGGCGAATCATAGCATTCCATAAGCCAGTCGAGCACATATTCTCTTTATGTTCTATTTATTCACTTTGCTATTCATTTTGCATTCTATCTTGATTGCTAAAAATGAAATGCGCTGCAAATATACGAAACTTTTTCGGGAAATTTGCAGTGTATTGCAAATTTCTTATGTTTCTGGGTGAAATTTGCAGTGCATTGCAAATTTCTTTCTGTAGAACTGATAACACTTTCTGTAAAACTGATAACCTTTCTGTAATCTGTATATCCGAGAATTTGTATTTATTTAGTTTTATTGCCCGATACATCCTATAGTTTTTATCGCCCGATACATCATGTAGTAGGCGTATATATAAGCCGATGTCGTTGTTATCATACTGATGAGATTCATGCAGGTGAAGGCTGCCTGCTGGGTGTTACCTGCCAGATAAAACACTGCAACAGGGAGTATATTTGAGCATATCAGCCATACCATGAAAACCAGGACAAGGGCTATGCCCAGTTTGCGCATGTTGCCCCTGTGCTTGCTGCACAGATGACAGCCGGCTACCAGGGAGGCGATGACGGAAATCAGGCCCATCGTGCTTTCTGTCCAGGTGAGTATGGAAGCCATTTGGGTAATCTGTCCGTTCTGCATCATCGTTACGAGATGAAGATTGAAGCATTGGCCCAGGATGAATGAGAGCACATAGTAAAGTACCATCAACTCGCTGCAGCGTCGTAGCAATTTTACGCCTGCCGGTAGCGTGTAGCGGAATATTCCCCATAAAGCTATAGGGGCGAGCTGCAAGACCAGTTGCTTGATGGTAACCAGGATGGGACTTATTGGAATCAGGATGGGACTTGTTCTGAAGGATAAGCCCGCTTGTCCGCAAACAGAAAATGCCAGCGAAAACAATGCGAAAATGCAATATGCATACATGGCATATTGTGCAATGCGATTTATATCTATAGAATAACTTTTTCTTTCCATAATTCTACGTTTGATGATTTTATAAACAGCTTATCTTGCATAAAGCCATTGCAAAGATACGAAGTTTTTGGGAAATTCTAGCAAAATAGGTGGAAAATGTTTGGCTATGATATATACTTGTTAAAAGAATGGCAGAGAGACCGATAAAAACTCTTAAAAATCATAACGTATCTTCTTGAATACCAGTATTTGTTGCTATCTTTGCACGGTAAATACTAATAACTCTACGGCGCTATTTACTAATAGCCGCACGTGGATATATACTAATAACGCTACATGGATAAATACTAATAGCGCTACGTTGGTAAATACTAATAGATGTTGTTTAGTGAATAAAAAGATAGTTATGGCAAGCATTCAAGAAAGATTAGCAGACTCCCTGGAGGTCCTGAAGGAATACCAAGATACACATGAAAATCTTGTAATTAATGGACAGCAGGAACTGGGAACTATACATACAAAACGATTGGTACAGAATGGATATCTGCAGCCGGTAATCAAGGGATGGTATATTCCGTCGTTTCCAGGAAGCGAGGGAGATACCACCGTCTGGTATGCCTCATATTGGAATTTCATCGTGGCTTATGCCAACAAGAGATTCGGAGAAAACTGGTGCCTTACTGCAGAAGAATCGCTTTCGTTTTATGCAGGAGAAACCGTTGCTCCCTGCCAGCTCATCATACGAACCCCAAAGGGAAGCAACAATGTCATCAGTCTTATGTTTGGAGATTCCTTGATGGATATCACGGCATCCCTTCCCAAGCAGATAGAAGTTGATAAGCAATATGGAGTACATCTTTATCCTCTGGCTGAAGCTCTGGTATTTTGTTCTCCGCAATATTTTAAGGCTGAGGCTTTGAATGCCCGAACATGTCTGTTTGCGCTCAAAGATGCTTCTGAGATATTGAAAATAGTGACAGAAGAGGGGAATACCACCCGTGCCGCACGTATTGTGGGCGCACTGAGAAGTATCGGAAGAAAGGATATGGCTGACGAGATTGAAAAACTGATGCTTAGGTTGGGATACGAACTTCGTCAGGAAAACCCCTTTGAGGATAACTCGTCTGTACTTTTTGAGAGACAATTGTCGCCATATGCTACCCGCATCAAACTGCTGTGGCAGGAGATGCGGGCGCAGATTCTCGGCCTTGAGTTGCCGCAACCAGCCTTGCCACTCAATCACGAGGAAATCTTAAGCAATATGGAGGCTAACTATGTGAAAGACAGCTATCATTCACTCTCAATAGAAGGTTATCGCGTAACAGAGGGACTGATAGAGCAGGTGAAAAGCGGCAAATGGGACCCTAAGGCCAATGCCTTGGATGCCGATCGCAAGAATGCCTTGGCTGCACGCGGATATTACCAAGCCTTCAATGCCGTAAAAGAGAGTGTAAAGAAAGTCTTTGAAGACGCTAATGCCGGAGAGGTTTTCTCGAAAGACCATGATACCTGGCATTTCGAGTTGTTCCAGCCATGTATCACGGCAGGTATTGTCACTATCTCTGACTTGATAGGCTATCGTTCTCATCAGGTATATATCAAAGGATCAAAGCATACCCCATTGAATCCAGAAGCCGTGAGAGATGCCATGCCTATGCTTTGTGAACTCATGGAGCAGGAGAGTAATTCATTGGTAAGAGCGATACTCGGTCATTTCTTTTTTGCATATATACATCCTTATATGGATGGCAATGGAAGAACGGCAAGGTTTATTTTGAATATGATGCTTGTTACTGGCGGATATCATTGGACGGTTATTCCTGTAGAGAAACGCCAGGAATATATGGCTGCGTTGGAGGAAGCAAGTATCCGCAGGGATATTACTGCCTTTGCTAAGTTTATTATTGGCCTCTTGCAGTAAGAGGCTGCTTGAAATATAAGTTTAATCATGAATAATATGAAGAAGATTTTCTTAGGATTGGCAGCAGCACTGATGTTGACTGCCTGCAACGAGAACAGACAGCCGGAGGCAACGGCCAGCGTTGACTCTGCAAGTGTGGTAACCGATTTGATGATGAGTCGCAGAAGCATCCGTGCTTACAAGGATTCCGCTATCAGCCGTGATACCCTGAACGAGATTCTGAAATGCGGCATTCATGCGCCAAACGGGCAGAATCTGCAGTCGTACGAAATCAGAGTGATAGATTCTCCTGCACTCATCGATTCGATAACCCAAGCCGTGGTAAAGGATAATCCTAAGATAGCAGAGCGCAAGGGCTTCAAGAACATCTTCGTGAATGCTCCATGCGTGGTTTGCATCGCCTACGATACTACTTATGATATGGCGCAGATTGATTGCGGTTTGCTTGGCGAGAACATCATTCTTGCAGCATGGTCAAGGGGCATCGGTTCCTGCTGCCTGGGCAGTTCAGCCCGTTGGCTACTGGATTCGCCGTCAGCCAAGCCTTACCTCGACCGCATGGCATTCTCCAAGAATTACAAACTGCTCTACTGCATCGCCCTGGGTTATCCTGCAGAATCGCCAGAGGCAAAGCCAAGACGCCAGGATATGATTAAGTTCATGGATTAAGGATATTAAGATACTAAGATAAATGAACGTTGATGTCCTGTTTCAGGACATCAACGTTTGAAGATAGATATGCATCTTTTTGAGACATGAAAAAGAAATTCGATAATACGGATAATATGGTAAATAAGTATAATTATGAATACGTATTAGGTGAAATTGCTTGTTATATCGCAAAAGAATGTAACCTTACTCCTAGCGAAGCAATTGGTGTGGTAATGAATGATGATTGCACAGATGCTGTCATTGAAGAAATTCAAAAATCAGACAGGATAGATATCGAAGCTTTGGCTTCTCGTTACTTGACAGAGGAGCTTTGCTAGCAGATGCTGTTTATCATCTTCTCGCTCTTGACGGGCTATGTGGTAGATGTAGAAGTGCACACTTCCAATGGAAGGGTAGATATCGTGCTGCTGACAGACATCCGTCTCTATATCATAGAGTTGAAGCTGAACAGGAATGCCCAGACGGCGTTGCAGCAGATTAACCTCAAGAACTATGCCCAGCGCTTTGCGCTTTGTGGCAAACCAATTGTGAAAGTGGGCATCAACTTTGATTCTACCCTGGGAAATATTGAGGATTGGATAATTGAAGAGGAATGACTATAGTTAGCTAGCCTCTTGTACAAAGAGGCTAGCTAACTATAGTCTTCTACAGAGGTAATTGAAGTTGTCTGAAGAGTTACTATCTGTTTTTAGAAGATATAGCTTCTAAGACCGCACATCAGCTGTTGTGCGGTTGTACATCACCTGTTGTGCGCATGTCGCCCAGCTGTTGTGCATGCGTATTTCAGCTGATGTGCGGAAATAAATATCCTATAAAGCCTATGGTAAAAAAAGTAATGAAGCCTATCTGCACAGATAAAAAAAGTCTCTTGCTCATATAATTTGAGTAAGAGACTTTTTGATTATAACGTTGCCAAATCAAAATATAGAAATTTATTATGATGCTTTTATGATTCCAGGGATAGCCTTGCCTTCTTTTCGTCTTTGCTCGCCACGATGTAAGGCTGCTAGCATAGTATGGTAATGCTCCAGCCTTATCTTTCTTTGCTCAGGTGTTTCCTTCTGAACTTTGTTCATTCTTTCCTCAAATCTTTTAGCATCTTCGCCATAAAGAATTGGGGTTTCTTTAATTGGTCTTGCCATATTTTGTAAAGTTTAAATGTTCTTTTCTGCAAATGTACGATTAATATTTCATGATGTTTCGTCTCCTCCCCTCAATCTCTTCTGTTCACGCTCAAAGTTCTCCAAGAAGTGAATCTCAACAGGAGAAAGATCATTCTTGGTACGTTCCTTGAATTTGTCGTATTCCTGGTCGGCTTTCTCTTTGGCGAGTTTGGCTGAAATTTTACCTGCATGAGTAAGGATATCCTTTCTGGAGATACGAAGGAAATCATCGAGAATATTGATCCAGTCCTTCATATACATAGGGCGATGCTCCTCTGCTTGCATTTCTGCAAAGTCAAGATATAGGTTGACTATGCGATTGAGTGATTTTATTTCTTCTTGGGTGAGATAGTTCTTGGCTATTTCCGCTTCGGGTTTTGTTGGCATAGCTCCAGACCACGTCGTAAGTCCCATAAAGTCTTTCTGGGCATCGGCTCTCTCGTATATGATTTCCGCAGCCGTATGACCATGAACCGAATAGTGCATCTTATTCTGTACGGTCTTGAAAAACTTCTGTGTCATTTCTACTCGTGGGTCATAGTCGATACTGAGAGCATAAATTTCCAACACCTTACGGTAGAACACCTTTTCACTGGAGCGGATGTCGCGGATTCTTGCAAGCAACTCGTCAAAGTAATTGCCGCCACCTGCTCGTTTCAGTAGATCGTCGTTCATTGCAAAACCTTTCACGATGTATTCTTTCAGTACTTTGGTTGCCCATATTCTGAACTGAACACCACGATAGGAATGAACACGATAACCGACGCTGATAATCATGTCAAGGTTATAGTAGGTTATTACTCTTTCAACCTTACGGGTTCCTTCTTTTTGAACTGTTGCAAAATTTGCAACAGTTGCCTTTTCCTCCAATTCACCATCCTCTAATACGTTCTTTATATGTCGTGAGATAGTGGATTTATTGCGTTGAAACAACTCTGTCATCTGGTCAAGCGAGAGCCAGACAGTATCGTTTTGCAGCTTCACTTCGATTTGTGAGTCGCCATCAGGAGTTTGATATAATAAAAATTGTCCTTTGTCCATAATATTCCCAATTTCTGCAATACAATAATTTAATATCCCTTAAAAGCGTTTGAGTAACATGATATTACTAAACCCTTTGTCATGTCAGAAGTTTCTGTATAATATTAGTGTTACTAAAACAAACGAAACTCAGAATGACAGGGCAAAAGTACAAATAAAATATGAGAAATTCTTTTTTATTGGAGTTTTTTTTCGATTATTCTGTCTTTTGTTGCTTTCCCTCCATGATACAAAACAAAAAAAGCATGGCGCAAATCACTGCGCCATGCCCCAATAAAAGAAAACCTTATAGTCAAAATAGAAATTAGCTATTCTTATTCTAGTACTTCGCATTCTGAGGATCAAAGTTGGTCCAACCGCTCATCCAGTTGTTGCTGCCATCGAAGGCTCCGATGTAGCTTACGGTGTCGAAACCTGTCCAGCCGGCGAAACTTGCGGCACCAAGCAATGGGCTTCCTGCGATAGGAGTATAGCCATCTGCACCAACCAATGAGGTCCATGAATCAAAATACTTGTTGCTTGGCTCTGAGAAGAAGAAGGTGTTGCTGTATGACTTCTGATTCTTGTCGATATCCTTCTTGTTGGCTGCATCGTAGAGGTAATCCTCATACTTCTTGTTGGCATCAGTACCAACGGCATCCATACCAGCGAAATATACATTCTGAAGCTTGAACTTGCCATCCTTGGCATCCTTCACGGTTTCACCCTTCTCACCATCAACAATCAAACCGATAGGCCAGCCTAAGGCTACTGAGTTGATGCAGTTGAGGTTAGAAGAACGGCGAATCTGCATGGCTGCCTGGAACTTGCCGAGGGCTGAACCGTTGTTCGGATTGTAGGCTCCGGCTGTGATATAATCGGTGGTGTTCTGGAACTTAGAATCCAATACCTTAGGACCTACGAAGGTGATGTTAGAGAATGTTGCCTTGGTACGAGGATCCACGGTTGCACCATCGGCGCAGTTGTCGCTCTCGAAACCGTTGCTCTGAGAGGTGTCGGCTATCTTGCTGTCGCGCAGAGAAAGACCATACTGCACCTTTCCAGAGAAACCGTTGTCGGTATCGAAATCATCATCCCAACCCTTGTAGGCTACGAGATACTTGCAGTTTACAGTACCGCCAAACCACTCGAAGGAATCATCATTGGAATAAGATACCTGAACGTGGTCAATCTCTGTGCCTGAACCTACAGAACCGAAGGTCAAACCGTTGATCTCCTTATCCTTCTGGAATGGATAACCGGCAAACTCGATGCGTACATAGCTTAAAGTACCAGAATTATCTGCATCATCTGCGCCACCATGCTTGGTACGAGGACCACCCTCTATCTGCTGCTCAGTCTGGTTGTTCTTAGCCTTACCGCAGAGGATGATGCCACCCCAGTCGCCAGGCTTTCTGCTGCCGGCAGCCTCTTCAGATGTAAAGACGATAGGCTCTGTGGCTGTACCCTTGGCGATGAGTTTACCGCCACGCTCTGCGATGAGTGCCGCCTTGGTCTGCTTATCGCCCTTGATGATGGTTCCCGGTTCGATGGTGAGCTCAGCGCCATCTGCGATATATACCCATCCCTTGAGGAGATAAGTGCCTTTCTTCAAAGTCTGCTTTCCTGTGAAAACGAATTCCTGGTCGCCGTTTCCGATTTGTGTTCCGTTGGCGTTCTCCTTGTTGTCAGTTTCGAAGAGAATGTGGTCGCAAGCCTTAAGACCACCATTGGTAGTCCACTTGTACTCGGTAGTGCTACCTCCATTACCCTCGTCGTCACTGCTGCAACTGCTCAATATGGCAGATGCTGCGAGAATGCCTATGCATCCCATTAAATACATCTTGTTCATCATTGTTTCTTGTTTTAAATTTTTTATTTAACAAACATCTAATATTTTCTTTCTAACCCACAGAAATCTTACTCTTATACTATATAAATGTTTTCTTTGCCTTATAAAATCTCTGTTCAAAGCCTTTGAATGTCCGTTCAGAGCCTTTGAATGTCCGTTCAAAGCCTTTGAACAGACATTTCCAAACAATGGAACGGAAATTTAATCATAGAGACAGAACAAATCATAACGAACTGAAAACAATTTGTATCGTATTAAAGTAACTACATTATGGCTATAGGGGGCTGAGTTGTTACCTTTGCTAAACTTCTTTCTAAAATTTATATATCGCCTGCAAACCTATGTTTCTGCCAGGTTTGTAGCATCTTGTAATCTCCTCAACCTCTTTGGTTCGTCCATCGCTGTAGGTCACGTCGGCAAACTGCTTGTAGTAAACTTTTTCTGCCAGCAGGTCTCTGATGTTGAGTTTCAGTTCCAGGTGGCTGCCAAACTTCTTGGCAAACGAGAGGTCGATGGTGTTGCGAGGCATCTCGTAGCTGTGGGGCACTCGTGCATTGGAGTCGTCGCCAGAGCTTCCTTCGCTTCTTCCCACACCGATGATTCGTTTTCCGATGCGGTTGTAGAGCAGGGCAATGTCCATCTTGAGTGGCTCGTTCTTATAGAAGAGTCCGGTGTTGATGAGGTAGGGCGACTGTCCCTGCATGGGTCTGTTCTCCTCTTTGGCTCCTTTCTCAAACTGCACCTTGCTCTTGATCAGGGCTCCATTGAACGACCAGCTGAAGTCGCGAAGACCTATGAAGTCGAGACTCTTGCGGATATCCAACTCTATTCCGTAGTTGCTGGCACTCTTGGCGTTCTTGTATGAATAGATGAGGTCGGTACCGCCAGCCACGGTGTAGGTCCATTCTATGGGCGAGTCGAAGTGCTTGTAGAAGACAGCCAGTGAGATGAGCTCGCCTCTTGATGGATACCATTCGTAGCGCAAGTCGAGATTGTCGACATAGCAGTTCTTCAACTCTGTATTTCCCTGCACGTTGCTTGCCAGGTCGAAGTCGTAGTAAACCGATGATGAAACCTCGCGGAACTCAGGTCGGTTGATGCTGCGGCCATACGACAGACGAATCTGATGCTGGTCGTTCAACTTGTATGTGGTATTGAGTGAAGGGAAGAAGTCGCTGGTTCTGTAGTGGCGGCTTGTCTCGCTCTTCTCGTAGTCGCGGGTATTGGAGATCAGCTCCATGTCGTTGTGCTCAAAGCGGACACCAGCGTGGATGCCAAACTGCCCAAAGGGGAGAGACAAGGTAAGGTATCCTGCGCCTAATGTGTTGTGTCCGCGATAGTTGTTGCGCATCTGCTTCTGCTCAAGCAAGTACAGTTTGTCGTAGCCCATATTCTCTTCATTGGAAAGAAGGGTAGGGATGTCGCTGTGGCGGAAGTCGGATGGCATATTATTGTCAGAAACATTCCAGTTGTAGATAAATTCGCGAGTCTGGTACTTGCGGCTTCGATACTCTCCATAGGCACCCACCTGCAAGTCTGGCTCAAAGTTGCCAAACTTGAAGTGGTGCTTGTCGTTGATGCCAAGAGAGAGAATGTGCTCGTCGAGTTGTGTCCACTCGCGAGATATGTCGTTTCCGGTGCTCAGGGCGTATACGCCCGATTCGAGAGCATCGTCGATGAGATATCTACGACGGTCAGGCAAATGACGGTTGGCATACGCATACCCGATACTCCAGTCAAGGGCATCGCTGGTGAAGGTGTGCTTGCCGGTAAGCTGACCGTTATATGTAGTTCGACTGCGGTAGTAATACTCAGCACTTCGCTCCAGGTTCGACTGTGCGCTCACACCGTCACGCCATGTATATCGACTTGTAGCCAACTGGTTGAAGATGTTCTTGAACTGGTACTTGTGGTTGCCGTCCTTGGAGAGGAGGGTGAAGTTGAGCATGGCTCCGAGTCTGACATTATTATTATATTGGTCGTCGACAGAATGACGCAGGTAGTTGGGCTTGTCGTTAGCTGCATCGTAGATACCAAAGAGGTTGTTCTCCATCTTCTCGTAGGTGCGATATTCATTGGTGTAGTTCAGTGCGGCAAGCATGCCGAGTGTTCTGCCTCCCAACATCCATCGATGGTTCAGGCTGGCTGCCAGCTTCAGGTCGCCCAGGGGCTTCTTGCTCTTTACCATCCAGTCGTTGTTCAGGTGGTTGCCCAAGAGGGATGTGGCATAGTTGTCTATCGGGCTGCCGTTGGCATCGGGCTGAGGAGCCAAGGAGGCATTGATACCTCCGTGAATGTTCCGCATCCCGTTGTCGAAAGC
>OQVQ01001266.1_pt1 | contig 10432 bp, 6 predicted proteins | sample 1691491 | NCBI WGS metagenome assembly OQVQ01 (sample SAMN03418252, study PRJEB22391) | human gut metagenome | biome: human-gut; feature: organic feature; material: feces | host: Homo sapiens | place: Tanzania | collected 2013-01
ATTATGAATTATATTGCTCCTTCGCCTTACGGCTCAGTGCGCACGCGCTCAAAAAATTGATGGAAAAAGGTAACAAAAAAAAAGAATAAGGCACGGAAATATTACTTTTCCGTGCCTTAAACATTAGAAAAACTTTTGCAAGTTTACTTTTTCTCTGAATCTGGTTTGTCGAAATATGTATTCATAAAAGACTCAATTCGGCGACTCTGACTCTGAATGAGCGAAGCGAGCTGGAAATTGAATGACAATTTTGAAGCACATCTCAACGGTTGCTTGATTGTAGCGAGAATAAGACTATCCTGGCTGATAATCTCATTCAGTTCCACTACAGCAGGGTGACGTGAGTCTATAGCATTGAGAGAATCTCTTTTGAGTAAGAGTTCCTTGCTCTTTGCTTCTATTATTCTAATCTCTGTAGTGATATTATCTTTGATACCTTTGATATTTATATCCTCAGATTTATCATAATAGAATGGACCCTTGCCATCTTTCTTAGTATGCAACTGATTCCAGATAAACATTATATTGTCACCAGCCTTTGCCTGATAGTCCAGCGAACCATAAGCCAGCGATGTGGTGGATATTAGCATCTCCTTGTGATTGTCGATGCTATCGCACGACGCGAGCACAAGGCAAAGTGACAATATATAAAACAGTCTTTTCATCTTATAAATCAATGAATATTACTTCTTGATGTATTTCTTACCATTGATGATATAAACGCCAGCCTTAGTGATCTTGCTCACTCTTCTGCCCATCATATCATAGATTACGACATTCTTTTCAGACTCGATTGTATCAATGCCAGTAGCATTATTGTCGATATATACATCGATTACATATTTACCATTGACGCGACAATCGCTCTTGGAAACTGAGTTGTTGTCCTTAAGGTACTTGCCGAAGTTTGCATCGCCATAAGTAGCTGCCGGTATCACATACTGATAATGGATGCGATCCAACTTGGAATAATCAATCTCAGTGTCAGGTTTAAACCATGCGATGCATTCTACAAGAGTCTTGCCGTCAGACATATATACATCCTGCAAGTTCTCCACGTCGAAATGGCCTGTCAAAACGAGGTTTCCTGAAGGATATTCCACAAGCTGGATTGTCTTGGTACCATCAATATTGATATGTCCATATTGCTGTGAAAGACCTAAGATTCCAATTTGGTCGATTGGGAAATCTATCAAGTTGCCTGTTTTGCTGCCAAGGTACTGTCCCATGCTTGCCGAACCATCATTGTAATTATAGATAAAGTCATAACCCTTTGTTACAATAATGGTTGATGTAATCTCATCTACTGTGACTGTCTTGTCCTTGAACTGGTAAGTAAAGGCATCATTCTTCATGACAAGAGTATAAGTACCATTCTCCACGTTCTTGAAATGGAAAGTGAAGGTCTTGCCGTCATCAGAGCGATCTACGCTTACTGGAGTTACACCAGTCTCGCTACCAGACTTTGTCAGAACGACAGACTCCTTATTGCAAGTCACATCGCTGATATTATCGAATGCGATAGTCACAGTGGTAAGTGACTCAACAGTGGTTCCTGAAGCTGGAGTCAAAGCATATTCTACCTCTGGAATAATATCATCCGGCTTTTCAGACTCTGTGAAGATGAATGCAGAAGACAGACCGTCAGTGAACGAAGTCTTGTTCTCCTTATCAAGGAATACCACCTTATCAGTAGTGTTTACAGTACTGAAACCTTCCTTACGCACATTATTCTTGCCTTCGAGAATATAACCTACGGCACCGTGTATTGACATAAGTCCAAATACATCTGCAGCGTCAACACCTTCTGCAGCAAACTTAGCTACTGCGAGACCATTGACATCCTTGTCATAGGTCTTTGTTACTGAATTTGCATTTGTAAACTGATAAGCGTTTGCTTCTTCTGTGTCTGGCTTGAGGACGTGGAGGTAAGCATGGTCAGGAGTAGCGAATGTGAAATTGCCATCTTCCTGCTTTTCGTAGAGGAATGCCATTGCCTTGGAAGCTTTTGATGTCAGAGAGACTGCACCCTTGTCGTAAGCAAGATACAGTTTGCTGCCATCCTTTGCCACATTGGCTATGGTGTAGTACTTACCTACTGACGGCATAGCAACATTGGTTTCTGCTACGAAAGCAGTTATAGCAGACTCTATAGCAGTGGTCTTGTCATTCCATGAGGTCACCTGACCGTCAATATCATCGATTGATACGTCATAAGTTTCCTGAACAGGATTAGCATCCAAGGAAGCCTGGAGATTAGTACGGCTAACTGCGTCTGCAGCAGGATAGCCAACGCCAACAAGAGCAATGTAATCCTTTGCCTTCTTGACTGCAGCATCTCTCTTTGCTATAGCATCGAATACAGGCTGCTTGAGTTTCTGGATGTCTTCTTCTGTCATGTAGTTTCCGACATTATATTTGAGGGTAATCTCTGGATTATATGTCATATTCTTTGAGAGTCCCTTGTCAGCAGCAGCGGCATCATAATTGTAGTCACATATTAAGCCCTTTGGAAGTTTTATCTCATAGATGGCAGGATCTGGATATGCGAACTCTGTAGAAAGACGAACGACATTATTATCGGTCTTCTCGACTTTCATCTTATCCACCTGTGTGCCATTCTTATAGAGATATACATCCTTATCCTGGGCATCTATATGACAAGCTGTAGGGAATGTCAGATCAATATTCTGCAAACTTTCAATCTTGCCTTGCTCTGGAGAGATGGAAGTAAACTCGAAGGAATCTACCTTGCGAACGAGGTTGAATGAATAATGCAATGCCTTATTGTATGTGCCATCTTCTGCAACCAAGGCTCCTGCTGGAATATTGATGTCGAGGACATCTACATCCTTGTCAAGAGGCTTGACTATCTCTTCAGGAACAGAGATTGTTGCTACGTTGCCATCAATAGCTACAGAAACCTCCTGTTCAGGAATCCACTTCTGGCCCTTGATGGTGATAGGATTAGCATTATTGTAGCTCTTGAGAGGCAAACTCATAGTCACAGCGAAGTCCTTGAATGAATAGATGCTGTTACCATCAGTAATGGAAGATGATTCTGGGAGAAGAGTATCCATTGGCTTCTGATAAGTGATTTCTATATGAGTTAGTTGTGGCCAGGATTCTCCATCTACTTCAAACTCTACTCTATGTGCGGATGGAACACTTTTATTGTCGGTCCAGGTCTTGGAGTGTACATCGTAGTTTCCATCTGTAGTAGGAAGGATGTCTCCTACATTAAGTCCTTCGAAATGGATGCTTGTGATGTAGTTATTTCCTCCATCAAACACCAATTTCGTAGTTCTTGAAACATAAAGAAAATTGACGTAATTATAATATTCATTACTTGTAGCAACACTGGCACCGACCTTGATATCGCCCTTTATAAATGAAAGCTTGACAGACTGGTCATTTATACCTGGGCAAAATATCTTGTCAGTAACTGACACCTCATCACCTGCATTTGTACCCGGGATTACCGACGGATACAAACTCTGCGGGTTGGTGAAATCGAATGTAGTCTTTCTTTCCTGCGTGTCAGCGAATGAGGACAAAGAGAAAAGGAAGAAGAATAAAATAGAAAGATATTTCATAAAGACTTGTTTTTACATATTGGTGTCAAAGTCCTGACCTGGTCTCTTGACTGTGAGATACCAAGTACCATCAATCTTGACAGGATTAAACATATACATGGTCTTAAATTCGCCAGTCTCCTCTACATTGTCAGATTCAGCGAACTTGACCTTGTATTTCACATCATTGCAACCTTCAAGCTGGAATGAATAAGAGACACGCTCAAAGTCGAGAACCGGAAAAATCTTGAACATCTTTCTGTAAGACTTCTCTGTAGCAGGAGTAAGCGGTGTCACTTCTTCTGTAGTGTCATTATACTCATAAAGCGACGCAATTACCTGATCTATCTTTCCTGCCTTGAGGGAATTCATGCAGTCATCACAGAGTTTGAGCATAGTCAAGGTGTCCTGTTCGTTGAGTTCGCTGCGGAACTCCTCCATTTTATCCACTCTTGACTTTTCCTTACAAGATGCAAAGATAAGCAAAGAAGAAAGAATAAGTATTGCGTAATTGAAATGTTTCATAATAAATGTAAAGCTTGGTTTATAAAAAGCAGAAAGAGGGTGAGTCCTCTCTTTCGAAAGACTCACCCTCTCTATAAAGAGATAGTATTTATTCTAAGAATTAGTTACCAAGTGTGCGGTGGATTGCAACAGTAACGTAGGTCTTGAATGTACCCCACTCGTAAGTAACCTTGATAGGAATACGTACAGAGAAACGAGTTACGTTAGCACCATTGTTGTAGTAAATGATGTAACCGAACTGTGCCTTTTCTACGTTAGTTCCGTTGAAGATCTTGAAGAGGGCTTCACTCTTATTTGCATTATTGTAGTTAACACCACCAAGATTTCTAAGATCGAAGTTAGCTGTACCAACCTTCTTCTCAGAATCAGTAGCAACATCATAAGCATAGAGCTTAGCATTGGTGTTCACAGCACTGAGCTTCTTATTGAGGTTCTTGAAGTCATCATCACCGTCGCTAAGCATACCCATGTTAGTATAAACATTTTCTGGTGTACAATCAACTTCAATAGACTTGATGTTGTAGTAAGCCCAGAGCCACTTTGTAGCTGCTGTCTCCATCTTACCTTCTACAGGACCACGGAAGTCGTAGAACTTGAGGATGTCTGCAACGAAGATAGTATCAGCGTTTGTCTTAGCGTCAAGCTTAACAACTTCATGAGCATCAGCAGGGTTGATAGGACGCTGCCAAGAAGCAAGGAATGTAGCGTCTTCAGACTGAAGAACAGAGCATCCCTTATCAGCAATTACACCAATCTGAGCACGGAACTGCTTGTCGATGTTCTTGTGACCAGCCTCATAACCGATAGCATTGATGATGCGCTCAGTTGTTGCATTGTGATCGAGAGTTACCTCACCAGTTGTCTGATTGATAGTAGCAATCTTGGTACCATTACCAGAAACGGTGTTAGCATAAGCGTAAAGTGTCTTGTTAGCGTAAACGCCCTTTTCGTAGTCAATTACGCACTTGTTGATCCATTCATTAGCTTCAGCCTCAGACTTCCATTCGTGCTTAACATTCATACCAGGAAGAGTAGAAGAGTAGTTTACAGGAACGAGAGACTTGTAATCACCATCAGTAGCATTTGGCTGAGGAGTGATAATCCAAGTAGTCTTAGCACCTGTAACTGCGTCAGTCTCAACGACCTTCTTCTGCTCTGGTGTGAAGTAGAACTTGCTGTTATCTGCAGCTGCAGTCAGAACAACCTTACTGCCTTCGAAGTTATCAGCAATAGAACGGCTCCAAGACTTGATATCCTTACCATTAAGTGGGCTGTTGCAGTTGAATACTACAGCTTCGAGACCTTCATCATTACCGTCGAGACCGAACCAGTAATCAACGTTCTTAGTCTTGATACCGAACTTACCTACAGAAGCACGAGTGAGTTTTACAGTGAGCTTGATGTAGAGGTAATCATACTTAGCACCTGCGCCCTTATCACCCTTATAACGAGCGTATGTTGTATAAACAACATTACCATCCTTATCGAGCTTACCATCGTGTGTGAGGTATTCAAGTTCAGCAGTTGTGAATTTAACCCAGAATGCATCGTTAGTTGTACCGTCAACGTTCTTTCTGTGATATACAGTACCTACCTTGTTAAGCTTAGCTGAGTTGTCAGCCTTAGCGAGAGGTTCTGTGTAGTGATTTACTTCAGAAACTTCACCTGTTGTAGATTTTGCATCAATTGTGTACTGAGCATCGAAGTTAACCTTTTCGAGGTTATCGAGACCATCAGTAAGAACATACTGGTTGAACTCTGAATAAGTTGTAGCATCGAAAGTCACTTCATGACAGAGGTCAAACTTATGAGTATATGTATGAAGATCTACAACCTTAGCATTTTCTGGATCCACACCAGGAGCCTCCTTAGTAATGTGAACGAGGATATAGCCATCCTTCACAACTTTATTAGTCTTGATATCCTTAACGAGTACACGTACGAGTGGCTCACGGTTTACAGAAGAAGCAGACTGATTACCAGCTGACTCGTCAGCCATTACGTTCTGAGCGATAATCTTACCAGTCTTTGCATCGAGGTTACAGAACTTAGAATCAGAAGTCTTGTTAGAGTCAATGATATAGTAAACGAGCTCGAACTCATACTTAAGACCATACTGACCAAGTTTTGCACTTGTAAGGTTTACAGTCTCAGGAGCCTTGAAAGTCTTAGCGCTCTTGGTAGCTGTCTCACGTACCATGTGGATGCCAAGATACTGATCAAGCTGAATACCAGTCTTGTCGTTGTAGTAGAGCTGTACAGCATCCTCAGAATCATCGTTAAGAGCCTCTACTGGGGTATCCCATACGTGGCACTTCTTCTCACAACCGCTGAATGTACCAGGTCTGCCATCATGGTCTGCAGAAGCAGGCTTCTGAGCAACACCAGTTTCATCATTCAGAGTAGCCTTCTTGTTTGCGAGGTCCCTAGTCCAAACGAGACCCTCAACCCACATCTTCTCAGGATAGAGCATTGCATAATCAGAAGTGATTACAGTATCCTTGCCCTCAGTACCATTGAGTGAAGAGTAAGACTGGAGAGCTGCGATGTAATCAGTACCAGTAGCTACAGCACCCTTGATAATATTACCGCGAGCATCAACGAACTTAGACTTATCAGCATCAGCAACCTGAATACCTACAGTGATGATACCGTTCTTGTTCTGGAAGAGCTGAGAACCATCAAGATACTTTTCAACTGCATTGAACTTAACATTAGAAGCAGCACGAGAGATAACCTCTGCCTCACGAACAGCGAAGCCCTTGATGTTAGAGAACTTAGTATCTGTGTTAGATGGGTTAGCATGATACTCTACAGGCCATACAAGTGGAGAAACGAGAGTTTCAGAACCTACACCATGCTTATAATCAGTAACCTGACTAATTTTATGAGTTGCAGTCTCACTTGGACGCTGAGCACGAGTATAATCAGGCACAGTAGTACTTACAAGAGTAGTATCTACACGGAATGGATACTCAAATGACTCGATACCATCAACATAGAGGTCTGGCTGGAACACGAGACTACGAAGAGCCTTAGCCAAAGCTGCAGAGATTACATTGATATTCTTACCAACCTTCTTCTCAAGATTTGTTACAGATTGTTCAACTGCAGGAATCTTTTCATTGAGAATAGTTGTAAGCTGATTGTTAAGAGTATTGTACTGTTCCTTTGTAGCAAAACCATCATGAGCAGCCTTAAGCTCACCGATAGTAACATTGATACCATCAACCTTGGTAGAAACGCCATTGATTTCGGTCTCAAGATTAGTCTTGAGGATGTTCATAGCATTGTTAACCTTAGTCTCAAGAGCAGCAACTTCAGCCTTTGCCTTACTAAGAGTTTCTGCGTCACCTGTTGCGATTGCAGACTCAAGAACTGCCTTCTGAGCGTCGAGAGCAGCCTGGAGAGTCTTGTACTCACCAACGAACTTAGTGTAGTTGTCGCTGAGAGTATTGAGCTTGTTTGATACATTTGTCAACTCAGTCTGAGCAGCCTGCAGTGCAGAAAGGTCAGCCTTCAAGTTGATAGCAGCGTTGAGTTCAGCCTTTGCAGCCTCGATAGCGCTTGAAATCTTGCCATCTACCTTAGCCAACTCAGCAGCATTGTTAGCAGCGGTGCCCTTAACAGCATCAATAGCAGACTGAAGCTCTGTCTTGGCAGCTGTAATAGCGTTGTTTGCAGCAATCGCATTAGCATCAACCTTACCTGCGAGTTCTGTCTGAGCAGTCTGAAGGTTTGTAATAGCAGTCTCTGCAGTAGCGACCTTGGTCTTCAAGGCTTCAAGTGCAGAATTCTGACTTGTCACCTGGTCCTGAAGATTACTGATATCATCATCGTAATCCTTACAAGAGACAAATGTGCTTGTTGAAGCCACCGTGAAGAGGCCCAACAAGAGTGCACTAATGATTTTTTTTCTCATAATGATAAAAAATTAATTTATAAATTAAAAAAATTAAATTATTCAAACACATTTTGGCATAGGCATTCAGAATGCCTTATTGCCAGATTATTGTTTAGCTTCTTTCTTCCTTAATTGATTTAAAGAGTTATACAAATTTCTATGCTTGCGGGCTTGCCGACATAATGCCTCTGCCACACGATTTTTCTTTCATGCTTTCGATATACCTCTTGGGCGTCATCCCTTTCAGCTCACGAAAGACATCGTAGAACGTACTTCTGGACCAGAACCCGCATTTGGCATTTATTTCCTCTATGCTTTCCTTGGTGCGCAGCGCCCTTTTGATGAGATACTCCACTCGATAGCGGTTTACCATAGCAGTGAAGCTACATCCATATCCTTCGTTTATAGCACGAGAAAGATAGACGGTGTTAGTACCGATTACCTTGCTAAGCATCTTTAATGAGAGACCAGAATCGAGGAACAAGCCCTCATCTTCCAGACTCTGCTTTACCTTATTATATATAAGTAGATACTTACCTTGGGTCATAGCACAACATTATTTGAATGCAAAGTTAGTGTTTTTTTTTAGAAAGTGTCTGATTTATTAAGACATTTATGTGCGAAATAGCGCAAATATTTACGTTTTCGGACTTTTTTATCTTTTTGGACACCTACTTTAACACTAATTACGCTATTTTTTTAGCAATAGCATCAAGGCTTAGAACTCTCAAATCAGCGGAAGCCCCCGCCGACATGGTGGCTTTACCATCGCATCGTGTCCAGCGGGATGTGCCAGAACAGATGCAGACGGCCTCCTGAAAACAGGCAGACACCATGACGACGGGATGAGATATACATCTCAGAGAATTACTTCTCGATGTAGAGCATTGCTACGCGATTGAACTCATAAATCTCGAAGAGCTTATCAGTCTCACCGCATCCTTCTGTCTTGATGCGTGAAGGAGAGATGCCATACTTCTTGACAAGGAGATCCTTGACAGCCTTAGCACGACGTACAGAGAGGTTGTTGTTATTATCATGAGGGCCTTCTGGAGAAGCATAACCCTTGATCTGGAGCTTGAGCTCCGGATGATTCTTCATCACCTGTGCAGCGATGGCAACGTTCTGTGCCTGAGCAGGAGTGATAACAGACTTGTTCAACTGATAGAATACAGCAGGGAGGTTTGGCTCGATTTCCACTTCCTTCTGCACTACCTTTGGAGCTTCCTCACAATCCTTGAGTGCCTTCTTGAGGTTAGCTATCTCATCGAGGAGCTGAGCCATCTTGGCAGCATCGTCGTTGCTCTTATTGCGGAGGTCATTGATTGTAGCGTTGAGGGCGTCTATCTCATTCTGGTCGCACTCCACTACGTTGACGAAGTGGTGAGTGCCATTAGATGTGCGGAAGAAGTAATTGAAGCCGACATTGAGCTGGATGTTGGAATAGTTGATGTCCCAGTTGACGAGGGTACGGCCATTGCCATCCTTATCATATACCATCTGACCATTATCATTTACATAGTCAGACTTTGCACCAGCGATAGCCCATGTGATGGAAGGCTCTACATAGAACTGCCACTGCTTCTTGTCGCCGAAATTCCATGCGAAATCGAAAGCGAGCTTATTATTGAGGGTGTTGCGGATAGTGCCGAGACCTACTGTGTTAGCAGGACGGTTGCCAGAGTTATGCCCCCATCCGATACCTACATTGCCTATCACCTCAAAGTTACGTGGCTCACCAGGATAGCCTCCGAAGATATTGGAGAGGTTCCACTGTGTGAGGAGGTTGAGCTGTAAAGCCTTGATGCCGGAAGCATCAGTGTAGTCATCACCCTTTACCTTGTTTCCAAAGAAGGTCTGACCTTCGAGAGCAAAGCCGAAAGCCGGAGTGAACCATTTGCCGAGACGGATTCCGAAATTAGGATTAGCGTTCTTGAGGACAGCCTGGTGAGTGGTCTTAGAAGCCATACCAGCCTCAGCACCGATGTACCAGTTGTCAGTGAACTTGTTTCCATAGAAGCCCTTAGCAGGCTCCTGTGCCGAAGCAGCCATTGCGAAAGAAGCTACGGCAATCATTAAGAAAAACTTTTTCATTGATTTGCTTTTTATAAAAATATCCATTTATCTTGATTTTTCTTCCCGTTATGTATTTTCTTAGTTTTTAGGAAATTCGCTTGCAAATTTACACATTATTAGTGTAATTGCAAAATATTTCACTCTTTTTTGAGCAAAAAAGATAAAAAAAGAGAATACAATCGCCCATGTCGGTGATAAAGGCACACAAATTACACACACATATCCGCCGGTAACGCAGCGGACACAGTGGCTCTTTTTTCATGAAGAATGAAGAATGAAGAATATGAGTTACGTTTCTTTTAGTGAAAAGTGAAAAGTGAAGAGTGAAAAGTGAAAAATCGCGCTGACGCGG
>OQVQ01001267.1_pt1 | contig 10427 bp, 6 predicted proteins | sample 1691491 | NCBI WGS metagenome assembly OQVQ01 (sample SAMN03418252, study PRJEB22391) | human gut metagenome | biome: human-gut; feature: organic feature; material: feces | host: Homo sapiens | place: Tanzania | collected 2013-01
CTCATCATCCCCAAGGCTGTGGTAGATCTCGGCGGCCATGCCGCAGCGGATGGCCAATCTAAGCGAGTCCTTCTGCCTCTCACAGATCCCGATGGCCTCCAAAACGTACTTCAGACCTTCCGCCGGCTGCTTTGACGCGAGGCAGATCCCCGCCAAGGTGTTCAGTGAGCAGGCCATCAGCCCGTCATCCTTAAGCTCGCGCCCGAGCGTCAGCGCGTCACGGGCAAGCTCCAAGGCCCGATGGTAGTCAGATTTGCGGAACAAGGCTATGGACAAGGTGTTGCAGCAGTCGCACTCTATCTCCTTCGTTCCGGCTTTCCGACTGGAGGCCAGTGCCTTGCCGGCATATTCAATGGACTTGTCGTAGTCCTGGATGTCATAGTACCACTCCGCGGCCCAGTACCAGGTGAGCGCCCTGACGCTGTCCGCGCCACTGCCGGGATGGATCATGATCCTTCCGTCAGAGAAATCCTCGTCCGCCAGGAAATCAAAGAAACGTTCGGCGGTGCCGACAGCGGCCTTCCCTCTCTGATGGTCGAACGCCGTGACCAGCGAGTCCACATTCTGCGAATATGCGGACACTGCGAGCAAAAGGAATATATGTATCAGTAGCGGTCTAGTGTGTGTCATTTCAAATCTGTGGCAAAGCGGGCAAGTGGGTTGTTCCGGCTTTGAACTAACAAAGTTAGAAAAATATCCGAATAATCCTACACGCGTGAATAATCATTAGGAATATTCATTCCGCCAGAGTCCGTCAGGACACCTCTTGCCGACGGTCGCCAAAGAATATGGAAAAATGCTATCTTTGCAGCCGATTTTGAACAAGGAATATGGTTAGAGCTAAGGAAAGTAAGGCCAAAGGGTTCTTTTTCGGTATTTTGGCCGCTGTTAGTTACGGTGCCAATCCATTGGGTGCCAAGTACCTCTACGAGGAGGGGCTGAATGTCGAGTCCGTGCTGTTCTACAGGTACGGGCTGGCGGCGCTTATCATCGGAGTGATCATCGCCGGGAAGATGCTGCTCGGGAAGAGGACCGCCTCTCATCGTGCCTCGACCGCCCCGGCGGCCACCGAAACGACCGGATCCTACGAGACCTTCAGGATCAGCCGCGGCGAACTTTCGACGCTGACGGCACTCGGGCTGCTGTTCGTCGTGTCCTCCCTGACGCTTTATTGCAGCTTCCTCTACATGGACAGCGGAGTAGCCTGCTCACTGCTATTCGTTTACCCGGTAATGACCGCCGTCCTGATGGCCATGCTCTACGGCGAAAAAATCACGAAAACCACCGCGGCCGCCATCGCCCTGTCACTGGTCGGAGTGCTGCTTCTTTATAAAGGTGACGGAGAGACCGTACTCAGCACAGTCGGAGTGCTCCTCGTGATGGTCTCCGCCCTCAGCTACGCCCTCTACATCATTGTGGCCAACCGTGCCTCCGCACCGGAATCCGGGCTGGAGACCAGCCACAACAGGTTCTCCAAATACCTGCCACACAGGGCGACCATCCACAGGCTCGACATGTCCGCCATGAAGCTGAGTTTCTACGTGCTGATCGTCTGCGCCGTGTCGATGGTCCTCTTCTCGCTAACTTCTCCGGAACGCCACCTCATGCCTCTTGCCACAGGACGTGAGTGGGGATATTCATTGATGCTCGCCATCGTCCCGACAGTCTTCTCGCTCGTCTCGATGGGCATCGCCGTGCGCATCATCGGCTCCACCCCGACCGCCATCATGGGAGCACTTGAGCCGCTGACGGCCGTTGTGATCGGCCTCACAGTCTTCCACGAAGCCCTGACTGTCAACCTCGTCGCCGGCATCCTGCTGATCCTCACGGCTGTGATCACAATCATCCTCAGCAAGGGGAAAGCAACCGCATAGGCGGCGAAATTTGTCATCATGCAGAAAATAAGGGAAATACTCAGGATCGGTCTGCCGATCATGCTCGGACAGGCCTGCGTCATAATTCTGGCGTTCGCCGACAACATCATGATCGGGTGGCACAGCGTGGATGAGCTCGCCGCGTCATCATTCGTCAACAATGTCATGAACCTGTTCATCCTTACCGAGTTGGGATTCGCCGCCGGAATGACTCCGATGATCGGTGCGGACAACGGAACAGGAAACATCAAAGGAATCGGGATAACAGTGAAGAACGGTCTCGTGACCAACGGAATCATTGGAGGAATCAGCCTCATTCTCCTCACAATCATCTATTTGTGTCTCGACCATTTCGGCCAGGCTCCGGAACTGACGCCTTACATCAAGCCGTATTTCATCATAGTCGGCATCTCCACTGTCTTCGCCCTCGGATTCAATGTCCTCAAACAGTTCACAGACGGAATCTGCCGCCCTATGATCTCTATGACGCTGCTGATGATCGGCAACATACTCAACATCTTCGGAAACTGGGTGCTGATCTACGGCAGACTCGGATTCCCGGAGATGGGTCTCACGGGGGCCGGCATCAGCACACTCGTCTCCAGAGTGCTGATTCTCATAGTGTTCGCCGTGTACATATTCAAGTCAAAAAAGATGAATGAATATGCCCGCGCGATCAAGGATGCTCTCCTTTCCCGCGACAAGATGAAGGGGGTCTTCAAGATGGGCTACCCGGTCGGCATCCAGATGGCCCTGGAATCCTCCACGTTCACGTTCGCGGCTGTGATGGCAGGTTGGCTGGGAGTCATCCAGCTGGCCGCCCATCAGGTGGTCATCACCATCTCGCAGCTTTTCTTCCTGATGATGCAGGGACTCTCGTTCGCCGTCTCGATCCTCGTCAGCAACGCCTTCGGCAGAAAGGACTTGAAGTCTGTCCGTGAATATGCCCGCAAAGGATACTTCATGACCCTCGGCATCTCCGCCACGCTGTCGGTGCTGCTTTACTGCTTCCGCTACCAGGCCGCAGGAATATTCAGTGATTCCCCTGAGGTTACAGCCCTTGCAGTGTCGCTTTTCTTCCTGCTCTTCGCCTACCAGTTCGGCGACGGCCTCCAGCTTTGTTTCGCCAATGTGCTGCGAGGCATCCAGGACGTCAAGCCGATCATGTACGCGGCTTTTGTCAGCTACTACCTCATCGCCATCCCTTCCGCCTACCTTCTTGGCTTCAAGGCAGGTCTCGGCATCCACGGAATATGGATGGGCTTCCCTATCGGCCTCACCCTCGCCGGAATCTTCTTCTACGCCCGCTACCGCTCCGACCTGCGGCGATTCGGCAGGATGATGTGACATTTGTGATGATTCACCGTCACGTGTGGTGATTTGAGGGATTAATTTGTTATTTTTGCACGTGAATAACAAACCACACGATATCATGTTCACACTGCCTACCGATCATTCAGAGATGTTCAAGAATCCCAATCCCGAGCAACAGAGGCTGATGGAGCTGATTGACAGCAGGATAGAAGACGGAATGGACAGATCGGACATCGAGGAGTCCTTGATCGGGGATTTGATGGACGAAACATCTTTCCATTTCTGCATGTCCTACGCACTCTGGAAGTTGGGGCAGAAAAGACAATCCGAATCGGAATACGATGAAGATCTGGAGAAAATGCTTGCCCTTGACTCCGCCCCGGAAGACAAAACCGAAAACGAGACGGAATCAGAGCCGGAGCCGGAATCATCGGAGCCGGAAGATCTCTCGGCCAGAGAGGTTCTGGGCAGACTGAATGAGATGCCGGGCTGGAACAACCTCAAGAGAAGGATGGAGGGTATCATCAGCCTCCATGGTGTCGCGGAAATCCGGGACGCCTTAGGGCTGAAGAAGAATCTGCCCACGATGCACACAATACTCATCGGGAATCCCGGCACCGGGAAATCCTGTTGTGTCAAGTATCTGGCGGAAATCTATCACGCCCTCGGCATGCTGCCCGAGAACAGCATCAGGCTGACCAATCTTGCGAAAGTGTCCAACAGCACCATCACCAGTGAGATACACTACGCCATCGGAGGTGTCCTCGTCTTTGAAAACGCACATGAGCTCTATCACAGCGAGAACAAGCCCATCGACAACGAGCAACAGATCGTACGTAGTCTCATCGACGAGCTGAACGACCCGGCGAAACAATCCAACTGGATGCTCGTGCTGACCGGAGAGCCACAGGGGATGGAATCCCTGCTCGCCGCTTATCCTGAACTCAGGGAGCATTTCCAGGAACCGGTCTACATGGAGGACTTCAAGCCGGAGGAACTGTACCGGATCGTGGACAGATGCTGCGACGAAAGGGATGTGCATCTTGCCCCGCAGGCAAAGAAGAAACTTGAGATGCTCCTCCTTCACAAGTACAACCAGCGCGGACCGAACTTTGAGAACGCCAGGTTTGTGCAGCGTCTTTTTGACGAGAAGATCATCCCGGCCATGTACAAGAGGATAGCGGACAGCGAGGATCCCGAGGTCGCCGATGACTTGGGGCTTGTCGTGGCGGAAAGCATCCCTTCGATCAATGGCAGCTCTGGTGACGGAATGGCGGAACTTGATGAGCTCATAGGCCTTGCGAGGATAAAGACAAGGGTCAAGGACTACCTCAACGCCGTGAGGCTGGCATCAAGGCGGATGGAACTCGGTCTCCCGACCAGTATGCCGCGTCTGCACATGGCCTTTCTCGGGAATCCCGGAACAGGAAAGACCACCGTCGCGGAGATCATAGGCAAGGTGTTCGCCGAATGGGGGATCCTGTCCGTCGGGCGGGTCATCCGCACGGAGAAAAGCCAGATGGTCGGACAGTATATAGGGGAAACGGAGTACAAGATGAACAATCTTCTGGCCAGGGCACGAGGCAATATCCTTTTCATCGATGAGGCCTACCAACTGGCCGAAGGCGGCGAAAGGGATTTCGGGCGGATAGTGATGAACTCGCTGCTTACGGAACTCGGCAAAAACAACCTTGACATGGTCGTGATCCTTGCCGGCTACACGGCTCCGATGAAAAAGCTGCTGGAAAGCAATGAAGGAATAGAAAGCCGTTTCCCGAATGTCTTCAATTTCGAGGACTACACGACCGACGAGCTCCTTGAGATAGGCAAGTTGATGATCCATAGGCAAGGATTCAACCTGACCGAAGGGGCGGAACTGAATATGCAGGCCATCATCCGGGCCGAATCCGAGAAGCCGTCCCCTCGCTTCGGCAACGGACGTTTCGTGTCCAATCTCCTGCAGAACGAGATACTCGCGACTCTTGGGGCAAGGACAGCAAAGATGGATAATCCCACCGCCGAAGATCTCAGCACGATCCTACCCGAGGATGTTGTGGTCAACAAGGCCCAGAAAGATGTCATCTTTGACGATGTGGCGATCGACGAGGCGCTGAAGAGACTTGACAGCCTCGCGGGTTTGCCAAATGTCAAGCATGCGATCCATAATTTTGTCCAATCCGCCCGCTACCTCCACTCTATCGGCGAGCCTTACGTCGGCAAAGGGCTTCTGTCCTGGAGATTCATCGGCAAGAGCGGAACCGGCAAGAGCACGGTGGCGGAGATTATGGCGGAGATCCTTAAGGGGATGCGCCTCATCGCGAACAGCCACATAACCGAGATAAAGGGTGAACGAATATTCAATGTCTCAGAGTCAGACTGTGACGCCGTGCTTCAGGAGGCGGTGAAGAAGTCTTGCAACGGATTGATATTCATTGACGTGGATGATTCCAAATTTGACGGCACAAGAAGCTACTACGGTCGCAGTGTCGAGCAGATCCGATTGAAAGTCAAGGAATTGACCATCGAGAGCGGAGGCGAATGCGCCTTGATCCTCGCCGAGCTGGACGCTCCGAACAAAAACGTGGCCGAGCAGCTCTCTGACGGCGGAGTCTATGAGTTCGACCACACGCTGGTCTTCAAAGACTTCACCCCTGACGAGCTCTTCCAGATTCTCTGCGGATGTCTCGAAAAGTTCCTGGTCAGCTTCAGTCCGGCCGCCGAAAGGCACATCAAAGGCTTCCTGAAATCCCTGAACTCATCGATCGGAGCGTCGGCCAGAACCATGAAACTCATGTCACGCACAATCTACCAGCAGGTAATCCTCCGCGAATCCGGCCTCGCCCGGCCACCGAAGTCCCATCAGGTACAACTGGCCGACATCGAGACCTTCAAATGGGACTCCAAGAAAGGGAAGATCGGTTTCTGAATACGAATGGCCATGTCTAACATAAGAGTAAACACAACCGAGCTTCTGCAGCTCCTTGACCTGATACCTGCCAGCCACAACATCATGCTGGTAGGACGGCACGGGATCGGGAAGTCAGAGATTCTCACTGAATATTTCAACTCTCGCGGCATGCCCGTTGTCCCTCTGTTCCTCGGCCAGATGGCTGATCCCGGAGACCTCATAGGCATCCCGGCGAGAAACGAGAAGACCGGCAAGACCGACTTCATGCCCCCTTACTGGTTCCCGTTGGACGGCAAGCCGATCGTCCTGTTTCTGGACGAGCTGAACAGGGCACGTCCGGAGATTCTCCAGACCATCATGGACCTGGCCCTCAACAGGACACTGGCCGGACGCCGGCTGCCGGAAGGGAGCCGGATCATCAGCGCGGTCAACGAGGGCGACCGGTACCAGCTCACGGACCTGGACCCGGCCCTCGTCAGCCGTTTCGACATTGTGAATTTCCAGCCTACAGTCCAGGAATGGCTTCTGTGGGCGGGACGCAACGGAGTGGACAGACGGGTCATGGATTTCATCGAGGATAATCCTGTCTGGCTGGACAGGAACCCGGACATGAAAGAGAACGAGGACACCGGGCTGGACAAGACCCCGGACCGCAGGGCATGGAAACGAGTGTCAGACATCATCTCAGGAGTCGAGACGATGACTCCTGTCCATCAAAAAGCCATCGCGGCGATTGTCGGGGCAAAGGCCACCGTCGCGTTCCGAAGCAGCGTGACAATGAACAGGCTGGCCAGCGGAAAGGATGTGCTGTACAGTTTCCATTCCGTCAGGGACAGGATCGATGGCTACTCGCTGCACGAGTTGTCAACAGTGAACGACAGCATATTCAGATGCCTTGAGGTCGAGAAAGTCACGGAGACCGACATGGAGAATGTCAAACAAAACCTCGTGGACTATTTTGAATGCCTTACTGGCTCCCACAAGGAAGCCGCCGCGCATTTCGCCAACCTTTATGTCCGCCAGACCTACCCCAAGGCCGTGGCTTTCATGGCCAAGGAATGCCGGACTCTGACAATCACACTGGTCCGTTTCGTCAAAGGCCTCAAGTAGATGGAAGACCGCATTGAGAGGATCATCAAACGCTGGTTCGTCACCGAGCCCGCTCTATTCGCCGTGATCTGCTCGCATGAGATCGCCGGGAACGTCAAGATGCGCTGTCCCGTGCGCAGCGGAGGCGGAAGGATCGAATGTAATCCGGATTTCGTCCGGGAGATGTCCGATGACGCCCTTGAGGAGGCATTGAGGACGGAAGTGCTACGCATCATGCTGAAGCACCCCTACGAGCGGCGTCCGGACGGTTGCCGAGGGGAGGCGATGGTCTTCGGAAGCAACCTTGTGATCAGCGACAACTACACGTTCTCCCGTTTCAACCTGCAGACAGCAGATGGTTCAGGATTCGAGGCCGGACTCTCCTATGAGGCATATTCCCGAAAAGTCGAGAAAGCCATGGAAGAAGGCGTCATTCCGTCAGGCGATCCTTCGCTGCGGGATGTGTCGGAACTTTGGGACGACGACCCTCTCCAGATAGCGCTCGTCAACGGAGTCCTTGAAGGGATAAAGGACTGGGGCTCGTTGACCGGCGACCTGCTGGAAAGTGTGAAGGCCTCATCCCAGGCATCGATCAACTGGAAAAACGTGCTTGCGGGGTTCAGATCCTCGGTGCTTTCAATGGACAGAAGGCTGACAAGGATGCGCCCGTCACGCAGGACAGGATTCGAGAACATGGGCTCCGTCCGTCGGTTCACAAGCCGTATTCTTGTCGCGCTGGATGTCAGCGGTTCGGTGTCCAGCGAGGCACTGGGCTATTTTTTGGGCGTTGCCAACAGCGCGTTCAAGTACGGAATCACGGAGATTGACGTCATCCAGTTCGAGATGTATGTCACGGTCAAAGACAGGCTCAGACATGCCCTCAAGGAAACTTTTGCGTTCGGCCGTGGAGGAACGGATTTCCAGGTGCCGGTGGACTATGCGGCGAAAGGAGGCTACGACGGTCTGGTCATTGTCACGGACGGAGAGGCTCCCCCACCCGTCATTCCCGACAATTTCAAGGCGGAGATCCTGTGGGTCTGCGAAAGTGCGGAGGCGTACAGGAGAAATTCCGGCTGGATGTCCCGCTCCGGCAGGGTCTGCACGATGAGACTACGATGAGACTACGATGAGACTATGATGAGACTATGATGAGACTATGATGAGAGAGCGTCCAGCACGTCGAACAGGCTCAATGTGCTGAATCCCTGCCCTTTGTCATATTCATTATGGATCCGTCCGATGAATGCCGAGCAGGCCCTTTCAAGATCAAAGTTCCGCACCTTGAAGCCGCGCCTTGAACGGCATGTCGGGCACCATGTGTGCAGGACGCACTCGTCAAGGGCTGCGTAATCATATTCATAATCAATGAGAATCGGCCTTTCCTTGCAATGGCAGCCACCAATGGACCCGGATCTGAAAAGATCGGGCGCTTCCTCTATCGCCTTGATTATCACGCCCAAAGGGACTTCCTTGTAGATCTGGCGGTTGAATATTCCCGTGCGGGCGTAGAAAAACCTCGGATTTCCGTAGATCCGCTCCCTTTCAGCCCAGAACGTCGGGAAGTGGAGCCTGTAAACCTCCTTGAGGTTTTCCGCCGACTCCAGCACATCGGTGGCGGCCTTCTGGATCAGGCTCCTCACGATCTCGGCATTGCCTGCGTCAATCTCCCCATCGTCATCCAAATAAATCAGCGAAAGCACCAGAATGGTGTGTGAATATTGATCCGCACGGACTGTCACGTCCCCGCTTTCAAGAGCCTTTCTGGAATTGCGGCACTTGAATATGAATGCGTTGCCGTCGCTCTGCCTCCTCAGTTCCTCCGCCGAAGGATCAATCAGCGGAATGACCCTGCTGTTGGTCAGAGCGGCGGTCATGAAAAGATAGTCCGTGTAGTCATCGCTGTGCGCGATGTCCAGTATCACCTTGTCGATCATCAGACCGAAGAGACGCTAACAGATCGAGTTAAGGCTCGGGACATATTCCCGCTGGATTGTTTCGGCGAACATCGTCGAGATTTCCTTCTCGCCGAATCCAAGATTGGCTCCGAACGAATAGATGAACTCCAGTTCCTTTTCTGCGATGTCCTTGTCAGACAGCACCAAAGACATCACATAGCGCAGCATGGGACCTCTCATGCCCGGATCAATATCCAGAATGGCCGTGATCGCCTTGGAGAACACTTCGCTGACATTCGCCTTCGCGATCTCATCCAGATAGACACGCGGGAAGATCGTCATCGGGGCCAATGTGCTGATGATGTGGTTGACCTCCTCGCTTGTGACCTCGTTGTCCACTCCAGCCACTATCAGTCCGACCGAGGCTATGAAATCGGCCATGTACTCGTCGATCGGTGAGTTCCCGACCTTCATCAGGATCGAGATCAGCGGCTCCATGCCTGCTGAAAGCTCCTCCTCGGACTCCACCCCGGCGAACAGATTCAGAGCCTGCACCCTGATCGGATTGACAGGATGTGACGCTCGGTTGAGTCCCTTGTCCTTAAGGAAATAGTCCAGATGTCTGCTGTTGTCCTCCAGCAAGGCATCCATGCTGACATTCATCTTGGCCAGATCCAGCCCGGACGCCATCTTGAAGAAAGCCGTCACGCATGCGTCCACCTTCCCGACAGCCATGTAGCCATAGCGGTCAGCCACAAGCTCGGCCAGCTGGTCATGAAGCCTGATCTTGTAATGAAGGGTCATAGGCGGCGTTGTGTTGTCCGGCGGGAACACGAACATTATCAGTCTTTTGAGCGCGCTGTCCCGGTTGATGAGGTGTCCCAGCTCATGTCCGATGACAAACCGAAGCTCATCCTCGGTCATAAGGCTGACCAGCGAGGAGTTCAGGTTCACGATGTGCGGCATCCCTTCCTCAGCGGCCGCCACAGAAAACGCGTTGACCGTCGAGTCACCCGTCACATAGAAGTCAACAGCCTCCTCGAAGCCCAGTCTCTCCTTAACCTCATGGCACAGCGCATAAAGATCCCCCAGCAACGGCTTCGTGATCTTGATGCTGTGTCCCTCCATGTTGCTCCTCCAGTACTCATCCCCGCTGTTCAGCTTGGCCTTCTTGAGCACCGCCTCAACCACTCCCCCCTGCAGCGCGTCATAGATCTGTCCCCCAAGAATCTGCTCCAGTTCTATCGTCGGATTTAGATTTTTCATGTCGAATTCGTTTTTAGTGTTAATTATTGAGTCCACTTGAAAAAGTACCATTCGCCACTTTTTACCCCCGTTGGAAGTACC
>OQVQ01001268.1_pt1 | contig 10422 bp, 7 predicted proteins | sample 1691491 | NCBI WGS metagenome assembly OQVQ01 (sample SAMN03418252, study PRJEB22391) | human gut metagenome | biome: human-gut; feature: organic feature; material: feces | host: Homo sapiens | place: Tanzania | collected 2013-01
TTTCTTAAAGCTTTATCCTCTTTCATTTAAAGAGTTTTTGATGGCAACAGATAAGGAACGTTTCGCCGAACTTCTTGATAAGCAAGACTTTGGGATGATTACATGCTTTAAGCAAACATATATCGACTCCTTGAAGCAATACTACTTTGTCGGTGGTATGCCTGAAGCTGTGCAAAGCTTCGCAGAGAACAAAGACTTTAACGAGGTTCGTGAAATTCAAAAGCGAATCCTTGCAGCCTACGAACAAGACTTCTCTAAACATGCTCCAAATGAGATCGTACCGAGACTTCGTATGTTGTGGAACAGTATTCCTTCTCAGTTAGCCAAAGAAAACAAAAAATTCATTTACGGACTCGTCCGTGAAGGTGCTCGTGCGAAGGACTACGAAACCGCAATTATGTGGCTCAGTGATTGCGGTCTTGTTCATAAGGTCAGTCGAGTTAATGCAGCAGGTATCCCGCTACGGGCGTATGAGGATTTAAAAGCATTTAAGCTGTTCGTAGTAGATGTCGGACTTCTGGGATGTTTGACAGGACTCCGCCAGCGCACATTACTTGATGGTAACGACCTTTTTGTTGAGTTCAAAGGTGCTCTTACACAGCAGTACGTTTGTCAACAGCTGAAAACCATCGAAGACTTAGATGTTTACTATTATACCAATGACAGAGGCTCTTGCGAGGTTGACTTTGTCGTTGACACAGGCGAGCAGATTGTTCCTGTTGAAGTAAAGGCAGAGGTTAACCTTAGGGCCAAGAGCCTGAAAACCTATCAAGAAAAATTCTCACCTGTAATTTCTATCCGAACATCCATGTCGGATTACAAAAAAGAAGAATGGCTCGTTAATCTGCCGCTGTATGCGATAGATCAGCTTACGGCTGTAACCGATGCCTAATAGAAGGAGATTACACAATGGCTGATATAAGAAAAGATCAAGAAAGAGACGAGCTTCATCGTGCAATATGGGCGATTGCGTATGGTCTGCTATAAGTAGTAAGTTATTTTGCAAAGTGATTTCATTGTGTTTATAAAAAAAACTTAAATGACGAAAACTTCACGCCAAAGTAATTAACTAATTTGTTTTTAGGTACTTTTGAGGAAACAATAGGAAGTGCTTTTCTTGAAGCATGCTTATTACTTGCAAGAAAAAATAAAGAAAGCTCTGAATTGAATTTGTTATGTGTTAAAATATCCATACACTAAACGTGTAGGGAGACAGCGACAACTTTGGCGAGATGAGGCTGTTTCCCTTTCCAAAAACTGATATATAAGCCTATCCTATCAAAATTCTTACCTAAATTTTCCACCTAAATTAAATCTATTGAGCAAATTTTAGAAATGATTGAGCAAATTGCTAAAATGAATGAGCAGTGAACAAAGCTCAATGAGCTTGAAAAAGAAATGATTAAGCAAAAAAGGACTACTAGAAAAAGATCTGATCAAAACAAATGAGCTAAATCAGATCATTTTTAGTGAGCTGGTGCATACAGAAAATTTGGGCCATCGTGCGAGTTACGCTATAATTATTTTAGTAAACGTGGTTTCCTTAATTTGGGTTTTACCACTAAGCGTTGTTTTGGAATAAAACTAAGTTTAAGCTATAACCTTAGTTTAACGTTACATCAAGTTAAACTAAAATCGCTTATGCTAAAACTAAAGCCAAAAGGCGGGTTTATTTTTTGCCCCTTGATATACATAGGTTTTTGCTGTCTGTATGAGAATTTCTAGTCGTTTTACCATTGCCGTTCATATGCTTACCGCCATGGAATATTTTAAAGGGCAATATAAAATTACAAGTGAATTTTTAGCAAGTAGTGTTTGTACTAACCCAGTGGTTATTAGAAGACTTTTAGGGAAGCTAAAAGAAGCTAATCTAATTAAAGTCTCACGGGGCACCGGTGGAGCGGTTTTAACACGTGATGCCACTTTAATTACACTTTACGATATTTATCAAGCCGTTGAAGAAGACGATGCCGATGGGGCGTTGTTTAATTTTCATGAACATCCAGAGCCTTTGTGTCCGGTAGGTTCTTGCATTCATGAGGTGTTAGACCCCAAACTAGACAGTATTAAACTGGCTTTAATTAACGAGATGAAAGCAACAACCTTAGCTGAACTCGTAAATAAAGCTCAGACAATTAATCTCGCTAAAAGTAACTCCAACTAAGCTTAATTACACCTCTTTGTAAGTAAGATTTTTACCTTCCTTTTTATCTAAAATCTCCAAGAAGACTCCTTCCTCTTTAGGTGGTGAGTAGTTCACCAATGCCTTAACTAAGCTTGGTTTTAACTAAGTTTGGCTTTAACTAAGCTTAGCTTCAAATCTTTTGCCTTTAAAATTTCAGTCATAACCGCAGTTTAGCTTAACAAGAGCCTGACTCCTAATATCTAATACCTACGCTCAAATCATGACCAGAATTTGTGGGAAGAGTTGCGATAAAACAATCATAAATATAAAAACAAGAAAACCCAAAACCAAAATCCCAAAACAGATAAACCAGGATCAGCAGTTCAAAAAATTAATTTTTGTTGTAACTATTGCAATTACAACAAAACAGTTCTAGAATAAAACCATGTTGTAACAAACAATGTTACAACATGGTTAAATCATGAGTTTTTGCCATGTTTTTTAAAGCTATAGGAAGATCCTCAAACCTAGCTAATAGTAATCCTAAGCTCTTAGGAACCATTAGAATCCTAAACTAAAAACTACTACGGATTATATGAAGCTAGGTAAGAGAATAGGGGTAAATTCTTAAGCTAAGACTTTAGCTTAGATAAAAGTAAAAAGAGGTTACTATGAGTAATTACAGCAAAATTAACGTAACTGGTTCAGAACGCCATGAACTTCATGACAAGCTTGGTCTTACAGGCGCTGAAGTTAGTATCAATACTTTACCAGCAGGGGCAGGTGTTCCTTTTGTGCATGCTCATAAGCAAAACGAAGAAATCTATGGCATTATGTCAGGTAAAGGCCAGGTTGTTATTGATGGGGCAACTGTTGAACTTAAGGCAGGTGATTGGCTCCGTATCGCTCCAGAAGCAAAGAGACAGTTCTCTGCATCTAAAGATGAAGCCATGACCTTTATATGCATTCAGGTTAAAGCTGGTTCTTTGGAAGGTTTTACCATGACTGATGCAGTTTTGTGCTAGTCATTAACTAATCAATCAATTTCTAAAAAATGGACTAATCGTTTAGTCCATTTTTTTTGAATTTATTTTGGGCACAATTTACGAGAAGGAATTGATCCAATAATTTACTGCAAACTTTGTAGTTCGGCTTAAAAACGCGTTTCAAACCGTTGAAACTCTTACAAGTTGAGACCTCGGAGAATATTTACACCTCAAGAAAGCAGTAAAAATTGAAATGAGTACTACAACTAGCTAAAATTTTTACTAGAGGAAAAGTAAAAATAGGTAGTTACGCTTAAGGAAACTTGTAGTAGCTTGGCTTAAGAAAATTAGGTAGTCATGCTAAAAAACTTTGTAGTAGTTTGCCTTCTTGTTGTCTTCTAGTAATTTGCTTTCTTTTGGTAAATTGCTTGTTCTAATTTGCTTGCAGATGGCTTAGCAAGTACTCCTAAAGGCTAATAAAAAAAACAAAGTTTGGTCTAAATGAAGCCCCAAAAACTCAATAAATAAAATAAAACCAAAAAAACAAGCCTAATAAAACAAAACTAGGCCATTAGAAATATATAAGGTTAAAGATATGAATGAAGAAACAATTACCGTTGAAACCTTGGAAAAAGAACCTACTCCGGCTTCACAAAGAATTATCGATAATCCTGATAGAATTCCTTTACCACAAGAAGCCATACTTGCGGCAGCTTCATTACCTAGTGATACTTTTGTGTATCGTTTATCATTTGAACGACACTTTGCGTGTGCGGAACAGGTTAAACCATATAGTAGTTTAACAGCCTTAGAACAAGAAGAACTTGACGCGCGTTATGGGCTCAAGGCTTCAACTAGACATCCCGCCAATGATAAATATAAGTACCAAAGACACTGCTTAAAAATCCCATTTACTTATAGAACCGACATAAAAAGTCAAACTTTTTATCTACCATCTCGTGGTTGCGTCATTGGTAAACCAGTGGTAGTAATTAGCTACAATGCGCCTTTAAAGGTAGCAACCTTATTAGTCCGTGACCAAAATCAATTGCGCGTAATTGATACGCCAACTCTTTCTGGGATCTTTAGAGAATGTTTGCCTGGCACTTATGGCTGTTTATTTTCTACAAGCAAAGGCTTGTTCCTTTACGCTGATACTAAACGCAACAAAGAAGATCCCGCAAAACTTGGAATTTATGCCAACATGGTTAACGCAATTAAAGCGGCTCCTTTTGCGATTGTGCTTGAATTTTTATTCATGTTTATTATGTTTTCAGTAACACCTTTGATGGTGTGGATCAGTTTGCATACGCAACCATTTTTAACCCCGCTTGTTTATATTGTGTTGTTTTGTCTAACCTTTGGCGGGCAGACTTGGCAGCGCCATTTTCTATACAAAAAATATGGAGAGGTGGCGGTAAAGTCAGCTATCTTGTCTTTCCGTTTCGTGACAGTGATAGTTTTTGGCCTTCTAACTTTTGCAGGCGTGTACGTTTTAATTCATTAAAACAAATTATTAAGTTAGGTCGAAGTAGGGCTTGACTTAATTTTATGCTTAAACTTAAGTTTAAGGGTATATTCGGTCGTTATAGTCGATGTTTTTTACCAAGATTTATATGCTTAGGACTTGAGGCATGCGATTATTTTCCAAGATGGCGCAAAGTCTTGATTATGGCCTCTTAAAATATTAACCATTAACCTAAGAGCTAACTTTCATCCAAAGCCAAGGCCAAACCTCACCAAACTTTCTCTAATTGAACATTTTTAAGGCAATTGGCCCTAATCAGCTTTCTACTTAATAAAAATGTGCGCCACTTCAAATATTCCGTGATAAAATTACCGTTCGAATAAAATCCCTGGACCCTCCTGCTAGAACTCCACTGGCCTGCGGTACAACCTTTGACCGATGCTGTTTTTCTAGGTACTCCTTGATTTAAAAAGTTACTCTCTACCCCTTGTAAAACCAAAAGGTTCGTTAAGGAACAATCGTGAAAACTATCATCCCCGCTATTATGGCAGTCTCTATCTTTACTTGTACTGGTTGTATTACTGCAGGTATCGGTCTTGGAACTGCACTTGCTGAACAAATGGCCGCTAAAACCGTGAGTAACGCGGTGACAGATCAAAACTGTTTCACTGCAACCTTAAACAGCATGGGTAATGCCGATGCTAATGGGCAAGCCAAAATTATTGCTTTAACTGCCAAGCTTAAACAAATCACGCCTGAAGAAGCCCAAACCTTAATTATGGCTGGGCCTGTAGTTTTAGGAAATCATTTTAACGCTTCCGATGTGGGATACTTACGTGGTTCGATTGAAACCTTAGGTGGCGAAATTGAAATCACCCAAAATTCAGTTGGGACTCGTTTTAAGAATGCTGCAAGCCAATCAGTATCTAATATGGACGTAACTAACATGGCAACAGATGCGGTATTAGGTTCAGAACTTGGAAGCGTTGCTCAAGGTACTGTTTCTCAGGTTAACCAAGTCCGTTCTCAAGTTCAGGGCACTCTAGATTCCGTAAATAATGTTAGAACTAAGGTCGATAATATCGGGGCGCAAGTAAACAATGTTTCAAATCAAGTAAACAACATTGGCACCCAAGTAAATAGCGTTGGCTCTCAAGTCCAGAACATTGGGACCAAAGTAGGTCAAGTACATAGCCTGTCAAATGAAAGCTTAACTCAAGTAGCAACCCAAGCCACCAGTCAAACTGACAACTTAAATCAAGTCCAGGCCATTTCAAATGGTTTACAAAATCCAGGCCAAACCTTGAATAACGCCGTTAGCAATACCGTAGATAATGCTGTAGGTGGCGTCAATAGCACCGTAAACAACACCGTAAATGGCGCCGTTTCGCAAGCAGAAGGTACCGTTCAAAAGCTAAACCCAATTCCTCAAGGTACTGTTATTCCATTAAATACCGAAGCAACCCCTAAAGTTGCACCACAAGTTCAACCTGTTCAACCGTTAAAGACACAAACAGTAAACGGTGCAAGTTTAAACGGAACTAATGAAGCCAAGGATAATAATCTAAGCGATATTTTATTGGCTGAGTGAACTACTCACCACCTAAAGAGGTGGGAGTCTTCTTGGAGATTTTAGATAAAGAGCAAGCTTGAAATAATAAAACCCTAAAGCTATGGTTAAATTAAAGAGAAGGTTAAAGTTAAGTCTAGCTTTAACCTTATTTTTTAACTTAAGGCTTAAGGTTAGGTTTAAGGTCAACTTTAGGCCAAAAAATTGTTTCTAAAAACTAGCGCTCAATTAGATCCAAACAAGTTTCTACTGGGATGCCACGGAATCTATCGTCAAGTCCCGCACAGGCGCTAATCATGCTACTTAAGGTTTTAACTGCTTTGGTGACACTTTCTTTTAAAGAGTAACCGTTAATCATATTGCCCATAAAGACCGAGGCAAAGATATCACCAGTGCCTGGGAATCTACCAGGTAATTCCTCATAGCTTACATTAAAGTATTCTTGCTTTAAGGCGTCGTAACAACAAACGGCACAGCCCTCATCAGTGTGCATGCTAGTAATTACTACTGATTTGGTACCAAGAGCTCTAATAGCATCTATCATCTGTTTAACGGTATTTTGGGAATACACTTTTGCACAGGCAATGTTACTTAAAAAAGCAGCTTCAGTTGCATTAGGGAGGATAAAGTCCGCACATGCCGCCATCCGGCGCATATATTCGATATTCTTAAATGTTAATCCATTATAAAGTTCGCCTTCGTCAGCCATGATAGGATCACAAAAAATGGTGATGCCTTTTCTGGCTTGTTCTAAGCAATATGATGAAATTAGTGCTGCTTGTTCTTCATTGACGATAAAACCTGTAGAAATAGCATTAAAGGTAAAGCCAAGTTCACGCCAAATGCTTAAAGTGTTACGGATATAAGAAGTGGTATCCAGAACATCAAATTTACCATAGTCAAAGGTGTTAGAAATTAAAGCTGTAGGGAGATTAAAGGTGTTAATGCACATTTTGGCCATCACCGGAAACATGGCTGAAAGGGCCACTTTACCATAGCCTGCCATATCATTTATAAGAAGTAATTTACGCTCCATACAGCCTCGTAACTTGTGGAAATTTTTTAGCAAACATTCGTTTGCACGCTTGTTTTAAAAGGTTTTAATCTAGGTGTTTATTTTAGACGTCAAGTCAAACTTAGTCACCCAAATTTATTATCACTTTTAATTAAGGCTGCGTTAAATGGGTAGGAAACGCTATTTTTGGTTGAGAATCGGCTTATGTTGTAATCTCCATGAATCAGCTACGCTAATCAATATGAATCAACTTAATTTGCTACCATAAAAACAACACCAAGTGATGGGAGGCGAATAAGCTATGTAATGTATTAAACCAAGGAAGAAGGATGCTTCATTAAAGCATAGGGCCTCATTAAAGAAAGGAAATCTATCCAAACAAAATGCTTAACTCCAAAAGAGAATTCGTAAACCATTCTGCAAGGCCAGGAAATTTTGGGCTTGCCTTGAAGCCAATAGCAATTGTGGTCATGCAGCAAAACGAAATGATTTAAGCATCTTTACCTTGAAGTAAAAAGTAAAAACCGCGGGCTTCAATCTTTAAAAGATGATTGTTTAACGCAATAATCTTTTATTTAGCAGGGAGCTTCTAAGCCATTTCCCTTAAGGACTCTATTGATTAAGCCACACTTTTCTTGGCTTCTTCCTTCTTGGCTTCATCCTTTTTAACTTCTTCTTTCTTTGGTTCTTCTTTAATGTGAATTAACGCATTAGATAAAATAGCAACCAAACCACCAGTTGTAATCCCTGAGGAGAAGATAGAGGAAATGGTCTTAGGGAAGTGGTTTAAAATTTCAGGCACTAATTCTACAGAAAGACCAAAAGAGAAACTTAAAGCCATAACTAAAATAGCTTTACGATCCATTCTTTGGGTTGAAATGATCTTAATACCGGCTGCAGCTACAGTCCCAAACATCAATAAGGTTGCCCCACCTAAAACAGGATCTGGGATTAAAGCAAAGACTTTACCGACGATAGGGAACATCCCAAGTATGACGAGCATAGCCGCAATAAAATACCCAACGTAGCGAGAAGCAACCCCTGTAAGTTGAATCATGCCGTTGTTTTGGGCAAAGATTGAATTAGGGAAAGAGTTTAAGCAACCAGCTAACATGGAGTTAAAGCCATCAGCTAAGATCCCACCTGAGGCGCGCTTTTCAAAAACAGGGCCTTCAATTGGCTGTCCGGAAATAAGAGAGTTCGCTGTAACGTCACCGTAGGCTTCAATTGCGGTAATTAAATATACAATCCCAAGGCCAATAATAGCAGCCGGGTCAAAGCTTAAACCATACTTAAATGGTACTACTAAATTAAACCCACCAAGGTTACCCATGCTATTAAAATCTACGCGTCCAAGACAAGCTGCGGCCACAAAACCCGCGATTAACCCAAGCACAATAGAACTCATACGTAAGTATTTGTTAGAGCTACGGTTAAAGAACAAAGTAACTAAGATTACAATGGTGGCCAAGCCTAAGTTTTCCATTGAACCGAAGGTGCCATTTTCCTTAGCTGCAAAACCACCACCACAAGCGGTGATACCAACTTTGATGAGGCTCATCCCGATTAAAGTTACTACTATCCCGGAAACGAGCGGAGTGATTATCTTACGGGTAAACTTAAGCATGCGGCTAATAAACATTTCAACAGTGGAAGCTGCAATTACCGCCCCAAAGATTGAAGCTAAGCCACCGGCTAAACCGGCACTGATAATAGGGGAGATAAATGAAAATGAGGTCCCTTGAATACACAAAAGTCCGCATCCAATCTTGCCTATAGTGCGACATTGAATAAAGGTTGAGATGCCAGAAGCAAGTAAAGCCATGGAAACAAGATAACTAGTTTCTTCAAGCTTTAAACCTAAGGCCCCGGCAATAATTAAAGGTGGAGTGATAATCGCAACAAACACAGCTAATAAATGCTGAAAGGCGGCGAATAAAGTTTGCTTTAAAGGAGGACGGTCTTCAAGCCCAAAGACTAAATCGGTTGCATAGTCGGTATTGGAGGCGGAGTTTTTTATGGCCCCATTAGAAGCGTCATTTGAAGCTTGGATGGTTGAAGCTTTTGAATCTTGAGTTAAATTGTTTTTTGCTGTATCTGACATAGAGAATGTTACTCAAAGCAGGAAGTGGTTACATGCGTCGTTATCTATTGAGCCATTTTTTAAAACATTAAATCATGCACGCATTAACGCCACAATTAATGGATCGATAGGGGTTTTAGCCAAAATCAAACCGTTCTTAGAAAAAATGATAAACTTCCGCTAGCTAAAAAAATTTGAGTGAATTCTAGCACAATTTTTTAAGAGCGCACGGTATTTGTCCGTTCACACCACCTGAAAGCGTAAAGTTATCCGAGTCCGGTCAATTTTTAAGAAAAATTTACATTTTTAGTGGATGTTTAGGATGAGTTTAGGCTCAAAAGCCCCGAATAACCAGAATAATCCTTCAAGTTCATAGAACTAAAACTACTTGCTCCTATCAATTGTTTTAAATAAAAGCTTAGAAGCAAAAGTAATAAAAGTAGCGAAATAAAAATCAACCAAAACTCAGAGATAGAGCTAGATTGCAGATCTTAAAATGAGAACGGCAAAACCTATCGTAAAAACAAAAACATAACCTTAAAAACCAATAAACCTCCATAGAAAGCTAGTTTTTTTAAATATAAATGCTGTACACGAAGTCTACTTTGGTACGTATATCTCCCTAAAAACAAGGCTTACAAGAAGATTTTTTCCTATAATATATTGCATGCAGTTTGCTTCTACGGACTTAGGCTATTGGCCTTTATTTACCTAGTTTAAAAGCAAAACGCCCTTTAAGGACCGGAGCGTACGTTACTCGTCTTTAGAACTAGAGTCATAATTTTTTTTCTTATTGCTATGGCATTGAATTTTAAAACCAAAACTTTATTTTGTTTAAATCAATAGTGGCAGCTACATGAAACACAGTAAAAAAACATTTTAGAGCCTAGCCTAACAATAATAAATAAAACTGTGATTGTCCCTGTGCGTAAAGTGTAAATGGGTATTTGCGTATTTGAAATCGAATGCGTGTTATAAATTGCGGTGTAAAACCCACACGCTTGTGTGTCGGATGAAAGTCGCTTTTCTATGAAAAACTATAATTCTACCACTTGACATTAGCATGGATCAATATATAATCTAAACGTTAGGAAGATTGACTGTACTTCCTTGTCGTAAAACAGAAATTTATCGCTAATGTGGTCGTAGGACTCTTTGGTAATGAAAGTCCTGAT
>OQVQ01001270.1_pt1 | contig 10421 bp, 9 predicted proteins | sample 1691491 | NCBI WGS metagenome assembly OQVQ01 (sample SAMN03418252, study PRJEB22391) | human gut metagenome | biome: human-gut; feature: organic feature; material: feces | host: Homo sapiens | place: Tanzania | collected 2013-01
TCAACGGCGGGAATACTTCGTGGTGAATACCATACATGATAACGGACATAACACCAGGTTCTTCGAAACCGTTTTTAGGAATGTTAGCAAGAATACAACCGAATGCGATCGGGGACAGCAGCAAAGGTTCGAAACCTTTACCAATAGCCATATAAAGCAGAACCAGACCTACACAGATCATGATTACATGTCCACCAGTCAGTGCGGAGAAGCCGGAATCTGCCCATACGGAAGACAAAGCAACGAGAAATGCTTCCATTTAATATCCTCCCAATTTTCAATTTGTGGAAGGGGCTCTGCGAAAAGCCCCCTCCAAAGATCAAGGGTATTTAAGACTTACTGATATTGCGAACTATCGAGTAAGAATTAGAGAACGATCATAACGTCGCCGGTAGCAACAGTTTGACCTGCGGAAACGCGAACGTCGGAAACAGTGCCATCAGCCGGAGCCATGATTTCGTTTTGCATTTTCATAGCTTCCAGAATCAGCAGAACGTCGCCGGATTTAACAGCGTCGCCAGCTTTTACGTTAACGGACAGAACTTTGCCCGGCATAGGAGCGGAAACGGTGGTTGCACCAGCAGCAACCGGAGCAGCAGCTTTCGGAGCCGGAGCCGGAGCAGCTTTCGGAGCGGGAGCAGCAGCCGGAGCCGGAGCAGCTTTCGGAGCAGCTTTCGGAGCGGAAGCAACAACGCCTGCTTCTTCAACTTCAACTTCGTATGCGGTACCATTTACGGTGATAGTATACTTTTTCATGGATATAATCCTCCTTAAAATCTCGTTTTTTAATTAAAATTGCAAACTATATGCATTAGAAGCATTCTTTACGAACGCTAATAGCTTCAACACGACCACTTACAGTCCATGCAGATTTAGCATCAACACGACGAACGCAAGCGATTTGGTCTGCGCTAACGCCGCATGCTGCTACTGCTGCAGCGATAACAGCGATAATTTCGCTATCATCTTGAGCTGCTGCAACCGGAGCTGCAGCGGGAGCTGCTGCCGGTGTAGGAGCTACTGCCGGTTTAGCAACTTTTTTTTTAGTCGGATCGATAACTTGGAGTAAGTTCATCAATACGCCCAGAGCGATCAGTACGCCGAATACGATGGTCATATTGATTAAAGCAATCAACCAAGGATTAGTAGTAACAGGACCCATTTATTTCACCTCATCTTATCTTAAAATAGGTTGTTTAAGCACTAAGCAACTGCTTGTGAATTACAAAGGAATGTTGCCGTGGCGTTTTGCCGGACGGGTTTCGCGTTTGCTTTCCAGCATTTGCAGAGCGTTGATGATGGTGGGACGAGTATTTTTCGGTTCGATAACCATGTCAACCATGCCGCGCATTGCTGCTTGGTACGGAGTAGCGAAGTTGTCGATGTACTCTTTAGTCTTAGCTTCAACATCAGGATCTTTACGGAAGATGATGTTAGCAGCACCAGCAGGACCCATAACTGCGATTTCAGCGGTCGGCCATGCGATAACTTGGTCAGCGCCCAGATCTTGAGAGCACATTGCCAGGTAGGAACCGCCGTAAGCTTTACGGGTAACCAGAGTGATTTTAGGAACAGTTGCTTCAGAGTAAGCATACAGCATCTTAGCGCCGTGACGGATAATGCCGCCGTATTCTTGGTTGCAGCCAGGCAGGAAGCCAGGAACGTCAACCAGGTTCAGCAGAGGAATGCCGAAAGCGTCGCAGAAGCGGATGAAACGAGCGGATTTATCGGAAGCGTTGATATCCAGGCAGCCAGCCATAACTTTCGGTTGGTTAGCAATGATACCTACGGTTTGACCATCCATACGAGCGAAGCAAGTGATGATGTTGGTTGCCCAGTATTTTTGGTTTTCATAGAATTCGCCGTTATCTACGATAGATCTGATTACATCATACATATCGTAAGCTTGGTTGGAGTTGTCCGGCAGCAGAGTGTTCAGGCTGTCGTCGGTACGCATCGGGTCATCACCAGTCTCTACGATCGGAGCACCTTCAACGTTGTTGGAAGGCAGGAAGGAGAGCAGGTAACGGATTTGTTGCAGGCAGTCTTCGTCGTTTTCAGCAGCGAAGTGAGCAACACCAGAAGTGCTGTTGTGGGTCATAGCGCCACCCAGTTGTTCTTGGGTTACATCTTCACCGGTAACGGATTTAACTACTGCAGGGCCGGTAATGAACATTTTGGAAGTGTTCTTTACCATGTAGATGAAGTCGGTCAGTGCCGGGCTGTATACAGCGCCGCCAGCGGAAGGACCCATAATTGCAGAGATCTGAGGAACTACGCCGGAAGCAATGGTGTTCTCGAAGAAGATTTTACCATAGCCAGCCAGAGCGTCGATAGCTTCTTGGATACGAGCACCGCCGGAATCGTTCAGGCCAACCAGCGGAGCACCCATTTTCAGTGCCAGGCGTTGTACTTTAACGATTTTAGCAGCATGCATTTCGCCGAGGGAGCCACCTTCAACGGTGAAGTCCTGTGCGAATACATAAACCAGACGGCCATCGATGGTGCCGTAACCGGTGGTTACGCCTTCACCAGGCAGTTCTTTCTTTTCTTGACCGAAGTTGTAGCAACGATGACGTACAAAACGGTCGAGTTCTACGAAGGAACCTTCGTCGAGGAGAGCAGCGATTCTTTCACGAGCAGTCATTTTGCCGGATTCATGTTGTTTAGCAACACGTTTTTCGCCACCAGCAGCCAGAATTACTTCGGCTTTTTTGAGCATTTTCTCAATTTTTTCTTGAGTAGACAAATCTTACACCTCCATCATTATTGGGAGAACAAATTTATACACAGATGCTGAAGATATATCACTTGTATATCTTCAGCATTATGTAGCTTAAATTATGGGACCTTAAATCGCCCTGAATCTACGCAACTAATAAATTAGTCTTTGTAGGTTGCAGCCGGTTGGCACAGCTCGAGCAGCAGGCCAGCGGATTTCGGATGAACGAAAGCAATTTTCATTTGGCCAGCACCGTTACGAGGAGCTTTGTCGATCATGCGAACGCCAGCTTCGGTCAGGTCAGCGATAGCTGCTTTGATGTCGTCAACGCGCAGAGCCATATGTTGGATGCCAGGGCCGTTTTTAGCAATGTATTTGCCGATAGGACCATCGTTGTTTTCAGTGATATCAACAAGGAGCTCAATCAGGGTTTCGCCGCAGGGAACAAATACGGTAGCAACACCTTGTTCTTTAACTTCTTCAGTGCCGGTAGCTTTCAGGCCCAGTACCTCAGTGTAAATTTTTGCAGCTTCTTCCAAGGTACCAGCGCAAGCGATACCTACATGGTCAACACAAATAGTTTTGAATGCCATAATAAATTCCTCCTAAAATTGTTTTTATTGGCGGTTTATTTTAAAACCTTACCAACAATATCATCAACGACAGAGTACGGCTCAATCTCGCGGGACTGCATTTTAACAACCAGGTTGTCAAATTCATCCGTTTGAATGACGTTCTTGTCGATGTAGCGATTTACATGGTCATTAAGCATAGCGGTAACCTCGTTTTTAATACGAGCTTTACGGATATCGTTTAATTTACCACTCTCAATCAAATATGCCTTGTGTGCCTCAATAGAGTCCACAACAGCCTCTATACCTTCACCCTTGCTGGCAATGGTCCTGTTAATCGGAGGACGCCAGCCAACATGTTCGGGATTTAATTCGAGCATCATCTCAATCTCAATGTTGAGCTTGTCTGTACCTTCACGATCAGCTTTGTTAATCGTGAACAGGTCACCGATTTCAAGTATACCTGCTTTAATAGCCTGGATATCGTCACCCATGCCAGGAATTACTACTACCATAGTAGTATCTGCGGTCTTAACAATGTCAACCTCAGATTGTCCTACGCCTACGGTTTCAACGATAATAACATCCATGCCGAAAGCATCCATTAATTTAACAGCGTCACCTGCTTTTTGGGACAGGCCGCCAAGACTGCCGCGTGTTGCCATAGAGCGTACGAAGATTCCTTCGTCTGCGGTCAGATCCATCATTCTGATACGGTCGCCTAAGATAGCGCCGCCAGAATACGGGCTAGTGGGGTCAATTGCTACGATACCTACGGTTTTGCCGCGTTTACGGTATTCTTTAGCCAATTTGTCAGTCAGAGTACTTTTACCAGCACCCGGAGGGCCGGTGATACCAATTACATAAGCATTACCAGTATGAGGATAAATCTCTGTCATAATTTTGACAGCATCATCGTATTCATTTTCAACAGCAGTGATTGCTTTAGATAATGCAAGACGAGAATGATTTAATAATTTATCTACTATTTCCATAATTCACACCGCCTTGTTTTTGGATAGTGAATATTTTATAAGGCAAGCCGGGACAAGCCCGGCCTGCACTTAAAGGATAAAATTATTTAACGTTAGCGTTGATGAAATCAACAATGTTGCTGGTCGGGGTGCCCGGAGTGAATACAGCAGCAATGCCAGCAGCTTTCAGGCCAGGGATGTCAGCGTCAGGAATAACGCCGCCGCCGATAACCAGAACGTCGTTCAGGCCTTTTTCTTTCAGCAGTTCAACTACTTTCGGGAAAAGGGTGTTGTGAGCGCCAGACAGCAGGGACAGTGCAACAACGTTTACGTCGTCTTGCAGAGCAGCTTCAGCGATTTGTTCCGGAGTCAGACGGATACCGGTGTAGATAACTTCAAAACCAGCGTCGCGCAGAGCACGAGCTACAACTTTAGCACCGCGGTCATGGCCATCCAGACCCGGTTTAGCAACTAAAACTTTAACGTTTGCCATTATAGTTTACCTCCGTATATTGGTTGAGTTTACAAATTAGAGTGCAGTATGAGGTTGGTATTCACCGAATACTTGTCTCATAACGCCGCAGATTTCACCTTCGGTTGCATATGCACGAACTGCATCCAGGATGTAAGGCATCAGGTTTACATTTTCGTCTGCGCATGCAGCTTTCAAAGCAGCCAGAGTTTCTTCTACTTTAGCGTTGTCACGGCGAGCTTTCAGAGCAGCAATCTTTTCAGCTTGCAGCTTGCCTACAGAGCCGTCTACGCGCAGCAGGTTTTTCGGAGCTTCTTCTTCTTGAGTGAATTTGTTAACGCCAACGATGATACGGTCGCCTTTTTCGATTTCCATCTGCCATTTGTAAGCAGAGTCTTGGATTTCTTTTTGGATGTAGCCTTTAGCGATTGCTTCAGGAGCGCCACCGATTTCGTCAATTTTCTTAATGTATTCCCAAGCTTCAGCTTCGATCTTGTCGGTCAGAGCTTCTACATAGTAGGAACCGCCCAACGGATCAACGGTGTCAGCCAGACCGGATTCGTAAGCAACGATTTGTTGGGTACGCAGAGCGATGGTTACAGACTCAGTGGTCGGCAGTGCCAGAGCTTCGTCTTTGGAGTTGGTGTGCAGGGATTGAGTACCACCCATTACAGCAGCAGCAGTTTGCAGAGCAACACGAACGATGTTGTTGTTCGGTTGTTGAGCGGTCAGCATGGAGCCAGCGGTTTGGGTATGTACACGCAGCATCATGGATTTAGCTTTCTTAGCGCCAAAACGCTCTTTCATAACTTTGGACCATACACGACGGGAAGCACGGAATTTAGCAACTTCTTCGAGTACGTTGTTATGAGCATTCCAGAAGAAGGACAGACGGCCTGCAAATGCGTCAACGTCCAGACCAGCTTTGATAGCAGCTTCTACATAAGCGATACCATCAGCAATGGTGAATGCGATTTCCTGAGAAGCGGTGGAACCAGCTTCACGGATATGGTAACCGGAAATGGAAATGGTGTTCCACAGCGGTACGTTCTTGGAGCAATATTCAAAAATGTTGGTGATCAAACGCATGGACGGTTTCGGCGGGAAAATGTAAGTGCCGCGAGCAGCATACTCTTTCAGAATATCGTTCTGAATGGTACCACGCAGTTTGTCAGCGGAAACGCCTTGTTTCTCAGCTACTGCAATGTACATAGCCAGCAGTACGGAAGCAGGAGCATTGATGGTCATAGAAGTGGATACTTTATCCAGGGAAATTTGGTCGAACAGGATTTCCATGTCAGCCAGGGAGTCGATAGCTACGCCTACTTTACCAACTTCGCCTTCAGCCATCGGATCGGTGGAATCATAACCGATCTGGGTCGGCAGGTCGAATGCGCAGGACAGGCCGGAACCACCGTTAGCCAGCAGGTAACGATAACGTTTGTTGGATTCTTCAGCGGTGGAGAAACCAGCGTACATACGCATGGTCCAGAAACGGCCACGATACATGGTCGGTTGAACACCACGGGTGTACGGATATTCACCAGGGAAACCCAATTTAGTCATGTAGTCAAAGTTTTCACCAAGATCTACCGGGGTGTACAGTCTGTTAGGAACCAGGTTTGCGCGTTCAGGGAATTTTGCCAGTTTAGCTTCAACTTCAGCATGATATTTCTCTAAACCAGCTTTAATGTTTTCAAATGCCATTCTCAAATCCTCCTTAAAATATTTGTGTTTCATATTTCGGATTGGACGGTTCCGAAATGATGGTGAGAGTGTTCCGTCTATGACGGCTATATATGGCAAAGTCTAGGGTGAGACTTCGTCAACTAAGTTTATTTGGCAAAGCCTTAGGTGAGGCTTTGTCTATGTATACCTGCCGGCGGGAATCTCACCCACCGGCAAGCACATTACATAGTTTAACCTATTTTGCAAAACTTAACAAGGGGTTTCGCAAAGTTTTTTTAAAATTATTTACCTTCAACCATGCCTTCCATGGAACCGGTTTCTGCAAATACTTCATAGCATTTGAATGCTTCGCTCAGGATATGCGGGGTTTGGCTGTTGCCGCAAGCTTCGCAAGCGCGTTTGAAGTAATCATACAGCCAAGGTTGATATTTCGGGTTAGCAATCTGATCAATGATGATCGGAGCTTTTTCTTTCGGGCTCAGGCCACGCAGGTCAGCAACGCCACGTTCGGAAACGATAACGTCAACGTCCAGGGTAGCATGGTCGATATGGCTGCAGAACGGAACTACGGAAGAAATCTTGCCGCCTTTTGCCAGGGAGTTGGTGAAGAATACGGTCAGGTAGCCGTTACGAGCGAAGTCGCCGGAACCGCCAACGCCGTTCATCAGCTTGGTGCCGCAAACATGGGTGGAGTTTACGTTACCATAGATATCAACTTCAATAGCGGTGTTCATTGCGATTACGCCGATACGACGAGCAACTTCAGGGCTGTTGGAGATTTCTTGCGGACGGAGCAGCAAGTATTTTTTGTAGTGTTCTACGTTCTCGTAGAATTTCTTTTGGCACTCAGGAGACGGAGTCAGAGCGGTACCGGAAGCAACGCGGAGTTTACCAGCGTCGATCAGGTCGAACATACCATCTTGAATAACCTCAGTGTAAACGGTCAGGTCTTCGAAATCGGAGTTAACCAGACCATTGATAACTGCGTTAGCAACGGAGCCTACGCCGGATTGCAGCGGCAGCAGGTTTTTCGGCAGACGGCCTTCTTTAACTTCGTTTTTCAGGAAGTTAACGAGGTTAGCGCCCATATGTTTAGCGTCTTCGTCGATTTCGCCCAGCGGACGAACTTTATCAGTAATGTCACAAGGTACAACTGCAACGATTTTATCTACTTCGCAAGGAATGTAGGTAGTACCGATGCGGTCTTCCGGTTTTTCAACAGGAATAGCTTTGCGGTACGGAGGATCCAGAGGAACATAGGAGTCATGCATGCCTTCCAGACCTACCGGTTGGGTAACGTTAACTTCAACGATAACCTTTTTAGCGCCAGCTACATAAGAGGAGCTGTTGCCCATGGAAGTAGTCGGGATCAGGCCTACTTTGCCATCGCCGAGGTCGTTGATTTTGCAAACTTCAACGATTGCAACATCCGGACCGGTCGGACGGCCAGCCATGAAGCCATAGCGAACCATTTGAGCCATGTGAGACAGATGAATATCAGCGTATTTTACTTTACCAGCGTTGATAGCTTTACGCATGGTGCCGTTGGTCTGGTAAGGCAGACGACGGTCAATAATGCCAGCTTCAACCATTGCTTGGTCAATTTCAGGACCAACAGATGCGCCAGTCCAAACGTTAACTTTGAAAGGAGTTTTTTTGCCCTTTTCAGCAAGAGCCAGAGGAACAGCTTTCGGATAGCCAGACGGGGTAAAACCGCTGACACCTAAATTGTCACCATCTTTTACGAATTCTGCAGCAGCTTCAGCGCTCATCACTTTGTCAGCTACTACGTCACAAATGCGATCTTTAATATCGATCATGTTTACCTTCCTCCTTTTAATTAGGACATTGTTTTTTATAAGGGTTGCCCCTTTTGCATATAACTTATTCGGCAGCTTGAATCCGCTGCTGTAAATAAGATATTACCTATATGATTGTCAAGCTTTTCACTAACATGTCACACTTGACTATATAGTCAATTCGACATGCAGAAGAAAATTCCTGCTAATATTTAAGATTATTTTTCAAGATTTTGTTTTTCCTTTTCTGCTACAATTATAACACATATTAGGAAAAACTTCACTTTTTTTCGGCAAATTTTTCCCTGTTTTTACACTAGCCGGGAAAAATTTGACTCAACGATATATATAATACCAGTAAAATTGTAACATCGCAAGTTTTTTCTTTACAAATTTACAGCTCTAACCCCTTTTTTTAGGTAAAAACTGGGTTTTTTGTATTATATAGATAGAACACTTTGGACAATTTTAGTCACTTGTGTTTTTATTGAACTCAAGTGTTTTCTTGAAAAGAACGCATATATTAGCAAGTATCACAAAGCGTTTTTATTTCGGTGTTTAGAACTTTTTTCGTAATTTGTTTTTACAAAACTAAAATATGCCCTTTTTTTACCTAAATTATTCCTTGCTGCCAACTCCAAGAGCATAGAGCTTGCCCACTACGTCAAAGGCTGACTCCTCAGTAGCCGCAATAACTACATCATTAAGATTTGCCTTATGCAGCGTGTCATTAGCAACAGGACCGTCACCTGCCACGATAACTGCGGACAAGCCAATCAGAGAAGCAACAGCAGCCACGTTCTGATGTCCCTGCATCGTTACCCAGACCATACCGGGCTGTGCCTGTCCCATAGCGTTGCTCAGCAAATCGGAAGCATAGCCGCCCTCTACCTCTGCATAAAGAGCATCCTCGCTTACATCCTTCGTCAGCAGTGTTAAATTCAGTTTTTCAATCATTTCTTTAACCTTCATGGTCATCATCCTCCATTTTATTCAAATCCTTTGGTTCATGGTAAATCGGTATCTGCTTCGCCAGCTCCAGCATACCCTGCGAAAGCTTGTGTACGCTGGCACGCAGCTTGAAGATACAGTCTATCTCGTGGGCCTTGCCCTGCACGATATCCTCTGCCAGTCCCTGGCAGCTCGGCGCACCGCAGGCACCGCAGTCCAGTCCCGGCAGCGAGCAGAGCACCTCCTCCATGCGTTCAAACTTTTTCATGGCCTCCATGATGTCATCATCAAGCTGCATCATCGGACGCGCTACCAGCTTCTTGCGGTAAGCCTCCGAATGCGGGAAATCCTCCAGCACCATCGTCCGCGCCATCGCCTCACGCCTGTCCGCCGGCTCCTGCTTCCGCAAAGCGGCAATGCGTCTGCGCAGATTGCATTCTGCCACGAACTTGTTTTCTGCTGCCAAAAGGCCGCCAAGACAGCCACCTTTGCAGGCACTGCATTCCACATAATCAAGCTGCGGCATTTTATTCATAGAAACCTGCTCCAGCAGGTCATACACATTATCAATGCCGTGAATTGCCAGACCGTTGGTAATACCGGCGCTTTCAATTTCGCCGCCATAGGTTCCCCAGGCCATGCCGTAAGAGGAACCGGTGCGCACTTTCAGCTCATGCGTACCGCCAAGATTCTTCAGCAGCAGTCCGTAAATCTCCGACAGGCTGAAGCTGCCGGTAAGCTCTGTATGATGCACGTCTACCGACTGGCGGATATTCGTTTCCTTGGACGGACAGGGCGAGATAAACCATACGCCTATCAGCTCCTTCGGCAGCTGCTTGCGCGCCGCTGCTTCACGCTTCACGTAAATCGCCGCAGCCTCCACCGGCGGCAGTACAGGTACCACCTGCTTAATCAGCTCGGGAAACTTTACCTGAATCAGGCGCATAACTGCGGGGCAGGTAGATGAAATCAACGGCTTGCGTCCGTTGCTGTTCTTTTTTACATATTCTTCTATTTCCAGGGCGATATACTCCGAAGCCAGTGAAACATCAAAAATTTCATCAAAGCCTATATTATGCAAGCCCTGCCAGATGCTTTCCAGCGGAATATTATCTGGGAACTGCGCGTACAGTGAAGGTGCTGGCAGCACAATATTATAAGCATAATCGGCCAGGCCCTCCAGCGTGTCGGTTTTCACGTTGAAGGCATGATAGGGGCAGCCTGCAGCGCAGGCACCGCAGT
>OQVQ01001274.1_pt1 | contig 10396 bp, 10 predicted proteins | sample 1691491 | NCBI WGS metagenome assembly OQVQ01 (sample SAMN03418252, study PRJEB22391) | human gut metagenome | biome: human-gut; feature: organic feature; material: feces | host: Homo sapiens | place: Tanzania | collected 2013-01
TTTCTTTGCTAACAGAATCCCTAATTTTTTACGCCGACTTTTTGCTGAAGGGGCTGATTTAAGTTTAAAAGAGATAACAGTTTATTCTGTAATCTATAATATTTCTATGTCCAAAAATGTTTCTCTGAGAAACAGCAAGAATAAAGCTAAAGATAAAAATGGAAAAGAAGTTAATACTGATGTGCTTGATAGTAAGTTTGTCAGTGAAAATGTTGATGTTACTTTTGAAGAAATTAAACAATCTTTAGATATAGCTAAATCTTCTTTAAGTAGAACTATTCAAGAACTTGAAAATAAAAAATTAATTAAAGTTGCTACTTATAAGAAAGGATGCTTTCTTAGTAAAAAAGTTAAGATTATCCAAGATATGACCAACTATGATAAAGATTTTATTAAAGAAGCTAATGCTGAATGTAGAAGATTAGTTATGAATGGGGTAACCACACTTGAGCTTGGAAATAAAAGTGTTTCTATGGAAGATGTGTGCTTAAAAGTCTGTGGAGAAAGCTTTGATGAAATAAGAGGAAAGAAAAATAGTAAAGCTAGCAAGGTTGATAAAGCTGATAAAGCTGATAAAGCTGATAAAGTTGAAAAAAAAGTTAAGTGTAGTAAAAGTAAAACTGGTATAGTTGGAATTACTAAGGAAGTTCAAAGTGTTGAAGAACTTGAAGACGAGAATGAGAATGAGAACGAGAATGAAGTCGAAGCTGTAAAAATTAAAAATAAGAAGACTGAAAACGAGAAAGCTGAAAGCAAGAAAGCTGAAAGTAAGAGAGTTAAAAGTGAAAACGATACAATTTATGACGATGCTTATTATGAAGAGCTTTTTAACTCTGTAGAGTTTTAAGGTTTTCGTCTCCAGTGAATCGTGAATATTCCTACCTCCGCCGCTCCCAGGTCATCCCCTGGTTCCGCGAGGCGAAAAGCCCCTTGGACGTACCTGCCAGCAGCACCGCCCCGTCCGTCGCCAGGGTCTGGAACTCCCCCACCGCCGAATTATTGTACCGCGTCACCCAAGTCGCCCCGCCGTTCCGCGACCAATACAGTCCCTTGGAGGTCGCCGCGAACAAGTCCGCCCCCATCACCAGCAGATCCCGGAACGTCCCCACCGAACTCATGCAGAACCTGTTGTGCCAAGTCCTCCCCCCGTTAGATGAATATTCAATACTATTCTTCTGCGCGTTGATCCGCAGAAACTCGCTTCCGCAGGTTACCAGTTGTGGCATAATGATTTATCTATTTAAAGAAAGATTTACATCGAGTCTGTCCCGCCGAGGTTTCTCCCAATACCCAGACAAAACGGAACCATTCATATTCAAGAAAAAAGTCTCGTTGGGTTTGTCATGGAATTTGGGATCATAAGCAAGGAGAACCAGAGATCCGTCATCGGACGAATCTCCGTACACATACATTCTGTTGTCCGATCCGTTCCGGTTGTAGAACAGAGTGCCTACCACTCTCGGAGCAACTGAATCAAAGGCAAGCTCCACCGTTATCCTGTATTTACCGAGAGTGCCGGAATACACTTCAGGAGTCAATTGCTTGTTGGTGGTTCCGCTGTAATATTCATAAACATAGTCATACTCATTATCGGCCTCGCAATCTCCTTCCTTCACCAGTCTGCGGCCTACACTGATGACCAACGGGGGATACACTATCACCTCCGCCCCAAAGCAGACGTAGTTATAGGCGCCGGTGGACTTCTGATACGACACTACATTGTAACCGGAGTAGCCTCCCAACGCGCCACTGTCTCCCGAGAGAAGAATATAGTCTCCGTAGGAATATGGTTCATACCCATAATCGAACGCGACCGTCTCCTTGGTGTTGTCACAGTAGAATGTGGCCTCTGATGAAACAGCGGTGGCCGATGGCGCCGGAGCCTTCGGAGGTTCCGAAGGTTTGGTCTGTGTCGCTACCATAGCCGCTTTCTCTTTTGGATAGTCAACATCCGAGGAGCAGGACTTAGGTGTGACCGCCGTGAACAAAGAGCCGATTGCCCCGGCAATCAGACGAAGCCCTATTGTAGTGATGGTGATCAGAACGCAAGCCCACAGTGCCTTTGAATTGACATCATTGATTGTTGTCTGGTCTCCTTCCACATATCCGACAATCATGTAATAGTTCTTCTTATATGACTTGTACATAAAATCCCCGATGTCCCCGACGACAGGGACCATGCCGATAAGCAGATCCAGAAGGCAGTTGGAAATGATTGCCAATGTCAGGGGGACAGAGCGCAACTTGAATATCGATGTGAATATAAACGGGATTGTAACGACTGTGGCAATGACATCACCCAAACCAGGTATGAAAAAGCCAATTATCGGGTCGAGCCCCCATTTGTCCATAACCTTGTAAATGACCTTGAGCATTTTGAAATCCGCCCAGGATCCCAACCTCTTTGTTCTGTTCGACAATTGCCCCATGAGACTACCACGCTACTATTACCGCCCCGACCAATGCCGCAGCGGACAGGATCCACAACACCGTCGAGACATCAAACCTCTTGATTTTCTTTTCCTCCATCCTACAGCAGATTCATCATTGTCGTCGAGATAGTGTTCAGGAACAGGTCTATACGCTCCATCATCCTCATTTTCATTTCCATCTCCGCCTCGGTCTTGGCATCCATCGCGATAACATAATCCAAGATCTTGCCTAAGCCGGAGTTGACGGCATCCAACTGTTTCTCTATAACAGGGATTCGAGACTTGTACTTGTCAAGATTGTTGTCCAACTCCTTAGCGAACGCCTTGAAATGAAGATCCATCGCCAACATTTCCTTGTCTATTTCCTTCCATGCCGTCACTCCGGCACAGATGCGATCGACAACAGACCCACAGGAGTCTATGCAAGCCTTCATCGAATTAATGTTCTTATCCAATGCCTGCAACTCATCGACCGGGGATTCTGTCATCTCACCGGCCTGCCCTTTCCGTACTTCGACATCTTCCAGTGCCGGAATCTCACCGTTCTTTTCATTCATTTCGTATGACATAAATATGTAGATTTATCGGTTATCCTATGACATGAAATTCTTTGCAATCCTCTTTTGAGGCAATCATCTTGCGGAACCCTCTTATTTTCGTATTGTATGCATCTATTCTTCTCACATAGGGGAAAACCCTGTCATAATTCTGTTCATAGTACTCAATGCCAAGGCCAAGCCAACAAAGGGAAGGGATGATGAACACTATTCTCCAGAAAGCGGAGGACTCTAAATGGAAAATCAGACAAAGCACTCCAAAAAAGACGGCAGGAAGAGCAAGAAGAACAACCAAATCCAGCAATCCGAATCCCGGAGCAGACCCGGGAGAGTGATAATCATTCTCAAACACATGCCTGCAATGTTCCAGATAAAGGTTGCCGTCGGCTATCGGGTTGGCACAATGACGGTTCTTGCCATCAATTCTTATCAGTGCATCAGGGCAGTTGTCCGACTCTCCAATGTTCACACCGACAAAATTGCGCGTCAGGCAAGGATCCGCAAGCACTGTCAAGACAGGCAACGGAATCTCGCCTTGACCCTGGCCTATCGCTTCTGACATCAGTCCGTCCCAACTCTTGTCCGGACATCCCAAACGCTCCGGCCATGTCCCGAACTCGCTTGCCAGAAGACCGCATACCGAAGGGTACGGCAATCCGGAATCCTGCTTCCCATTAATCCATGCCTTCATCTCCTCTATGCAATAACTCACCACAGAAGACAAGAATCTGTACCTTATCACAATGGACATATTCAAACGGAAGATCCTGACATTAGGAAGAAGCAAAGGATCTGACAAATCTATCCTCTTATCCCAATCTTTTGAATATAAGGACTCTACTTTTGATCCTACTTGATTCTTGAGCTTCTCATATTGGCGGATCTGGACAGGTAGCTTCTCTTCCGCGATTTGCTTTTTCTTCTGAAGAACCGCATCCTGCTTAATCTGGAACTCTTTTCGTGCCTGGCTTCTCTTATATTTAGAATAGACCCAACCACCGAACCTTGCCGCACTTGACACGGCTCCAAACCACCCCTTTGTCTTGCTTGAGTACTCGCCGGAGAAGAGCGCGAGCGTGTCGCCAAGGTTATTGATTTCATCCGCAACCTCACCGCATCTATCCTTGAAATTTGAGATGGAGACATCAACTTTAGACAAGTCATCCAACAAGGCACCCATCTCTTCCTCGAACACGTCCAGATCCTTCAGCACATCTTTCACCGAAGCAGGCTCCTCCGACAGTTGCCCCGAAGACACGACTATTTCAGAATCACTATACTTGCAAATGTTATCCATAAGCCATACAATATCATCGTACTTTTACACAATCTCAATAAGTTTCCCCTGACGGCCTCTTTCACCTGCTAAGAAAGATAGTCCCGCCGCCATAAGCCAGCAGTTTACACCCTTTGTATATGTAATGAACATATTATTTTAATTTCAAATTAGCTTCTCTGAACCGGTCCTTATAGTTATAGCCAAATCCCTTACAACTCAAAAGAAATTGTGAAAAACCATGAGAGGAATTCTTTAATGCATCCAAATACTTTTGAGCAGAGCAATTAATTGTTCCCCTAGAATACCTTGAAATCGGCGCAGTCTGATTCAAATAATCTATCAACTTCATCGCCTTTGTTCTATTGTTTCTTATAACGTTGTAAATATATTCATATTTTTTGTGAATCGTTGGTTGATTTTTGGTCCATATTTGGTCCAAATGAAGGTGGAGGAAGACTTGGTTATGCACGGTAGCTGCCGAGGTCGTCTTGTGAGCGAAACGGCAATGTCCGCACACGGGTGGGCTGTCGTGTCTTGGGAAAGAATGCTGCCATACCGAGGCAACCGCCTCATAACCAAGGTCGGCAACAAAAGGAGGCAGTTTGACCGGAGATCCGGGCACGCAAAGAATCTGCTGCCGAAGCAGATCCTGCGACCTAAACAGATCCAGCAACCGAAGCGGGCTCAACAACCGGCAAAGAACTCGTCAATGCTCCCTCACGTCAGCCTCCGCCTTTGCCTCCTCATCCAACAGACTCTCAATTTGAGGTTTTAGTACAGGAATATCTTGTTGGATTGTGTTCCAAAGCTGCGTTGGGCGGATTTGGTAATAGCCATGCACCAGAACGTGCCGCATACCTTCTATGACATCCCATTCCACATCCTTATGCTGGTTACGGAATTCCTTGCTAAGCATATAGACGGCCTCGCCAATAATCTCAAGTTGTTTGACAAAGCCAAAGAAAACTATGGGGTCACTTTCGATTTTCTCCAGATTGAAACGATCTTTATTGTCAAGAATGATGTTGACGGAAGAAAGTATGTGCCGGAGCCGGCCTTTGTCGTTAATTCTTTCTCTCATAGATCAGTATTTTATCTTTGTCCGCACTTTCTTTTGCAAATGATAGAATACACTCATCTTCAACAAGATCGACTTTGCGGTTCAGCAATCGGCCTAATTGGTAGGATATTCTAGAAATAGTAAGAATCGAGATGCTGTCCTTGCCGACATACCTGACCATAATGTCTATGTCACTATCCGGCCTTTCCTCTCCTCTTGAACATGAGCCAAAAATCCACGCCTTTTCAATGGGCTGGCCGACAAAGAAATTCCTTATCGTAGGAATAAGAGTTTTTACGCTATGGCTCAACATATTCAACATCGTTTCAGTCTGTGCAATATAATCCTTTTTTGTGATTCTTCCAAACTTTTATGATTTTCTTCCTTCGGGCCGAAATCGGGCAGAAACGTCGCCCAAGGGCGCAGGGCGGCACTCACAGGCGACAGAAAGGGGCATAAACGTCGCTCATTGGCGCAGCCGTCTCCGCAAGTAAAGATTACGGCCGGAGGCACCGCCACCGCCTATGAGGCGTGCCGGATGCGCCACTGACTCTGGTGAAAATCTGCCTTCTTGAAAAACCTACTGTCCTAGCATCCGGCGGAAGGTCTCCATGCCTTTGGTGGCGACTTGGTGGATCTGGGTGATGCGAGGGTCGGCGATGGCCACATCCTCGGGGTCGATCAGGTAGATCGGAATGCCGTTCGGGGCATAGCGGTAAAGGCCGGCGGCGGGGTAGACATTCAAAGATGTGCCGACGATCAACATTATGTCGGCGGCGGAGACGATGTCGATAGCCTTCTCGATGTTCGGGACGGCCTCCCCGAAGAAAACGATGTGCGGACGCAGCTGGCTGCCGTTCGGAGCCTTGTCCCCCAGATGAACCTCATCGTAACCGATGTCAATCACCTCTTTTTCTGAATATGACCGGTCATATTCACCGTCCTCGGGCCGAACCTTCGTGGCCTCGCCGTGGAGGTGCAGGACCTTCGTGCTGCCGGCCCTTTCGTGCAGATTGTCAACGTTCTGGGTGATGACCGTCACTGAATATTCCTTCTCCAGATCAGCGATGGCGTAATGCGCGGCGTTCGGTTTCACCTCGCTGAGCCTCTTGCGCAGACCGTTGTAGAAATTCAGGACCAGTTCCCGGTTGCGGTACCAGCCCTGGATTGAAGCGACCTCTTCGGGATCATATTCACCCCACAGGCCGTTGTTGCCCCTGAATGTGCTGAGTCCGCTCTCGGCGCTCACTCCGGCGCCCGTCAGAACGGCGATTTTCTTTTTCGTTGAGTTCATATATTCATCCTCCTTTGAAAGGTTGCGCGCGGCCGCGACCGTATATTCGTAAATTATTGATTCTTTTTGAAATAGTAGTTCCTGAGCCAGTACTCGAACAAGGGGTCGAGAATCACCGGTTTCGCATCCTCGCCGATGAAGGACAGGATCTCCTTCTTCATCAGAGCGTCCTTGAGACGGCGCACGTTGGCCGACGAGTTGAGGGAATACTTTCGGATCACCTCCGCCGTGCTGAACTTGGTGTAGCCGTCGATGACCGCCTTGAGCAGACTCACCTGAAACGTGGTGAGATCGTTCATCATCGCCACAAAGCGGCCACGGTTGATGGCGATCACCGTGGCAAGCGCCTCAAGCAGGACAGGCTCCATGATGTAGCCCTTCGACAGCGAGTCGCAGATGGACGTGAAATGATTGACATAGAAAAGGTTGCACTTGAACAGACGACACGCCCCGCTGATGAGGTCCCTGTCGATCACCTTCCCGCTCGCGAGGAACCCCTTGATGATGTGTTCCACGATCTCCCGCTCGTCCACCTTGCCCAGTTTCAGACGGGTGGCGCGGCGGTAGAAGAAATGCCTCTTAATGAATATGTCTTCCATCGCATTGACCTGGGAGCCAATGAATATGTAGGAGAAGATCCGCAGGCCTTCAGCCTTGACCTCATCCATCACCTGCTCCATCAGCTTGAAGATCCGCTCGCCGTCGCCGGCAAGGTCAAGGTTCTGGAACTCGTCGATGATCATGAATGTCTTCTCTCCCCTCTCCGCCGCAAGCGCGTAAGGAAGTCTCAGGACAGCCTTCAGGTCATTGTCGTCCAGATCCCAATTCGTCGAGAGGATCACGTCCAAATCCGAGAAAGCCTTGCGGTCGAACACGAAATGCGTTCCCTCAAGGTACTTGGTGACAATGCCCTCATACTCATCGGGTGTGGACGCGACAAGCCTGATGACGGCCGCGCCAAGCCTTTTGACGAAAGCCTCACCCTCCCTGATGTCCAGGGCGGTCATCTCGCCGACACTGAATCTGTCGCCGTCCACCTTCATCTTTGTGAACACCTGGTGAACCAGCGACTTCTTGCCGGTTCCGAAAGGCTCCCAGATCACCACGTTCTCGCTCTGGCTCAAGAGGTTGCCGAGAATGGCGCGCTCATCCTTCCGGCCTATGAAATGCTGTCCGGTCACATATCTGTTGTACAAAAACGGGCTATCCATCGAAATAACATTTTTGTTTTCACAAAATTAATATTTTTTTCCTATCTTTGCACCCGCTTTGGAAAGCGAGCGGAAAAATTCGGCATAACTTGCCGCGATGATTCCGAAAAAGAGAAAAAGGAGGTGGTAACAGCATTATGATCATAGTTCCTATCAAGGAAGGCGAGAACATCGAAAGGGCTCTGAAGAAATTCAAGAGAAAATTCGAGAAGACCGGTGCCATCCGCGAGCTTCGCGCCCGCAAGAACTTCGAGAAGCCTTCTGTAAAGAGAAGAGCCGCGAAGATGAAGGCCATCTACGTTCAGCACCTCCAGCTGCTTGACGAGCAGTAATCAAGACTGACACAGACAATCATGACCGGATCGCGCCCAGCGGTCCGGTTTTCGTATTTAGTAAGCGTTAAAAAATAAGTTGGTAAAGATTTGGCGGTATTTTCGAGGATAGATTTCTTTTTGAAGAAGGAGTGTGCCGATGGCACATGGCCGATGAGAAAAAACCGCAAGGCCGAAAAGACAATCAAAGATTACCGACTAATTTATTAACGCTTACTTATCAGCAGTACTGAATCCGGCTAATTATAGCTATATTTGTAGATTATGGGAAAGGATGTCGTCAAAAAAGGGGCGCGGCGCTGGCTCCGCCCGGCACTCTGGACAATCTTCGGCGTCTGGGCGGTGATCATCATCGTCCTGCAGATCGCGTTGAACTCCACGGTACTGACGAGAATCGTCAACGATGTGGCCAAGGAATATGTCGACGGGGACGTCACGTTCACCGGCATCAAGGCTTCCATGTTCAAGAGCTTCCCTAACCTCAACGTCACGATCGACAACTTCTCCATCACCTACCCCCACGACAGGTTCGCCGCGTTCGACTCACTGGACGTTCCGGGAGGCTACCTCCTGAAATCAGGGCGCGGAGAGGGAGCCGACACCCTGGCACATTTCAGAAAGTTCTCCGTCTCGGTCAACTACCTTGCCGCTGCGACAGGCAGGTTCAGGATCCGCCACGCCATTCTTGATCATCCAAGAATATTCGCCCACCAGTACGACTCCACCACGGCGAACTGGAACATGTTCGGCGACGGTTCCGTGAAAGAGGACGGCGACACCATCGCCTCCACGCTGCCGCCGGTCTCGGTGGGCAAGGTCAGCCTCGGCGGACGGCCATTCATAGTCTACACGAATCCCTCCGACACCATATTCGGATGCATATTCCTAAAGCAGCTCACCGCGAAGGGGCGTTATGACGCGAAGAGGAACAAGATCGAGGGGGTGAGCCTTGAGATGGACTCGCTGTTCGTGGCGGGGCGGCTTCCTGCGGACACGGTAGCCCTTGGGGTAGAGCGGCTCGGGATCAAGGAACGCGCCGGCCACTTCGATGTCAACCTCTCTTCGAGGCTGTTCCTCGGCATGGAATCATCCGGCAGGATGTCGATTCCGGTCGAGATCGAAGGCGACATATTCCCGGAACTTGGGAAAAAGTGCGTGACGGTCGGGAATATGACCGCGCGGGTAGCCACCGTCGGGCTTTCGGCCAACGGGAAGGCGGACTTCTCAGGTAAGGATATTCACATCAAGGGATCTGTGGCGACGGAAAACGCCTCCATCAATGAGATAGCCGGGCATTTCGGAGACAACTTCCCTATTCTTAAGAAGTTGCGCACCGATGCAACGCTCTCCGTCAATGCATTCTGCGACGGCAGTTATGACAAGAGTACCGGCAGCCTCCCTCCTCTTTCGGTGAGGATCCAGGTTCCGGATTCCAGGATCGGCTGGGAGGGCATTTCCGGCGACGGACGTTTCGACCTTGACATCACGGCCACGAGCCAAGACGGAAAACTCACCGCCGAGGTGCCGGATTTCTGCTTCAGCGTCAACGGGATGAAGGTGATGATGAGCGGGACAGCCGACGACCTTCTTGGCGCGGATCCGAAGTTCGACATCAGCAGCGACATCCACATCGTCCTGGACTCGCTGGCCTGCTACCTTCCTGACAGCCTCGGGGTTTCTGTCCACGGCGACCTTGAGGGGATAATCGAAGGTGACTTCCGCCTGTCCCAACTGGATGCGTTCAATTTCTCCGAGATCGGGCTTGAGGGGCTTCTGGAGAGCAACGGCATCCGGATCAGCATTCCGAAAGACACCCTGTTCGCCTACTTAGGCCACACGGACATCAGCCTCGGAGCCTTCAACCACGAGGATGACCACGACGGACACGGCGGTAGCGGCCACAGGCACTCGGGACTTTCCGTGGCGATCGACAGCATGCTGACTGAATATGGCGCCTCGACGTTCATACGGGGTACCGGTCTGACTCTTTCGGCACACAACACCAAGGAGAGGATGTCCGCTGATCCGAAGCGCCACCCGATCCACGGCCATCTTGACATCGCTTCCATCGGAATGATGGACATAGACTCCTGTTTCGTAGGAGCCACCGGCTCTGTCAACACATTCAAACTGAGCCTTAAGCAGACAGGAACGCATAGCGTGCCGTTCATCAGCCTGTCCAGCAGGAACAAGAATATAACTCTCCGCGAAGGAGTCACCAGGTTCTCCGG
>OQVQ01001275.1_pt1 | contig 10382 bp, 8 predicted proteins | sample 1691491 | NCBI WGS metagenome assembly OQVQ01 (sample SAMN03418252, study PRJEB22391) | human gut metagenome | biome: human-gut; feature: organic feature; material: feces | host: Homo sapiens | place: Tanzania | collected 2013-01
CATCTTAACACCAAGCTCTCTCATTCTGTTTACAAGATGAACAAAGTGTTCTTCTGAAAAAGCTTTGACAACATTTTCGGACATTACTTCACCGAATCCGTCTATCTCGGATATTTCTTCGGCAGAAGCAGACATGATCTTTTCTATACTGCCGAATTTATCGCAAAGAAGCTTTGCTGCGGATTGTCCGACATTTCTTATTCCAAGTGCGAATATCACTCTGTCAAGCGAATTATCTTTGGCTTTTTCTATCGCTTTTATCAGATTATCGGCAGATTTTGCAGCAAATTTATCAAGACAAAGCAGCTGTTCTGCTTTCAGTTCATAAAGATCTGCAACCGAGGATATCAGCTTGCTGTTAATTAGCTGTGTGACGATCGCAGGTCCCAGGCCGTCGATGTTCATTGCACCCTTGCTTGCAAAATGTATGATATTTCGTATCAGCTGAGCGGGGCAGTCAACATTGGGACATCTGAGAGCAGCTTCGTCCTCATTTCTGACAGCCTTTGTTCCGCATACAGGGCAGAATTCGGGAAGAAAATACGGCGCTGAATCCTCTGAATGTCTTACCGATGCGATAACTTCGGGAATGACCTCTCCCGCCTTTCGCACAAGTATCGTATCTCCGATGCGTATATCCTTTTCAGAGATGAACTCCTGATTATGGAGGACTGCACGGCTGACGCTTGTTCCCGCAAGGATCACAGGGTCAAATACCGCAACAGGTGTTATTGCACCTGTTCTTCCGACATTGACCTCTATATCACGGAGTATTGTTTCCTTTTCTTCTGGCGGGAATTTATATGCAACAGCCCATTTCGGAACTTTTGAGGTCGCACCGAGACGTGTACGCAGAGCAAAATCGTCAACCTTTATAACAACGCCGTCAATGTCATATGACAGTTTGCTTCGGTCATTGCCTATCTCTTCGATCCTGTTTACAATATCATGAGCATCATGCAGTTTTTTATATCCCTTGATGGTCTTGAATCCGCATTCAGCAAGAAATTCAAGCGACTGATAATGTGAAGTTAGCTCAGCACCTTCTATCTGCTGAACATTGAATACAAATATATCCAGCCCGCGTTTTGCGGCGATCTTCGGATCTTTCTGGCGAAGTGAACCTGCTGCTGCATTTCTCGGATTTTTGAAAGGCTGTTCATCGTTAAGCTCCTGTTGCTCGACAAGCTTTTCAAAGCTTTTTCTGGGCATATAGACCTCGCCTCTTACTTCGAGAAACGGAAGCTTTTTTTTCAGTTTCAGCGGTATGGAGCGAATAGTCTTCAGGTTAGCTGTTACGTCCTCGCCTATGAATCCGTCTCCTCTTGTTGAACCCCTTACAAGCTCACCGTCACGGTATTCAAGTGAAACGGAAAGACCGTCTATCTTTGGTTCAACAACAAAATCAGCATTTGCATCAGTCTCGTGGCATCTTGACACAAAATCAGCTACTGCTTCATGTGAAAAAACGTCCTGCAGACTTCCCATCTGAACTGTGTGAGTGACCTTTTCAAAGATGTTGAGAGCCTCGCCGCCTACCCTCTGTGTCGGAGAATTTGGATCGGCAAGCTCAGGATATTCCTGCTCATAGCCTTTAAGCTCCTGCATGAGCATATCATAGCTGTAATCGTCGATCTCAGGATCATCAAGCACATAATATGCATGGTTGTGATGTTCGATCTCAGCTTTCAGTTCATTTACTCTGTCGAGAATTTTCTGCTCCATACAGTACCTCCGAAAATATCATATTACCGAAACAAACGGATAACACGATATGCTATCCGTTTGCAGTAGTCAAAATGACAAATTATTTCTTAAGAGTCAGAGCATACTTAGCCTTTTCTGCAATGTTTTCAGCAGAAAGACCAAACTCCTTGAGAAGCTGTACAGCAGGTCCTGAGTGACCGAATACATCGTTCACGCCTACCTTGACAACAGGAACAGGGCAGCATTCTGTAACAGTTTCGGCAACTGCTGAACCAAGTCCGCCGATCACGCTGTGTTCTTCGGCAGTAACTATAACGCCTGTTTCCTTTGCAGCCTTGCAGATGATGTCCTTATCAAGAGGCTTGATAGTGTGAATGTTGATAACTCTTGCCTTTACGCCCTCAGATGCGAGCATATCAGCAGCTATCATTGCTTCATTAACCATAAGGCCGGTTGCAACGATGGTAACATCGCTTCCGTCTCTAAGAAGAACTCCCTTGCCCATCTCAAACTTATAAGTATCCTTATCATTGAATACAGGAACTGCAAGACGTCCGAAGCGCATATAAACAGGGCCATTGAATTCAAGAGCAGCCTCAACAGCAGCCTTAGCCTCAACATCATCTGCGGGGCAGATAACTGTCATGCCGGGAATAGTTCTCATAAGTGCAATATCTTCGTTGCACTGGTGTGTTGCGCCGTCCTCACCAACAGAGATACCCGCATGTGTAGCGCCGATCTTTACGTTAAGGTGAGGATAACCGATAGAGTTTCTTACTATTTCAAATGCACGTCCTGCCGCAAACATTGCAAAGGAGCTTGCAAATACCTTCTTGCCTGTGGACGCAATACCTGCTGCAACGCCCATCATATTTGCTTCTGCTATACCGCAGTCAAAGAAACGCTCAGGGCATGCTTTTTTGAAAATGCCTGTCTTTGTAGCGGCAGCAAGGTCAGCGTCAAGAACGATAAGGTCGGGATATTTCTCGGAAAGTGCTGCAAGAGCCTCTCCGTAGCTTTCTCTGGTTGCTTTTTTTACTACATCAGCCATCTTGATTAATCCTCCAAGCTTTTCAGTGTTTCGTTAAGTTCTTTCATAGCCTGCTCATACTGCTCTGCATTGGGAGCTGTACCGTGCCAGCCAACCTGATTTTCCATAAAGGAAACGCCCTTGCCCTTTACGCTGGTCTGGATGATAGCAACAGGCTTGCCGTTGATCTTCTCAGCTTCATTGAATGCTCTTTCGATATCATCAAAATCATGTGCATTCATTGTGATAACATGCCAGCCGAAAGCTTCGAATTTATCGGTGATAGGCATAGGTGAGCAAACATCTGTGATCTTGCCATCGATCTGAAGACCGTTGTTGTCAACGATAGCAACGAGATTGTCAAGCTTGTTGTGAGCTGCAAACATAGCAGCCTCCCATACCTGACCTTCCTCTATCTCACCATCTCCCATGACAGCATATACCTTATAATTATCGCAGGAGATCTTTCCGGAAAGAGCCATGCCGCATGCAGCGGATATACCCTGTCCGAGAGAACCAGTGGACATATCAACTCCGGGTGTGCCCTTCATATCGGGGTGACCCTGAAGCATAGCACCGATGTGTCTGAGTGATTTCAGTTCAGACTTATCGAAAAATCCTCTTTCAGCAAGAACCGAATAAAGAGCAGGCGCACAGTGACCCTTTGAAAGAACAAGTCTGTCTCTTTCAGGCATCTTAGGATTTTTAGGATCAACATTCAGCTTTGCAAAATAGAGATAAGTAAGAAGATCACATATGGAAAGTGATCCGCCCGGGTGACCTGACTTGGCATTGTAAACGCCTTCGATAACACCCATCCTTACCTTGCAGGCAGTTTTTTCAAGCTGCTTTTTTATTGTAGCGTCCATATTTTTACCTCCGATTAAAAATTATCATTTTGAATAATGTATTCAATCAGTTCTGCGACGGCATTTTCCTCGCATGAACTTCTTAAAACCAGATCTGCGGACTCCCTGACGATTTCCTGTGCGCTTGACGGTGCAGCACCCAGATCAGCGGTTTTCACCATAGTCAGGTCGTTGTCATAATCGCCTATCGCAGCGATCTTATATTTATCGAAACCATATTCCGAGCGGAGCAGTTCAAGTGCCGAGCCCTTTGAAATATTGGAAGGAAGGATCTCGTAATATGTTTTGCTTGATACAACGAAATCAGCTCCGCTGTATTTTCTGTCATTTGCAAATTTCACTATTTTCGGGATAATATCCTCAGGCATTGCAAAAAGCACTTTGAACCACCCGTCAGGGATCTCATCAAGCTCACATTGCCGAACGATATTTTCAGATTTTGAGATCTTCATATGATAGCGTTCGTGATCGTTAAGATGAATGGCATAGATCGCATTTTCCATATCTATTTCAGCGCAAACTTCGGGGAATTCCGTCAGCACTTCGGAAACAATATCCCGAGTTTCGGGCGGAAGGGTTTTCGACCACAGCGCCTTGTGCTGACTGCAATCATAAATTACTCCGCCGTTGCAGAGGATTATCGGCAGATCCGGAGTCAGATCGTCAAAATACTGACGTGCAGATTCAAAAGTACGGCCTGTCGCAATGGAAAATTTTCCGCCGAGTTCACGGAAACGTGCAATGGCTTTTATGTCCTTTTCTGACAGTATTTTGCTTGATGGAAGAAGCGTTCCGTCAAGATCTGTCATCAGCAGGTATCCGTTTAAATTGCTTTTCATAAACCATTCCTTAATCCCTTGAGAATTTTTGTGAAATAATCGGGCAGCTCACTGTCAAATTCAAGATAGCCGCCTGTGATCGGGTGAATAAAACCTATTTTTTTTGCATGAAGGCACTGCCCGTCTAAGCCCTTGTATGGTTTGCCGTACACCTCATCTCCGAGGACAGGATGACCGATATAGGACATATGAACGCGGATCTGATGCGTCCTTCCCGTTTCAAGCTTCAGCGAAACAAGCGAGTATCCGCGGAATTCTTCCAGCACAGTATAGTGCGTAACAGCATGTTTTGAATTTTTATCGGTCACACACATTTTCTTCCTGTCAACAGGATGTCTGCCTATCGGATAATCAAGCGTTCCTGTCAGCCCTTTGAGATGTCCGCAGACGATCGCCTGATATTCCCGTGTAAATGTGTGATTTTTTATTTGCTCGGCAAGTCCTGCATGAGCAGCATCGGTTTTTGCCACAATAAGCAGACCGCTTGTAAGCTTGTCGATCCTGTGCACGATTCCCGGGCGGATCACTCCGTTTATTGACGAAAGTCTTCCCTTGCAGTGATACATCAATGCATTGACAAGTGTTCCGTCGTAGTTTCCCGGAGCAGGATGAACGACCATTCCCTTAGGCTTATTGACCACCAGAAGGTCATTATCTTCATACACGATTTCAAGGGGAATATTCTGCGGTTTAACGTCAAGCTCAACAGGATCAGGCACTGTTATCAGAATGATATCCCCGTTTTTTATAGGAAAGCTGCTTTTGCTTATGAGCTTTCCATTTACGGAAACTGCCTCATCTTTTATAAGCTTTTGAAGTCCTGAGCGTGACAGACCGCTTTCATTTTCCTCAGCACACACCCATTTGTCTATACGCTGAGTTTCCTCTATATCGGCGGGAATAAATTCAAGCGTTTCCATCTGAGCTGTCCTCGCTTTCGGAAGCATTTTTATCGGCTTTTCCTCTGCCTTCGATAAACAGCATATAAACAAGATAAAGTATTACACCGCATACAACAAGGATATCTGCAAAGTTAAATATTGCAAAACGGAACATTCTGACTTCAAAATAGTCCACAACGTAGCCGATCCTTATCCTGTCGATCAGATTGCCTATTCCTCCGGCGATCACCATAGTTAAGCTGGTAACAGCAAGAGGATGACGTTCCTTCATTCTTATCAGATAAACAGAGATAGCGATTATCATGATGCCTGTCAGTCCGATAAGCAACCATTTCTGACCGCTGAAGCTTGAAAATGCCGCTCCTCTGTTTTCGCAGTAGCTGAGTCCGAGAACATCAAAGTCACCGAACTTTATAAAATCCTTCGGTCCCTGACCCTGCAGGTATTTTACTGCCAGAAATTTAAAAAGCTGGTCAGCACCTATCAGCAGGGCAATTACCGCAATAATTATAAAAACCATAAACTTCCTTTGTTCGCCGCATTTGCAGCAGACATTATATTTTCGCTATCTCGGAAGCACAGCGCTTACAAAGTGTGGGATGCTCAGCATTTTCGCCGACTGTTTCGGAATAGCACCAGCAGCGCTCGCACTTATTTCCGGCAGCCTTCTCTACGCTGAATGATACATCTCCGTCAATTCCCTCGGCCTTGAATTCACCGTCAGTATTGTTCTGAACATCAACAGCAGATACGATGAACACAGCAGGAAGGATGTCAGCAAATGCATTGATCTTATCGAACATAGCCTTATCAGCAATGTGAAGTGTGACCTTTGCTTCAAGAGATGCACCGATAAACTTTTCTGCACGCTTGAGTTCAAGTGCCTTTGTGACGCTTGCTCTCAGATCGTAGATAAGTTCCCACTTAGCCTTGAATTCATCGGATACCGAAACATCAACATGCTCAGGCATCTTATTAAGCAGAATGCTTTCCTTATCATCGGAAGATGAATGAGGCATATACTTCCAGATCTCCTCGGAAGTGAATGCAAGGATAGGAGCAAGCATTCTGGAAACTGCGCTCAGAATTGTATACATTGCAGTCTGTGCAGCACGTCTGTCCTTAGACTTTTCAGCTGTGCAGTAAAGTCTGTCCTTGATTATATCAAGATAGAAGCTTGACATATCAACAATGCAGAAATTGTGGATGCTGTGAAGCACGATATGGAAATCAAATGCATCATAAGCAGCCTTTACCTTTTCGATAAGCTGATTAAGACGGAGAAGAGCCCACTTGTCGATCTCATGCAGTTCACTTACGGGAATGCTGTCCTTATCGGGATCAAATCCGCTCTTGTTTGAGAGGTTTCCAAGCATAAATCTTGCTGTGTTTCTGATTTTCTTGTACATATCTGAAAGCTGAGCAAGGATCTCCTTGGAAATTCTTATATCCGAATGATAATCGGAAGATGCTGTCCACAGTCTGAGGATATCAGCACCGTATTTATCGTAGATCTCGTTAGGATCGATACCGTTTCCGAGAGACTTATGCATAGCTCTGCCCTGACCGTCAACTACCCAGCCGTGTGTGCAGACAGCTTTGTAAGGAGCGCGTCCCTTGTAAACAACTGAGGTCAGCAGTGAGGACTGGAACCAGCCTCTGTACTGGTCTGCACCTTCAAGATACAGATCAGCAGGTGAATGAAGATTATCATATTCATCAAGCACGGATGTATGTGAAACGCCGCTGTCGAACCATACGTCCATGATGTCATATTCCTTTGTGAATTCGGTGCAGCCGCACTCACACTTTGTATCTGCGGGAATGAAATCCTTGAGATCCTCAGTATACCAAGCATCGGAACCCTTTGCACGGAACAGATCGGAAATAGCATCTATTGTTTCGTCTGTGATTATAGGCTTATGGCAGTCCTTACAGTAGATAACAGGGATAGGAACACCCCATGTTCTCTGACGGGAGATACACCAGTCACTTCTGTCTCTTACCATGCCCTTGATTCTGTCCTCGCCCCATGAAGGTATCCACTGAACAGATTCGATAGCCTTTACAGCTTCGTCCTTGAATCCGTTTACCGAACAGAACCACTGCTCTGTTGCACGGTAAATGATAGGACTGTTGCAGCGCCAGCAGTGAGGATATTGGTGGACGATCTTTTCCATAGCCAGAAGTGCGTGTTCTTCTTCGAGGCGCTTTGCGATAGCCTTGTTAGCTTCATTGGTATCCATGCCCTCGAATTCGCCTGCTTCAGCCGTCTGTTTGCCCTTTGAATCTACGCATACGATGATTCCGATATCATCATACTTCTTGCAGACCTCAAAGTCCTCAACACCGTAACCGGGAGCAGTATGAACGCAGCCTGTACCGCTTTCAAGAGTAACGTGATCGCCAACAATAACAGGCGATGGACGGTCATAAAGAGGATGCTTTGTCTGGATATGTTCAAGCTCGCTTCCTCTGAAGCAGCCTATTGTTTCATATTCTTCAATACCTGCTGTCTTCATAACTGAAGGAACGAGCTCAGCAGCCATTACATAATATTCGCCGTTAGCCTTTACAAGTGTGTAGTCATAATCAGGACCTACGCAGATAGCAAGGTTGCCGGGGATAGTCCATGTTGTTGTTGTCCAGATAACAAAATAAACATCCTTCAGATCAAGTCCGAGAGAAGCAAAAACGCCCTTGTCATCTGTTACATTGAACTTAACAAAGATAGAGTTGCAGGGATCGTTTGAGTATTCGATCTCAGCCTCGGCAAGAGCTGTATTACAATCGGGGCACCAGTAAACAGGCTTGAGTCCCTTGTACATATAGCCATCCTTAGCCATTTTACCGAATACTTTTACCTGGCGAGCCTCATATTCTGGACGAAGTGTCAGGTAAGGATTATCATAATCACCAAGGCATCCGAGACGCTTGAACTGAGCCATCTGATTCTTAACATGAGTCATAGCAAACTCTTTGCAGTGCTTTCTCAGTTCAACAGGAGGAATAGCACCGTTTTCAACGCCGATAGCCTTCATAGCCTTCAGCTCGATCGGCAGACCATGTGTATCCCAACCGGGAACATACGGTGAGCAAAAGCCGCTCATATTCTTATATTTAACGATAATATCCTTGAGGACCTTGTTAAGAGCAGTTCCGAGATGGATACTTCCGTTAGCATACGGAGGTCCGTCATGAAGAATATATTCGGGCAGACCCTTGTTCTTTTCGATCATCTTGTAATAAAGACGGTTCTTATCCCACTCCTCCTGCATTACAGGTTCTTTCTGAGGAAGATTACCTCTCATCGAAAAACCTGTTTCGGGAAGATTTATGGTGTTGTTATAATCCTGAGACATTTCCTAACTCTCCTTAATGACACAATGGTCAGATAATATTACTTGGCAGAATCAGCTTCGCTGACCGGTGCATCCATAATCTTGGTCGCATCGTCATCAGCCGGTGTTTCTTTGACCTCTTCTGTTTCTTCATCATAATCGGGCATTTCAGTGATCTTAGCAAGATGATCTCTGTACATATCAAGCAGACCCGCCTTAAAATCAGAAACCTCCTGCTTCATCTTTGCAAGACAGAGCTTCTCCTTTTCAATATCTACCTTTGTAGAGCCTATAATACGGTCAGCCTGATAATTTGCATCAGCAATGATCTTCTTTGCTGTTTCCTCTGCTTCCGCAATAACGAGTCTTCCCTGCTTCTGAGCACCGAGAAGAGCGTCTTTGAGCGCATCCTCGTCATTCTTGTATTCACGGATCTTTTCGACAAGGATCTCTATCTTCTTGTCAGTCTCTTCCTTTTCCTTCTGAAGCTGAGAAATGGTCAGCGCAGCCTCACGCAGTATGTCATCGACCTCTTCAGGCTTATAGCCAAAAGTCGCTTTATCAAACTGCTTGCTTGTAATTTCCTTTGCGCTTATCATAAAATAGCCCTCTTTTCTATTATATTTTATATCATACATATTTAGCAAGTATGATATGGATCCTGCCTTTTCTTGTTTCCCCGCCGATCTCTCTGACAATAAACTTTCCGCTTCCTCTGACGGATATTATATCTCCCTCAGATATCCTGCTGTCATTATTGGTAACTGTCCGATAATTGACCGCAACACGTTCGCCTTTTAAAGCAGCTGATGCTTTTTCACGGCTGACATTCATCGCCAGAGCGGCAATGCAGTCAAGTCTCATTGAAGAAACTGTTCCCGATATTTCCTGAAAACTTTCTTTTCTGATGATGTCGGGTCTGTCGATAACGGATGATGACACTCCGATCCTGCCGATCTTGACTATCCCCTCCGCATCGCCGGCAACGGTATTGCACACCATTACCTCCGCTTTTCCTTCACCGATCAGAATATCGCCCGTCATTTCACGCTTTATCCTCAGCGACATGAGTGCGCCTAAAATATCTCTGTGAGACAGCTCATCAGATTTCCTGAAACAGTATTTTACACAGCAAATCGGGAAATCAGATTCATCGGGTTTGGAATACTCAGGGAAAAATCCGACAGCCGTTCTTTCAGCATTTTCATATCCGCCGAAAAACGCATATCCGTCAGCCTTGATAAGTGACAACAGCTCTTCGCAGACAACTCTTCTGCGCATATCCATAAAAGATGAAAATGTCGGAGAACGTCTCTTTTCACACAGTTCATAAAGATCTATGATATGCCGTGCAAATATCCTTTCATCATCGTCCGCAAGGCTTTTAAGAAACTTTTCGGGAACGATCATCTGTCAAAGAATACGCCGTTATTTTCAAGCTCGCCCACAAGATCTTCGCCCACAAATCCTACATTGTAGGGAGTAATGATGAAGGTGCTGTTGGCCACCCGCTTGATCTGGCCGTTGTTGGCGTAGGCCACACCGGAGAGGAAGTCCACCAGACGGCGGGAAACTTCCTTGTTGGTGGATTCCAGATTCAGCACGACGGTGCGCTTGTTGTTCAGGTGGTCTGCAATGGTGCTGGCATCCTCGAAGTGCTCAGGCTTGACCAGAACGACCTTGAGCTGGGTGGT
>OQVQ01001276.1_pt1 | contig 10379 bp, 12 predicted proteins | sample 1691491 | NCBI WGS metagenome assembly OQVQ01 (sample SAMN03418252, study PRJEB22391) | human gut metagenome | biome: human-gut; feature: organic feature; material: feces | host: Homo sapiens | place: Tanzania | collected 2013-01
ATTCATAGTCCTCAGATTTTTGGAGATAAGCATTCATACGCTCGTCTAGATGGATAGTCATACTCATTGAGTCAATATTAGACTCATCTGTTTCTATCTTGACGATATCGAAATTGTCTAGTATTTCTTTGGGAAGAACTAAACGGGCTAATTGTTCAAGTATGTTCATAATGCAAAGATACAAAATACCATGAAACAAAAAAAAACATCCCCAGTACTTTTCCACTGAGCCATGACAAACCAAAAAACAACAATCAGTTTCCAGAACGAAACTACCTTGTTTGGTGCTCCAGGAGCACTCGACATGAATGGTGCAGCCCAGGCTGCAAGTGATAACTTTTCAGGCATTAAGGCCAGCTGCGCCCAGCTCAAGGCGAAGGTGCAGCAGGCTATGCTGAAAAAGAATGAAGCCTATAGCCGATTGGCAGGCTTCGAAGTGAACAATCAGACAGTAGCCGTGATAGGTTTCGTGGTGCCCTTGCTCATGGTGGCAACGGTTATATTGGCTACTACTGCTCCTCTACAGGCCTTTGCCTCTGCAGGCATCACAGGCTGGGTGGTTTATCGCTTCAATAGCAAAGATTTTAAGAAAGGCGACGAGAAAGGAGGCAAGAAATGAAAATCAAGGTTCCTAAGGTTACAGCCAAGAAGGTTAGCGAGGAAGAAGCAGCAGAGATGATGACAGGCTTCGATAGTTTAAACGAGGTGATAAAGAAGCTCGGCAAGTGGCAAGACGCTAACGAAAAGCGTGGATTCTTCGTCCTTGGCTATAACGAAGGCAAAATCTCATGTTTTGGTACAGGTGGCAATAAGGGCATTCTTGCTGGCATAATGGCTTCATTGATTATGGAGAGCAAGGAATTTAGAGAAGTAATGTTGCCTGCTATTGTTGCTGCCGAAGATTGGATTAGCAAAAACAAAAAGAAAGTAACCATCATCGAAGGAAAGGAGAACAACCATGCCAACTAACAATATGCCTACATTCAATATCCTTACTCTACAGGAACTGCAGGCTCAGATTTTGGATATTTGCGAGCGAATGAATAAGAATCGTGAGTCGTTTGCTCGTGCTCGCACGGATGAAGATGAAAGATATATCTCGCTAACGGAGGAAATATCGAAGAGTCAAGCCATCGTAGCTGCAGACCGCAAGAAGAGTAAGGACGCTTACTTGAAAGCAATAGAAGCCTGCAACCAAGACGACAAGTTCCTCGCTAACAAGAAGCGCAGAGCTTACAACGACCACATCCGCGAAATGGCTCATCTGAAGAGTGAGCATGCTCGCAACAACGTGTTGCTTGAGAATGAGCGTGCGCTGCTGTTTAGCCAGTATAAAGCTCATGGTGGCGATATGGAGATTATTAAATCATTGTACAACGACAACAAAAAGAATGAGGGAGGAAAACAAAATGGAGAACAACAATAATTTCAACGAGCAGACTCTTAATCTTCTGAGCGCAATGCTCGATATCGATACGCTGGAAACGCAGATACAGCTACTGGACGATGTGATGGACGACTATCTTGACGTTTCGCCCGACATAATAAGCAACGAGGAGGCAGCACACAGACTGGATGTAGCCTCTAACCTAAGGAGAATGAGTAAGAATTTGAAAGATCTAAAAAAATCAATAGAATCATGACACAAGAAGAAGACGAGAAAATGCAGCTCGAATATATCGAAGCTTACTTCGACAAGCGCAGTCCGCTGCTTGAGGGAAGTCTTGCAGGCAAAACTAATTATCCCAGAGCCAAAGTCGACAACAGAGATTATTGATGACCTGTCAGATATGTACGACATCAGCAAAGGACTGTTGAGCAAATATCTGGTGGACCATGGCTATTCGCTCGTACCTACAGAGGACGGTAGATTGAAATGGATGATTTACCGCTACTACGATAGCCATATAGAATAACAAGAAGGAAACATTTATTTTACATTTTTTATAAACATTGGTTTAGTGAATATGATTCACTTAAGTTTTAGGGGTGTAAGTATTAAGCTCGTGAGAGTTAGGATACACACAAAGGGAAGCAGCGCTCGTGAGAGTGCTGCTTTTTTTGTGTATTTTATGCAGCTAAATGAATAAGCTATCTTTGCCTAAAAAGAATAAAAGGATGATAACAATAATTCAATCGATATCTGGCACATATTTATCATCGAATGTTCCCGATGTGGAATTCTCGATAGGTGGCAACCGCGCCATGGTGACGATGACGGTAGACGACGAACAGGTATACCAGGAATATCTATATCCGCTGGCAGGTGTGATTACGCTTGCCGAACTCGACCGTCTGCTCACTCCTTATGCCAAGAAGCGCCTGAAGGTAAAGTTGAAGATACAGATTGCCGAACAGGATGCCGACAACGAGACCATCATGTCTACCAAAAGCATGGAGGCAGATATCATATATAGCGAGGTGGATATCAACACTACTGCTCAAGACTTCATAGATACTCACTATCTGACATTGCTCGAGGGCGAGAAGGTGACGAGTCTTCATCGTCTGGAGTATCTACACTATATCGGTACCGACAAGGCTACCGCGACAGCCTACTATGACGATGGCACTAATAAATCTTTCTCGATATTGCCTGTTGGAGGCAACGACCGCTATACCACACTCGATGTGTCGGCAGAGCAGTTTGCCATGGCAGGCAAGACGTTGCTATGTTATGATGTCCAGGCTGGAAAGCGCACGTTCCGGTTCACAATCGATTTTGATGAGCCCGACTGCGCTCCAGTTCTGGTATTCGACAACTCGTTCGGAGTGGAAGAGCTAATCTATTGCACAGGCACACACACTATAGCGCCATCGTACAAACGCGAGCAAGCGTATATAGGCAAAACCCAACGCAACTATGCGATTACCGAAACCAGAGTGTTCAAAGCCGACACAGGCATACTGTCGTTCACCATGGCAAACTGGGTGGACGAGCTATTCCGTTCGATGAACGTGCATATAGTGACCTTCAAGAATGGCAACCCGAACGTGGGCAAAGAGGTTATAATAACAGACTCGAAGTCGGAATACGACAACAAGCCTACGTCGCTGCCTCGATTCAGCTTCTCGTATCAGTATGCTCAGCGCAACCACAACGTGCTGAACCTGGAACGTGCAGGCAGAATATTCGACAACACCTTTGACAATACCTTTGAATGAACGCTATCCATTTCACCGAGATGCTGCGCCAGATAGACCAGGCTTATCAGCATCGGGCACTTGTAGACGTATACGCTTACAAGGGCGAAACAGGCGCCATCGTCCACTACAAGGGCTGGCTTGTGCACCATGTGGCGTGGCGACAAGGTTTTATACGCTTGCGCAACCCTAAGAACCGCGAGATGAGAACCGTGCCTCAGATATTCATCATACAGATAAACAATCAAAAAATATACTTATGAGCAAAAATAGAAATACCCTGCAGCCCACATCACAACATGCAGATGCTGACGGCTATCGCAAATATAGAATTGTGCCTACAGGAATAGGCTCATCGTCGGAAGGCAACTCTGTAGCTTCAGAATATGGTGGCGACTCTATGGATGTTTTCGACGACGACGATCAGTCAGGAGCATCGAGCGTGAGACAGATAGTGGTAAAGAAGCGAGAGTATAAGTATGTGCAATGGGGCAGAGACGACCAGCTGCCATACAACGTAAGGAAGAAGCTGATGGAGAATATGGTGACGGCACAATGTCAGCAGTTCAACATCGTGTCGTGCTATGGCCAGGGGGTGCGCTTCGTGGATAGAGAGACGAGAAAAGACGTGAGCGACAAAGAAATTCGCGACTTCTGTCTATACAATTCGCTACAGGAGGTGTTCCTCGAGCAGGTGACCGACTTCAAGTTCTTCTTCTTCTCGGTAACAGTTATCATCCTGTCTAAGGATGGCACTAAGATAGTGACGGTAAGAAACAAGGATGCCTCATACTGCAGATTTGAATATGCAGGTTCTACAGCTTCAGGCAAGCCAGAACACGTGTTCTATGGCGACTGGCGCCTCGGTTTCTTTGACGAAAGCAAGATTGAGGTGATACCATTGCTCGACTATTTCAATCCGCTTGGCGACCTGATGGTACGAATGGGCAAAATGCCTAATCCTGAGACAGGACTCAAGAATAAGCCTACCAAGGAGCGCAAGTTTGCTATATTGAGCCGTATGGCAACACCAGGCTGCCAGATGTACCCTGTGCCATATTACTCTTCGATATTCCGCGATGCCTGGTTCGATATCTATCGCTTGATTGGTATCGGCAAACGATATATGATTAAGAACACTTCGGCTCCACGAGTACAGATAGAAGTGCACGAAGAGTATTGGGACAACGTTTGTGACAACGAAGGAATATCAGACGAGACACTACGCAAAAAGCGCAAGGAGGAAGAGAAGCAGAACATCATCGACTTCGTGACAGGTATCGAGAATGCAGGCAAGGCTATGATTAGCGGATACTATGTAGACCCCAACGGCAAGGAGAACCGAATGGTGCGCATAGTGCCACTCAACGACGCCAACAAGAAGGAAGGTGGCAACTGGAGCGACGATATGAGCGAAGCTTCGAATGCTCTCTGCTTCGCCTTCGGCATTCATCCCAACCTGGTGGGAGCCACACCTGGCAAGAGTCAGATGAACAATTCAGGTAGCGACAAGCGCGAGCTCTTCACATTGAAGCAGGCTATAGAGAAGCCATGCCACGACATACTGACCAAGCCATACCACCTGATACTCCACTATAACGGATGGAGCGACAAGGCGACGGTAGATGTGCCGATGATACAGCTCACCACTCTCGACGAGAACAAAGATGCCAAGAAGGTTACTAATTCTAATAGCAATAGCAATGACAACGATAACAATATCTAAAGAAGACTTCGAGCAAGCGCTGCCAGTAGGCTGCTCAGCTCATAGCGAGGTGTTTGAGAGTGTGATGCCTGCAATAGACATCGCTAACGATAATTACTCAAGCAATCTGCTTGGCGAAACAGGCTTGAAGCGGATAGCTGAAGAAGGAGAGAATGGCAGACTACTGCAGTATTATAAAATCATGGTGTGTGTGGATGGTTTTCTCTCGGTATTCAGACAGTTGGACCTGGTGTTGACACCTACTGGTTTTGGCATCGTATCAAACGACACCATATCGCCTGCATCTAAGCAGAGGGTGGATGCGCTCGAGGGACAGCTGCGCACAGCTCTATGCAGGGCAAGAGCTATGACCGTGGATTTGCTTCGCTCCGCAGAATGGGGCAAGACGATGCAGGCAAAGAACTATATCCGCTATATATATACAGAGAATTATTTCTTCTTTTCGCCCATGGCAACCAAGGCACGGTCGTATCAAGACTGGCAGGCTATGCAGCGAGCTATCATCGATGCCGACGAGACTCTACGCTTGAGAATATCGGACGAGCAGATGGATGATATCCTCGACGCATGGCGATGCGATGACCATGACAGGCTGACACCGTATGCAGGAATACTGCAGCTGATATGCGACTTTACCGACCAATGGAACGCAAGCGGAAAAGCAGCCGTCTCTACCCCACTCTATCGACGCATAGAGCGCGAGGTGGAGCAGAACCCGGAGATATATTCTATATATCCAGAAACAGCAGCCTATGATGCTGCGCATATCGAGCACTTCAAAAACAATAAAGATTCATCAGCATTTGTGTTTAATGGTTAAGAAGATTAATATAGAATTAAAGGCTCCTCAGTCGTGGCGCGAACTGACTCAAGAGCAGTTGCGCTATGTATTCTACCTCATGGCAACCTTTGCAGATATGACGGTAGTTAAGACTTATATGTTTGTGCGCTTTACAGGCATCAGCGTGATAGAGAAGAATCGCTATGGCTGGAAGTGCGCTTATAAGCCTGAGGGCGAGAAGCTGAAGGTGTTCTATATAGAGGCGTGGCAAATTCATTCATTTCTTAAGCAGTTGAGCTGGGTGGACTCGACGGAGGACATGGGCAATAGGTTGGATGTTGTCCAGGGACTCCAGGCGGTCCATCCGCTTCTGCAGGAAGATACCGAGCATAAACGCATCATCAGCTTTGGAGAGTACCTGTGTATGGAACAGCAATATCAGCTATTCCACGAGACGAAGAAACAGGAGCATATAGATAAGCTCGCCTCATTCCTATACCGTAAGCCAGACTTCTCTCGCCCAGACGAGCTGAGCCTGACAATAGAAGAAAGCCTGGCAACGATAGCATGGTTTGCCAATATCAAGTTAGTTATGTCGAGAGCTTTCCCGAACTTCTTCCGCAAGGCTACAGCCGACGACGTGACAGAACTGTCGGTACTGCAGTCGATAAACCTGCAGCTTAGAGCTCTGACAGATGGCGACGTGACGAAGGAAGCCGAGGTGAAACGTGTAGACTGCTGGCGAGCGCTGACAGAACTCGACGCTAAGGCAAAGGAAGCAGCAGACTTCAGACGCAAGTATCCAGACTTGAACAAATAACATATAATTCAGATTACCATGGCAAAAGACCTTTTTCCAGCTCTCGACTATTTTACACAGCTTGCCAAGTCGAGCCGACTGGCACAAGATAATAAGTTTTATCCTTGCCTCTGCTCTGGTCCTGACTCTATACAGGGAGTGATGGAAAACTTCAGGAAGCAGCAGAACTTCATCATGGTGGATGACACCACCTCGCAACAGACCTTCTCGAATGGCGTAGGCTACTTCCGCAGAGATGTATATACGATATTCATCTTGGCTCACTATCGCATAGACGATATGATAGACAGAGAAGAGAAATTGAACCTGTGCAGACAGATATTCAGGCAGTTTCACTCTCGCCTGCTTCACGATCGAGACGAACTTGGCGACGACCGACTGACATTCCTGCAGCTGAATAATGTCTACTCATCCGAGTTGCCTCGGTATTCATATAACGGAGTGACAGGACTGTACTTCATGATACAGAACGAGGAACCAATAGATATATGCTATGACGAATCGGAATGGACTTAAACCCAATATGACTGATGCCGAACACCAGAAATGGCTGGACGGATGGCAACAGTTTATGGTGGATATATGGCGTGAGCGAATGATGCAATTCACTCCACCTGTAAACGATACAGGAGCGTTGGCACGCTCGATACAGGGCGTGGTACATCCTGGTCCTGTTACCACCATCGAGCACCATTTCCTTGAGTATGGTATATATGTGGCTCGAGGCGTGGGCAATGGATATAAGCATGATAACGGTGGCGACCTCAAGTTTCTGAAGGACTGGAAGACAAATCCACATCACAGGCAGAAGCGTGACTGGTTCTCGAAGAAGTATCTATATTCTATCCATCGTCTGAACGAATTTGAAGCTTCATATTATGGTACCACATATAACGGTTTGGTATCATCGTTCCTTAGCCAACTATTTGATAATGGTAAAAACACTATCGATAGAACGATAAGGAGGTTTTAATTGTATTAATTAATCTTTTCCTAATTATGTCAAATTCAACACTTCGTGAATTGTTTACTAAAATACGCGACGAACGAGGCTCTCATGCCAACACAGCTAATCGTATAGGTTCGGCATTTCTTGCTCTATTAGATTATGTCCTTAATGCGCCATTCTTGCGTAAGGATAAAGAAGATGTAGCAGCTGGCGAAGTTACCTTTCTGCGAGGTCTTAAAATAGGCGATTACTCTTCTGTGTCATTAACTGGTGGAGAATGGTCTGTCGATGACAAGGAACACACCTACCTTACTACCGATTATCTCGAAGTAAGAATGAAAGCCATCTTCGAGGAGTTGATGATCAAGAAGACATCCACTATAGGCGGTAATGTTATATTATCTCCTGCAGGAAGTGTGACAGCTCGCGATGTACAGACAGTTAGCGTAATATACAACGATGTCTCACAAGAGGCATATCGTTGCTATTTTCTCGCAGAACTCGACGGCAACGAAATCAGTAACGACTTCGCAATAGGCGACCTAATACGTTCGGAAAGTTTCAATCTAAACAATGGGAAATACCACAAGATGGGCAATCACTTCTTGTGGAGACTGTGTATTGGCAGAGACGATAAAGCAATAGAGAAGAATGGCAAAAAGTATCATTATATAGACCTCTCTGTAACAGATTGCGCAACAAATAGCGATAGACCAGCTAAGGGTGACGTCTTAAATCAATGCGGAAATAGAGACAACCCAGAGAGACAGACATGTATATTCTTCTCGTCGGTTGGTACTTATGCTCCAAGTATTACCTTATATCAAGGAGTAGACAATTATTCATTCGAAAATAAAGAGTATGTAGAATATGGAGTGAATAATTCGTCTAAGAAGGCATTCTTCAATGTATATGGAGATATGTATATAGGTGATAGACCTACCGCAGAGAATAACTATGAAGGTAGCACTTATGTAAAATTTCAGCAAGATTGTAATGGTAAAGGCAAGCCACGTCTTCAAATAAAAGCAGAATTAGATGTTAAGAGCACTATTGGCGGTAAAAATATCGATAAGTATATCGAGGATAACACATTGAGCGAGGCTGCTGTTAATAATATTATTAGCAATTCACAAATCATATCAGACTTGCAAAATCAAATAGATGGAGCTATAGAAACATGGTTCTATGAAGGTATTCCTACACTTAGTAATGTTCCTGCTGCAGAGTGGAAAACTGATAGCGATAAGAATATACATCTTGGAGACCTATATTACGACACGTCTACAGGCAAAGCTTATAGATTTGCCATGGTCGACAATATATATAAATGGTTAGCAATAACAGACACCGATATAGTTAAAGCTCTCGAAACAGCAAGCAAGGCGCAAGAAACTGCAGATGGTAAGATGAAAGTGTTTTGCCAACAGCCTACACCTCCTTACTACGAGGGCGACTTGTGGGTTAATGCAACATATCCTCAAGACGGAAGTGTGTACAAAAATGACATATTGAGATGTACTACAGGGCGAACATTTGGTGCGTTTAACATCAGCGATTGGACATTGTCGTCTAAATATACTGACGACACTGAAGCTTACAAGGCTCAAGACGCGGTTGCTAAGACACAAGAATCGCTACAGAATCTGTCTAATACTGTAAGCAACAACAAAAGCGCCTTTGATAAGTACACACAGGATGGTTATGTTGATGGAGCAGAGATTGTTGCGATGCAACAAGACATTAAGCGCTTGGTAGACGACTATACGGCTGCCGAGAAAGCTTATAACGAGGTTGTTGGGAGTGAGGTTCTGAAAACTGATACAGGAGCAGAGACTAAGGAACTTACAGATCTGAAGATTGCCAAACAAGCCTTAGATAGCGCTCATAAGGACTTAGTAGATTATCTTAATGATATTACTAAGAGATTTAACGAATCAGATGATACTGGCAAGAAAACTATCAGCAATCGTGTTGGCACTCTCTTCGATAATTTTCAGACTGCTTATAGCGCCTTTTATAATGCTCTCGGCATAGCTAATGCGTACATAACGAGTTCTATCTACTCGATAACCTTAGGTAATGTGACTAATTATGATAATCTCAAGTATCTTAAGAACGCATTGCAAGGAGATAGTACTATACAAGGTGGACTCATGCTGTCAAGCACTATAGTGCTTAGAGATGCAAAAGGCGCTGCTGTAATGAGTGGAATGAATGGTATAGTTGATGAAACAAAACAAAACCAAGGACTTGAGAGTATTGCGACCTGGTGGGGAGGAGCTTTTGCTGATAAAAAGACATTCCTTCGTGCAGGGCAATCGATAGCAGATACTATAGAAGGTAAGAATGCTGTCACAGACTATGCAACATCACTTGTTAGATTCGACGGAAGTGGTTATCTTGCAGACGGTGCAATATGGTGGGATAAGACAGGTAATGTACACGCTAATCCTGCTTCATTTATAATAAGCGAAAAAAATGTAGGAGTATATCTATCCTTCTTAGAACCTGTGTGGAAACCAGGAATAACAGATAATACTCTAATTGACAATGTACAATATCTCATTGCGAAGAAAGACTTTCGTTCCTTGGTCGGAATAGATTCGCTCGCTACAGAAGGATATCTTAAAATCGGTGGTGCTTACCTTGTATGGGACAATACAAATAAGGCTATCAGAATCGCAGGAGACAAGGATGGCAAAACTTTGGCGAATCTGTATACAACGGGTGGCATTACTGCTTATGGTGCTGGTAGCGGAACTGATGGCGGTGGAGGGCTGAATGGTTCGGTACTGACGTATGCTAATGCTATCAGTTTGACGACTGCAGGCAATGAGCTGGCGCAGATAGCCAGTGCTTGGAGTATTAAGAAGCTCTATGACAAGATAGAGACTATTGATGTTAGCGACCAGCTGACAAATTATCTGCAGAAGACGGATGCAGCCAATTTGTATCA
>OQVQ01001279.1_pt1 | contig 10360 bp, 6 predicted proteins | sample 1691491 | NCBI WGS metagenome assembly OQVQ01 (sample SAMN03418252, study PRJEB22391) | human gut metagenome | biome: human-gut; feature: organic feature; material: feces | host: Homo sapiens | place: Tanzania | collected 2013-01
CTTTTTCAATTAATGTATTAAAGTAATTTTGTATTTCATCTAAATTATTTATGAAGAATTCTTTTCTATTATTATAACGCATTAATTCAGGTATTACACCTATTAAGCTGACACCTTCCATAAAGTCCCTAACTTCTTCTAAATCTTTACATTCTTTAATATGATTTATTAACATATCTAATACTTCATTTTTCAAATTACTTTCTTCCTTCATGTCTTCTATACCATTTAATAACATTTCTATTTTTTCACTATTTCTCATATAAAACCCTCCTAAAAATTTAATTTATTCAGTAATTTAAATTACTGTTACTGAAGAAGAAAATTAAACTTCTTCTTCTTCCATTGTTTCAACTTCATTATATATTATACTTGTCATATATTCAAAAGCTAACCAACTTAAATTATTTGCGTTTACTTCAAAATCAGGACTTAAATTATCTTTAAGTTGATTGTAAATGTCGAATATTTCTTCTATATGTTTAATGAAGAAACATTTTGTTTCATTAAAGTATATTAATTCAGGCACTGTACCACTAATACAACCGTAATTCATAACATCTTCTAAAAATCCTTTTTCTACTTCATAATTTTCTATATTGTTTAAGATTATATCAATAACACTATCCTTTAATTCGCTTTCTCCATATAAATTATTTAATAATTCACTATATTTTTTCATAATAAAAACCCTCCTAAAAATTATAAATTTTATTCAGAGCAACTCAAATATCAATTTTGAATTACTGTTACTGAAAAAGTATAGGACTTATAAAATCCCTTGTTTTTTCTATATTCTTATTCTTCAATTTTAAAATTCTTTATCTCAAGTCCATAATTGACTTGAGACTTTCTATTTGTGTATTTTTTAACTTTTGCCCTAAATGTCAACTTTTGTCCTTCTTTAATGTTTTCCTTAAATATTTTCTTTGTAACACTACTTATCATGTCACAAAGACAATGACAACATATAAAATCATTGTTTTGATATATATTGTTTATCAATGCAACTTTTCTACACCCTCTTTTTTCAATTCGGTTAAAAGTTCCTTTGAATTCGACAATACTATCATTTAGTTTTTCAAGTTCTTTTCTATATTCATATCTTCCGTTTTTAGAATTAATATACATTTAAAATCCCCCTTTTTTTAACAAACAAGGGATTTTATAATTCCTATACCTTTTCCTATAACTGAAAAGGAAAAAATCCTTTTCCGTTTTTTTTAGGAGGAGGGAACATATTTAATTATATAATAGGATTTTTATCATTGACCTCCTATGCCCTTGTAAATAGTCAATGACTGTTAAGTACTAAAACCTAACTTTTGATTATTACCTTATAACCCTCTGAGCACTTTTCAAAAGTTCCGACTTAAAAAGTATGAGTTCGTAAGTACTTATTAGAATTAATCTAACAGTTTACCTATATAACCTTTGATAATAGGGTTTTTATCAAAAGCACCTTTTAAGTTTTCCCTTTTGCCAGTTACCTAAAAGTTGTAAGATAATGCTTAATTCTATCAGGTGATATATTAAGCTTCTATTATATACCCTAAGCGTATAGCTTAAGGATTTTTTATTTCTTTTATTACCTTAATTGTATCAGGTCTTTTATTTAATGTCAAGTACTTTTTAAAAATCTTTTAAAACTTTTTAAGTAGCTCCTAAGTTGTTTTCCTAAGTTGTTATTTATACTTATATATTATCATGTCTTTTATCTAATGTCAACTATTTTTTTTAAAAAACTTTTAAAACTTTTTAAGTGCTTTCCTAAGTTGTTATTTATTTTATTAACTTAATTGTATTTAACCTCTTATCTAATGTCAACTATTTTTTTTATGTTTTTTTATGTTTTTTGTATACATTAAAATGAATATTGTATTTTTTATATTGTATACATTATTTTGTATATTGTATTTTGAATAATGAATTTTGTATATTGTTTAATGTATACAGTATACCTATACTCTTTTATATTGATTTTCAAAATTCATATTTCTATTTTATTTTTTTCTAATATTGCCGTGTGACGTGATATAAGGCAATTTAAGGATTTTCAGAGCAGTTACTGTATAATTTATTCAATTGATTAATATATCCTCTTATATTGCCTTATATGGATACATGAAAACTTTTAAAAAATTATTGACATTAAATAAAGTTATGCTATCATTATATTAAATATTAATAAAATTAAATAAAGGTGGTTGATTGAATTGAAGAAATATAGTATAGAAATAAAAGGCAATATATGGACAAGAGAATTAATTATAAATATATGCAGGGAAAAATCAATTAAATATAATGTAACAGAGTTATTAAGTGGATTAAAATATTGTATGCAATTAAATGATTTAGGCTTTTGGGACTATCATTATTTCAATAGACTTAAAAAAATAGAAGAGAAAAAATAGTAGAGACTGCTCTGCTATTTTTTTTATTGTATATATGAATAACTGTTCATATGTTTATATGTTTAATTGTATGCAATATACTATATAATGCATCATGTATACAATATAATATATCATGTATTGTTTATTATGTATAGTGTATAATGTATGCAATATTATGCATATTGTATCTTGTATGCAATATATAATATACTGTATGTAATATTATGTATATTGTATTATATTAGTTAACTTGTAAACTATTATCATATTGATAATAAATAATACTTGACAAATAAACAGTTGTTCTGTAATCGAACGTAGCATATTTTATAATGTTTGTCAACAGTTATTTTTAGCTAAAAAGTTTAGTATAAGTAAACAATGCAAGTGTGAAACCATTGAAAATACTATATTATCATATTGATAAATTTACAAATACTAAGAAAAAATCATGACCCATTTAAATCGATTCTAAGAGGGCGAACAAAATCCCTCTTTATAGTTAATCCTTTATATGAAGTCACTCTATACAGAGCTTTAAAATCGACGGTAAAAGGTCGGTATATATTTTTAAAAAGGTGACTATACATTTTATTGTATGTAATATATTGTATACAATTTATTATCATAATGATAATATATGAATAGATATTCAGGTATTCATATATAGAATTGTATAACATATGAATAACTGTTCATATGTTTAATTATTCAATCGTATTAGTTGATTTGTGAACTACTATCAATATGATAACATATGAGTGATTGTTCATATAATATGTATAATGTATACAATATAATGTACTATGTATACGTATGAGTAACTGTTCATATATTCATATATATACTGTATAGTGTATAATGTTTATTGTATACAATATAATATACTATGTATGATATATTATGTATGTTGTACTATGTATACAATATAATGTATAGTGTACTATGTACTATGTATGGTGCATGATATGTAGTGTACTATGTATGGTGTATACAATATAATGTACTATGTATGATATACTATGTATGTTGTACTATGTATACAATATAGTTGATAAGTGAACTATTATCAATATGATAACATATGAGTTACTGTTCATACGTTCATATGATAGTATGATAGAACAACTGTTCCTATGATGTTCTATGTTAGTAGAACATATGGTACAATAATCGAACTGCATAGAATTGATTGTAAGGCGTTTGCGTGATGTTCTTCTTATGTTACATCGTTGATAGTGTTCCTTCTCTTATATTGCCTTGTATTGCCTCATAAGGTTACATTGAAAAAATTAGTGTATTAGAGAAAAAATTTTCATAGGATTGTTGACACGGAAAAGGGTAACTGCTATAATTATGTTAATAAAAGATAAATAAAAGGGAGTTGATAGTATGAAGAAGTTATTATTTGTTTTGGTGATTTTAGGAGTTATGGTGATTTTTAAGGACTGCTTATTAATAGGTTTAATGGATATTGTTGATTTTGTGGGTAACTTGTTTAACTTGAATACCGTTGTATTAATTGACTTCTTAAATAATTTATATTATTTATAAGAGGAATAAGTGGGATATATTTTATCCCACTTATTTTTTTATGAAATATGCTCAGGTGATTTTATGTATATTGTATGGTGTGTGGTGAATAGTGTATACAGTATTTTTTATTATGTATAATGTATTGTTTATTGTATTGTATATTGTATTATGTATTGTATTATGTTTATTGTATAATGTATTGTATAATGTATAATGTATATTATGTATATATGGTGATATAAAAGAATTTTATATATTTTTATAAAATATTATATTTTAAAAAGCCAGTGCTCTGTATAAAATTTTAGGGAATTTTGTGGGGAATTTTAGGGAATTTTAGGGAATTTTAAGGATTTTATAGGGGGACTCTGAAAATTTTGTGGGATATATAATAGGGGGTGGGTCGGGAAAAATCCCACCAAGGATTTTATATGTACAGGATTTTAAAAAACAGTTCTTAGAGAACTATTTACAAATTCGACACGAAGGGGGTAGTTTATGTATAATTCGACAAAATTCTACACAAATATGAGTCTAGTCCCTTTATCTACACACTATTAAATTTCATCAAAATATTATTAAATTTCACTAATATTTCATCAATATTAAATTTACAAGATTAATCATATATAAAAATAATACTCTAAAACGCACTATAAAAATACATCACATTGTATACACAACATTGTATACACGATTGTACATTACCACACCACCATCCATACACCACCTATTCCCCTATAACAAGCAATGAAATAAAAAGGAGGGGGGTACTTTATGATAATATCAATTATCAAATCAATAATATCACTTCCCCTTATATACACTATCCCAATAAAATCCAATAAAAATAACTTAAAAATAACTATAAAAAACGTACTATTTTAAATCAATTTCAGTATATTTTTAATCAAAAACATACCATTTTCGACCAATTTTGTTACATTTTTGTACCATTTTAACCTAAAATAATCATAAAATATACGATATACCATATAAAAAGTAATGTATCAAAATCATATAAAGTTATCCACAATTTCAACAAAGTTATCCACAGAATAATGTGGATTAAAAATAACGATAAATCACGAAAATATTAATATGTCTATTTTTATAATCCCTCAAATCTCATTTTTTAAAGGTAAATAAAAAAAATGTACGGTTAACCGAATAAGAAAAAATCCTACAAAAAATACATGGTTAACCGTACTCAAGAAATTAAAACAAATAAAATACATGATTAATGATATATAAAAACGATATAACATTATTGATGCTTAAAAAGAGTAAAAAAATAACCTACTTATAATAGTAGGCTATCTTAATTTATCTTTTTTCTTACGCAATTGATTCATATTGTGTAAATTTATTCACTTGTTGTAAAATCACCTGTTCCTAAATTATTATAATAAATCTTATTTACAGTATCATACATACAAATAACATTAGCTTTAGTCTTTACAGGTATTAAGTCTAATATCTGTTGCCCATTTCTAGTTATTGTACAAGCATATAATTTCATTGCACATTTTGTACTATTTTCACAACTTCCATTACTTGAATGTTGTCCGAATAAATATAAAGATAGTGTATTGTTGTCATTAAGTAATTGACAGTTATAAGTTTGACCATTGAATGATATTACTCTATTATTTAATGAATACTCATCAATATCATTAGAAATAGTTTCATCATAAGTGTTTGTGCTTACCATATCAATTCTATATTTATTATTAATAACTACTAATTGGCATCCCTGGTTCTCAAGACCATTACCATAAGCATCACCAAAAGGTATTGACGTTTTTATAAAGTTTAAAGGTTTAAATTTCACATACAAGCTATCTGTGTCAAAATTCAAAGTAACTCCAGTATCTATATATTGATTTCCATCACTTTGAATATAATTTAATTGAGTAAAATCATCTGATGTAATAGTACTTTTACAAGACACATTTATTACTATATCTCCGGTAACATTATTTATATTAATATTTCCTTGTGAATAAACTGTACTTGTAATATCAGTTCCACCCATAGTTACTGTTACTGTGTCATAAGTGCATCCACTGACAGGTGTGATTGTTGCACTATAAGACCCCCCTATTTTACAATAAGTACTATTGTTACTTGTTGTACATTTATTTAAAGTATTAACTACTTTTGCAAAAGTACCGTTTTTACTTGTTTCATATAAATACATTTTATTTAATTCTTCACTAGTTAAAACCCTATTATATATTTCATGTGAATAATAAATAAAGTTTACCCCTTCTCCTATTTTACCAATTATAAAATCAAGAGTGTTATCTGTAGTTAATGAATATCTATCATTTGTTCCTTCGTATTTTAATTCGCCATTCACATACACTTTACCACTATTCCCTTGTCTAGTCATTGCAATACTCATAAATCTATCATATTTCATATCGCTTAAAGGATTATTACCCTCGTTTTCTCCATTTATGAACACAGGAGAAGTGACGCCGGTTTGCATAGCTTTCAATGACCATCCTGATTCCGAAGCAGATTGATTAGCTCTTTTACCACATATAATGTGAGTAGCATTACTAAAACCGTGTACATTTATAATTACTGTAAAATCATTAGTTCCAAAATTAAAATTATCACCAAAATTAATAGTTGCACTTGAATTTGTTAAATCTAAACCTCCCTTAGTCAATGTAGTTCCTATATAAGAACCTGTTCCAACAATTGAAGAATTTACTTTATCAACAATTTTATTTGTACTGAAATCATAATCTTCAACATCACAATGTCCTATTAGCCCTTGCGATACAAAACTATTAGATATTCCACTAACAGTAATATTACAAGTTGCACTTTGACTTCCACAAGTTGCAGTAATAGTACATTGTCCATTTGATGTAGGTGTCACAACTCCATTTTCAACAGTACATATACCAGTAGGATTTGCTGACCAAATAACTTCGTCTGTAGTATCACTAGGAGTTAATGTAGCAGTTATCGTTTGTGGTGTTGTATCAGTAAATGTTAAAGTATTATTATTTAATACAATATTAGTACAAGGCTTATCTTCTTTAACTCCACTTACAGTAACATTACAAGTAGCAGTTTTAGTTCCACAAGTAGCAGTAATAGTACAATTTCCATCTTTAATCGGTGTTACAACACCTTTATTGACAGTTACTATACCAGTAGGAGTTACACTCCATGTAACTGTATCTGTTGTATTAGTAGGAGCTAATGTAGCGGTTAATGTTTGACTGTCTGTTGTTGTAAATGATAATGTTGTATTATTTAAAGTTATATTAGTACAAGCTACAGTTTCTTTATATTTATTGTCTAAATAAGATATTCTTTGTTTAATCCACGTATACATACTATCAATATCATCTGTTTTATTAATTCTATTTGACCATTTACTTCTTTCTTTGGTTATATTTTCAGTCCCCCAAATTGATTGAAATGCTCTAAATTGATTTATAATCCTACTTACATTTATTGTCCCATTATTTCTTAATTCCCAATATCTTTGGCTTATTTCATTAAAATAATTACTATATAATTTATTCCATACTGGATTAGTCTTAGTATATTGACAATTAAGTAAATCTGTTGTAGGTTTGCTTGGATGATAAGATATACCAGCATTTTGGAATAACCCAAATATTATGTCTAAATCATACCAGCACATATACCATTTTGACCCATCCCATGTAGCAATAGTCCAATTGTTAATCATACTATCAGTTGCACAAGCTAAATCTGCAAATACCCAATAATTAATCGCATTTTGTAAAATTAGATGTTCCTCAAAATGTGCTTTAAAATCACTATCACTTGAATTATTTATAAAATTTAGCAAATCAGTTAATTTACCTTGAATTTCTGATGTTTCAGTTCCATCACTTCTATATTCAAAATTAGATAATACTAGACTTCCTAAACCACTTCTATATACTATATTTGTTAATGGATTTTTTTTACTGTTCATTCCAAATAAATCATCATCCTGTTTTATATTAAGAGTATAACACCCATTAAATTCTCCGTTTAAATATAAAATAACAGGCTTAGATTTTACTGTAATCGGAGCGTCTACTGGAAATGTAGTATTATCAAAATCCCACACCATTTGTGCTCCTACAGAATTTCTTACCATTGAATAATCAGCATAATTACATTTTAAATGGTATGTGCTTGTAGCATAATCAAATATTTTTATTTTTTTCTTATTTCCTTCAACGTCTTTAAGTTTTAAACTTAAATTTTTATTAGGATATTGTAAACTTCCGCTACCTTGCCATGTGGTTGTTGATTTTCCTTGAAATACTGTAGAACCATATTCATCAACATACAAAATATCTAATTGTACTGGATTAGTTTTGCTTATACCTGTAGTATCACCATCTAAATAAATTATTCCACATGGATATGATTGAATTTTAGGTACTATACCATTCTCAACTTTCTTCGCAATATCTTTATATTGCGTATTAAGTTTGTCAACATCACTTTTAATATTATTTATGTCAGTTTTAATATTATCTAATCCTTCAATATTATTATTTGAATTCTCATTATTATTAATAAAACCAAATTTATTATCTTTATCAAACATTCTATTTCTCCTTTCTGTTTATTATTCTTTAGGAACAAAAGTTTTACTAACTCCATTGATAGTAACTACTAGTTCTCCACTTTCATTAAAGGTAAACTGAGGTAAATTAGAAACTTTATCATCTACGTATTTTTTATGGGCTGGATTATAATCATTGGTTACATCGTATTCATATGTATTATCTGGACTAATTGAACTTAATTTTGTTTGCATTAATTTCCATTTACCATTTTCTTTAGTTATACTTAAATATTTGCAATAATTGTTTATACAATTCATATTAATTGCTATAAATGTATCACTTTTTAATTGAATACATATTGAAGTACTAAGCATACTACTCCAACCAATTGTATTTGACCCATCGTCAACAGTGAACCAAGTTCCATCATCATTAGGTGCTTTTAAACTAACTTTAAAGAATCCACTAACTATTGATGAATTTACTCTATAATTAGTTCCCTTTTCTAAAGTTGTTATATCCACATATCCTTTAGGTAGATTTGGGTCATCATATAATATAGTAGGTGTTTTAAAATAATAATCTCTACTATCATCTACATATTTTTTAGTAGTTAAATCTTTATCTTCAGTAGGAGTACCTTCTTGAGATAATTTACCTGCATACCAAGCATTACCTTGCCAGTCTAAAGTATGAGCATTAGCTCTTTTCTTATCACTACTACCATTACCTACTATATGTGCATATTTACCTTCAGTATCTTCTATATTATATTTACCTTGTACATGCTGGTTGATAGAAGAAGCTTTAGTATATTTACCTTCTGCATGAGAATTTTCACCTGAAGCTGTTGTACCATTACCTTCTGCATGTGAATACAAACCTGAAGATATTGCATTAAAACCTTCTGCATGTGAACAATAACTTGAAGCTACTGTATACCAACCTTCAGCGTGTGAAGAAGTACCTGAAGCTTTTGTTTTATGACCTTCTGCATGTGAATTATCAGCTGATGCAGTTGTATATTTACCTTCTGCATGTGAACCATAATCACCTGAAGCTGTTGTATTCAGACCTTCAGCATGTGAACAGTTACCTGAAGCTATTGTAAAACATCCCATAGCAGTAGAATATTCACCTATTTTACTATTAGGGTCACGTCGTATACTTAAACTATTATAAATATCAACATCTTTTCCAAGTAATAATGTATTAAATTTATTAATAGATATTTCAAATAATTTAATTCCTCCAGTAAATACAGGTGGTTTATTATCATTAATTCTATTTAGTACCATTAATGCTACATTCTCATTATACTCTTCTGTTTTATCATAAAAAGTCTGTACATCCCCTCCACCTATATTATTAACAGTATCATTTATGCCAAAAAATTCCATAATTACTCTAGTTTTATTTTGCTTAGTTAATTCTTTAGTATATACTGAATCTAATCTGTAACGTTTATTATTAATTTCAATAAAAAACAAAGTATCGTCTTTAATTGTAAAATTAGGAATTTCAATATACATAGATGTATCATCACTAGCTTGGCACTCAGCCCATGCTTTATTTAATTGGTCTACTGTTATATTTAATAGTGCAGTTTCTGATTTAATATATGGTAAATCGGTATTCTTTATATTATTTGATTCATTATTGTTGTTAATAATAAATCCAAATTTATTATCTTTATCAAACATTTTATTTTCTCCTTTCTATATAAAAAAAATAAAGGGAAATATATAGAATTATATCTATTATTTCCCTTTATATAAAATTAATTTAACCCTATATATCTAACTTTTGAACCACTTTCAACAACAACTATTGATTCTATTACTACATTTCCTAAACTTA
>OQVQ01001282.1_pt1 | contig 10348 bp, 21 predicted proteins | sample 1691491 | NCBI WGS metagenome assembly OQVQ01 (sample SAMN03418252, study PRJEB22391) | human gut metagenome | biome: human-gut; feature: organic feature; material: feces | host: Homo sapiens | place: Tanzania | collected 2013-01
GCCCATAATTTAGTCCTCTTTTTTAGTAAAACTATCTAAATATTTTTCTTTAAACTCTTCTTCTGTTAGCCACTTTTTACTATGCTCTGTTCTAAGATAGCGTTTAGTTTTGCCAGATATAAAGCCTGCTTTATCACGAGGAGTATTAGCACTCATGTATATTGTAGGAACGCAGTTTACAGATTTGTAAGATGTTATATACTCGCCAGGATAAGCAAAATGAAAAGTTTCTTGAAACTCTATGTTTTTGAGTGATATTCTTGCCATAATACTTAGCCTTTATAAATTGCGTCAAGAATTTGTCTGAAATTGGGGTTGTCGATTACTGCCTGTGCGTCTGCTTCATTCTTAAAGTAGATGGTGTTTGTAACATCTGTTAAATTAGCATCAACCAAATACTCGTCTGTGATATATCTGTAATAAATATAATACTTATCCTCGTTACGGTTATTCCAATCAGGCTCCCAATCTCCGTTGTAGTACTTAGCGATGTTTATCAGCTGAGCAATAGCTTGCGCCTTGATTCCAATCTCCGAATTAACACAAAAACCGAGTTTTACTATCTCTTCGTAAGTAATATCCTTCTTTTTTCTGAGCATTATTACTCCTTTTGCCACGTCTGTATTTTCAGTGTCTAACTCCATGCCTTTAGGTATGTCGATGATAAGTTTGTTATGATTAATTTCTATTGCTTTGATTTCCATTATCTTTAGTTTTTAAGGCACAAGTGAAGCCCCTCAGAATGCTCCACAAGTGCCATAGGTTATTCGTTTACTTCTGTAAACACACTATCAATTAGTTGATAATATGTATCAGCTTTAATGTTTTCTCCGTCTACATATTCAGTCTTGACACAAACAGGAACGTAGCGACCTTTTTTATCGTTATATACCCATTCTGCAAGAGTAATCCACGAACCTATTTTTGCTTTTGCCTTTGATTTATTGCCAGCACACATGATTACAGAATCTGCACCGCTCGAACCTATCTTAGCATAGTCACCGCTCGAACCTATCTGAGCATAGTCACCGCTCGAACCTATCTGAGCATAGTCACCGCTCGAACCTATCTTAGCAGAGTAACCGCTCGAACCTATCTTAGCAGAGTAACCGCTCGAACCTATCTTAGCAGAGTCACCGCTCGAACCTATCTGAGCAGAGTAACCGCTCGAACCTATCTTAGCATAGTCACCGCTCGAACCTATCTTAGCAGAGTAACCGCTCGAACCTATCTGCTTTTTCCTTTCGCCATTATCACTAAGTGAGCTATCTGTTTTTACCTTAGATGGCGATGTGATGTCTTTTAACCATTCTACTCCGATATTTATGATGTCGGCAAGCTTCAATTCTGCCTTGATTTTAATGCGAGACGAGCAGACTTTTGTAGAGTTCTCTTCTCTATCAATAGTGCCTGATTGCTCAACTTCTGCGAATCGAGATTTTAGCATATCGTAGTGGTCAAAAACCTCTAACGGAGATTCACAAGCATGAAAACCTCTTTCGCAACATTCTATATGTCCGTCCATTTCGTATTCTTTACCCACTTCGTACTGGAAATCCCTACAAGAGAGTGAGGAATCGAAACCTTTGTATGACTTTATAACTTTTTCTGCCATGATGATTGATTTTATTAATTACTTATCGTAAACTAACTTATATTGCTCTAATTGCGTTTCCGTCATTGTGTACTCCTTGTTATACTTATCTCGCTCTGCTCTTGCTTCTGTTATATTGATGTAGCTTATAACGAAAGCTCCAAGCATGATAGCGCCAATAAAGTACCAAGGGTAACGATGTACTATCTTATCAAACGCTCGCCACAGATGGCAAAAGAATACGCCAGCATAGCGAAACGACAAGACAAGAGCTTCACGCATTGTTGCGTTCTCAACGAATGATATATTATTTACCTTTTCCATATTAGTTACGCATTATATGAACCTTTACCAATTTATGTACAGCATGTGGTTGCGACTTGTTAAAGTCCTCAACAAACTTTTTCTCTATCTCTTCGTGAAACATTGCCTTTCTTGGTGAAGGCATTGTTACAACCGCTTCTATCTTCACGCCATTATCTAGTGTTAAGATAGCTTTTCTTTCAATAAATAGCTTATCCATTTTGATTACATATGAAAGGATTCAACTTATATTCTAAAACAATAGTACTACGAGAGCCGAAGCACCATACATCCTTCTTCAACTCTGGATGCACTCTCTTCGATTGTAGGTAATAGCCATTCTCTACGTCATAATGCTTTCTTACCATGATGTTATCATTAACAACACCAACACGCTCATTAATCTTTAGATAGACAATAGAACCTGTCTTGTAGCAAGGCATACCCTCATAGTTGCTACCTTTTGCAACAATGTGCTTTTCTTTGCCGTTAACCTCCCAATTTGCCAAGTCCCATATAGTATCAAGGTCTTTATCGTTTAGAAGGTTCTGCTGAACAAAAACTTTGCCTATTGCAGAAAATTTGCCATCATGTCCCATCGCCTCGACTATAAACTCGTCTTTTGGCTCAAATAAGTCCAAGGGTATCTGCATAATACTTATGTTTTAGCTTTTCGTAAATTACTCGTTTTGCAGCTTTCGCTCTTCTCTTGTTGTCGGATAAGGCATCTTCATACAATGTAGCATCATCACTTATCCAACTAACTTGTTTACCTTTGTATGTACCATCAAAGCGGTATCTATCACCTTCAGCCGAAGCGGTAAACCATATTTTTGCAAATCTTACCCTTTTCATAACTACGCATATAAGAAGGTTAAAACAAAAAACTCAATAACGCAGAAAACTATAAGAAAGTTTTCTAATGTAAAATACTTCTTCATTTTTCTTTTGACAGTTTTAGGTGTGCCACACCGCTATTCAATAGCAATTAAATTATCATTTTCACGTTGCAAAGATACAACTTTACCTCCAATAGTGCAAGAAAATTAATGAGAAATATTATATCATTAACTTTAATTAAATGTTGTAACGCTTATCACATATTATAATAATATTCAACTTTCAGAAGTCCTTTTCCTCTACTAAAATGTTATTTCTTAATCTCTTCAAAAACTTAATCGTCTTGATGTTCACATTAGCGTTTTCGTGCATTTTAAAGCCTTCGATGTCACGCAAAACGGGTCTGCCATTCGTACTACCAAATATAAAGCATTCTTTACCTTCCCACTGCACCATATCATAGCGTTGAAAGCGTGACTTGCCTATCTTATGCGATGCAATACAAGACCTGCGAACGCCACCTTTCTTCGGATTTGCCACGTGTAATGCTCTCGTATGACGAGGAATGCAACGACATAAAAAGTAAGATTTCAATCGTCTTGCGTGAACATTCTTTGCAATACAGAAAGCATCGGCAGCGTGAGTCTTGGCTATTCCATACCCAATACGTGTATGCTTGGTAATGTAACCATAGGTGAGATAAGTATTCTGAAACTCCGCTTTCGCTCGTTCGTATATTGCCCAACGCATAATATTCATCACCACTGCATCACGTAAGGAAGTTCCACGCTTGATTTTCAAGTCGAACTCACCACGATGGTAAGCCTTATGACAGGTCTCACACAAAGTAATTAAATTGCTTGGAGAATTACCGCCAGTCTTTCGACTTTCCATGTGGTGAACGTTCAATATAGCGTCTTTACTCTTGCCTTTACAATGAACACATCTATGCCCATCCCTCGCTAAGACATACTCTCTAACATTCCAAAATCCCATCTGCTCGCCTTGTTGATACTCCTCACCTATAATATTAGGATTATTGATTTTTTGAGCATCGAACTGAGCAACCTCGATAGTAGTCTTTGTTATAGGCAACAAGCCATGAACCAAACGAATAACCTTTAAGTGACTCTCAACCTTTTGTTCAACGCTTGGTGCAAGCCAACAATCCTTCTTCTTTCGGTTATCAAAACGAGCCTTACGGTAACGTGTCTTACGATTTCGCCTTGTTCGTCTTAACTCTCTTCGAGTAGAGAGAAGTTTAGTAACATCATTCCTTAGCTCGACTTGCGCTGCAAACAACTCTTTCTTTTCGGAACTTGCCGACACTCCAACGTGCTTTGAACCTGCATCAATACCAAGGCTCACTTCTTGTGTATAAGTTGTATTATCATAATCCAACTGCACAACAAAAGGAACACGACTAATCACATGAGCCTTACCATGACGAAGAAGATAACCTATCCTCCCATTACGTTCGCTTGGCATTAAAATTTTGCCATCCTTGCTCTTTACGTAAATCATAAACTCAAAATTAATTAAATTAATAAATCTCACCTCGAAAGGTGGTAATGCGCCCATCGCCAATGTTATAGGGTGGTTTCTCGCTCGCAGCACCGCAGCTTTCGCCACTTTTAACCACGAACCGCAGAGGACAGAACTTGGACGGACATCCTGACGTACCTATATATTCACCCCTAACGTAGTTCCCTAATTCCATTCGGGACTAAGGCTAATCCGCTTCGGACGATTGAATGAATAATCGCTATAACCTAATCAAAGGCTTCCGAAACTTGAATAATAATACAATAGCTAAATCTTCTCTTTACTCTCATCCAAACCGAAGTCGGGCAACCTATCTTGTATCTCTTGGTCGTCAGCTCCTTGCGATGATGCGCCTAGAACATAGCCGTTTCTGAAGGCATAGAAGATAACCTTCTCCATATCCTTAGCCGTTGCATTATCCGTTAAATGAAGTGTCGCATACAAGCCATGCAGGAACTTCTTGACATCCATAGGGTAGATTTTGCTTCTCCTCGCTTCCTCTACCAAAAATCTTAATGGGCAATTCATAATCAAATTATTTTAATTAAGTTGTTCTTCCAGTAGGACTCGAACCTACGCTTACAGAACCAAAATCTGTCGTGCTACCATTACACCATGAAAGACCGATTTTAATTACTTTCAAGGAACTCCTTCGGGTCGTAAAAGGCTTGTATCTCTGCTGTGCCATTCACACACTCTGTGGCATTTTTTGCAGCTTTTGCCATTATTCCCTCGTCAAATAATCCCTTTGAAAGTTTATCGAAATACTGTGCCATATCCTTTGTGCGGACGTGCGGTGCTACCTTCTGATAATCTTGTCCTACGACAAGCTCCAAGAATTCATACATATATTTGTTCGCTACATTTGGAGCAAAATCTGCATAAAGACTCCCCATCTTAACATGGAACTTGTTATCTATCACACTTATTATATCCGAATAGGTGTTATCAGCCATCTGTGATAAATTATATAGAACAATGACATTTGCATATAGACCTGCATTCCTTTCAAATCCTGCATTCTTTAACTTTTCTGCAATCTTATCACGAAGCACAAACAAATCTTTGCTTATGTGGTCGTAATAAGTAGCTGCATATTCGTAGCTAAAATTCTCATCAGGAGAATGTTCTTCATATACCTTTATCACTTTCTTTAATGCTTGTAGTGCATCTTTCCATTTCTTCTTTACTCCATGTTTGTAGATATTCTTTTTCTTGATACTATCTTCTATAACATAGATGTATATCTGTAGGAATATTAGCTCTACATATACATATTGCAGCAAATAACCACGGCATAGGATGATAATCTTATTGATGAAATCTGCGGATAATCCATCTGCAACATCTATTGCTATCTTCCTGCCATTGTCTTCTATTACGACACGCCTATTTCCATTTACTAGCCTCATACTCTTTAACCTTCGCTTTAAGTTTCTTTTTCATGGCAGCTTCAGTACTCTTAGTAGTACTCTTGTAATCTTTCTTTTTACAAATAGTAGGAAGGCATATTTGATATGAATAATTTGTGAAAACCTTATGTCCGAAGACAAAGAATCTTCTTCTGATAATTCGTCCACTCATCACATAGTCGCCTTTATCTTCTAATTGCAGCGTTTGTTGGGATATGAAAACTATATCTTTTTCAATCTCTATAATATTCCTTCTCATAGTTCCAAATTTTGAAGTTCTACTATTGTTTCTTCGTCTTTAGCATCATATGCCACCTGGTATCTTCCAAGACCTTGCTTTGTGCCAAGGTAAACAGAATCTTCTGTAAGAAGTAAGTGCAACATTGATATTCGAGCTTCTCTTGATGCTTTGTCTAACTTTAAGAAGCTTTCCTCATACAAAGAAATCATATCCAGCATATTAAGCCCATCCTTTGAAAACGCAGGAAAAGAAATAGAGATACCATTTGCATCTTTCAAGTACTGCCATCTGCTCCACCAATATTTCTTAACTTGCACAAACAAGCGTTCTGTGTCGCTTATATCTTTTTCTATAATTACTCTTGCTTTCATTTTTTTGTAGTTAAATCTTCTGTTAAAACTTGAAGCAATGGCTGCAACATTGTTTTATATAATATCTTTTTGTTCTTTGGAAAATCATCCTCTTCCAAAGAAGAAAGTATTAAGTACGGAATTGGTACATCCAAGACTTTACTTAACGCCTCTAAAGAAGAAGAATGCGGATAGCGTACCCCTTGCTCCCAATGGCTAACTATAGTAGTACACCTTTTGACTTTTTTTGCCAAATCCTTTTGGCTCATTCCTTTTTGCTCTCGCAACAGTTTTATTGCTTTTCCTATCTTCATATTATTCCTGTTTATGTGTGTGGCTCACTTTTCTTGCAAAATTACATCATTTGATATAACCTTGCAAGAAAATTAAAGAGAATTAGTGTTTTTTATCCAGCTTCAACGAAACTCAACCCATATTTATTAATATAATGTTGCTCATCTATGCTCCTATCCGTCTGCGAGTCGTAGTATAACGTAAGACTATTTGTGTCGGTACGAAAATATTTGCGTTCGGTACAGAGTCTACATATCGTCTTGGTTATTCTGCGAGGAACGAGAGCAATAGTATGCTTTGTCTTTTGCTTTAAGCCATATATCACTCTTGTGCGCTCCAAAGCCCATAGTTTTTTTTGCGACTTGCTGCGTTTAGCTTTTTCTTCGGGAGTGTATGCTCGCTTATCACCGCTTTTTAAGTTTTGCAGTATCAGCATGTTTAGTCGCTTTTGTGTCTCTTCGTTGTGAGAAAGACCTTGACTTTTAGCTATGCGCCATATTGTAGTGGAATGAAATCCTGTAAGCCGACTAATCTCCTTAGCGGACATTGTAGGGTACAGTTGCTTGACTTTTGCCCAAAGTTCTTCGTTTCTTTTTCCCATAAGCTAACGATTATCGCCATTACCATGAAGCTTACCTCGTATCTGTCGAGAATGAAGTTTTTCATAATTCATTTTGCCAATATCACTAAGCTTATACCCAAGGTCGTGTGAGAGTGTTGCGCAATACCATAGAACATCACCAATTTCTTTTGCGATTTCCAACTTCTTTTCATCTGTAAAAACAGAATCGTTATCACGCAACACTTTCTTAACCTTATCGGAAACTTCCCCTGCTTCTCCAGTGAGACCCAATGTTGGGTAAATGATAGGGTTAGGATAAGTAGCAGTCTCTAGAGCTAACTGCTGATACTCATCTAATGTTAAATCTTTCTTTTCCATTTTTGTTTTATCTTTTATAATTATTTAAACTTAATCACTGCTGTCCCGTTAAAATCTTGAAATATCATCTGAGCTCAAATTCTCGAAATTCCGTTCTTGATATTCAAGCACTTATATAACATTTTATGTTAGTTTGATTAAGTTTCAAATTCAAATCGGTTTACTTTAAAAACACTTGTATTACTTTAATATACAAATAGTTATGCGACAAATTCAAAATTTTAACGGGACACTAATGAAACTTAATAATAAAAAACTCTGTATCTAACCATTTGTCGGGGCACATTCCTCTCTTCGGCTTACCAATGGTAATACTTTCAATCTTCTTTTTAATGCGTGGGCTATCCTTACGGTAGCCGTTGATGAAGAGAACGTGGGTGTAAGGTTTGATACTCACAAAATTAGTACGGATAGACTGTCGAATAATATCTACTCGCCCATCTACAGCTTCTGCCCAAAGCTTCATGTCTGTACTATCACTATTAGCGACAAGCAAGCGTTTTATCCAATGCTTCTTAGGAACTATGTATTCTTCTGTCTTCCTGCCATCAGAAATCATATCGAACCATTCCTTGCTGACGGTGAGGGTAAGAACCTGTTTCTTGGCATCGGACAAATACTTATCCATTACCTTTATTAATCTTTCCACTATTTTCTTTCTTTAGTTTATACTCTTTCCAGTCAATATTCTCAGTATGAGCGTCCATCCAGCATATAGATGTTAGTGGTATGCGAATAGAATGATATTTAGGCGAATAACCATAAATTTCAACTATGATATTACCATCGCTTAAATCGCAAAACAATTCCGCTCCTGCATATTGCTTTTTCTCAAACCCGTCTACACATTCATTTCTTAGTGTCACGACATCGCCATTAATGAGATGTATATCAAGTACAACTTCATAAATATCGCCACTATATTCTATTAGTTCATCCAATGTATCGGCATTTACTGCACTGGAATCTCTCATCCATTCCATGTATTCGGTCAATTCCTTAGCTATTTGTGCAATATGCTCATCTTTCATATTCACTTCTCTTTCCTGTCTTAATTTATGTTCTTTACAATATTGATAACAAGAGCGTGGTTTATCCTTCTTATCGCACCACCCAACGCCACTTGCATCCTCGTTAGAGAACGTAGCACAATTTCCGCAACATCTTTCGTTTTCCATAAGCATTAATCCTTAAAGAGATTATCCATTATCGGAAACATAACTCCTTCTTCGTAAACTCTCAGACATTTCTTTCCTGTTACGAAGAAGATAATCAACATCGGGATAAAAGCAATCACGTAGACTGCCAACGCTACGAGGAAGATTATTCCCCAGACTATTCTATTCACCATCGTGCGTGTTTTTAATTTCAATATCGTAGGATAAACTATCGGCTAACATGGTTAGCACTAACTCCCTATTCACTTGACTATCCTCGATAATCTGCGCAAAGAGTGCTGCAAGCTCGTAAGGTAAATTCTGCTCTACTTCTGCAAGAGGAGCGAGGGTAACTTGTATGTCGGATTTCTTGACGTAAGATACTTTTAAGTTTTCTATCATATAGCTATTCTGTTTTGGTTGGTTCACTAATTTTTAACATAGCGTTATTGTATTGCTCGATAGCGTCTATCCTTCCGCTTATCTCCTTTTTGAGAGCTTCAAGGTATGTTTTCTCGTACAACCTTGCATACTCTCTGCTTTCCGTACCAATACGGAATTGAAGCTTTCTAACTTCTTCTTCAATATGCCGTTTATCTTTTTTCGTTAGTTCCATCGTCTATTACTTTGATTTGAATTGTTTCGCCACTATCCTTACAACGTAATGTTTCGGAAGTATATACATTGTCTATTCCTTCAGCGAGATTATGTTGATGATAAATCTCTCGATATAGATAGTAGGATTGAACTATGAACTTGCGTTGTTCCACGTTTGGGCAACCACTACCGCTCCAACCATAACTTGCGCCACGACCTAAACCTGGAGTAACTAAGGATTGTAAGTCTTGAAGAGTTCTACGCAATTCAAAGTGAGGATATTTGTCTATAAATAGAAGAGTGTTGCCAAGTTCCGTCTGTCCTGCTGCGAACCTGCTACAATCCTCTACACAACGAGCTATCAGCATTAACTGCTCCTCGGTAAGTGTTATTTGGTATTTCTTTGTTTTGTTCATAATCCTACTAATCTTTTCCTCAATTTATAACCCTTCCATTTTTCAACCTTTTTTGAAGCTTGCGTGATACGATAATCCGTCTTGTCTGCTTTTACAAATTTGTTAATCCAATATGGGGACATTTTACCTATTGGTCTATTCCATATCTTCTTTGCTAATCTAATCTTCATCGCCTTTATATATTAAGTCAAGTATCTCTTTAAAATTAGGATTATTAATGACAGCTTTAGCATCTTCTTTTCTGTTGAACATTGGAATCAATCCACATACAACTATTGGCTTTATGTGTTTTTCCACATAATATCCTAAATTTCTTTTATCGAAGTTAAAGCAATACACTGTTTCCTCTTGCTTAGGACTCTTCTTGTTGTAGTACTCAGCAATATTCAGAAGCTGGTTTAGAGCCAAGAGCCTTTCAAGTTGCTCTTTGCTAGTAGCGTAGTTTTTATCTTCTTTTCCTATTATAGATCCTATCGGAGTAACAATTTTACCACATGCATTAGTATAATAGCATGTATTGCTAAACAACTCTTCTACCACATCTTTATAAGTAAGCTCTTTCTTGATAGGCTTGAACTTAATACACTCGAAGGTTGAGTTTTCCTTATCTATCTCGTAACCTTCAGGAACTTTGATTTTAATTTCTTTTGTTTCCATAT
>OQVQ01001283.1_pt1 | contig 10348 bp, 9 predicted proteins | sample 1691491 | NCBI WGS metagenome assembly OQVQ01 (sample SAMN03418252, study PRJEB22391) | human gut metagenome | biome: human-gut; feature: organic feature; material: feces | host: Homo sapiens | place: Tanzania | collected 2013-01
AAATGAGAGAATACTCAACATTAACAGTCGCTCATACTGAAATAAAGGGCAGAGTTGACAATCTCGAATCTCAAGTCACCGAACTTAGATTGCTCGTGGAAAAAATCAACAGCAACTTGACATCCCTGGTTACTGCGGTTGATGCTTTGAATAACCAGGACCAGATTGTCTCTGTTGAGAAATTGCCTGCCGGGAACGGCTATACGATTACATTCAAAAAATCCGGCACCATTACCATTTACAATGGTGAAAAGGGTTTGGATGGTAAAAATGGAACTGACGGATTGGATGGCAAGGACGGTAAATCTCCTGTTATCAGTATCAGTCAAGACTCTGATGGTAAATATTATTGGACTCTGGACGGCGAATGGCTTCTGGTCAATGGGCAGAAGGTTCCGGCAACGGCAGAGGTTGCTGTTCCTAAGATTAAAGTAGAAGACGGCAAATTCTTGTTCTCTACGAACGGAACTGATTGGGTTGTTATCGGTGACGCTGGAACATCTGGAATCGGTCTTATCAAGAATGTCCGTGAAGATGTGGAGAACAACAGCGTCATTATCGAACTCTCGGACAGGGAGATCGTGATTCCAAAGGGACAGAATTTCGCGCTGGTCATTAAGGCAGATGAAATAGGAATCAAGGCGGGAGCGACTGTTAATGTTGAGTATTCTCTCATTTCTGCGGACAATGCCATCGTGAGAGCTCTTCCGGAAAACGGCTACACCGTCAAAGTAAATCCGGTTTCTGCAACTAAGGGGCAACTTTCAATCACTGCGCCATCTCCTGTGGTGGACGCATCTATTCTGATTGTGGCTGTAAACGGCAATGGCGTGATGTCAGGAAAGATTCTCTCAATTGCTGAAGGTAAACTTGATGTGAAGGCAGATGCGACACCTGTTCCTGCGGAAGGAGGTTCTGTGACAGTGGAAATCACAACGAATCTTGACTACGAAATCGTTATTCCTGAGGCAGCAAAAACTTGGATAACCCTTGTTGAGACAAAGGCGTTGCGCACCGATAATGTGACATTCTCTGTCGCCCAGAACACTGAAGCAACTCAAAGAACTGCTGAAGTGGAAGTACGTGTGGATGGTGCCAAAGTCCAGTCTTTCAATATTGTCCAGCAGGCAAAGGTCGTCGTGGAGGAAAAATGGAAGACTGTGGACCTCAAGTCTCTATATCAGGATTCGGCCTACTTGGCTGCCTCTACATCTTGGGGAAATTTTACTTCTTCAGATAATTGGACCACTACAACTACTAAATTACTTGAAGTTAAAAACATTTTTGTGGGCGAGTCCGTTGAGTCTGTTGTGGGGTTGAGTGGTGGTACAAATGCCCCAGGTCAATTGGAATCACCGTCTATTTCCGGTGGATGCAAAAAAATGCGGATTGAATATGGATATCACACTCTGCCTGGATCGATGAAAAAAGGTATATCCATTAACGTCAAATTGACATCTGCATCCGGTGCTGAATTGTATAATGACAACATTATTGTTGAGTATGGTGATGGTGTTGCATTCGCTGCATTAAGAAGCAAGAAGCAGTCGTGGGAAAAAGAACTTAAGGTGGAGGGTGATTTCAAGGTTACAATCAAAAATAATTGCCCTTCCGGTAAACCCGCTCAAACATTTGATACATTCGATATACTATCAGTATCATGGATTTCCTTTTAAGCAATATTTAAATTTATGACAAAATAAAGGATTACGGAGGAGGGCTGCAGCAGATTCCTGCCCATAACTCCGTAATCCGTTAGGGAACACTACCAATCATCATAGTTCCCTTTACACCCCATAATCACCACGCAGCATTTGCCCGTGGTGATTTTTGGCCATTTGTTGTCGGCCAAGATATTGCAACACAATAGGAATCAATCGCGGATGTTTGGTTGTTATTCTAACCTGAGGATGGATATGTCAAGAGCTTCTGCCCCATAAACTCGCAGTAGATTAGGAAGTAGATTTTTTTGCAAAGGCTTTTATAAATGAGATTAAGTCCTTAAATTTGTAGAAAATTTACAAAATCGGGGTAATTATGCTGCTTAAAATTGAATTAGAGAATTTTTTCTCCATAAAGAACAGGATATTTCTTGACTTTATAGCGGCTAAAAGCAACAGCAGACAGGCAAGAGATTTATCCTACAATGTCATTGACTGGAATGGGACGAAAGTATTGAAGACCATCGGGCTATTTGGGCCTAATGCGTCCGGAAAATCAAACATCCTCAAGGCAATCAATTTTTGCTGCAGGATGGTTCTTGAGTCTCACCTGAACAATGAAGGCACGGTGTTCAATTTTATGCCGTTCAAGTTCGATGGATATGACGCAAAGCCAAGTGAGTTCCTTATCGATTTCGTTTGCTCCGGGATTGAGTATGAGTATTCTTTTGCATTGACCAGAACCGAAGTGCTTAGGGAGAGCCTGTACTACTATCCCAATGGAAAGCGGGCAAAAGTATTCACTCGCGACGAGAATGCGGAAGAAGTCTACTCGTTCTCTCCTGGTATAATTGTGAAACCTAAGGATGTTGCAATCAATACCGGAAAAAAGAATCTGTTCCTCAGCAGGGCCAGTTCAATGAACCGTGAATTGCCTCAGGAATTGTACAGATACTTTCTGAATACTTTTCTTCTGGGACTTGTTGATTTGAACAGTGTCTCTGTAGAAGAAAATTTCAATGCATATAAGAAAGTCATATTAAAAGCACTATCCATCTGTGATACTGACATTTGCGACATAAAGGTCAGGCACGAACAAGTTCCGGCGCCAATCATGTCATCCCCGGCCTCTCCGGAATTGAATTTCAGAATGATTGACATCCTCAGGTTTCAGACGATACACAAAAGGGCTCCGAATGTCGTTTTTGACCTTGATGTCGAGGAGTCCAATGGCACAAGAAAGTTGTTCCAGATTCTTTTGAGGCTTCTTGACGTTGTCAGGAATGGCAAATCTTTGATGATGGATGAGTTTGACATGGGACTTCATACACGTCTGGCGGATTTTATCATTGACCTTATTCATGCATCTGAAAATTCCCAACTGTTGTTTACGTCGCATAATACGAATCTGATTGACATGAAACGTCTGAGGAAAGATCAGGTCGTATTCGTCAATAAATTGGATGACGGATCGACCGAGGTCTATTCTCTGTATGATTATAAGGATTTCAGAGACAATATGGATGCTGAGAAAGGATACATCCAGGGGCGTTTTGATGCGGTTCCGTTTGTAGATTCAACTGTCATGAACTTGAAGCAACTTCTGGAGGACTGATTATGGCAAAGCAACGTACGGCATCTCCATCACGAACGATGAAGCCTGTGTTCCTGATATTCTGCGAGGGAGAAACGGAGGAGGCTTATCTGGATTATCTTAAACAGGCATATCGTTCTCCGATAAGGATTGTCCCTAAGATAGAGGGAGATAGTATTTCGCAGAGATTGATTGATGTCAGGAAGAAGGAACTGAAAATATCGAAGACCGACAAGATTCTCGTCTTTCTCATGTATGATATGGATGTACCTGTCGTCAATGAAAGAATAAAAGACTGTCGGGCGTACAAATTACTCAGCAATCCGACCATTGAGTTTTGGTTTCTTCTCCATGGAAAGGATTGGAGGACAAAAATCTCAACTGCGGAAGCCTATAGCGAATTGTTGAAAATAGACGATTGCTGGGCAGGTTATGAAAAGGCGGCATTGACGGATACTCAAAAGGCTTTCTTGTGGAAGAATCGAATTGAAGCGACAGAACGAGCGCGGAGGTTGAAAAATCTTGACAATCCCTCATCCGGTATTTTCAATTTGATTCTGGCATTGGAAAAAAGCTTGAGATAACGAGGGCTATCAGGCAGATTTTTTTGTCTTCGTTTTCCAAATCAACAATTTGAGAGCAAACGAATGTCTTTGGCTGGAATATGTTGGAATATGATGGCATTTTCAATTTTCTCAAAAAAGGAGCGTTTTTAGAAAAATTAAAATTACCGAAAAATCTGCCTAGCATATCAAATGCCACCAAAAGTATTGGTTTTTCCATATGTTTTTGTACTTTTGCGACAAAGAAGCGAAGACATTTACAGCGGATTTTAGGAAGAAACCACGACTGGTATCTGACGGCATATAAGAACATTGAAATCTGCCTTAAAATCTTTCGGAATCCTCAAAAACGGCCTCCGAATGGTCTGTAGAGGTTTTTGTCCTTTACTTTAACGAGGAGGAGTATTAGTAGGTAAACTGCTGAATATTAGTAAATTAAACAGGTGTTAGTACGATTTATTCGTTTTGGCACCTGTTTTTTCTGTCTAGGTGAATGTCGTTTGAAGGCATTTGGTGGCATACAGTAGAATATTGCGTCAATCTAATCGTACTTAGGATCGTACTTAAAATCGTACTTAAGAAAAAAAGGACAGTCTAGTTTTTCTTAAACGTGGGACCGGCAGAAGGCTCGAATATAGTGGCATATTATGGAATCCTGCGGCATTGCTATAGTGGTTAACGTCTTTATGACTATGCTGTGGTCTGCTAAATATCAATAGACTCTCAAGGGAATTATTTAATTGATTTTGCGTCAAAGTTTATATTTTACGAGAAAAATTCTCATAAAACTTGAGTTTATGTGATTTTTTCACTTACTTTGCAGAAAACGACTGATATGCTACTGAGTTTTACATTATCTAATTTCCGGTCTTTCAAGGCAAAAAAGACATTGGATTTAACAGCTGCGACAATTAAAGAATATGAGGAGTCTCTGTTCTCGACGGTTGGGCTGTCCGTCCTTCCTTCTGCGGTGCTGTACGGAGCCAATTCAAGCGGGAAAAGCAATTTGATAGAGGCTATACGGACATTCCTCACGACTGTATATGATTCTGCGAGTTACAATTCGTCTGAAGAACTGCCGATGGCGCCTTTTATGTTTGACGAGGATAGCCGCACAAAGCCTTCCTGCTTCGAGATAGAACTTCTTATAGATGATGATTGGTATCGCTATGGATTTTCAGCAAAGAAGGATAGGATATGCGAAGAGTATCTGTACTTCAAAACCGGCAATAAGGGCCGTGAAAAATGTCTGTTTGTCCGTTCGGAAGACGGCATTGGAGTCACATCTCACTACAAATCTGCGGAAGATATGGTGGAAAGGACCAGGGACAATGCTCTATTCCTTTCTGTGGCTGACGCGTTCAATGACAGAATTGCCGGCCTCATTATGCGCGAACTTAAATGTTTTGCCGTTTTCGATGGTGATAAATCGGAAACACTCTCTGAAAAGGCGATCTCGATTTCAGACGACGAACTGAACTCTTTCCTTTCAAGGTTCAAACTCGGATTTGAGACTATCAGAAGGGTGGACAACCCTTCTATCAGGGCAGTGACGACTCATAAAGTATATGATGCAAGCGGGAAAGTGACCGGAGAGATATCAATGTCCCTTTCCGACACCGAGTCCAACGGGACGAACAAACTTTTCGACATGGCACCGATTTTCGTGAAGGCCCTGTCCAGCCGCCGCGTGCTTGTAATCGATGAGTTCGGCAGCAGTATGCACCCCATGATTACCAGAATGCTCATATCCCTTTTCAATAGCAAAGAAACCAATCCGATGGGGTCGCAACTGATATTCACGACTCATGACACCAATCTTCTTGACAACAAGTTCCTTCGTCGTGATCAGATATGGTTTACCGAAAAGGATGAGACGGCATCCACAGACCTATACTCGCTTGTAGAATTCAAGGATGCTTCCGGCGTAAAGGTCCGCAACGACCGCAGTTATGAAAAGGACTATATCAATGGGCGGTATGGAGCGATTCCATATTTGTAGGAGAACACTTTACGAGCAGACGCTCGCGGGTGCAGGTTGTCGGCGCTGACCGCAGCACAAAGAAGTTGCTTGAGGAAGCGCTTAGGATTCGAGATTTGGGCACCTTCGACTATAAATGGCTGGTATTCGACAAGGATGACAATGAGGATTTCAATGAAGCGATACAGCTTGCCGAGAAAGCCGGTTTTCAATGTGCCTGGTCTAATGAATCCTTCGAGCTTTGGTTCTGCTTGCATTTCATTGACCTGAGAACGTCGGTGAGTCGTCGACAGTACATTGACATCCTCGAAAGGGAGATAAGGCGATATGTTCCGGAGTTTACATATAAGAAGGGAGGAGATGTGATGTACGACATTCTCCGGAAATACGGAAGCCAAGAAAATGCAGTATTGAGGGCACAAAATCTTAGATTGGCTTATTCCGGAACTGATTATGCCTCACACAATCCATGTACTACCGTGGATATTCTGGTGGACAAGCTAAAGAAATAGAGACACTTCCATAACATACGATTAGTACGATTTCATGTCTCTAGAAAAATGAGGCGTTTTTACCTATGGCATTTCCCGGCATTTTGTGCCGGATAGTGGTAATTTATGGAATATGATAGGCTTTGGATGTCCTACCGCGTTTATTTTGAATAATTTTAAAATACCAGAAAGGTGAAGGCAAATGTGTACACAAATGAAATTGATTGAATGCTTCGATATTCCACGAGAAGTATGGAATATACCATTGTTTCAAACTCTTGATGTGTACACAAATGCAAGTATAATATAGACTATATTTAGCGGTCTAAAACCATATTGCATATTGTGGCGTATTGAGGAAAATTAATCGTACTGAAAATCGTACTTAAAGGTTTGAGAACCGCGCTGCAAGTATCTGAAATAAAGTTTGTCCTTCTCTTTAACGAGGAGGAGTATTAGTAGGTAATTACTTAATAATCAAATAGTTAAGGCGGAACATTATTACAATGGGCCGCCTTTTCTGGTTTTTCAAAAGACGCGTTACAGGTAGCTGTGGTGCGATTGTTTATTGCGAAAAATGCCCGGAGTGCCTATTGTCAGAACCCTTCCGGACCGCCGTTCTGGTCCAGCAGGTCATGGTAGTCTCCATCTTGAATGGCATCACCCACAGGGTCTGCATTGCCGCCCTTCTCAATGAATTCCTTCGTCCTCTTGGCGGCATTCGGGTCGGGTTTCCAGTCGCCGGGCCCGTCGATGTGCCCGCCGATATCCATCTTCTTTGCCTCTTCCGGAGTGAAGACTTCCTTGTAAGACTTGGGCTTGTACTGGTTCTGTTTGGCCCGTTTTTCCTGAGCGTCAGTTACAGCACTAACGATGATATAGGTCAGAATCAACACGCCAATGGTAATCCAGGCCCAGCTGCTGGACTTCCGATACCAGGGCTTCTCGTTATGATTATTTACTTCTGGCATATTCTCTACATTTATCTTTGACAGCTTCCAGTTCTCGACTGTAATCGGGATTATGGGTGTAATTCACCAGCGGACGGTATTTGTCGATGAGTTTCTTCTCCACATCATCCATGGTCTCAGTAGAAAATGCAATGAAGTTGACAGTGAGCGATTCTCTCATCCATTGCCGAATGGCCTCCGTGTCCTCCGGGCTGAATTTGAAATTAGTCTGGTTCTTCTTTCCAACCAGCGAACCTTTCGGAGGCAAATACCCCAGCATTGCTCCAATGCTCCGAAAGAACGTTGCCGCTCCAATATGATTCAGTTCCTGTTTCCAGAAACGCTTTTGGAGGGAAGTGGATGCCTGGCCGATATAGATGACGCCATCCTCATGGACCTTCCCATACTTTGCCGGTAAGCGGACACTTTTACGGAGCTTGATGCAATACAGCCCCGGCACATCAGGAACCATCTCACCAGACAGAGCGCCGACGGAAACAAACTCTCCCTGCAGCAGTTTTTTCTCCGCAGCAGCCAACCCGTTCACGGCTTTCGGGGCGGTGACCACTGACTTCGTCGCTTTCGGAGTCACGGCATGGCGGAAAGCAGATTTGCCAACTGAAGATCCGGCCAGTTCATAGATATGGTTGATGACACTTTTCTCTGCACCGTTGAGGGCTGAACCTTTATGGCGCTTATACGCCGATACGACAACGCCTTTGTCAGAAGGAAGCGCAAGTTGGCCACCTGACAAGAATGCGCCCGTCGTGTCCATATATCCAAGCACCTTCCGCGCAGCCCGTTTCCTGATGCTCGGATTACTCAGTCCCTTGGAATCCAGATAACAGTCCACAAGGTCATTCATTTGCTTTGTAGTCATAATCTTGGGGTTACACCTGCTAATTTAAGCATAACTCTCCGAATCTCAATGTCCCTCTGCGATATACTTTACTTTGTCCCTGTACTACCTGCACTATCATCACTACCTACACTACCTGGACATGTTTTGGGCCGATGTCAGAAGAAAAGCGGTCAAGGTCAGCAGTCCCAGCTGGCGCTGGGCCAACTCACCTTGGTTCCAGCCGGCGCCGCCCTTTGCGCGGACGTGGGTATAAGCCGCGTGCATCTCAACCGCAAGTTCATGAAGACGATGAGGCACAAGACTCGGGACTGGATGACGGGATCGTAGAGGAAGCCGCACCGGAGACTATTCTGCCGATGGATGACGAGTATGAGTCGTGATTCCACATTGTCATACGACAAATAGCTCTTCTTATTAGCCGCAAGCTGTCGGTTTAAGTAGGCCTGAACTACTAGAAAGTTTATAATTCCAATGAATTGTCCTTCAGCAGAAAATCATAAATGCATTGTTCCTCATCTTCTTCATGAACCTGCGGTTGACCGGCATCCGTCGAGACTTCTTCCGCCACGCCCTCCACGCCAATTCCATGCGACTGGAGTGTCATTGATATATCGTCTTTATCCTGTGATAGTTATCCTCGATAACGGAATCTATATACATACGGATGTATGTCTCTGCATAACTTCGTCAGAAAAGTGCTACAATACGGAGGAGATGTATAGTCAAACTGCCAATAATTGAGAATCGATCTTTGCTGTTTTTCGAAATTTACTGTAAATTTGCAGTAGATTTCGAAAGTAGAATATTATGAATGCTTACGTAAAACGGGATTTGTATCTTAACCGACTGATTGTCAGGAGGGATAATGGGCAGATTAAAGCGGTTACCGGACCGAGGCGTTCCGGTAAATCCTTCCTCTTGGATCCCATATACAAGGATTATCTCCTCTCCAAAGGTATTCCCGAAGATAACATTATCATCATTTCCTTTGATATTGAGGATGAGGACACTCCCCAGGAACTACTGGACCGCGAGAAGCTGAAAGAATACCTTTATTCCAGAATTGCCTCGCAGACTGAGAATTACTACGTCTTCCTGGACGAAATTCAGGAGGTCGATGGATTCGAAAGGATTGTCAATGGCCTTAATAAGCGTCAGAATGTAGATGTGTATGTCACCGGCAGCAATTCAAAGTTCCTTTCTAGCGAAATCAATACCATCTTCCGCGGGCGCAGCGACGAGGTCAGCGTCCTTCCGTTCACTTTCCGCGAATTTTGTCAGGACCGACAGGAAAGTGTCAATGACCTGTGGAAAGAGTATTACACTTATGGAGGACTTCCCGCACTTAGGAAAATGCCGACGGCTGAACAGAAGACCACCTATCTCCAGAAACTGTGGAAGAAGACCTATCTGGACGATGTGGTCGAGCGCCACAACGTTGAAAATCGGGAAGCGCTTGAAGCCATAGCCGATGCTTTATGCTCATCCATCGGTTCCCTTACCAATACGACACGTATCACCAATACGTTGGGAAGTGTCCGCAAAATCAAGATAACGGATGACACAGTTGCAAAGTATATCGGCTATCTGGAAGAGGCATTCTTGTTCAACGAAGCCCGACGTTATAATATCAAGGGCAACAAGTATTACGAGAACATCAAGAAATACTACTCGATAGATGTCGGTCTTAGAAACGCAAGGCTGAATTACCGCCAATTGGAGCAGACACATCTGATGGAGAACATTATCTTCAATGAATTGCTATACCGTGGTTATGTGGTGGATGTGGGAGTCGTTGAGCACCGTAAAATGGTCGATGGCAAGTCTGAATACAAACAATATGAGGTAGATTTCATTGCTACTGATGGGAACGAGAAGTACTATATTCAGTCGGCCTACGAGATAGAAACCGAAGAAAAACGTGAGCAGGAACTGAATTCGCTCAAACGCATTGATGATTCCTTCCAGAAGATTGTTATCGTCAAGGACGACATTATGCCCTACAGGGACAATAATGGAATCCTGTTCACCGGACTGTTCCAGTTCCTCTTCAGCGACAAATTCGTATAAGATCTCTCGAATTTTATGGAAAAAAAACATGTGGCGCCGGAGAAATGCGGAGCAATCGGACAGCTACTGCGAAGACAAAGCGTGGTGGCTATGAATAATGCAGGTTAACCATGTGATAGTGATAGCAATGCCGCAGGATTCCATAATATGCCACTATATTCGAGCCTTCTGCCGGT
>OQVQ01001284.1_pt1 | contig 10347 bp, 9 predicted proteins | sample 1691491 | NCBI WGS metagenome assembly OQVQ01 (sample SAMN03418252, study PRJEB22391) | human gut metagenome | biome: human-gut; feature: organic feature; material: feces | host: Homo sapiens | place: Tanzania | collected 2013-01
AGTTGAGCGTGAACAATGGGTTGAAGCGTGCCAACGCTGTCTGTGTGGCTGCGCCGCCCATCTTCTGCGGTTCGTCCAATATGATGATTGGGCGGTTGGCTGCTATCACGTCGATGGGTCGGCGTGAGCCAAACTCGTCGCGCTTGTCGTAAATGATGCGGGCATACTTGTTTTTGGCGCCTTCTTTCATCGAGGTGTTAAACGCCTGGGTGTTGATGATCATCACGGAGATGTCGGCACTCTGCGAGTAGGTGTCTATCTGATTGAGGTTGTCCGAATTGTAAACGAAGTAGCGTGCCTTCTTGCCATACTGCTCCATGAAGTGGTCTTGGGTTATGTCGAAACTCTTCTTCACACCTTCTCGAATGGCGATACTGGGCACAACGACGATAAACTTTGTCCAACCGTAGCGTTTGTTCAGCTCAAACATAGTCTTCACGTAGACGTAGGTCTTACCTGTACCGGTCTCCATTTCTATATCGAGCTGGCAGGCTCCAAGGCGCTTTATCACCTCATTGCTAAGGTGGATGTTGTTCTGTGTCTGTATCTGATGGATGTTCTTCAGCAACTCATCCTCCGAAAGCACTATCTCGCCGTTCTTGTAGCCTGTGTCATACCCGCTGAAACTGATGCCTTTTTGCTCTATGCGCTTGCCGTTGTCAATGACGTACACCTTTCCCTGGTCCATCTTGTAGTCCAAGAGTCCCTGGTTGGGCTGTCCGTTAAAGATGTCAACGGTGCTTTCCACGGCATCGGTCTGATATTGTTGTATCTTGAATTTTAACTTCATTATTCTTACTACAATTGTTTTTAAACGACTGTGAAATTTTTAACGACAATAGAGACAATAGAGACAACTTTGTGACAATAAGCTTCTTGCTTCAAGGCGAAGCCTGTTGTCTCTATTGTCGTTTTAATCACCATTATATCTTTATGCTATCAAAATTATTTCTTGTCGTTCTTTATCACTCATCTGCGCTTATTGGATTTCCATACATATTCAATATCTCATCCGTATCTTCATCATACAGGTAGCGTTCTATCTCAAAGTATTTTGGCGCAAAATTCACAAGTATGCCGTAACGGTATTTCAGAAGGTGCATATAATTGAATAGTTGTGCCCTGTGATTTTCATTGAGTTCGGAAACAGCTTTGCATTCAACAATGATGTTATTCTTGCACAGGAAATCCAATCGAAAAGAAGCTTTCATCTTCTTTCCATGAAAGTAGGGATTAAACGCCATCTCGCGTTTATAACTCACGCCTATTTCTTGGAGTTGCATTTCCAACGCCTCTTGATAACAACTCTCATTAAGCCCAACTCCCATTTCTTTACGCACTTCATATATAGCGCCCACAACGTCATACATGTAAGCCTTGCTTTCTTTTATGCCTACCATATCACTTGTTTTATTAACTTTGACATATGTCAAGAACAAAGATACGATTTTATTACGAATAATATAGTCGTATTATCATCATTATTTTTTTAACGACAATAGAGACAATAGAGACAACTTTGTTACAATAAGTTTCTTGTTTCAAGGCGAAGCCTGTTGTCTCTATTGTCTCTATTGTCGTTTTAATCATCTCACAAAATTCTTGCCGTCGTGTTGGGCGCGTATGTCTTGAAGATCTGCTCGAAGTTGGTTGCCGTGGCATCATCTGCCATGCCAGTATCACGCAGAACGGCATACGTTGGCTGCATCTTCGCAATGGCTTTCACCACATCATCGGAAACGTCCTGATCGAAGCAAGCCACAAGATAGCCGTCGCCTACATTATATATGGTCTTGCCATCCACTTTGCTCTCTTCTATTTTGCTGTCGAGCGTTGCACCGAGCTCCAGCATCACTTGGAACAGGAGATCTTTGCTTGTACGGTCGTCCTTCACGTTGTCTACCAAGGTAAACAATTCCAGTTGTGACGTCTCCTTCGGAGAATAGAACACATCTTTCATGTTGCTGCTGTCAAGCTTCAACACACGGAAACCAGTGTCGAGGTTTTGTGTAGTGAGCGGTGAGTCTGCCTTGATCTTGGCACCTGCACGACGGATGCGCTCTTTGCCGATTTCGCAGATGGTATGCTCTTTACCGATGGATTCCAAGAATTTTATAGCATTCTGCGCAGTCTTCTTTGCTTTATCTTTAGCAGTCTCAAGAACTTTATCAAGATCTTCTTGTATCTGTACAAGAATAAACTTGATATTACTCTTATATTTGGCATTTAATTGCATTACCGTCTCAGCAGAAGAAGCACTTCCAGAAAAGAAATCTAATACGATATCGTTTTCTGACACAATAAAATTGAACAGTCTTCCAAGGACAGTTGTAGATTTCGGATTCTGAAATATATCACGAGCCATCAACGCTTCAAATGCTTTCGTCGAAGAACGTCCATCTTCATAGATAACAGTTCTTAAAAGGTCCTTTGCATTCTCCACACGCTTCTTTGGTTTAATCAGTGTTGTTTCATCGTCCCCAAACATGATGTCATCTTTTGCGATCATCTCATCCATTGTCGTTTTGGGGAATCTAAAGCCCTTTTCTGGTACTTTACATGGTTTCTTTGTGACAGGATGAATAACATCATACTTGTATCCTCCGAAAGTAGTATTTGCTATATCACCATCATGGAATACACCTTTGTTATCAACGTTGTCATAATGCGTAACGCCTTTTAGTTCATTTCTATTGGCTTTCAGCCATGTACGCAGCTCATCTTGTATTGAGGCTATATCAAAACCGAATTTCTTTTTCAGCTCTTCGTATTTCTTCAATATTAATTTTGCTTTTTCACTTTCGGTAAACCAAGGCTCTTGAACCTGAAGATTTTTGCAATAGCATAAGATATACTCATGTTCTGTACTTATTTGGCGCGGATTATTGTCAGTTGCTGTTTGCAACACAACACATCCAGTAAAATTACTGGGGCCAAATATTTCATCGCACACCTTCCTCAGATTTTCCACCTCATTATCATCGATCGAAATGAAAATCACGCCATCCTCAGTCAGCAAGTCCCTTGCCACTTTCAGTCGTGGATAAATCATATTCAGCCAATCGGTGTGGAAGCGTCCGTTGCTCTCGGTGTTCGTCACCAGACGGTTGCCCTGCTCGTCAAACTGTCCTGAGTTGGCGAGATATTCGGAAGCCGACTCCGCAAAGTCGTCTTCATAAACAAAGTCGTTGCCGGTGTTGTAAGGTGGGTCGATGTAGATCATCTTCACCTTATGGAGATAGGTCTCCTTAAGGCATTTCAGCACATCGAGGTTGTCGCCCTCGATATATAGGTTCTGTGTGGTGTCGAAGTTCACGCTCTCCTCCGGGCAGGGGCGTAATGTAGCGTTTATTGGCGCATTGGCTGCAAGGATTGCCTTGCGCTTGTCGGGCCAAGTGAACTGATAGCGCTCTTCGTTGCCTTCTACAATATCGGAAGACAGCAGCTGGCGCAATTTATCAAAATCAATGGAGCGTTTCCCCCCCCCCATTTGGTCGTTAGCCTCCGTGATACATTCAGGAAACAATTCGGCTATTCGGCCGATATTGTCCTGCACACCATCAGCGGTCTGCATTTTTAGTTTGTCCATAATCTTAAAGTATTTCGTTTTTCTTATTGATTCAATTTTGCTTTCAATTTCACCAACTTTTGGTGTATTTCAAACCGTTTCCTCGGTTGTTTCTCTTTCAACATTTGTTGTTCGAGAATGTTGATGTTTTTCTGTAGTTGTTCACGTTCTTTGTTCTCCATCACTGCTGTATGCAAATCCTTTGTATTTGCATTCAGCTGTCCTTCTGCTATCTGATGAACAAAGGAGGAGAACACGGCATCCATCGTGCTACCGTCAATAGTCAGCACCATATCTGCGTCTTTTACCCAAGCCGACTGATATGTCTTGACTATGTCAAACTGCCGTTGCTCTGCATCGTGCCACTCTTTATAGTTGACGTACAGACAATTCTTGTCTTCGTACTGCAACAGAAACACTGTATGGCGTGGCATCTGCTTGTCTATAAGCATCAGCACGTCGGATGGCACTTCGTCGTTCTTCAGCACCATACGGAACACTGTAATTTCGTGTACCGTCTTGCCGTCGGTCACGTTGAGTGTCGACGGGGCAATCTTTGCCACCCAGGTCACGCTTGCCACATCGTCGACAAAGTGCTGCTTCATGCGTGCATTCACCTCCAGATTCTTATAGAACGCTGTCTTTGGCACGGTCTTCTCTACTAGTGTAGACTTTGGAAATGTTATCATGACTATTTCTTTTCTTCAGAATCTAAAGAAGGAAGATAGTCGCTTGCTTTAGCAGATGTAATAACGCCATGCCCGAGTTTCTTCTCCAATTGATTGCGTGCAGCTTTTGCCACACTGCCACCATCCTTAGCCACACGCTTCTGTTGATTAAAGCCCTTAGGATTGCGCTGTTTAGAAAGTTCTGTGGCAGAGGCCTCGGCGAGCATATTGAGCGCAATCTCCATATTGGTCATGTTATCGCGAAGACTTTCTTTCTTCAGACCCTTGAATTGTTTGTATTGCTTGGTGCTCATTCCGCTCCATTCACGAGTGATGATGTCTGTAAGAGATGCATACTGCAAACCTTGCTGAACGCCTGTTCTTGCCCATTCGTCTGTTAGTTCTTTTCTTATCTCAATAGACTTGATGCGCTGATTTATCCATGCGTCAGAATATCCCAATCGCTTATAATCTATTACAGCCTGGTCGATGCTTTTCTCTGGGTCTTGCATCTGCTCCAACCGTGTGCTCGCCACTTGTGCCATCCACAGCTTGAAAGGCTCTGCCTTAGGAGAAGGAATGGACTGTATAATACGGAACAATTGCTCTGTATCTGCTACATCGGTCTGGCGGAGCTTACCGTCGGCTGCACGCAATTTCAAACTGTGACAATTTGTCACGGTTTCATTTCCTTCTTGTTTCAACCTTTGTTTTAACTTTCTCCAATATGCTGCAGAATCTTTGCTTTCGGTCAATACCGCACAAACATCTACTATAGAAAAATACCATTTCTCTTCTTTGTCGTCCCATACGGAGCGTATCTTCTTTTCTTCAAATAATTGAAGGGCTTCTTTCTTTGTCATAAATTAAGTATATTATCTGATTATTAGGAATGTTATCAACTCGAAGTCATCAAGTCCTTTTATCTCACCTCGTAGAGCGGTGGTTTCTCCTACAGAAAACAGACTGTCTATGTCGCTTTCTTCCTTCACGCTTACAATGCTGTCGATAGCACTGTGCAGCAAGTCACTGTATTTGCGCATGTCGCGTCCGTCCTTTGTTTCTTTATTGAGGGCAGCGCATAGAGTGCGGTCGTACTCCTGCTTGCTTTTGCACACATGGCGCATGATATCGAGTAGCTGCTTTGGATGCAGATGGTCGCACACCACTTCACCATCATCACTAACATATACCATATATAAAGGATGAAGCAAATTCTTCTTGTCTATGTTGACTGCATTATTGCGGTTGCGAAGGATATACATCACTCCTGGTTTTGCCATACTATCACTCTCCACTACGGCACTCATACCGAACGGTGCGTGCTCGATGTCTGGATGGTCTTTTATGTATGCCAAAAGGTCTAAACGGAACTCGTTTAGTCCTAAGTCCATTATGTTTATACCAGTGTCCATATCTTCTATGTCCACCACTTCTTCTTGTAGACGTTTCAACTGGTTACGACGATATTCCAAATCGCCTTTCTCATTGTTTGAAAGCAGATTGTCATCGCCAGTTGAGGTGAGCACTGTGGCTTTCATTCGGCTCTCTACTCGTCCCTTGAGCTTTATGTAATCATCAAGCTCCATGTCTGGCCAATAGTTCACAAGTTGTATCACCTTATTTCGTGACCCAATACGGTCTACTCGTCCGAAACGCTGGATAATACGCACTGGATTCCAGTGGATATCATAGTTTATAAGATAGTCGCAGTCCTGCAGGTTTTGTCCCTCACTGATACAGTCGGTGGCTATAAGCACATCTATATCTTCCTTTGCATCTGGATATATGGATGCTCTATCTTTAGAGATTGGAGAGAAGTAGGTAAGCACATTATTAAAGCTCAATGGAAATTTCTTAATTGTGCATCTACCTTCTGTAGAACCTGTTATAAGGGCTGTATTGAGACCGCAATCTGCCTTTATCTTTTCTGCTAACTCTGTGTATAGATAGTTTGCTGTATCTGCAAATGCTGTGAAGATAAGCACTTTCTTGTTACCAGGGTTTATAGGATTTTCAAACTTGTGTTTCAAATCCTCGATAAGCATCAGAAGCTTGCTGTCGTGTTCTGGCGTAATGTCGGAAAGCATGATAAGGAGTAAATCTAGTTTCTCCAAATCTGAAGCTAAGTCACGACGCCAGCTTGTTGTGTCCATATCGGCAAGACAAATCTTCGATTTCTTTGTAGCAAAAGGATCTGTTTCTCCTTCAATGCTATCGTCATCTTCTGTAAACTCGCTTACGTCGATAGTTATGCCTCCACGACGCTCCTCATATTCGTCTATAAGCTTAATTGTATTATTGATATATTCCTGGATACGCTGCAATGTCAGTCGGAAGGAGTTCACCGAGCTTTCAAGGCGTTTCAACAGGTTCGTTGCCATAAGCTTACGAAGTCCCTTCTCTCGTCCATCGATAGACAAGCCCTCACCTTCGAAGTCAATAGCATAGTCGTTCCTTACGCTGTCAAACAGATAGAGCGACGGTGTATAGATGGCAAGGCAAAGGGTGTTGAGGGTGTTGGCGATATCTCGGAAGTTTATGGCACTATCAAGGTCTGTCAACTTTGGACGTCGGGAGATTGGTGCCAGGCGTGTAGGAAATTCACCGATGTCTTTGGTATCGTAATATTTCGTAATGTGACTTCTGCTGCGTGCGATTGTCACGGCATCGAGCAGCTGGAAGAAGTCAAAGCTTAAATCATTAAGCAAACGTTCTGTGGTACGTTCTTCTGCAGGGAGCTTTGCCCACTTGTTATATACCGTTTGGGCATTGCGAAATACATCATCAATGCTCTTGTCTAAGTCAAGGGCTTCATTGATGTAATCAGACTTGCCTTCATAGGCAAGCTGCAACTGATTTTTCAAATCATTGAATCGGTTATTCACCGGTGTAGCACTGAGCATCAGTACTTTTGTTTTCACACCGGAACGGATAACTCTATTCATCAAACGCTGATAGCGGTTTTCCTTACGTGGCTCATCGTCGTCGTCAAGCTCCTCGTCATCAACGTTACCGCCATTGCGGAAGTTGTGGCTCTCATCAATTACGATAAGGTCGTAATTTCCCCAGTTGATATGTTCCAAGTCAAGACCGTTGCTTAATCCACGGTCACGTGATAGGTCTGAATGGAACAATATATCATAACGCAGACGGTCGCCTGCTATCGGATTATTCTTATAGTTGGCACGAAACGTCTGCCAGTTGTCGTTCAGTTTCTTTGGGCAAAGAACGAGAACGCTTTTGTTGCGGTTCTCGTAATACTTTATAACTGCAAGGGCAGTGAAAGTCTTACCTAGTCCGACACTGTCAGCAAGGATGCAGCCATTATATTTCTCCAGTTTGTTGATAATGGCAAGAGCTGCATCTTTTTGAAAGTTATAGAGTTTATTCCATACAATACTTGACTTGAAGCCTGTGCGCTCGTTGGGCAGCACATCTTCTGATATATCGTCCAAAAATTCATGGAAGATATTATATAGTGATATGAAGTAGATGTATTCTGGAGAATTCTCCTGATACACTGTTTCTATGTACTCCAACACTTTGTTGGTGACATCAGCAAACTTCTCATCATTATCCCATTGTTCATTAAATATCTTCAGGTATGCTTCTGCCGTTGGCGAAGGCAATACATTCACCATCTGATAAACGCTATTGCCCCTCTCACATCCTAACTCGGTTGTGGTAAATTCATTGAACGGAAGATATACGTGTTGACTGTTGTCTGCAACATGCAGAAAACCGCCCATAATGTCGCCTGTGGAATTACTTTTGAAGCGCACTTTGCGCTTTATCCATTCTGCGCACTCTTTTGCAATTGCTTTCTGTGAAAGCTGATTGCGCAGACGGATTTCAAAATCGGTTCCGTATAGATTACGTTCACGATTTAATTTGGGAATAAAAAACTCTCGCTTCTCCTTCTTGCCCTTGTCTTTGACAAATGTTGGCGAGGTAAAAATGAAGCGGAGTTCTTCTACGTTTTCCAATTCTTTCTTTAATGCCTCGAAAGCATATATGGAAAACGATGCTGCTGCCACACATATACGACTATTCGTAGACATCCTGGTCTTCAGGTCGTCTACTACTCGTTCTGATATATTGTTAATGACTTTTGGTTGTTCCATAAGGTTTTATTAGGCTTAATCGAATTTCTGGTCTCTGATAAGTTCTGTATAATTACATTTAAGAACTTGAGCTATCTTGAAAAACATTTCTAATGATGGCTGCGACGAATTGGTTACCCACTTCGAGACTGTCGCTGGATCCTTACCTAACTGCTCTGCAAGCCATTTGTTTGTCTGGTTACGCTCTGCTAGCATGACCTTTATACGATTCAAATTCTTATTTGCCATTGCTTTGATTTTTTTAATGTGCAAATATACGAAAAAAAATAAAGCCTTTTTAATTTTTCGCAAAAAATAAAAGTCGATTTCTATGTTATTGCGTTTTTTTCATTTTTCACGCATTCCTGCATAAAAAAACTCGCCATCCTCACGGACAGCGAGCTCAATATAAATAAATATTATTTAAACTATTGACAGCAACGACTTGCCGTCCAAATCTTATTGCCACAAAGATATGCAAAAAATCTCTACACTCCAAAAATTATTGCATATTCTTTCTTAGCTCAATTAATATATAGCCTAAGGTTGTTTGTTATACAGTTTATAATGCTTACTTTTTCTTACAATTTGTAACATTATTATAGATGCAGCTGATATTTTATTCAAAAAAAACTTGGTATTTACAAATAAATACTCTATATTTGCAAATAAACTCAAACTTTTGTATATCACAGTAAAATAAAGTTTTATGCTTGTAATGCTGCTGGTTCAATTATCAAATTAATAATCAATTAAAATTATTCATTATGAAAAAAACATTTTTCGTTTTGCCAATGTTATTGGCTATGCCTATATCCATGTTATTTGTTTCGTGCAGTAGTGACGATGACGAGCCTAATTTGCATGTTGTAAAGTATGATATACCTTTACCTGGTACTACTTGGCTTACATGGGGATATGATAATGAAGCTTATGATAGTAACGCAGATTTCTTGTGTTTTTTTAATTTTAACTATGACGGAACTGCTCAAACTATTAGTTATGAAAGAGTAGGTGAATCAGACTGCTTTAAAAAAGAGTCTGTCATAGAATGGTCTATAAGAGCTGCGGATGTTCCTTTCATGAAAAATGAAATCTGTTCTGTTGATGGATATGTTTATAACGTTTTTGCTGATGAGAATGATAATTACGATTATTGTGGTGTAAGAGAATTATCAAGTAAAGGATACGACTATGAGTTAGAATGGGAAAAATTTGGTAACGAAACTTCGTTTAGTCACAGTGTAATTAAGGTAAATTCCCTTCCTACCTCTGACTATATAGACTACAAGGGTGATAACTATGTATTTAATAATAATGGTGGAGGTGGTAACAATTCTGGTCAAGAAGAAACAGAAGAATGGGTTGCTGTGGAAACAGATGGTTATCTGCCTTATTGGTATTGTCCTACTGACCATACATCTGGAACAAAACATAGGACATCAACTATATCAGCTTTTAAGAATACTGTAACCGGAAGATATAAAGTAAAATGGGCTTATAAAGAATATCCTGCTGTTAGAGGATATAATAAAATAACTATTGATACAGATTATCATACCGTATATAACTCAACTTATGGTTACTGGTCTTCATGTATGGACTATTTTTATCTTGAAGTGAACATTCTCGAGTAGAACGTTAATGTCTTTTCACCTATACATAATTCCGCATATCTTTGCAAAAAACAGCTTAATTATGCGGAATTCTCATACAACACAAACAACACTTACAGACTCTGGGTTGGTGCTCTCTTCTGTAGAGCAGCTCCCCAATGCAGCAGCTGCAGCAGCCTTCACCGTTGACTCTGCAAAGGTTTTCCGAGACGACGGTGATATCATTCCTATACCCCAGTTCGGGATAAAATAGCGATTAGTTGCATGTGAAGACAGATACGCGAGTTCTCTTCCCATGTCTGATGGCATGGGAAGAGAATTCGTGACTTAATACTGACTTAATACAGATTTACTTTACACGGTTTTAACATTTAAAAGATAGTGTAAGT
>OQVQ01001286.1_pt1 | contig 10341 bp, 10 predicted proteins | sample 1691491 | NCBI WGS metagenome assembly OQVQ01 (sample SAMN03418252, study PRJEB22391) | human gut metagenome | biome: human-gut; feature: organic feature; material: feces | host: Homo sapiens | place: Tanzania | collected 2013-01
GGTAACCTGATAGAGAGGGTTCTCCCACTTCGTGTCGTCAGCCGCATAGATGCTGATCACACTGGAATTCACATCCGTCTTGGACCAGCGGCTTGAGCCTGCGGGAATCTGGCGGTAATATTCATTGACATCGAATTTATTGTTGTACACATAGTTGGCGTACTTGCCGTCATCCCCAGGAGCGTTCACCACTGTTCCGAATGTCGCTCCGGTCTCGCTGTCAACCTCAGTCAGCATGAAACTGATCTCGTTGTCCTGCTCGTCGGCATGTGTGTAGCCCTCACCCCAATGCCAAGACTTGTCCATGTCGGTGGACATCACCTCCGCGTCAGGCCATCCGCCATGGATGATCATCGACGTGCCGGCGGAGCCTCCGTCCAGGATTCCTCCGACAAGCCTGTGATGATACACACCCTCAAGCGGGTCTTTGAACTGGCCGTAGGTGACCGTGTAGGTTCTGGTCTCGCCGTTGTACGCCGTGACAGTGAACTCGGCCGTGCCGTCAGACAGATCCAGAACGCTTCCTTTGCCGATGCTGGCTGTAGGACAGTACTCGCTTTCCGGGTAGGCGAAGTCAATCGAGACAACCTTTACGGCGGACATGTCCAGACTTCCGGTGACCAGCTGCACATAGACCGAGCCCTGGTCGTCATGACGCCAGTCCTGTGTGATGGTAGCCGCTCCTATCTGGGATTCAAGGCGGAAGCCCACAGGCGTGCGCTCACGAAGCCACGGATCGACAAGTTCCTCGGTATCACGCTTCTCCTGGCCGCAGGACAACAGAACCGACGCTGCGCCAAAGAGGATGAAAAAGAGGCAGCTTCTTATTTTCTTCATAACGTTCATTGTATTGGTTAATAATTTCATGTGATTGTCCGGAAGCATCATCTGTCCTCGTCCGTGATGAACGGAAGGTTGGCGTCGATGATCCTGTCCAAGGTTCCGACCGACGCTGATGTCGTGAGGCCGTCAGGAGATGTGTTCATGCAATAGTCGATGAGTTTATCAACCGTTGACTCGGCCACATGCATCCTCGTGTCGCTCGACGCGTAGTACAGGAGCACACGTCCGTCATCGTCAGCCACCCAGCCATTGGAGAACAGGACATTGGAGACATCCCCGACCCTTTCCTCACCAACCGGAGCGAGGGTGTATCCCGCCGGAGCGGCGATGACATGCGTCGGGTCGTCAAGAGCGGTCATGTACATGTACAACACATAACGCAGACCGGCCGAACATCCGCGCACACCGTGAGCCAGATGCAGCCATCCCTTTGAAGTCTTGAGAGGATGCGGTCCCTCACCGTTCTTGACTTCCTTTATAGTGTGATAGTACCTTGTGTCGATGATCCTCTCGTCCCTGATCTCCGCGTTCACCATGCTGTCAACCAGGGCCCAGCCTATTCCCATCCCGCCGGCTCCCGCATCGATGAAGCCCTCCTGAGGACGTGTGTACAAGGCATACTTTCCATCCACAAACTCAGGATGAAGGACAACATTTCTCTGCTGGGTGGCGGATTTGATGTCCGGAAGCCTCTCCCATGTCTTGAGGTCCTTGGTACGGACCACTCCAGCCGAAGCCACAGCCGATGACAGGTCTCCGGGAGCGGCGGCGGGGTCGTGACGCTCCGCGCAGAACACGCCGTAGATCCAACCGTCCTCATGCGCTGTGAGACGCATGTCATAGACATTGGTCGCCGTCTCTCCGGGAATCGTCACCGGATGCGGCCAGAAGCGGAAGTTATCCACTCCGTTGTCACTCTCGGCCACTGCGAAGAAGGATTTCCTGTCGCTTCCCTCCACCCGCACGACAAGAATATACTTGCCGCCCAGCTTGATGGCTCCGGAATTGGTATTAAACTCACAAAAATACAAAATATTCCGCAGTTCCCCCAAAACAACTTCACACCTCCAGTGACTGTTTTTGACAATTCAGATTTTTTCCTTATTTTTAGAAAGTAATGTCACTGACTCCGTAGAAATGTTCAAAACAAGAGTCAAGTTTATAGGCCTTTATAATGGTTATGGTTACGTTGCTGGAAATTATTTGAAAAATTCGCTATGAGATTTGTCTGTTATATCTGTTTGATAATTTCGATAGTTAGTTTTCTGCTTTATGTCGTTTATGATGTAATGGTACTTTTGGCTTTAGCCTTTATTTCTGCAATCTTGTCAACTGTGATTTATAAGAAGATGCGTAAAGATAAAACACAGTCTTGACTCTTGTCAGGAATAATTTTAGCCAGAAATCACATCCTTCATCAGTACAGCCGATAGCCGCGCAGAGCCCGTTGTTTGGCGAGGTGGCCGGGGCAGAGGGATTCGAGGAGGGCGTGGAACTGGGGTCCGTGGTTGGGGTGGCGGAGGTGGCAGAGCTCGTGGAGGATGACATAGTCCCGCAACTCGTCCGGGAGGCGCACGAGGTTGAGGTTCAGGTTGATGTTGCCTTTGCGCGAGCAGCTTCCCCAGTTCGAGGAGTTGTGCTTGACGCGGACGGAATTATATTCAAATGAATATCTTTCCGCGAGTTCCCGCAAACGCTTCGGGAGTACTTCTTTCGCTACCCTGCGAAGCTCCTCGATCTCCTCAGGAGTGGGAATATGCCCGGCCCCGATCCGCTCGCGCTGCCGCTCCTGGACTTTCAGTACCCAATCCTTCTTGGCAAGGAAGAACTCCAATCCGGCCTTGTACGGAACGAAGTAAGGGATGGTAACGGTAACGCCCCTGCGGGGATTCACACGGAGTGTCACCCTGCGGGAGCGTGCATTTTTCCGTAGGACTACCGTCCCTACATCCGGATCATCATACATTTTCTCCATTGTCGATCTCATCGGCGCCGGGAATCACATCACAGTTGCCTTGCACGGATTTCAGACTGATCTTTGACAAATATCTGACGGCCAAGAACAAAACAGCTGCGCTGACTATGAATATGATCACGTAGGTTCCGGTCGGGATTATGTCCATAAGACTCGCGTCGGCTCCCAGATTCTCGAACGCCGGAAGCTTGGAGGACAGCACGGAGACCGTGTTGTTGACGCAGTGCATCAGCATCGTGAGCTTCAGCGAGCCTGTCTTGTAATAGACATAGCCGAAGAAGCTGCCGAGGATGAACGCGGAGATTCCCTGCCAGAGGTTGCCGTGGATTGTGGCGAAAAAGATCGCCGAGATCGCTATCGCCAGAGCCGGATTCATTCCCCTTCTGCTGCCATCCTCTCCTGGCTCACCCTTGCGGGAATAGTTCAGAAGGCCTCTCAGCACGATACCCCTGCACATCCATTCCTCGAGCACAGGAGCGAACACGCACATACTCAGCAGGCTGACCCAAAGTGGCCCGTCGAGCAGCTGTTCCATGGTCTTGACCAAGGTTTCGTTCATGTCCGGCATCAACGCCATCAGCGGCTCAAGCATCAGGGCCAGGGCGATTGTCCCGAAAGCCATGAGGATGGCGGTAAGCGCTCCGCCTATAGGACCGAAATGCTTGCTGTCCAACGAGTAGCCTCTGTCGAATGTCGAGTTTCGCATGCTCTTGAGTCTCACATACATCAGAACAGGAATGAACTGAACCGGGTATATGATCAACATGCTGTAATAGAGCGGGAATCCCGGAGCGAAGAGCAGAAGCCCCACATTGACCAGGCTGCCGAGTATCATTCCGGCCAGAAACCAGCCCAGAACAGCGAAAACACCGGCCACGCCTGGGGTGTACCAGGCGCAGCCGGAGAAAAGGTCGTAGTTCTTCTCGACCTTGCGTGGTCTGAGAAAAGACATTACTTCTTCCAGAGAGGTGTCGGATAAACCCCCTTGTCAACGAGCTCCTGGAACTTGGCCACAACGCCCGGGCGGTCTTCCTTGTAGGTCACTCCGAACCAGTGAGAGTCAGTCGAGAGGACCTCGCACTTGTAGCCGCGCTCCTTCATCAGGATGTCAACGGCGTAAGGGATGTAATATTCCTTCTTCAATTCATTGATGTTCTGCTCCAGGAAGCTGGTGAACACTTCCTCGCTGAGCTGGAAGTAATCCGGTGTGAAGCCCCACATATTCATTGAGCAAAGCGCTTTGCCGTCGAGTTCGACGTGGGTTTCTCCGTTGACGGAGTTGTCGCCATAGACCTTGCCGTCAGCCTCTTTGCCTATGTTCAGGTGTTCGGCGATGCCGGTGAGGTGGAGATCCTTGTCGTAGTAGCAGATCCCTCTGGAGACCTTGCCATATTCAGAAAGGGTGTTGTCAAGCTCGAAGCCGACGATGCTGCATGTTCCGGTGGCGCCTTCGTGAGCCCTGAGCCAGTCGCCGAGAATCCTGAAGGATTCCTTTCCGTAGTAGTCGTCACCGTTGATGACGGCGAACGGCTCGTGGATGACATCCTTTGCCATCAGCACGGCGTGGGCTGTTCCCCAAGGCTTCTGCCTCTCCGGGTTGAGGGTGAACCGGGAAGGAATCTTGTTCAGCTCCTGGATCACGAAATCAAACTCAAGAGGAGTTCCGTCTGGACAGGTGATGCCGCTGTACTTCTCTTTTACGGTCTGTTCGAACTGCTCGCGGAAATATTCCCTGACGATGTAAACGACCTTGCCGAATCCGGCATTGACCGCGTCGTAGATTGAATAGTCGATGATGGTCTCGCCGTTAGGACCGAGGCCGTCCATTTGCTTCAGGCCGCCGTAACGGCTGCCCATGCCTGCTGCAAGTACAAGAAGTGTAGGTTTCATATTTTTTGAATATTAATGATTTCAAACCGGCCTTGGAAAGTTCCAAGGAAACTTGGACTCTTTTCTCATCAGTCATGTGCCACCGGCACACTCCTTCTTCGAAAATAGATCTATCCTCGAAAATATTCTCTTAATCTGAGGCAACTTATTTTTTTTCATGTCACTTAATTTTACAAAATTAACTATTTTTGTACAAATATTGTTCTAAAGCAGTGGGAAAGTTCAAGGACATCTGGAATCGGAATTTGGATGGCAAGAACGCTGAAAGGCGCTCCTTTGTCCGCTATGCCATCTGCGTGACCGTTTTTTTCGTCATCATGGTGGGCTTTGTCAACCAGAACAACATTGTCCGTTGGATCAAGGCTGGTTTTGAGATCCGCAGTCAGGAAAGGCTGATTGAGAGGTACAGCGCCGAGATCAAGGACATGGACTGTCAGATCCACGGTCTGACCCACAGTAAAGACACTTTGGAACAGTTCGCCCGCGAGAACTTCGGGTTTGCGGAACCCGGCGATGATGTGTACGTCATAGAAAAATAATCTTACATGAATATGGACTTTCATTCTCTTCTGGCAGTGTCCCCGATCGATGGTCGCTATGCTGCCAAAACCGCATCGTTGAGACAGTATTTCAGCGAGTTCGCCTTGATTCGCAACCGTGTACGCGTGGAGGTGGAATATTTCATCGCCCTGTGCGAAATTCCTCTGCCCCAGCTCTCTGACTTCGGCGAAGGCACGGGATTGACCCGCGATGAACTCTTCGCCCGTCTGCGTATGCTTTATCAAGCGATGACTCCGGAAGAAGCCCGGAAGGTGAAGGACATCGAGAAGATCACCAACCACGATGTCAAAGCCGTTGAATACTTCATCAAGGAGAATTTCAAGGCTCTTGGAATATCCCGCTGGCAGGAGTTCGTCCATTTCGGCCTCACCTCGCAGGACATCAACAACACGTCCCAGCCGCTGATGCTCAAGGAGGCTCTTGAGAATGAATATATTCCCGCTTTGAAAGAGGTGATCTCCATTCTGGCAGCCGATGTTGAGGCTTGGAAGGATGTCCCGATGCTCGCCAGGACGCATGGTCAGCCGGCCACTCCGACAAGGCTCGGCAAGGAGTTCCAGGTGTTCGTCGCCCGTCTTGAGGAGCAGCTGAGGCAGTTCTCTCTCCTTACCTGGCCTGCCAAGTTCGGTGGCGCGACCGGTAACATGAACGCCCACAAGGTCGCCTTCCCGGACATCGACTGGCCTTCGTTCGCCGAGGGTTTCGTGGCCTCTCTGGGACTCAAGAGATCCTTCCCGACCACCCAGATCGACCACTACGACAATCTTGCCGCGATTTTCGATTGTCTGCGCCGCATCAACACGATTCTGATTGATCTATGCCGCGACATCTGGACTTACATTTCCATGGAATATTTCCATCAGCAGGTCGCCAAGAACGAGGTCGGCTCCTCGGCCATGCCTCACAAGGTCAATCCTATAGATTTCGAGAACGCCGAGGGCAACCTCGGAATGGCCGACGCCGTGCTGACATTCCTGTCGATGAAACTTCCGATCTCAAGGTTGCAGAGGGATCTGACCGACTCCACCGTGCAGCGTAACATCGGTGTCCCTGTGGCTCACGGAATGATTGCTCTCGCCTCGTTGAAGAAAGGTCTCGGCAAGCTGATTCTGAACCGTCCGGCCATCGATGCCGAACTGCACCGTAACTGGGCTGTGGTCGCCGAGGCCATCCAGACAATCCTCCGCCGCGAGAACTACCCGAATCCGTACGAGACCCTCAAGAATCTCACCCGCACCGGCGCCGCCATTGACGAGAAGACCATCGAGGACTTCATCAGCACCCTCGATGTCGCCGACTCCGTCAAGGAAGAGCTCCGCTCCATCACTCCGTGGAACTACACCGGCATCTGATCGATCGGTCACCGAACCTGTCGAAGTGACCGGTAACAATGCTTTTAGAGTATCAGCAGAATCGCGAAGACGTAGAGCATGAACCCCTGGAAACGGAGGCGGGTTTTGGTGCTGTGGTGCAGCATCTCCTCGGTCGGGTCGTCACCGGTCATCTCCAGCAGAGTCCCGTCCGATGGGATGCGGCTGTGTGAATATTTCCGGATGAGTTGGCCGTCGTTGAACCATGTGGCTCCACCGTTCGAGCGGTTGAGGGTGACGAGCGTTTTTTTGTCAGCGAAATATGTCGAGCCGGTCAGCCGTGAATGCACCTCAGGTACGATCACAGTCAACTTGTCGAATTGTTCCTTTGTGGAGGAGACCAGCAAAAGGGGAGTGAAGCCGGCGGCTTTAGCCCCGTCAAGAGCATTGGCTATCCTTGTCCAGAAAGCGCCGTTGGCCTTGGACGGATCATAGACCGAAACCGCAAGCACGTTGCCGTAGATGGCTTTTTCATCCTGATAGTTTCCCGATGAATCCGTGAACGAGAGCGCCGGCCTGTTGTCCTCGATTTCCGTTCCGTTGATCAGTATGGTCTCCGTGCGGACGTATGTCCAGGTCGAATCCGGAAGGCGGTCGAGGTCAAAGGCTCCCTCCTGTCCGTTCTTCTCGTAGATGATAGTGGATTTGTAGTTTCCGGAGACGTCCTCTTCATCGTCATCTCCGATGGAAGCCAGCAACTCGCTTCCAGGAGTGAACTCGGTGTAGTCCACCAGTGGGATTGATGTCAATGAATAGACCGTGAAGAGAATTATTGAGGCTGACACGATGCCGAACGAGACATATTTCCGTTTCCTGTTCTTGCCGAAATTCTTGAACGGCAGGAACGCTGTCATCGCCAAAGCCAACAGAACCAGATTCTTAAGGAATGTCTGGAAGTTGGTCAGGTGGATCACCTCTCCGAAGCAGCCGCAGTCAGTCAGGCTTACCGGATTGAATATGGCCAAAAACAACGTGAGCACCGTGAAGAAGACAATCATAGCGGTGGTTATGATTGCGACCTGTTTCCTCCACACGCCACTGATCATCGCCGCACCGAGGATGGCTTCCGCGAGCGCGAGAACCACGGCGGTCGCCTTTGCGGTTGGCAGCAGGAACGTTACATGGAAGAATCTGAAATACCCTTCCATCACAAGACCCGCTCCTACCGGATCAAGCAGTTTGAATATCCCCGCGAGCAGGAACACCACACCAATCAAAAAAGCGCACAGCCTTCTCAGCCTGAAGAGGAAAACGTTGTTCATTTTGCTTCGATATGTTCGTCAATAACTTTCTTCACCTTTGCGAATATCCCGTCCGGCGGCAGCATCTCCCCGAACTCGTCCGAGCAGTCTATCCTGATGAAATCCGGATCAAGGTCCGCTTGCTGCCGGTAGATAGCCCGAACCTGCTTCTGGAACTCGATGTCGGCCTCGTGGATGTCTTGTGAGCCATTGAGATATTCCCTGTCGCTGCCTGTTCTTGCCGACTCCAACCTGCTCTCGACGAATGAGATGGGAACGTCCAGGAATATATTCAAGTCTGGCTTCGGCAGGCCGAAGTCGCCATATTCAGTGTCCATTATCCACTTGCGCAGGTTTTCTTTCTCTGTCGGATCGTGGAGCTTGGCGCATTGGTAGGCGATGTTTGAATATACGTACCTGTCCAGCAGCACCGAGCCGCCTTCCGCCAGCGTCTTCTTCATCTGCGGCGCGGCTCCGTGCCTGTCCTCGGCGAACAGCAGGGCGACCAGTTGAGGGTGAACGGCTTCGTTGCTTCCGAAATCCCCGCGCAGGAACCGGCTGATCAGGTCGCCATAGACCGGAGCGTCGTACCTTGGAAAGTGTATGTACTCCAATTCCGGGCATATCCTTTCGAGATACGCCTTTAACTTCTTGACTTGCGTGGATTTCCCAGCTCCGTCCAAACCTTCCAGAACGACCAGCATGACGATTGATTTTTCTGATGGAGGTCTTGAGCAATGCTCAAAACTTATTCCGAATCACAAAGATATTCAATTTTTGTCTATTTTTGTTCAAAATTAATGTCATTATGGGAAACAAGGCAGACAGAAATATTCAGGTGATGGGCATAGTGAACCTCACCGACGACTCTTTTTTCGCAGGCAGCCGCAACCTCCGGGCGGACGGGACCTTCGATGAGGAACTTTTCCGCGGCAGGATTGTGAATATGCTTGAGTCGGGAGCGGACATCCTTGACTTGGGAGCGTGCTCGACACGCCCCGGCTCCGACTCCATCAGTGAGGAAGAGGAGTGGAAAAGGCTTGAGCCGGCCTTGCATATTCTTGCGTCGGAACATCCTGAGGTCAGGATTTCGATTGACACTTTCAGGCCTTCCGTCGTGAGCCGCGCGTTCGACATCGTCGGCCCTTTCGTAGTGAACGATGTCAGCGGTGGAAGTGAGGAGATGTGGTCGCTGCTTGGCCGGCTTCATCTGCCGTACATCGCCATGCACACCCGTGGCACTCCAAAGAATATGCAGAGTCTCACCGACTATGACAATGTCACCGAGGCTGTCCGTGAGTTCTTTGAAGGGATAGCCGCCGAGGCGGACAGGCACGGTGTGGAGGATTGGATTCTGGATCCCGGTTTCGGTTTCGCCAAGACCGTGGAGCAGAACTGGCAGCTCCTTCGCGAGATGTCTGTGCTTCAGGAGTTCGGCAAGGAGATTCTCGTGGGCCTTTCCCGCAAGAGCTTTCTGTTCAGGCCTTTGGGCATAACCCCGGCCGAAGCCTTGCCCTCCACCCAGGTCGCCGACTTCATCGCGTTGCAGAACGGTGCCGACATCCTCCGCGTCCATGATGTCGCCGAGGCCGTCCGCACCATCAAACTCTACCGTTTGTTTAATGGAGTCAATAATTGATATGACCTGCTTCGGCCTAAATGCGCATGAGTGGAAAATGGATCGGTGACATCGCATTTTGTGTGGGACGGAAAACGTACGCCATAAGTCAACTTATACCTGTAATAATCTGTAAACCCGAGTCAACCTAAATCAGGAAAGTACACATAGGGGCTTTCTGTGTACCAAATGGACTATAACACGTCATTGGTACAGGAAACACATTTCTGATGTACCAATCGAGGCTAAGGTAAGTGGAGGAGAACAATGTCAGCCAATGGCCAACGTCTCCCTTCCATAACTTGACCTCAATGTTTCTACGATAAGTGTTCTTGCGGTCGTTCCCCAGCCTGGTCTTAAAGTCTCTGTCGTGGCGGATGCTCATGCACGGCACTGTAATTGACGGAAACGGCAATCTGGCATATATGCACTTGCAGCACACTTTGCTGTTCCCCGCACAATGTGGAAAACCATTCTTGGGAACAACCATCCTGACCATATGGCCATTAGGCAGCCGTGACCGTTCCCGCCAACTGCAAAAGATATAGGCAAACCACTCATCTTTCATGAGCCTGAATTGGAACAACACTCACCATCTCCGGGACATCGGTCCGCACCTACAAACCGTTCTTGCAGACAGGCAATAATTTGGCGTTCTGAGCATGAATGTTTTTGCATACTTAAGAGTCTGCTAATCCTACATAACTTTCTGTCGGCAGCCGCGAATATGGATGTACAGGTCTCTGGCTAACTGGCCGTAGGCATTTCTGGCAGGAGATCGCAATTTCCAATCGAGTAGGAGGAAAACGAAGTAGTTTTCTTCCTACTTTCGTTTTCCGACCT
>OQVQ01001287.1_pt1 | contig 10339 bp, 5 predicted proteins | sample 1691491 | NCBI WGS metagenome assembly OQVQ01 (sample SAMN03418252, study PRJEB22391) | human gut metagenome | biome: human-gut; feature: organic feature; material: feces | host: Homo sapiens | place: Tanzania | collected 2013-01
AGTATCCTTCTCGGATTTGCGCCGCCGACAACGACTGTTGTGAACGCCTGTATGCTGAAGCTCTGTCCCATTGACGGAGATACCGCCATAAGCGGAGCATAGAGCGCACCGGTCAGACCCGCAACACCTGCACCCACTGCAAATGTCGCCGAATATTCAAAGTTAGTGTTTATGCCGAGGCTCTTTGCAACCTCCGCATTCTGCATGGTAGCTCTCGAATATAACCCGAATTTCGTGTGCATAAAGAGAAAGTAAAATCCTGCAAGAAGAAGTGCCGCTATGCCGACAAGCACTATTCTGTAAACCGAGAAACGGCTCTCGCCGATCGTGAACGAACCCAGAGGAACCGATACCGACGGAAGAGAGGTTCCGAAAATGATCTGAACTATCTGCGTGACCGCAAGGCTTATTCCCCATGTTACAACGATCGAATCAAGCGGACGGGAATACAGCCTGCATATTATGAGCCTGTCCATCACAACGCCGAAAGCAGCAACAAATATCACCGCCAGAACAACGCTCAGAATGAAAGGAACTCCGTGATTGCATGCGATAGTGAATACATAAGCACCAAGCATTATGAACTCGCCGTGAGCCATGTTGATAATGTTCATCATTCCGAAAACTACTGCAAGTCCCATAGCAGCAAGTATCAGAAAGCTGAAGCTGTCGAAGAATTGATACAGGTAATTGAAGATAGTTTCGCCCATTATGGTCACCTTCCTTAAAAGCAGCGGCAACACGGCTTTTTATTGTCAGCCGCATTGCCGCATTCTGATATGACCTTATCAGTCATTGATAGGTTCAAACTGGGTATTGGGTGCGCCCTTGCCGAGTTCAGCAAGATTTACGCCCTTTGTTCCTGAGATATAATTTGAACGGATACCGGTGAAGGTCTTGATAGGATTCATAACATTGTTTTCATCGACTCTGAATAGAACAACGTCCCTTGTTGTATGATGGTCATCACCGTTCAGAACGACCTTGCCGCTGGGAGCATCGAATGTGATACCGCTTTCAAGTGCGGAAATAACAGCCTCAGTCTCGGTCGTGCCTGCCTTTTCAACGCCCTCCTTGTAGAGATAAAGGCTTGTGTATGCGCCTTCGGGAGTAATTCCTACGTAAGGCACTTCAGACTCGCTGAATTTTTCTCTGAATTTCTTTGTGAATTCCTTTGCGGGATCGGTCTGGACTTCCTCCGTATAATCGCCGATAACATAAACATTTTCCATGATCGGTGCAGCGAACTTCTTGTGGTCATATGTGTTTACGCAGGCAACAGAGGTTGCGATCGGAGTTCCGACAATGCCTTCATTATGCCACTGCTCATAGAACGATGCCTGATCGCCTACAAGGAACGAGATGATAACATCAGGCTTTGCAGCACTGACATTAGCGATAGTTGACGCAAACTGCGAAACGTCCATAGGGATATATTCCTCGCCCACAACCGTTCCTCCGTTTGCTTCGATAGCCTTTTCAGCCCATTGTGTGCTTATCTGACCGAAGTTGTAATCCGCAGCAAGAATGTAGCATTTCGCATTCGGATACATATCATCTCCGAGAAGATATTCGATCATAGGATCTATCTGCTGTTCGGGGATAAGTCCCGTACAGAACGTATAATGCGAAGCAACGCCGCCCTCATACTGAACATCATAGAAATAGATCTTCTCATTTTCCTCCATAATAGGTCTGATAGCCTCTCTGGATGCACTTGTTACGCCGCCGAAAACAACATCAACATTATCCTCAAGGCAGACCTTTCTTGCCATTTCCTGATAAACATTGTTATCGCCTTTGCAGTCATATGTAACAAATTCGATCTGCTTTCCGTTTATTCCGCCGCTGCTGTTTATCTCATCCGCAGCGAGCTTATATCCCGATGTAACTCCGATTCCGTAATCTGCAAGACTGCCTGTAAGATCTGTAAGAACGCCGACTCTGATAGTATCGGAGCCTGAATCACTTCCCGATGACGAACCGCAGGCGGTCATTCCGAATGCGATCGACATTGCTGCGGAAAGGCAAAGACCTGCTTTCAGGATTTTTCTGAGCTTTTCATTTTTCATAACATTCTCCTCCATTTTCTTTACAGTACCGGTTTGCAGTTAAAACAAACCTTATTATAAACAAATGCAAAATGCATTGGTTTTCAGCTTTTATCGGATCTTCCCTTCAGCTTTTCATTGACGGCATTGCTGATGATATTCACACAGCCCTCTATGCCAAGTGATTCACTGTTAAGACAGAGATCGTAATTCAGCGGATCTCCCCATTCGCCGCCCGTGAAGTATCTGTAAAAGTCAGCACGGTATTTGTTTGTCCTTGCGATGAGCCGCTGCGCTTCCTTGTGGGTTATGCAGTTGCGGTCCATGATATTTTCAATGCAGTATTCCTCCGATGCAACGATGCTTACACGAAGCACATCGGAAAACTCGCTCAGTATATAGCTTCCTGCCCGTCCCACAACTACGAAAGGCTCACCCGAATTGTACATATCTCTGAGGACCTTGCTCTGATATTCAAACATATTCTCCTGAGTAAGATAATCCTCATGTCCCGGGGAATAGACCTCCCCTTTGTATGCACCTGTGCTTCTTCTCAGGATCCTTCGGTTCAGCTTTTCATCGGTGATCGAAAACAGCGCTTCATTTATGCCGCTTTCTGTCGATGCGATCTCAAGCAGTTCCTTGTCAACAAACCTTATATTAAGCTTCTGAGCAAGTCTGCGTGCGATCTCGCCGCCGTCGCTTCCGAGAGTTCGTGCTATTGTTATTACATATGTAAACGCCATATCCTTCATATCCTGCAAATGTCCTCTGCGGGATATGCACTCCTTTCTGTTTGATTTTCCGAAGATCCCGTTCGGTATGATTATATTATAATCCATTATGGGATTTTTACCATGAAAAAAATACCTTTTATTCCCCGAAAAAAACCTTGAATGATGTTTGTGACATAAAAATACAGCCGATGCAGTCTATCTGCTGCACCGGCTGTATACTATAAAATTCAATATAAGGATCAGTTTTCATCTGCCTTTGCAAGTTCAAACATCTCCTGTACCTCCTGAGACGGTTTCTTGTCGGCAAGGGAGATAAACACCGTCAGAAGTACGGAAACAAGCACTCCCGGAATGATGGAATACAGGCTGTCCAGGGCTGGAACGAAATGAGGGAGAATGTATTCCCAGACGATAACGGTTCCTGCGCCGCCGATGATTCCCGCAACTGTACCCTTGAGCGTAAGTCGCTTCCAGTAAAGCGAAAGCACTATAGCAGGACCGAATGCGGCACCGAAGCCTGCCCATGCATTTGATACTATTCCCATAATTGAATCATTGGGGTTTAGCGCAAGAATGCAGGCAATAACGGAAACAAGCATAACTGCGCCGCGGCTTATCCACATAAGCTTCTTTTCGGAGGTTTCCTTCTTTACAACAATAGTATAGAAATCATTTACAACTGCGGATGCTGTAACCAGCAGCTGGCTGTCAGCCGTACTCATGATAGACGCAAGAACAGCAGAGAGGAAAATTCCTCCGAGGAATGACGGGAACAGCTTCTTTACTGTTGTAATGAAGATAAGCTCCATCTCAGACGAGCTGAGAACTATGCTCTGCGAATCGAGATATGCTCTTCCGACGATGCCTATGAGAACAGCGGCAGTCAGTGAGATAAGCACCCATACGATAGCGATTATCGCAGATTTCTTAACGCTCTTTGTATCCTTGATAGCCATAAATCTTACAAGGATATGCGGCATTCCGAAGTAGCCAAATGCCCATGCAAGATTGCTTATGATATCTACAGGACGCATTCCCGAGAACATTGACATATATCCGCTTGTATCGGAGCCTTCAGCAGCTATCTTGGGGATATTGTGGAGCATCTCATAAGAGAAGTTCGGAGTGGAATTGATAAGTGCGATAGGAAGCGCAACGATAGTTATTACCATCAGCATACCCTGAATGAAGTCAGTCCACGCAACGGCATTGAATCCGCCGAAAAGCGTGTAGGTAATGATGATGAGTGCAGAGATTATGACCGCTGCCTTTGTGTATGTTTCATTTGTGGGGTCGATGTTGAACACCACCTGGAAAAGCTTTCCGCCCGAAACAAACGCAGATGTTGTATATACCAGGAAGAAAACGAAAATTACGAGAGCACATACCATTCTTACAGCCGGGCTGCTCGTTTTAAATCTGTTCTGAAGATACTGCGGGATAGTGATAGAATCTCCGCACACCTCTGTAAATCTTCTGAGCGGCTTTGCGACGAATGCCCAGTTGAGGATAGTTCCTATCGCAAGTCCGATAGCTATCCAATAGTTTCCCATACCTGTTGCGTAGGCAGCTCCGGGAAGTCCCATAAGCAGCCATCCGCTCATGTCAGATGCCTGCGCCGACATAGCAGTTACCCAACTGTTAAGTCCTCGTCCGGCAAGGAAATAGTCGCTCATTTTCTTTGATTTGTTGGTAAAATAAAATCCAATACCAAGCATTGCTGCAAGATATATCAGAAATGCCGCAAGAACTGGCAGATCTGTATTTGCAAAAAATCCCATAGACCCAATCCTTTCATATTTGAAGCTCTGTATCTCCAAAAATATTTTCGCAGATACACATACAGTAGTTATTTTAACACATTAAAGTCCGTCATATGTTAAGATTAGGTAAATATTTCATATATGCAGTTACAGCTTGTTAAGACAGACCCTTATTCAGGATATTCAGACATTCGGCTTTTTCCGCATCGGAAAGCTCGCTGAACATTTCGATCACGCCCTGTATCCTCAGAGCTCTCAATCGCCTGCTCACTGTTTCCTCTGCATTTTCCAGCTGAATAATATCATCATCCCAAAGGAAATCAGGACGTTCCGCGCACCTGTTCTGCCATCTGATACATTCGCCTGCTGTCATTTTTCCGGCTCTGTTTTCCATGTCCGAAATATTTTCGTTTATCCAAGACAGACGCTTTTCATCTCTCTTTTTCTCCAGCGAAGAAATATGCTTTTTCATTGCATCTGCACATACTGAGCTTATCCAGAAGTCATTATATTCCATAACAAGATTGTTTATGGTCCTGCTGTCAGCGGATGAAGCGGAAACTGTCTTTCTGTACCTCTCGATCGTATTCAGGATCTCATCAAATCTCGTATTTTCGCTCTCGGGCAGCCTGAGTGATCTGAGCCTTGCTATGTCCGAGTAAAGCCTGTCGGGGTCGGCGCTGCCTGACTGAGCATCATCAAGAACAGCCCTGACGCTTTCTGCTATCTGTTTTTTTCTTGCGGAAATGTTTTTGAGTGCTTCGGAAATTTTTTCAAGATATCCGTTTACCGTTTTGCTGTCAAGATCGGTTATCTGTGAGAAAAAGCTTTGCCAGCTCAGCAGTTCCTTTGCACGCTCCTCACATTCCATGCAGTTAAGCTCCTGAGCCTTTCCGGCAAACGCAAGGGACATATCTGCATCGGCAAAAGCCTTGGCATATTTCTGTTTCATTTCAGCCGATGACACTGCATCTTTTACACGCTCATTCAGAACCGCCGCATAATCATGCCTGCCGATCTTCACCAGCTGCTTTGATACTTTTGTATACGCTGACCTGAACTGAGATATCTCAGGCAAAGAACAGCTGAGCTTTCTGACAGACGCATCAAAATTCTTATCAAGCAGCTGATCCGCCTTTGCAAGCAGATCGGATACTCTCTCGCAGTACACGCTGCTGTACCGATAGCTGCTGTATTCATCTATCAGAGCTCCTGCTGTCTGCTTCTGGATTTTTCCGTACACCGAAACAAGCTTCGTAAGAGAAAATTTTTCTTCCATTTCCGCAGCAGTTTTTTCAGCGGGGATAAGTCCGTTAGTATAAAGCTGATCGTAAAGTCGCTTACCGTCCGAAAGATACATTTCCGCTGTTGCAAATTTTTCTTTATATGGTCTGATATCTTCAATATTTTCCTTCATAGCCGTGAACTGCTTTGATAAGGATGCACAGTATTCAACAGACCTGTTTTCGCATATAGCCGTGCAAAGATCGCCGATAATTTCATCATTCGACTTATCGCTCATCATTATCTTCAGACGTGCAAGCGATTCATACATCTTTTTGTCATTCTGGATCACGAGCTGTGTAAAATCAGCTCTTTTCAGGATAACATCGCCCTGTGCAAGCTGTATTTTGCCGATGCTGCGGCTTATGAAATAGATAATAAACAGCGTAAGACAGTATTTGTTCATGCCATACGGAGCATACAGATATCTGCCGAATATCTGTCCTATGCTTTCTGCATTTTCAGTTCCGATGCGCTCCATAGCATCATTATATATCCTTTTGACAGCACTGTTCTGCGGATCGCAAAGTCTGTACCTGCTGTCGAACACCTGCCACGATGTCTGTGAAGATGTAGAAAGCACAGCCTGTATACGGTTTTTCAGCTGCGGAGAAAATGACTGATACATCTGCGCATTTGTCATAGAACCGCTGTACATACAGCTGCACAGCTCCGCAAAATTTCTTTTTGCCTGAGGTGATATCTTCTTTTCAAATCCATCAAAAGCAAACGGTATGGTTTTCGTATATGCAGATTCAAAAGCCTTCATGCACAGGCTGCGCAGGCGCACATCGCATCTTTCTGCGCCATTTTTCCCCATTATTATCTTTTCATCGAGAAGTGATCTTACACACTTTTCGGTATGCTTTGAGATCTCTCTGTCATACGCAGCAATAAATCTTGAAAATCTGTCTTTTTCAGACGGAGAAAAACGTCTGAGTGCTTCCCCCGACCTGAGAATATCCGGAAGATCGCCCTCCCTGTCCACCAGCAGATACAATATCAGCGGCATCTCGTTAAGTCTGTACTGCCTATAAAGCTCCTGCATCAGTTTTATATCCCTGTCCGCATTTTTGTCACAATAAACATACACGATAATGCCCCTTGGAGTTTCTCCGTCAACAGCGCTGCTGAAATAATGCCCAAGGCTCCTGCAATATTCATCATTGAATGCAGCTGCACATATCAGTCTCTTTTCAAAGCTCCATTCTCCCGAATATATCTTGTTTTCCCTTCCGAAAGGAGTTTCTTCGCGCGAATCCAGATCCAGTGCATTATACAGCTTTTCATCGCAGGAAGCTGCACCGTTATAAGCACTGACCATAAGCTTTTTGCGGATAAGCTCACGCTTGAATTCATTCATGCCGTTTGCTTCTGCCATAAGATCGAATCTGTTGGAAGCCGCATCAAAGGATATGACCCCGAAATTATTTTCAAGCTTTTTCACTGCCTCTGACGCTTCATTCTCAGAAAGCTTGGAGCAATATTTTATTGCATCAATGCAGTCTGTCCTGTCAGCTGTTGAAAATCTGCATATATTGATTATAAGTATAGCTTTCAGTGCGGTTTTTTCATTATCTGACAGCTTGTCGCCGTATTTCAGCATTATATCTCTGAAAAGCATACAATACTGACTCTGAACAAGACCCTTCTCTTCGGAATTCAGCATTTCCGCAAAAAGCGCAGAATCAATTATATCCGCAGCATAAATGTATTCGATATGCTTTGCGCTTATCTCTTTTTCCTTTACGGCAGAAAACATTTCCTCTGCAAATGCAATTGTCGAACGCTGCTGCATCCATGCAGATGTATTTGAGAGCAGCCATACAGCAAAGGGGTGCAGCGGATAACAGCCCTTTGCTATAACCGCATCAAACAGCCGCCTGTCGCTCCATACGCTTCTTGAAGATGCGCTTTTGTTCCATCTTATCAGATTTGCATGGATCTTCTGATTATATGCCCGGTAAACTTCATCAATGTTATATTCAACCGTCTCGCTGAATTTCTGCTCATCCTTCTTTGTTATCAGATTTGCAAGTATCGTCTCAAAATTGGAAGAGATATAATATTTGTCGCTGATCTCATATCTTCCGACGTATCTTATGATGTTCGATGACTTGTCGATCCTGCTGAGATAAGCATTAAGATCGGACTGTATGAAACCGTCAAAAAGTATATTTCCGTCGGCATTCTGTATAGCTTCAAATATCTGCTGAAGTGAGGAATCTCCCGCAACTGACGGATTTGCAGCCGTGTATTCTATGTACCTTCCGAATTCATCAAACAGAATGATGATCTTTCCGAACACCCTGTTTTCACGGCAGAATTTTCTTTCAAGCAGCGAAAGTATATCACCTGCGGATATTCCTCTTTCCCAACGGATATAGCTTCCGTTGATCTCTTTATAGACCTCATTCACAGCGTCAAAAACTTTTCCGTCGCTTTCTATGTCCTTCACTATGCGCTCAGCCGTGCAATCGCCTGATATGTCCTTTTCGGCAAAATAAAATGCATATCTTTTCTCCAGCATAGAAAAAGTGTTTTCCGCAAAACGCCGTGCCTGTTCGTATTGCTTCGTCAGGCTGCCGAAAACATCGCCCGATATCCCATGCTGTGAAAGCGCCTTTCCGGCAACGGAAAGCATCTCATGATCCAGATTGAAATTGTTCATTCCGTTCAGAACGATCATCAGATTTTTATCAGTATATTCCGAAACACTCTCGGCAATTTTTCTGTCAACAGCAGCTATCCTGCCGATTGCGGCACGCCTGAGAGCTTCATCATGACCTGACATAAGTGAAGCAAGTGTCACGGCAAGATGTGATTTTCCCGTTCCGTATCCGGCAATAGTCAGACAAAATCTGCCGCTCTCGGGATCGTTTGCCCTTCTCAGCAGGTCAAGCGCATATGAAGCCGTGTCATACAGCTTATATCTCCTGTCCGCATTTTCGCTTTCACTTACTCCGTGATACTTGGGTCCGTGAAACACATAGCTTTCCGTGATCGCAGCAGCCTTTTCAGCATCATAAAACCAGTTAGCCTGAACAGCACCTCCGAAATACTTCTTTTTGTCAAACTCAACTATATCCTTGATCTGCATATATCATCACTCCTGTTCAGAAATAACCGTGCAGTATGAAATAAGGGGTTCTCGTTTAAACCGGAACACGAGCAAATTTTCGTTGGGACTTTGCGCAGCTTCAAGGCAGCGAAACGCAGTAAATACTTGATGTATTTCAAGTTTCGCTAACGCAGAAGATGTGCAAAGTCGTAGAAAATTTGCCGTGAGGGAGGTTTAAACGAGGTTCCCATAAGCATTTTTACAATAAACCGCAGCGGGAAACCCCATTGTCAAAGACCTTTTTGTGTGTTATAATTATAATATATCAAAATAATCGTTTTTTCAAGCGGAAATTTATAACCGAAAGGATAATTGATATGCGAGAAAGTATTCTGACTATACCTATAAGCGAAATATTCGAGCCGAAATGCGGCTGCCCTGTCTGCCGTATGCGTGATATGCTCGAAAACAGAACCGTTGAATATATCATGGGCGCTGCCATGATGGAACCCGATGTGCGCATAGAAACAAACCGCGCAGGCTTCTGCAAGACGCATTTCACGCAGATGCAGAAACAGAAAAACCGCCTTTCCCTCGCTCTTATGCTCCAGACTCACATAGCTGCTGTCGATGAACAGCTTTTTTCACGAAAAAAGCTCTTTGAACCCAAAAACGCCCGCACACGCAAGCTGTCGGCAATAAACGAAAGCTGCTTCGTCTGCGAAAAGGTTGACTGGGGCATGGAACGCCTTATGAAAACATTCTTCGAAATGTTCGCACAATCGGATTTCCGCAGGCTTTATGAGGAGCAGGAATTCATCTGTCTGCCGCATTATGACCTACTTATGTCCCTTGCTCCAGCTTATCTCCAGAAAAAGGAACTCGATGATTTCTGCAAGGTCACTTCCGCCCTCGTAAAAAATCATCTCGAAACACTTTATGCGGATGTATCAAAATACTGCACCATGTATGATTACAGAAATACCGGAAAGGACGCTGACTGGGGAAATTCCAAGGACAGCATCGAACGCTCGATCGAATTTCTTACGTCAAGAAAGTGATCTCGATACATTTATGCAGTGTTTTCTGCATATTACATGCTGTAATATAGTTTTCCACATATTTTATGCTTTGGAAAACGTCGGTTTTTCAACTGTTTCAACAGGTTTTTCAACAGGTTCGTCCGCTTTTTCCACATTTCCCAACAGGTTTTCAACAGCTGTATGTTGAATGTGTGAAAACTGTTTCATTACGGACTGTATATTTGTCGATGTTCAGCCAATAATATTTCCGAAAAATGTAACAAGGAGTGTCCCGTAATGATAAAAGGAGTCAACAAAAGAGTGATCGAAATAAACTCGACCGACAGCGAATACTTTGAAAAAGCCGTGCTTTACGTCCGTCCGAACAGCGCAGAGCTGCCGCCCAAGCTCCTGAACGAGG
>OQVQ01001292.1_pt1 | contig 10322 bp, 9 predicted proteins | sample 1691491 | NCBI WGS metagenome assembly OQVQ01 (sample SAMN03418252, study PRJEB22391) | human gut metagenome | biome: human-gut; feature: organic feature; material: feces | host: Homo sapiens | place: Tanzania | collected 2013-01
GCACTCGGCAATTTGTAAGCAAGCTTACATTGCGCTCGTTTGCATTATCTTTGCACACAAGAACGTATTTGCATATGACATTCGAAAAGGAAATAGCAGAATATGAAGCTTTGCGACAGAAATATCAGAAACTTTTTGTCGACAAAATGGATAGAGAAGAGTATATCAAGTATAACGAGATACTTTTCTCCACACATTCATGTGCCATAGAAGGAAACTCTTTTTCTATTGACGACACTCGTGATTTAAAAGAAAAAGGATTAGGAATGATACCTTCGGGCAAGTCTTTGCTTGAAGCTTTCGAGATGCTGGATCATTTCGATGCTTATGAATATATGGTGCAAAATGTAGGCCATCAGCTTGATGAAACTTTTCTGAAAGAAATCAATAAGCGTGTTACGCTTCATACCATCACCTATCGTGCTCCTGATGCCATTCCTGATGAATATACCACTACAGATATGGCGGCTGGTGATACCGTTTTTGGTGATCATGAAGAACTAATTGCTAAGGTACCGAGATTGTTGGAATCTACAGAAAAGGCTATTGCTGCAGGCAATGTGCATCCTGTAGTTTTGTCAGCTCGCTTCCATGGCTTCTATGAATATCTGCATCCTTTCCGTGATGGTAATGGCAGGACAGGGCGCCTTGTCAGCAACTATATCCTACTTCGTATGGGCCATCCGCAGATAGTTATACCATCTGATTGCCGTCAAGAATATATTTCGTCACTCCGATATATTCGTACGGAGGCAACTGATGAGCATCTAATAAAGTTCTTCTTTAAAATGGCTGATAAGAGAATGAAGGAAGAACTTCAGCAGAAGGAAGCCAATACAAAGAGATTTCCAACGTTCTTGTTTTAGACAACTCTAATAAGAAAATAATATATATATAAATAGCGGAGGTCACCAACCTCCGCTATTTATGTTTTCTTGAATTCTTTAGAATCTCTCCAGCTTTCGCTTTCTCGCTGTCGAATGTCAATACGTTGTAGATAGCTATGGCATTCTGAGGGTCAACAATGTGAGAAGCCATCATGCTGAGCACTTTCAACTGCTTATCGCCAAATGTGAATATGCTCATCATGCGAGCAACTTGATTGCATGAGTAGAAGCATCCGAGACTGGCAACCTCAAGTAGGTCGAACTTGTTGTCGTCGAAGCTCGCGTTCTTCACTTTGTTATACAGCTTGGCAAAGGAAGTTTCGTCGAGACAACAATCGTAATACATTGGTGCATTAGGATATATTGCATATGGAGGGGTATGGCGCTGATGGTTTGCATCTACTGTATGATTGGTGTTGACATCTACAACATAATTCATGTTACAAGCAACAACCCTTCCGTTTAAATCAAAGCTTACGGTAATCTGTTTTGTATTTTTGATAAACTCCCATTTGTCGCCATAAGCATCAAAGCTCGTTAGCTTTGGCTTGCCCAATATGTTGATAACTTCCTGCTTGGTCATTCCACGCTCCACACTCTTCACATCCTTTGCCGATGCAGAAAGGCATACGGCAAACATCAATATGGTTGTGGCAATAAGTGCCATCCATTCATTCCTTTTCATAAGCTCTGCTATTTATTGAGGGTTATTATTTTTTTCTTTTCAGATTGCAAAATTAGCAAGTATGATTGACAGAAAAAAGGTATGAATCCCTATAGGTTGATAGGAAATTCCCTAAAAGGAAAATCAATACATTTAGAACAACATCGTTATCAGAGGAATTGTGAGGATGGAACCTATGGTAGTGATGAAGGTTATCTCGGTGATGAGAGAAGGGTTGCGACCATACTTCATGCAAAACATTGTACCAAAAGAGGCTGCAGGCATGGCTATCACTACGGTGTTTATGTTGTTGACAATGTTGCTAACTCCACAAACTTTGAATAGATAATAAACAGATAGCGGTACGACGATGAGACGCAAAAATGATGTTACATAAACTTTTGGACTGCCCACTATTTCACGTAGCGGAAGGCGTGCCATAGAAGAACCGATAATCATCAGAGCGGCAGGAACAGTTATGTTGCCCACTATGGTGATAGGACGAGCTATAATGTTTGGAGTGTGTACGCCACAAGCAACGAGTATGGCGGCAATGAAGGCTGCTATCATCGCTGGCGAGAAAAGCAACTTCGGGTTTAGACTTTTAAGACTATATTCGCCCTTAACAAGCATTACTCCTGCTGTAAATATGAAGAATGTGTTAGGAGTATTCAAGAGAGCGGCATAGAAAATGGCTTTTGGACCGAATATGGAAGAGACGATAGGGTAGCCGATGAAGCCTACATTAGCAAACATCAATGTAAAACCTATCATGCCTTGGTCGTCGTGGTTCTTGCTGATAAAGCGAGGTACCCAAAAACCGAATACGAGCAATAGGATATAGGTGAGAAAGCCTACTCCTAATAGTGGTAGAATAAGACTGCGGTCTGGGAGTTCTGTGCCCATTACCGATGAGAGTATCAATGCAGGACAAGTAATGTCGATAACTATAGATGATAGTTTTTGGTCGAATTTGTCGCCCATATATCCCAATTTGCACATGGCATAGCCAAGCACTACGATGATGAAGAGTACCACCATCACTTCTATATTTTCCATATTCTAAATATATTTTGCCATCCTAAACGGTTGGCAAAATTATATAAAAAAGCTGGAACTACCACCAACTTTTATACATTAAATTCTACGTCTCTATTATTTTCTGCAGCCTCCGCTTTGTGGATGTAGGAAAGTTCTTATGTTATAGTTGCCTTTTGTTTTGAAGAGCGATAATACTTGAAGGCTTTCTCTATTCAACTTTTATAATAAATTGTTGGTGATTTAAAATGATATGTATAAATTTGTAACCGACATAATCAAACTACAATATGGCAAACGAAATCTCAACATATTTCCATGACGGAATGGAAATTCCTTTTGAGGATTGGAGCAAAAAGCTTCACTCTTTTAACGACTTGACTTCTATTATTCAGACCACTCATGATGCTGCGCAATCATCTGCAGTAAAGGCTATAAACCGTATGCAGACTATGCGCAATTGGCTCATTGGATATTATATCGTAGAATATGAGCAGCATGGCAAGGATAGGGCGGAGTATGGAACACAACTGCTGAAGAAACTGGAGGAGAGAGTGAATAGAAAGGGAATGACACGTAATACTTTTCAAAGTGCACGTAACTTCTATCGTATGTATCCGCAGATTATTGAAAACTTTCAAATAAACAAAAGTGCATCAATGTCATGCAAATCAGATTTGGATAACACTGATAAAGTTTTAAATGCGGAAAGTATTGATAATCACTCCGATGTAATTTGCACGACAGCGTCATGCAAATTACGAACTTCTGGGAAGACTATTATTTCAAAACTTTCGTATTCTCATATATATGAAATAATGAAAGTGTCTGACCCTCTTGCTCGCTACTTCTATGAGCAAGAGTGTATCAAGTGTACTTGGTCGGTTCGTGAGCTTCGTCGTCAGATAAGCACAAACCTATATGTTAGGGCAGGCATAAGCTCTAATCCAGAGAAAATGCTTTCTTTGCCCTCAATTCAAGGTCATGACTCGGTAGACTTACAGTTACGACAGCCTTTTACCTTCGAGTTTCTTGGACTTAAGGCGCAGGATGTAGTAGACGAGCATGACTTAGAGGATGCACTCATCAGTCATTTACAAGAGTTTATTCTTGAACTTGGTAAGGGCTTCTGCTTTGAGTCAAGACAAAAGCGCATTATCATTGATGATGAATATTATTATCCCGACCTTGTGTTCTACAACCGCATTCTGCATTGCGGAGTTATCATTGAATTAAAGAATGAGGAATTCTCTTATGAGAACTTCGGACAGCTAAATGCATACGTATCGCATTACCGCGAAAACGAGATGCAACCAGGAGACAACCCTCCTATCGGCATTCTTCTTTGCACTCGTAAGGGAAAGAAAATGGTGGAGTATGCTCTTGCAGGTATGGACAACCAACTCTTCGTTTCTACTTATATGCTCCAGTTGCCAGATAAGAAAACGTTAGAGGACTTCCTTTTAAAGCAATTAAGAGAGCAAGAAGGTTAAAGTTGTAATTTATACTCTTTCTTTATTTCTGCAAGTTCTTTGTCTGTCATGCGCTGATATATCACCAAGCCATAGAAAGGCTTGGTGATATCGTTCTTTATGGTTGTGTCGCCAAGCTTCTGAATGGTGTAAAGATAGAATTCCTTACCTTGAAGTGTGGCGACGTACAGCACTTGCATGTAGCGTTCTGATATGCTTAAATCGGCAGAATAGCGCATGATATATCCCTTGCTGTCGTCATAGCTCCATTCGGTATTTATGTAGTTTTTACCAGACACATCGCTATGTAGGAAGCCTATCAAGTTATTGTCTGCCTTAAACCAATAGTCTGTATATCCGCTACCATACACCATATCGCGATAGTCTTTTTGTGATAGCTTGCCATTATCCATTATTTTATATATGCCAACAACCTTCCAGCCATAGTCTTTCACTTCATCATTGATAATCTCTGCTCTTATTGGCTGCAAACCATCAAGTACGCAACATCCGGCATCGTTGACTATATATTTGCTATTAAATAGATTTTCCTTAATAGGGTCTACAGGGTCATCCGACTTGTCGCAACTTGTAAATGTGCAAGAGCCAGTAATCATCATTAAAAGAAATAAAAGCTGTTTCATAATACGTTTTTTATGTTTGTCATATTATAAACGCACAGAATCTTTATATATTGCTTGCTGTTGAATGTTATATTTATAGACGAGAATCACACTAACAATCTTTTTTCTTTTATTTTTTAATCATTATCTATCCTATCAGAAATAAAAAATATACCTTTGCGGTGTTTTTACATATTAACAACTAAATAATACCTAATAAAATAATGAAACACATTTGTTTCACAACCCTTTCATTATGCCTGCTCACCGTCGTTATGCAGACATCATGCAGCGACGACCCTGCATTCGCAGCACCTAAAGTGTCGCCCGACATCAATGTGCCCATCACTGGCTATTGGCAGATAGCTGGCGAGGACATAAATGGCGACGGTGCCATTCAAGGCATCGTAGTACACAACGACAAGACCGTGACAGAATGGATGTACACAAGCGTTACCGACAATCCTTATAAATTGGGATACAAGACGGGTAAGTGGAGCGTGAACGGCAACCACTATGAGATGCAACTACTAAAAGACTACGGCAAATACTACAATGTGACCGTGGCAGGAAACGACGACCAAAAGATGTATCTCGCATATAACGGCAAGACATCAGTAGTACCTTTCTACAGACTAACATCGCTACCAGGCGATGGCGACAAGATGATAAGTGAACTTGAAGGCATGAAGATGTCGGGATTCAACATGACCGACTTCACTGGCTATTGGGAACAGGACAATGAGTCTGGCAGTGGATTCTACGTAGACGAAGAAGGCAATATCTCCGACATAACACTGATATGGAGTGGGACTTTTCATCATACCGTGCAGTATCATTCGGCTAAGGTGGAACTGGACAACAACAACTGCACAATTCTCTCATTAGGAACCAATTGGAATGTGTATGCCGTGGGTAACAATTCATTGCTTGCCTTTGCCAATGGCGACAATAATAATAGTGTGGAACACTTTGTGAAGAAAGACGTGCCCGAAGAGATGTTGCGGGCTGACGAGATAATGAAGAAACCTGTGCCCGAATACATCTTGGGCAAGTGGGTAACCACACACTATACTTACATTGTGGATGGCAACTGTATCACGGATATGGACACTCAGAATGACGACAGTTGGAATTCGCTGTTCTACCATACTCTCGCTTTTATGGATAACCATAAAACGTACAAATGGGACAGATTTGGAACTGTTGTCTCTGACCAATGGTTCACAATGGACGGTGAAAACATAACTAAATCCGGAGACATCAATGCACTCATTATACCCGAATGTCTTTATACAGAAACCTGGACCGTCAGCGACAAGACAGAAGACAAAATGAAGCTCACCTGTAAACAGTGTAATACAACTGAAATATATACTTACAAAAGAAAATGAACACTATAAAAAATATCATATCTGCCGTTGTCATATCGCTGCTGCCTATGTGGGCTTCGGCTCAGAACGAAGGTCACCGTGTGTCAATCATTCCACATGCAGGTGTAACCATATCCAAGATGGACGGCTCGGCACTAACGGCATCGAAGGAGTGGAAAGCAGGATATACGTTTGGAGCAAGTGTAGAGATACCTTTGTCGCAGTATTATTCGTTGACGACAGGAGCTGACTTCAGTCTTATTGGCACCGGATTCAAGGAGCAGAAAGAGAAATACGCATCTGTCAATGAAAAGCTTGACGTGACTTACATATCCGTGCCTCTACAACTAAAGTCTTACTTCTCGGATGTGAAAGGACTGGCTACCCATATAGGTGTGCAGGTAGGCTTGCTCGTCTCGGCAAAGGACAAGATTACCATAAATAGCATTCGCACCATGAACCTTGGCGACGGCACATCATCTATGTATCTATGGGAATCGTACAAAGAGAAGAAATCGGAGAGTGTGAGCAGCAACTTTCGTAACATCGTGATAGGCATTCCCTTTGGTCTGAGTTATGAGTGGCGACATATCACCCTTGCTGCTTCATATTGCTTCGAAGTGAGGAAGGCCATAAATCTGAAGTCAAACGCCCCAAGGGTCACCATGGTCGACTCACCTGTGGTACGCAACCATGCTGTGTATATTACAGCGGGATACAAGTTTACGCTGTAGAAGAAAGACTATAATGCAGAGTCAGATGATGCACCTATGGTAGAGATTGCGATTCTTTGTGACTATTCCCCATGAAATATCCACTGATCTGGTAACATTTTTTATGGTACCATAAAAATGTAAGCATTCTCCCTAATTTTATATAAATAATTTATTGAAAATCTATAACTTTGCACCGTGATAAAATAGATATGCCGATGAAGCTATTGATAAAGAACATGGTTTGTCCGCGCTGCATCTCTGCGGTGAAGGATATCCTGGCGTCGGAAGGTCTGACGGTTAATTCAATAAGTTTGGGCGATGCTGAGATAGAGGAAGAACTTACAGACGAACAACGTCTTTCTCTTGCAAGGAAGTTGCACGACATAGGCTTTGAGTTGCTTGACGACCCACGCTCGCTGTTGGTGGAACAGATACGCATTGCCGTGCTGCAATGGGTAAGAATGCCTGTGGAGCGTCCTAAACTGTTCGATTATTTGTTGCGCCATCTCAACAAAGATTATAGCACCATGAGTAAGCTTTTCTCAGAAGTGCGAGGCATTACTATTGAGCGGTTCTCAATTCTGCATCGCATAGAATATGTCAAGGAACTACTATGCTATAGTCAGCTTTCCACAAGTGAGATAGCATATAGACTTGGTTATAGTTCGCCAGCACATCTCTCATCGCAGTTCAAGCAAGTCACGGGTATGACTCCAAAGGAATTTCGTGAACTTGAGAAACCTGGCAGAACACCCCTGGATGCATTGTGATAAGGTTAAAAGATTGTTATAAAGGTTAAGTACATGAGAAAATTATTGATAGGTTTATTAGGATATACGTTTGTGTCACAGCAGATGGTTGCGCAGACAGATAGCATAGCCAGTACACACGAATTGAAGAATGTGGTTGTGAGAGCCACTAATGGTATTAAGTTGAAATACCGTGTTGACAATGCCGAGATAATAGGGCAAGGTCAACTGGTACGTGCTGCTTGCTGCAATCTGGGCGAGTCGTTTACTGCCAATCCTTCTGTTGACGTAAGCTACAGCGACGCTGCCACTGGTGCGAAGCAGATAAAGTTGCTTGGACTTAGTGGCACTTATGTGCAGATGCTCACGGAGAATATCCCAAATCTGCGTGGCGCATCCTTGCCATATAGCTTGGGCTATGTGCCTGGACCTTGGATGCAGTCGATACAGGTGAGCAAAGGAGCGTCGAGCGTCAAGAACGGATATGAGAGCACTACGGGTCAGATAAACATAGAGTTTCTTAAGCCACAAGGCACAGATGGTGTGCGTGCTAATGTTTATCAGGATAGCGAGTTGAAGACGGAGGTAAACCTTGACGGAAGCATACATCTCAACGACCGTCTTTCTACAGCAACCCTTCTTCACTTCGAGAACCGACAGATGGATCATGATGGCAATGGCGACGGCTTTATGGATATGCCCAAGTTGCGACAGTATAACTTGATGCACAGATGGGCATATGTGTCGCCACGATGGATTAGTCAGTTGATGTTGCGTGGCTTGCATGATGAGCGCGAAGGCGGGCAAAGTCGTAAGCACGCTAATGCTGCTTCATCGGAACTTCTCTATTCTACATCAGTAAAGACCAACCGCTATGAGATGCAATGGAAAAACGGTTTTACGCTGAATGCCGACCATAACACGTCAATAGCCTTGATGCTGCATGGCTCATGGCATGATGCCGACAATATGTTTGGAACTACCCAATATGATGTCACTCAGAAGAATGGTTATGCCCAATTGATGTTTGAGACAGATATTACGGAAAATAATAATATTAGTTTAGGTGCGTCGCTCAACCACGATTACTATGACGAACGCTTCAATCCATTGGGAACATTGCCTACAGCTGAAAGCAAGGTGACAAAGGAAACCACTCCAGGTCTCTACGCTCAGTACACGTATAAGTTGGGCGAAAGGCTTACTGTAATGCCTGGTGTGCGTTGGGATTATTCCAATCTTTACGGCAGTTTCTTCACGCCACGTCTGCACATCAAGTATTCTCCATCCAATATGGTCACGCTACGCACTTCGATAGGCAAGGGCTATCGTTCGCCTCATGCTTTGGCTGAGAATGTGTCGCTATTGGCAAGCGGCAGACAGATTATCATCGATTCTGACCTTAAGCAGGAGGAAGCATGGAACATGGGAACTTCTTTAGCATTCAACATTCCTCTATTTGGCAAGAATCTGGAGCTGAATGCGGAGTATTACTACACCGACTTCAAGCATCAGATGGTAATGAACTTCGACGGAGCCAAAGGCGCTCACACACTCTCGTTTGAGAATCTCGACGGCAAGAGCTATAGCCACACTTTCCAAGTGGATGCCACATACGCTTTGTTTAGTGGCATGTCTGCCACAGCAGCCTTCCGTTTGAACGACGTTAAGTGTACTTATGATGGCAAGCTGCGCCAGAAGCCTCTTACATCCCGCTATAAAGGTTTGCTCACTCTCTCGTATAAGACTCCACTCGAACTTTGGCAGTTTGATGTTACTGGTCAACTGAATGGTGGTGGCGAACTCTACGACCAAAGTCGCTATCCTGCCTACTTCCAGCTGCAGGCGCAAGTGACACGAGAGTTCCACAACTTTAGTCTTTACTTAGGTGGCGAGAACCTCACCAACTATAAGATAGACAATCCCGTGCTCCACTCTCATCATCCATGGAGCACGGCCTTCGATGCCACTCAGGTGTGGGGACCCGTCACTGGAGCGATGGCTTACGTAGGCATTAGATTCAAATTAGAGAAGTTATAAAACATACATTATTAATATAAGGATAATATGAAGAAGAATTTTTTAGTAGCATTTATGCTTGTAGTTGCCGGCAACACTTTTGCCAAGACATCAGCCGACACATTGGTAGTAACCACTCAGCCGCAGATGCACTGCCAGAACTGTGAGAAGAAAATCAAGAGCAACATTCGCTTCGTAAATGGAACAAAGAAAATAGATACCTCTGTAGAAGACCAGAAGGTTACTATTGTCTACGACTGCAAGAAAGCCAAATACAACGACTATGTTGAGGCTTTCAAGAAAATAGGATATGATATAAAGAAGAAGTAGCTTATAGTAAGAAATGAAAATCGGTCATTAGAAAATGATAAGAAGCATTTTCTAATGACCGATTTGGGTATCAGTAAGCTGGTACTGGCAATGCAACTAAACGGCTTTATTTGCTATATCCCCAACTCAAACAGCTTGTTTACGCATTGTTTACGCAGAAATTAGGAAGTGAGCAGAATTTCTAACAATTCATTGGCAAGTTTGTTGTCTACCACTTTTATCACATTGTCCTCTTCTGTTGCATAGCCAAGAGTATTTATAGCGCCATACCATACGATGTCTTTGTCTATGATAGTTGTGCACAGTTTTACTTCTGGCAATATTCTTACAGACAATCCTCTTTGCAAAAGGTATTCTGTTTCCGGGTTACTTGCTGTCGTGATTATGAGAATTTCAATTCCAAAATGAGCCAACTCGCTCAACTGATTGACCAAAACATTGCGATCTACCC
>OQVQ01001294.1_pt1 | contig 10315 bp, 7 predicted proteins | sample 1691491 | NCBI WGS metagenome assembly OQVQ01 (sample SAMN03418252, study PRJEB22391) | human gut metagenome | biome: human-gut; feature: organic feature; material: feces | host: Homo sapiens | place: Tanzania | collected 2013-01
AGTAAGCGTTAAAAAATAAGTTGGTAAAGATTTGGCGGTATTTTCGAGGATAGATGTCTTTGGGAAGAAGGAGTGTGCCGGTGGCACATGACTGATGAGGAAAGACATATAGACCGAAAAGACAATCAAAGATTACCAAGTTATTTTTTAAGGATTACTTAAGAAGTGATTTTCCGAATATGCTAAAGATAGGTGATTACGAATCATTCAGCAAGGTGGCCACACCTTTCTATTATTATGACATTGATCTTTTCCAGCGCACGGCCGACAAGGTGGCGGAGCTTTCCGCGCGCTATGGAATCCACGCCCATTATTCAGTGAAGGCCAATTCGGACAGGCGTCTGAACGATATCCTGAGTTCCAAGGGATTCGGTGCGGACTGTGTCAGCGGGGATGAGATAGAGTTCGCGGTCGGTTGCGGCTACGATCCGAAACAGATTTTCTTTGCCGGTGTCGGCAAGACGGACCGGGAAATATGCCAGGCGTTTCAGGCCGGGATCGGGGCTTTTGTGGTCGAATCCCTTGAGGAAATCGAAGTCATAAGCGCATTGGCTCGTAGGCTGGACCGCAGGGCTTCCATCAGTCTCAGAATCAATCCGAACATCGACGCGCACACGCATCAGTACATCACCACCGGTCTCTACGAGGACAAGTTCGGGCTTTCGGACAGGAGTTTCGACGGGGCGGTTGAGATGTTGAAGTCCGATCCGTTGTTGGATTTCTTTGGCCTTCAGTTCCACATCGGCTCACAGATTCTGAATGTGGAGAATGTCATCGGGCTTGAGTGCGCCAAGGTTAACGAGATTGTCTCAGTGTTTGAGTCAAAGGGGTTGGTTGTCAGGAATATAGATTTAGGCGGCGGCCTTGGGGTCAATTATGACGACCCCGATTCGGATCCTATTGCTGATTTCGAGACCTGGTTCAGAACCATAGACAAGAAGCTTGCCCGCCGGCTTGACCAGACCGTCCACGTTGAGCCGGGACGCTCCGTTGTGGCTCAGTGCGGATCTCTTGTCACCCAAGTTGTTTTCGTCAAGAAAGGGGAGAGCAGGAATTTCCTGATGGTGGACGCTGGGATGAATGATCTTATCCGTCCTGCCCTATACGGAGCGTTCCATAAGATTGAGAATATCACCGCTCATTATCAGGACGGGGATTCTCGTTCGGCAAGCATTTATGATGTGGTAGGCCCGGTCTGCGAGTCCGCCGACACTTTCGGCAAGGAACGTTCGTTGCCCGAGAGCCGCAGGGGAGACCTTATAGCCATCCGCAGCACCGGTGCCTACGGTCAGGTGATGGCCTCGCACTACAACATGCGTCCGTTCGCCCCGGCTGTATATTCAGACCGCTTGCTTGAAGCTCCCCGCCGGAAGGATTATTTCCTTGGTTGATGAATATGCCATTAATCAATAACCCTTCGGTCCCTGAGCTTGCGGTCCCTGAACTTGTCGAAGGGTCGAAGTGCCGGAGGATTTTATTCCCTGTATGGGTTGAGGTCGCTTCGACAGGCTCAGAGACCGGACATATTCCTACCTTCTGAAACCGCGGAGCTTTTGTGCGAGGTTTCCAGTCAGCGCGGTCTTCATCATCTTGCGGGTAGTCTCGAACTGCTTGAGCAGTTTGTTGACCTCGGCCACATTCGTGCCGCTTCCGTCCGCGATCCTCTTTCGGCGGCTTCCGTTGATGATCTCAGGATTGTCCCTCTCCTCCGGAGTCATGGACATGATGATAGCCTCAATTCCCTTGAACGCCTTGTCGTTGTCGATGTCGATGTCCTTGATCGCCTTGCCGACTCCCGGAATCATTCCGGCAAGATCCTTGATGTTGCCCATCTTCTTGACCTGCTGGATCTGGTTGTAGAAGTCCATGAGACCGAACTTGTCCTTGGCCAGTTTCTTTCTGGTCTCCCTGGCCTGCTTCTCGTCAAACTGCTCCTGAGCCTTTTCGACGAGAGACACAACGTCACCCATTCCGAGGATTCTGTCGGCGATACGTCCCGGGTGGAACACGTCCATTGCCTCCATTTTCTCTCCCGAGGAGATGAACTTGATCGGCTTTCCGGTGACGTACTTGATGGAAAGCGCGGCGCCGCCTCTGGTGTCACCGTCCATCTTCGTGAGTACAACACCGTCAAAATCAAGCCTTTCGTTGAAGACTTTGGCTGTCTCCACGGCATCCTGACCGGTCATCGCGTCTACGACAAATAATGACTCTGTAGGGTTCACGGCCTTGTGCAGGGCAGAGATCTCGTCCATAAGCTCCTGATCCACAGCCAGACGACCGGCGGTGTCTATGATGACCACTGAATATCCTTCCGCCTTGGCCTTGGCTATGGCGTTCTTGGCGATCTTGATCGGATCCTTGACGCCTTCCTCAGTGTAAACGGGAACCTGAATACCCTCGCCGAGCACCTTTAACTGCTCGATGGCCGCCGGGCGGAACGTGTCACAGGCGGCGAGAAGCACCTTCATGCCTCTCTTGCTCTTGATGTTGTTGGCCAGTTTGGCCGAGAACGTGGTCTTACCGGAACCGTTGAGACCCGCCACCAGAACTATCCCGGGATTCCCCTTGATGTTGATGTCCTGTGAAGCGCTGCCCATGAATTCGGCCAACTCGTCGTGGACGATCTTGACCATCATCTGCTGTGGCTTCACCGCCGTGAGGACATTCTGTCCCATGGCCTTGACCTTCACCCTGTCACAGAAGTCCTTGGCCACGCGGAAGCTGACATCCGCGTCCAGCAGCGCCCTCCGGATGTCCTTCAGCGTCTCAGCGACATTGATCTCAGTGATCTTACCCTCACCCTTCAGAATCTTGAAGGATCTCTCAAGCCTTTCCTGTAAGTTATCGAACATATTCAGTAGCCAATTAATAGTAACCTACAAAGATAAGCAATTCCATTGGAAGAATAAAATCACGAGCCCTAAGCGAATCTAATCTGCTTTCATGTTTCGTGATTTGTAAGACGTTAATAGTCAGCATATTCGATAATCTTGCCCGCCCGAATTGACTGTCGGTATTGTCTAATTAGTTTGAAATTAATTGATTACGTTGCACGTTTTGACGATCGTGAGTTTTTGTTAAACGGGCACATTAACAACCATAAGTTAATACAAAACCTTTTAGTAAATGAAAAAGAATCGCACTTACAAGGTAAACGCCTTTCTCATGATGCTGCTCGCCGGCACGCTGTCATTCAGCGCCACGGCAGCCGCCAGTGAGTCCGGTTTACTGCCCGAGGCGGCCGCTCAGCAGCAGCCCGTCAAGGGAACGATCGTCGATGTCAACGGCAACCCGGTTCCGGGTGCAAGCGTGATGATCCCTGGCACAACCACGGGAACCGTCACCCAGGTTGACGGAACTTTCTCACTCAATGTCGCCGAAGGCACCGCCGTAGAGGTCGGCTGTCTCGGCTACACCACCGTCAAGGTCAACGCCAAGAACGGGATGAGGGTTGTCCTTCATGAGGACAGTGAATATCTTGACGAGGTTGTCGTTGTAGGTTTCGGTACCCAGAAAAAGGTCAACATGACCGGAGCCGTAGCCGCCGTGGATGTTGACAAGACTTTCGGAAGCAAACCTATCACTGATGTCTCCAAGGGACTTCAGGGAGTTGTCCCGGGGCTTACCATCACCTACAACACGAATGACCTTAACGCTTCTCCGACAATGAAGATCCGTGGAACTGGTTCCATCAACGGTGACAACACTCCACTTATCCTCTTGGACGGAGTCGAGGTTCCAGATCTTTCTTTCGTCAATCCAGACAACGTGAAGAGCATTTCCGTCCTTAAGGATGCCGCCTCAGCCTCAATCTACGGCTCCCGTGCGGCATGGGGTGTTGTTCTGATCACATCAAAGGATGGTACCGGCGCGAAGGACAGAGTGTCGATCACATATTCCAACAACCTCTCGTGGAACAAGCCTATCGGACTTCCTAAGTACATCACTGACAAGGAAGGAATTCTTGCGCAATTGGAAGAGGGTATTCTTGCACAGAAAAATGTTGACGGTCAAAGAATCGAAGCCTTTGGAATGTACTATGACACGATTGGTAAAGGCATAGAGGCATGGTTCGACAAATATTCGGGAAACCTCAGTAATCCGGTTTACAAATATGGTGAGGACTATGAGTTCATAGATGGTACGCCATACTACTATAGGGTTTCTGATCCTAACAAGGAGATATTCAAGACATCTTTCTCGCAGACTCACAATCTGAGCATAACCGGCAACACCGGCAAGACCAACTACAACATTGGTCTCGGATTCAACAAGTCTGAAGGAAACATGAAGGCCGCCAAGGAAAACGACATAAACAGGTACAATGTCAACCTTTCCACCAACACTCAGGTCAAGGATTGGCTCAACATCGGCACCAAGGTTATGTATGTTGAAAAGGAATATACCTACCCTTACGGTTATGAGGCAAGTAACGGAGAGATGGGACTAATCTACTACACCATGCGCTTCCCTACTTTCTTCCCATTCGGTATTTCCGATGGTAGCAAACTTGCAGATGGAACCTATGCCAACGCAAAGGCTGCGAGCGGAGAAGGACTCTATTTCCGTCATGGCAACGCATACGTCGCAAACGAAAGCATTTGTTCCTCAAATGACCAGTATCTCACTCTGGGTGGCAACATCAAAATCAACATCGCTCCTGGTCTCTCATTCTACGGAGACTACACAAGAGGACGTTATTTCTACGAGAACAGGACAATGCGTCAGCCATACTACGTAGCCAACTGGGCATTCCCAAGCAGAGTTGCGGTCACGACAAACGACTTTGTACAGAGAACATTTGTAAGCCGAATAACAAACACATATAATGCTTATTTTGATTATGTGTTCGACATTCTTGGCGAGCATAATTTCGCTCTTAAGGTTGGAGCGAACGCAGAGGATTTAAGGTATGACAACCAGAGTCTGAAAGCAAACGGAGTCCAGAATCCGGACATTCCGACTCTGAACCTTATCACAAGCAACAAAGAAGCCACCATAAATGAATCGCTTAGAGATCGTGCTACGGCAGGTTTCTTCGGAAGGATCAACTATAACTTCAAAGACAGGTATCTTCTTGAACTCAATGGCCGTTATGACGGTTCTTCTTCATTCCGTCCAGGCAAGCAGTGGGCTTTCTTCTCATCCGCTTCAGCCGGTTACAGAATTTCAGAGGAGCCTTTCTGGCAGAACATCAAACCATATGTTCCCACAATGAAGATTCGTGGTTCCTATGGTTCTGTAGGTAATCAGGCACTTACTTCTTGGTATCCATACATCGCGACACTGACTTCCAAGACAGTCTCTTGGCTTGGCTCCGACATGAATCAGAAATCAACTGTTTCGACACCAGCCGCTGTCAACGCTGACATGACTTGGGAAAAGATCCGTACCCTTGACTTCGGTTTTGACGCCGGTTTCCTGAACAACGAACTCAACGTCACATTTGACTGGTATCTCAGAAGAAACGTCGGCATGCTTGTTTCCGGAAACGAGATCATACGTTATGTCGGAATCGCAAGCGCTCCTCTTGAGAACGGTGGTGACCTTAAGACAACCGGTTGGGAACTCCAGATTGACTACAATCATGCATTCAACAAGGATTTCGCCGTTTACGGAACCTTCACACTTGCCGATTCCAAGTCCGAAATCACCAAGTGGAACAACACCACCGGCGCCCTTCAGGGATGGTACGAAGGAAAGCAGCTCGGAGAAATCTGGGGATTCGAGACTGACAGATATTTCAACTCTTCAGACCTGAATTCGGATGGAACCTTAAAGGAAGGCATTCCAGACCAGTCATACATCCAGACTGGCTCATTTAGATTCGGTGCCGGTGACGTTAAGTTTAAAGATATTGATGGAAGTGGCAAGATTGACACTGGCAAGGGTACAATTGATGATCATGGAGACCTAAAGCGTATTGGCAATGCTCTTCCACGCTATGAATACTCACTCCGTCTCGGTGCAATGTTCAAGGGATTTGACTTTGAGGTTCTCTTTCAGGGAGTCGGTAAACGTGACATGTGGACAACATCATCACTGTTCATTCCTCATGCTGCCGGTGCACAGATGAACATTTTTGAGAATCAGCTTGATTATTGGACTGAGAACAACCAGAACGCAAGATTCCCTCGCCCTTACATCAACAGTGCTTTCGGTTCTCTGTCCGGACTTCCATCAAACTCAGGAATCAACAACTTTGTTCCTCAAACCAAGTATCTCAACAATCTTGCATATCTAAGAGTAAAGAATCTGACCGTCGGCTACACCATTCCTCAGAATCTTACACAAAAAGTATCTGTCGAAAAGCTCCGTATCTATTTCAGCGCTCAGAATCTACTCACTTTCGACCATATTGATGGTGTGATGGATCCGGAAAGCACTGGAGGATGGAGCAGCGGATTAAATGTTGATTCTCTATCAGGGGTTGACACCAGATACGCAGGACGTTCAATGCCATTCAACCGTCAATGGTCTTGTGGCGTTCAGATTACATTTTAATTAACGGGAAACAATTATGAAAAAGATATTTTACACTTTGGCGGCAGGAATGGTTGCAGCATTAGGATTAAGCAGCTGCAGCGACTATCTTGATAGGACACCGCTGGACAGCAATTCTGATGCGACCAACTGGACATCAGAATCCGCGATAGAAATCTATTCATGGAAATTCTATGGCTATCTTAGTGAACTGAGTTATGGAAGTGGTTGGACAAAAGGTCAGTACCATTCTGAATCTCTTACTGACGACTACGCCACGGAATCATTCACAGAGTTCACCAAGAATATTCCTAACGCATCGTCAGCTTGGAACACACCTTACGACAGAATCAGGGAAGCGAACATAATGCTGAACAGAATTGATCTTGTTCCAGATCTCTCTGAAAAAGCGGCCAACCATTGGAAAGGTGTAGCCCGCTTCTTCCGCGCCCTGTATCATTTCAATCTTGTGAAAACCTACGGAGATGTTGTATGGGTGGAAGACGAGATTGATTTCAGCAAGGATGAGAATGTCAAACGCTCGCGTGACTCACGTGTCACCGTCATGGACAACGTTGTTGCCGACCTTGAGTTTGCGGTAAACAACTGCTATTCTCCGGCAGACGCTGGTGTCAACACCGTCAACAATATGGTTGCGGCTGCCCTGCTTTCCAGAGTGGCACTTTACGAGGGTGCATGGGAGAAATATCATAAACTTAGCGGCGGTCACCCGGATACCTTCTACAAGGCAGCCAAAAACGCAGCCGCAAAAGTTATTGACAGTGGCCTCTACGAGGTTTCCACAAATTATAAGGGAATGTACACATCCCTCTCTTTGGCCGGAAGCAAGGAAGTCCTTCTTTATAAGATCTACAGTTTGGCCAATGTCAATGGCGGAAAAGTAACAGTCGCCCACTCACAATACGGCTGGGTTGACTCTTCAACTCCTACATGGGGACTTACCAAGAGTGCTGTTGAGAATTATGCCTCCTCTAATGGTCTTCCAATCCACATGGTTCCTTCCTACAGTGACAAGACTCTTGAAGGTGTTTTCGCCAACAGGGACAAGAGGTTGAACGCTGCTGTTGACGATGCGATCCTGCCTGTCACAAAGCTGGTTTATACTTATGGAATAGTTTCTACCACAGGCTACTGGACATGGAAATTCCTTGATTACTCTCAGAAAGACGAGTACGAGAAGAATGGCACATGGAACGCCCCAAGCAATGACACCGACGGTCCTATCTTCCAATATTCAGAAGTCCTTGAAAACTACGCTGAGGCCTGTGCCGAACTTGGCCAGATCACTCAGGCGGATCTTGACAAATCCGTCAATCTGCTCCGTGTAAGACATGGCGAGATCCCTGCACTTACATTGGTAGGCAATGATGGTTGCTCAGTTAATGGAATTGCCATCACAAAAGATCCTAAAGATCCTGCTGCGAATGTTCTTCTTCAGGAACTCCGCCGCGACCGCCGCAGCGAGCTTATGGCAGACGGTTTCCGTAACGCCGATCTGATGCGCTGGGCTCTTGGAAAGAACCTTGATACCAAGGAGAATCCAGATGGCTATGTCGGGGCGTCAAAAGAGGCCATCATGGCCTACCGTAACACAGTGGCGAACGCTCCGGCTTGGGCTGACATTGAGGAAAATAACTTCTTTCTCAACGGCTATAAGTCACCTTACAACACTTCCGCCGTCAATGCCGGAGGCTCCACCGTTGACAGAGTATGGGACGACAAGTACTATCTTGAGCCAATCCCTGCCGGCCAGAGGCTTCTTGACGATAACCTCTCACAGAATCCTGGCTGGTAACAGACACAAAAATCCGATTATAGCAAGCGTGGCCGGGCATCCCCCGGTCACGTTTTTTATTTTGCCAACAACTTGAATTGTTTCGGAGTTATACACTTCATACTTGCACCTGACCCCATCGGTAGCACTTTCAGCCCCTTTTGCTTCCCAGGAGTGCAGGATACACTCTTAGGGAACGTTTACTCCATATTTCGTCTCCCAAGGGTGCCGCCGAGCTCTTCCGGGCCACACCATTTACATTTTTCGCTTATGAAAGTCCATCTGGCATCCGCGCGGAGACCTGCGCCGTACTTTTGGAAGCATATCCACCTCATTTAGTTCCCAGAGAGTGTCCTATGGCGTTTTTGAGTAACATTTGTCCTCATTCTTGTCGCCGAAGAACTGGCCGAAGAGAGGATTGTTGTGATATTTATTGATATTCGAGACCCGCACTTTAGGTTTGTCATAGTAATATAACCGCTAACGTTGTTTTGTTATGGATTACAAGCCTATAGTGCATAATTCCGAACTTTTTTCACCCCACATTTCCTGCCGAAGCGGCATAACATCAAGGGCAAAAGAAAAATATTTCTGTTTCTTTTGAATCATATAGGTTTCTTTTCATTATTTACGTTTACAATGCCGATATTGCGGACAGGTTTCCGGAAGGGATTCCGAGACACATATTTCCAATAATCAACTTTTAATCAACATTATTTAAACTATGAACTGTTCTGAGTCCAAAACATCCATTAACCAAGCGGGCATGTCCGAGCTGGACCTTTACCGTAAACGCTACCGTCATTGCCGGAGACTGATTGACAATGACCCAAGATTCAAGGAAATGAGTAAGGAAGAGAAGGACACCTATGCCCAGAGCCTTGCCACTCCTGAATATCTTGACTTGACATGTGATTGGGCATTCAAGTACCTGTTCCAGAACCACCCGGACATGCTCATTATGCTCCTTAATGACATACTGCGGGAGAACATCATGTCCATCGAGTTCAGGAATACCGAACTGGCCAAGGATGCCCAGCATGACAAGAGAATACTCTTTGACCTTCTCTGCAAGACCCCTTCCGGAACCATCCTTGTCGAGATGCAGAAGGCCTCACGATCCGACCAACGGGACAGGCTGTTCTTTTATGGAGCCCGATTGATCAACCGGCAGGTTAAGAAAGGCGACGACGAATATGTCCTGACTCCCGTCAAGGTGATCTGCATCATGAACTACGAGGATACCCATCCGGATTCGCCCGAGGACAAGATTCTCTACCATTACCGCATTCAGGAAGTTGACACCTCCGAGCCGTTTGGTGATCAGATTTCATTCTACCTACTTGAATTGCCGAGGATCATGCATTACACCGATGAATATGACAGCCCCGTCGCGGGATGGTGCCGAATATTCAGGAATTTCGCTATCTTTGCCAAATCGAGGTCGAAGGATGATGAGAGGTTCGGCAGGTTGGAGAAGGCGATGCGCGTCAGCGGCCTTGACGACAATGAGATTGATAACTATTTCAGTGTTATGTTGACAGAAAAAGAGATGCGCCCCTACATCGAGGGCGCGAAGCAGCAAGGCTACAGAATTGGTCATCAAGAGGGCTTCAAGGACGGTGTGGAGAAAGGCAAGGCCGAAGGTAGGGCTGAGGGTAAAGTTGAAGGCCAAGCCGAGGGTCGCGATGCAGCCATGACAGAGGTGGCCAAGTCTTTGTTGGCACTGAATATGCCATTTGATCAGATAGCCCAGATCTCAGGACTGCCACTTGAGCGGATAAAATCACTTTCGCAAGGATAGCTTTCACCCAAGCGTGCAAAACGAGATTTAACTCGTGTCATCAAAAAAAAGTAAGCCTCCACAGCATGCTTAAGATGCTGTGGAGGCTTACATATGTTTTGCCCTTGTCAAAGTGTTCCGAGTGTTGACGGTGAGTTGACGCGGATGATTTATCAGCAACTGCCTCACATCATCATCCATTTCCGAAGATGATTGGGAATCCGGGAATATTCATTATCTTTGAAGGTAGG
>OQVQ01001299.1_pt1 | contig 10289 bp, 9 predicted proteins | sample 1691491 | NCBI WGS metagenome assembly OQVQ01 (sample SAMN03418252, study PRJEB22391) | human gut metagenome | biome: human-gut; feature: organic feature; material: feces | host: Homo sapiens | place: Tanzania | collected 2013-01
AAGCTGATTGTTTAACAAGGATAGCCGCGCAAGCAGCGGCTTCGGGCATGCGGGCGCGTTTTTAAGCCGAAGCTAAACCTGTAGTAACCGTGCCGTATGGATGTTTGGACGCGGGTGCGAATCCCGCCGCCTCCACTTGTTTTTACCGCCTTGCTTAAGCCGGGCGGGTTTGTACGATTTTATACCGGGCGGACGCTTAAACCGCTTTATCACAGGAGCGTTTTGTATATGGCCACATCAGACATTAAATTCGGCACCGACGGATGGCGCGGAATAATAGCTTGGGATTTTACTTTTGAAAACGTAAGGAGAATGGCGCAGGCTTTGGCGGATTTCATCAACCTTAACGCGCCTTCTGACCTGGGCGAAAAAACAAATATCGCCGCGGTAGGATACGACAGGCGTTTTCTTTCCGATAAATTCGCCGCGGATATCGCCAGCATTTTAAAATTAAACAAAATTGACGTAACTTTACTTGACAAACCCGTAACTACGCCGGTAATGAGCTGCCTTTCTTACACTAAATTTTGGATTACCATAATGGTTACGGCCAGCCATAATCCTCCGCAGTACAACGGTATTAAGATTAAAGTAAACGGCGGCTCCATTTCCGCCAGGCTTACCAAAGAAATAGAAGAACTCTTGGACCAAAAATCCGTCCTTTACATACCCGGGCATCAGGTTGAAGCTTCCGCCGGGCTGGAAAAGATTTATTTTAAATATATAGCCGGCAAAGTAAATTTAAAGAAAGTAGCCGCCCTTAAAGGCAAAGCCGCAGTTGATTATATGCACGGCAGCGCGGCCGGATATATGGAACAGATTTTAGGCGAGAACCGCGTTATCTCCATTAACTCAAGCCATGATCCCTGCTTCGGCGGAATCAAACCTGAGCCGAAGGAAGAGAATTTGGCCGAACTTAAAAAAACGGTCATAAAAAACAAGTGCCTGCTCGGCGCGGCTTTTGACGGCGACGGCGACAGAACCGCCCTTATAGACGAAAAAGGCAAATACCTTAGCCCCTGCATGGTTTCGGCCATAGTGCTTAATCATATAGTAAAAAACAAAAAAGTAAACGGCAAAGTGCTGCAATGCCTTTCCATGGGCTATTTAAACAAGAGAGTGGCGCGCGCCGCCGGATTGGAATTTGAAGAAGTACCCGTAGGATTTAAATATATAGCCGAACGCACCGCTTTGGAAGATATCGCTTTCGGCGCGGAGGAATCCGGCGGTTATTGCTGGCAGGGCCTTATGCCGGAACGCGACGGGCTGACCCTCATAATGTATATTATGGAGATTATGGCCTCCCGCAAAATGGCTTTAAGCGAACTTGTGAAAGAAATTGAACAGGAATACGGCGCAAGCTGCTACCAAAGAAGGGACTTCCCCATATCCAAATCAATAGACAGAACCGTAATGGCGGAAAGGCTTAAAAAGAAGCTTCCCAAAAAGATTTTGGGGCACCATATAGCGGAAGTCTACACTTTTGACGGACTGAAAATAATACTTGATAATGACGAATGGCTGCTTATACGCCCCTCCGGCACCGAGCCTATTTTGAGGCTTTACAGCGAAACGGGCGACAAAAAACAAACGGAAGCGTTCCTGGACTTCGGGGAGAAAATCACCGCCGCTTTTAAATAATATATGAAGAAGATTATTATAGTAGACGATTCGGCCGTACTCAGAACAACAATACAAAACGCTCTTAACAGCGAAGGCTACGACGTTATAGCCACAGCACAGGGCTCGCAGGAACTTTTCAGCGCTTTAAACAGCGGTTTTACGCCGGATTTGATTTTGCTGGATATGTTCTTCCCGGAGGAATCCGGCATGGACATATTAAAGAGTTTAAAGGAAAATTACCCGGATATTAAAGTGCTTGTAATAACGGCAATGCACCGCGAAAGCTTGAATAAAGAAGTCAAAGCCGCCGGCGCGGACGATATCCTTTACAAGCCTTTTGATATGGACGATCTAACCTTGGCCATACAAAAGCTGGCCATATAAAAAACATTTAATCAGAGAGTAAAAAGCCCCGGCAAAACCGGGGCTTTTAAATTTTTGCAAAACTCCGTAAAACGGAGCAGGTTTATTTGGCGTCTTCTTCCTTTTTAAGGCTTTCTTTCAGGAAGTCGGCCACGACGTCCTTCGCACCCAAGCCGAAAGCTATCGCCAAGCCCAAACCCATTGAAGCCAAAAGTATCAAAATCACGTCGTTTATCAAAGCGAAGTTGATGTTAATTTGCTCCAAAGCCAAAAGTATGGCGAATATCACCACCACGATATTAATTACCTTGGAGAAGAATACCCCCCCCCTGATATTATTGGCTTTGGCCGAGTTCTGAACGACGTTTTCCACAAATCTGCCGAACAGCAGCCCAGCAAAAAGGATTACTATGCAGGCGAAAAGTTTGGGGATAAAAGCAAGCAGATTATAAAGCAAAGTTCTTATGGTGCTTAAGCCCAAAGAATCGGCGGCTATCATGATAAAGGTAATCATTACGGCCCAAGAAAGAACAAAAGCTATAACGTAAGTGGGGCTTTTGCCGAAGCCGATTCTGGTTAAAATCTCGTTGACGCCTATTTTGGAAGTCCACATATCAAGCTTAATCGCGTTTAAAAGTTTGCGGACTATGGTGCTTGTCCACCTGGATAAAAACAAACCAAAAAACAACATTACAAGCGCGACGATTATGCCGGGGATAAGCTCCACCGATTTATTGAAAAGAACTACAAAAGGTTCAATAGTTCTGTTAGCCAGAGTTTCAAGTTCTGCACCCATTTTGATATCTCCTTATTTATATTCCAACTTAACTAATTTATATTTGCGTTTGCCGCGCGGCAAAGCCACTTCAAAAATCTGGCCTTCTTTGCAGCCCAAAAGGCCGGTGGCTATCGGCGTTTTTACCGAAAGAAGCCCCGCTTCCGGGTTGGACTCCATTGACCCCACCAAAGTGTAAACGGATTGCTCGCCGTCGGATAAATCCTCTATCGTAACCGTGGCGCCGATTCTGGCTTCGCTGCGGTCGACGTCCAAATCGTCGGTAATACGGGTATTGCGCAGGCGGATTTCCAAATCGTTTATTTTGGAAAGAGTTTCGGCCTGCTTTTCCTTCGCGGCGGCGTATTCCGCGTTCTCTTTCAAATCGCCTTGGCGGGCCGCTTCGCCGATTTCTTCCGAAAGTTGGGCTTTTATTTTTTTAAGCGCGTCGAGTTCCTCTCTAAGCTTTTCGTAATTTTTGCGGCTCAAATAAAAAGTTTCACTCACTGTCTGTCCTCCCGAACTTAAGGCCCTGCGGCCCAAAGCTACCTTTTTATTATAACATTATTAAAAGCCTTGGCAACACGCGCACGGCTAAATGCTATAATTAAAAAAAGTCTAAAACAAGGGGATGAATATGAAGAAAATTTCCGTTTTGCTTTGTCTGCTTCTTACGCTCTGCCGCGCCTTTGCGGCGGACTGCGCAAAAAGCATTGATAACGATAAAGTAGTAAAAGCAATGCAGAGCGAGCTTAAACGCTCCATGAAAAAGCTTTCCAAACTTGATCCGCCGATTTATTTCCTTTCTTATCAAATTGAAAGCACTCAATCCGCGTCGGTCATTTCCACTTTGGGCGAAAACGCTTACGTATACACGGTAAGCACCGGCGCCGCGGACGTTGACGCCCGCGCGGGAAGCCGCGAACTGGATAATACCCGTAAACTCAAATCGATAGATTTCGGGCAGCGCAATACAAATGTTTTGGTAAACGGGCCTATGCCTTCGCCAAAGCAAATTAAAAATATGCTTTGGATTTTGACGGAAGACGCCGCAACCGCCGCCCAGGAAGATTACCTTAAAGTAAAGACAAACGCGATGACCTCCGCCCAGCGCGCGGACGATTCCGACGACTTTTCGGCAAAAATGAAGCCTGTATCCTATTATGCGCCGATGGAAAATACGCCGCTGATTTCCAAAGAAATTTTGGATAAAACCGCCAAAGAACTGGACGAATATTCCGCCATGTTCAAAAACGAAAGTTTTATACTCTCTTCTTTCGCGTCCTACAGCGCCAGCCTTAAAAACAAATATTTCGTAAATTCGGAAGGAGTCAGAACCGTGCAGGGGCAAATACTCGGCAGAATAAGTTACACCATAACCTCCCGCAACAAAGACGGGATGCTGCTTGAAAGAAACAATTATTACGATTTTACTTCCCCGGAAGAGATGCCCTCCCCGGAAAAAATAAAAGAAGATATCGCACAGTCCATACAAGAACTAAAAGCCCTGCAAAACGCCGAGGCGGCCGAACCTTTCCACGGGCCGGTAATTCTTAAAAACAGGGCGACCGGCGTTTTCTTCCATGAAATTTTGGGCCACAGAGTTGAGGGACACCGCCAGAAAGACGACGACTTCGGCCAGACCTTTACCAACAAAATGGATAAGGAAGTTATTTCCCCTTTAATCAGCGTATATGATAACCCGACGCTGAAATATTTTAAAAATATTCCTCTTCGCGGCTATTACGCTTACGACGACGAAGGCGTCCCTTCCGAAAACGTAACCATAATAAAAGACGGCATACTTAAAGGGTTTTTAATGAGCCGCTCTCCGATAAAAGGCTTTAAAACCTCTAACGGGCACGGCAGAAAACAAATAAGGTTCAGGCCGGTTTCCAGAATGGGCATTACCGTGGTTGAAGCCGCCCATACGGTCGATTTCCCCACTTTAAAGCAAATGCTTAAAGAAGAAATCAAAAAACAAAACAAACCGTACGGGCTTATAATAGACGATATTTCCGGCGGATTTACGATGATTGATACCTCGAACCCGCAATCGTTTAAAGTTCAGCCTTTGCTTGTTTACAAAGTTTTCCCAGACGACAGACCCGACGAAATTATCCGCGGGGCGGATATAGTCGGCACGCCGCTTACCAGCTTTAACAAAATAATAGCCGCGGCCGACGATTACGCCGTTTTTAACGGTTCCTGCGGAGCGGAATCCGGCTGGGTGCCGGTATCGGCCATAGCCCCAAGCGTATTGATATCGGAGCTGGAAGTTGAAAAAGTGCAGAAATCTTACGACAATCTGCCGATATTAACGCCGCCGCAGGCTAAAAAAGAAAAAGGAGGCAAAAAATAATGAAAAAGCTTTTACTCTTTTTAACCGCTTTGTTTTTACTGGGCGAAGCAAACGCCTTTGACGTCAGCAAAAACGGGGAAGTAATCTTCAAAGCCATGCAGGACGAAATGGCCCGCACCATGAAAGATCTTAAAACAAAAGGCATGGCAAAACCTTATTACGCCGCATATAAAGTCAGCGCCGGGGACTCTTTCGCCGTAGGCGCTTTTATGGGCGAAAAGTATGTGGAAAACGAATCAAAAGGGGATATAAGCATAAGCGTAATGCTGCGCGCCGGCGATAAAAAAACGGACAGCAGCTTTTTTGAAAATACGGTAATTTCCACCGCCGAAGGCCAGCTGCCCAGTATGTCTTACGAAAGTATCAGAAGAGCTCTTTGGCTTCAAACAGACAACGCTTACAAACAGGCTTTGGATCAATACACTAAAAAACTGGCCTATTTAAAGAAAAAACATGTAAAACAGGAAAACCCGGATTTCAGCGCGGCGGAAATATCTTCCGACGTTCCCTCGCCGGAATTCCCCCCTTTTGATAAAGATTATCTTATTTCACTGGCGGAGGAAATGTCAAAGCAGGGCGATGTAAAATCTTTAAAGAAATTTTCCGTTTTCGCGGCGGCGGGGCAAAGCGCCGTATTTTTCCTTTCAAGCGAAGGGGCGAAGTACGTCAAAGACGGCTCCACATTGACTATAACGCTCAGAGCCGAAGCCGATACGCCGGAGGGCTTCCCGATTGAAGCTTCAAAGAGTTTGTCTTATAAAAGCCAAGACGAACTGCCTTCAAAAGAAGATCTTATAAAAACGGCGAAAGATTTCTCCGAAGAAATTCAGGCGGCGGTCCTTTCCCCCAAAGGCGAAGCGTTTATAGGCCCCGTGCTCTTGGAAGGCCAGGCCGCAGCTTATCTTTTTGCAAATCTGTTCGCCAACAACATAACAAACACCAAAAAAACGCTTTCTTTAAACAACGACAAAGACTATAATATGGGCGAATTTGCCCGTAAAAAGGGCCTTAAAGTAATGCCTTTTGATTTTAACGTCGTAGACGACCCGGAAGCGGAAACATTTAAAGGAAAGAAGCTGGCCGGATTTTATAAAGTGGATGACGAGGGCGTAAGGCCTTCAAAACTCCAAATAGTCAAAGACGGCAAATTAACCGAATTGCCCGCTACAAGAAGCTCCGGCAAAACCAACGGACACGCGCGTTTGGGGCTTTTTGAAAACAAACTCTACGCAAAGGCTATGCCTTCCAATTTATTCTTTCTCCCGCAAAAAACTTTGCCTAAAGAAGAACTTAAAACCCGCCTTATGCAGGACTGCCTTAAAGAGAACTTGGATTACTGCTATATAATCCGCAGGTTTGACGGCGGCAATATAACGGCTTATAAAGTGGACGCAAAAACCGGGGAGGAAACACTTATGCACGGCTTTGAGATGCCGGCCCTTTCCACCAGGGCTTTAAGGGATATAACCGCCGCCGGGGATGATTTGACGCTCACTAATTATTATTCTTCGAGGCACCCTTCTTACGCGCTGGTTGCCCCTTCCGTAATACTGAGCGAAATAGAACTAAAACCCAGTCAGGTTGAAAATAAAAAACCGCCCAAGCTTGAAAAGCCGCAAGCCGATTAAGCAATTTTATAAACCGCGCCTTTTACCGGGCGCGGTTTTCTTTAGGACGGCCGGAGCCTTCCGCACCGCTTGACTAGCCGCCGTCCTTTTGTTAGTATATACTTTTAGGTATGGATAATCATAATAACAATCTCCCTTTAATACTCAATGAGAAAAGAGTATTTATTATAAGGGAAAATATCGTCAAAAAGGATTTGGTGGCAAAATTGGTTCATTCCATTTGTGCCGAACTGCCGGATTTAAACGAGGAGGAAGTCCTCTCCTCCGTATTAAAAAGAGAGCAGGGCATAAGCACCACGCTTGACACCGGGCTGAGCATTCCGCACGCAAGGATAGAAGATTTGGAAGTTTTCCAGGCCGCGGCGGCGGTTCTTCCCAACCCGATAAAAGACGATTACGGGCTTGACGTAAAAGTCATGTTTTTATTCCTTTCTCCGGCGGGGCCGGCTTTTTTCTCCAGCCATTTAAAACTTTTGGCCGCTTTGGCGGAAAAGTTTAACCCGGATTTCATCAAAGAGCTTGGTGCAATGCAAGACGAACGCCTGCTGCTTAAAAGTTTTTCACTCTGACAGTTATGAATCCCGATCCCGCCCAAGGGCAAACAAACAAATTTAAACTTAAAGGCGTAGTCGTAATGACTACGGCTATGCTGACTTTTATAACTTTCTGGAAAGCCGCCGCCATTGTTTTATGCGATTTCGGTTCAAGTGCATTTTACGCCGGCAGCATAGCCATGAAAGCCATAGGCCCCGCTTTCCCTTGGTATATTTTGGCGATAATGATATTCGCCGGGCCGATACTGCTGATGTATATAGAAGCCTGTTCCATGTTTACAAGGGGCGGCATATTCCCGGTGGTAAGGGCCGGATTGGGCGAAAACGCCGCAAAAGCCGCCACGGCCGCAATACTTTTTGATTTTTTATTGACGGGCCCTATCAGCGGCATTTCCGCCGGGCAGTACATAGTCGGCTTCATAAATTCCGTCTTGGAATATTTCAATGCGGGAATTTCTTTAAACGGGGACGGATTTTCAATCCTTTTCGCCATAGGCGTAACGATATATTTTTGGCAGCAGAACATAAAAGGGATTGAAGACTCCAGCGATAAAAACGCCCGCATTATAAAATTTTCCGTAATGATATGCGCCGTATTGGTAGTTTGGGCCATAATAACTTTATTTATAAAAGACAATGTAAAACTCCCCCCTTTAACGCCGCATTTTACCGAAGCTTCTTTGGGGTGGGCGGCGGATATTCCGTTCCTTAAATATATAGGCGTATTCGGCGTAGTTATGGCTTTGGGCCATTCCGTGCTGGCTTTAAGCGGCATTGAAACGCTGGCGCAGGTTTTCAGGGAAATAGAATACCCTAAAATACAAAACCTTAAAAAAGCGGCTTTGATAATATTCGTCTTCGCTTTAGTGTTTACCGGCGGGCTGACTTTCCTGGCGGCTTTGCTTATACCGGAAGATCTTATGGCCGGGAAATATCAGGATAATCTTTTGGCCGGCCTTGCCATGAGCTTAAGCGGGCCGACTTTCCTTAAACTTATTTTGCAGGCCTGCGTAGTGGCCGCAGGCGCGGTTATGCTTTCCGGCGCGGTCAACACTTCCGTAATAGGCGCAAACGGCCTTATGAGCAGAATGGCCGAAACCGGCATTTTTACCGACTGGTTCCGCAAAATTCACCCCAAACACGGCACCACGTACCACATGATAAACATGATTTGCATAATGCAAATTTTGGTGATACTCTTCTCCCGCGGGAACTTATATTTGATAGGCCAGGCTTACGCTTTCGGCGTGCTTTGGAGCTTTGTCTTTGAACTTTCTTCAATAGTGGTCCTGCGCTTTAAAGAGAGAGAAAAGAAACGCGAATTTATAATGCCTTTGAATTTTAAATTCGATCATTATTTAATCCCCGTCGGCGGCATTTTGGTCGCACTGGTGGTGGTCGCTTTGGCCCTGACAAATTTGATAACAAAGCAAATCGCCACGGTAACCGGCATTTCCTTTGCGGCGTTTTTCTTTTTGATATTTAACGTATCTGAAAGAATGAACGCGCAAAAAGCCAATGATATTTTTGAAGAAGGCCACAGAGAAAAGCTAAACCATATAGAAGCCGACTCTTTGGAAAAAGCTTTGGCCGATCTTGAAGGCTCAAGCCGTATACTTGTGGCGATGCGCGACCCTGAAAATATGTATCCTTTGGATACTATACTTAAAGAAATGAAAGACGACGATACGGACGTAATAGTGCTTTACGTCAAACCCGTCGAGCACTGGCGCATCGGCAAAACCGGCATGGCCAGAAGCGTTGACGAAAACGAACTTTTTACCAATATTATCTTAACGGCCGAAAAATACGGGCATCATGTTTTCCCGATAGAAATAAACAGCAACGAAGTGTTTTACGCCATAAGCCAAACGGCGATAGCGGCGAAAGTTAAAGAGATTGTAATGGGCGTTTCCGGTTCTTACGGGGCCCATGACCAAATGGAAAGATTGGTAATGGCTTGGGGAGTGCTGCAAAACGGTCAGCCGCATATCCCGATGACGGCGAGAATTCTTTGGGAGGGTAGGGAAGTTTCCTACAAATTTTAATTATGGCCATAATGAAAATATATAAATACGGCGAAGAAATCCTAAACAAAAAAACAAACAGAATAAATTTTAATTTAATGGAAAAGAAACTGCCGAAACTCATTAACGATATGACGCAGACTTGTTTGGCTATGGGCGGCGTAGGTTTGGCCGCGCCCCAAGTGGGTTTGGGCCTTTCAATAGCGGTAGTGATGTATCCTTTGGACGAAGAAGGCGAAAAGTATAAAAGATACGTGCTTATCAACCCGGAAATATCACGCAAAGAAGGCTCGGTGGACAGCAATGAGGGATGCCTTTCCTTCCCGGGGCTGGATATAAAGGTAAAAAGGGCGCAAAAAATCCACGTAAAATACATTAACGAAAAGGGTATGCCCGTAGAAGTTAAAGCCGACGGCTTTTTAGCCATTATCATGCAGCATGAAATCGACCACCTCAACGGAAGAGTTTTTATCGATCTGCTGCCCGCCGCGGAAAAAGCGGAAGCAAAAAAACAATTGGACGAACTTTCAAAAAAGTGGTAGTTTAAGGTTTAATCAATAATAAAAAAGCGCTTCAAAAGAAGCGCTTTTTTTATAAATGCCAAATTAATTTTACCGTTTATTCCGCTTTGTGCGGCTGGATATGTTCCAGCTCGTTAATCAGGCTGTAAAGCGTAGGCTGCAATTTATTGACGTATTCGTTTTCAAATGTGTTTATACGCTGTTCTATTTTAGCCACCGCTTTGGAAAGTTCCAAATTGCGTTTTTCTTCTATCAATTTTATTTCTTCTATGCGGTAATGAAGTTCTTTAAGCTTCTCTTTAATTTCCGCGGCTTCGCGCGCATTGACGCTTCCGCCTTTGGCAAATAAACGTCTGGCGTCCTGGGCGGCTGCCGCCGCGGCGGAGGAAACCCCGTCTAAAAGATCCAAATCGTCTTCCTGTTCTTTAGGGCCGCA
>OQVQ01001300.1_pt1 | contig 10282 bp, 10 predicted proteins | sample 1691491 | NCBI WGS metagenome assembly OQVQ01 (sample SAMN03418252, study PRJEB22391) | human gut metagenome | biome: human-gut; feature: organic feature; material: feces | host: Homo sapiens | place: Tanzania | collected 2013-01
GGCCGATCTTTCCGCCTTTCAGATAAGGCTCAAGAAGGTCGATTACCTTGATGCCGGTGTAAAGCACTTCCTGTGAGGTCTTGAGATCCTCGAACTTAGGAGGTTCGCGGTGAATAGGCAAGGAGTTGTCCTCGTTCAGATTGCCGAGACCGTCGATGGAATCCCCGACAACATTCATCACACGACCTCGGATCTGTGCGCCGGTAGGCATAGAGATAGGAGCGTGAGTGTTCACAGCCTTCATTCCGCGTCTCAAACCGTCTGTCGAGTCCATAGCGACACACCTTACAGTGTCTTCACCGATATGTTGCTGAACCTCAATGACCAAAGGCCTTTTTCCCTCGCCTCTTTCGACATCAAGAGCGTCGTGAATACGCGGAAGCTGAGCCTCCTCATCAGTCACATCGAAATGGACATCCACCACAGGTCCGATGACCTGGGCAATGTACCCTATGTTTTCTTTTTCTGCCATTTTGAATATGGTTGTTAACGTGTCGCTCACGCGACGAAATCTCACTGCTGAAAAATCCAAGCCAAATTTACACAAATTCTCCCAAACGACAAAAAAGCGGGCCGATTTTAACATCGAACCCGCCTTTTTTAAGACTTTTTGATATATTCGATTTGCTATCGAAATTACTTAAGCTTCTTATAGCCATACCGGGCTGTCTCGCCGAGTTCCATCTCGATCTTCATGAGACGGTTGTACTTGGCGATGCGGTCGGTGCGGCTGAGGGAACCGGTCTTGATCTGGCCGCTGTTGGTAGCGACAGCGATGTCGGCGATCGTGGTGTCCTCAGTCTCGCCGGAACGGTGAGAGGTAACAGTGGTGTAGCCGTGACGGTGAGCCATCTCGATAGCGTCGAGTGTCTCGGTCAGGGAACCGATCTGGTTAACCTTGATGAGGATAGAGTTACCAGCACCCATCTTGATACCCTTCTCAAGGTATTTGGTGTTGGTGACGAAGAGGTCGTCACCAACGAGCTGGCACTTGCCTCCGATGGCGGCGGTGAGCTTAACCCAGCCTTCCCAGTCTTCCTCGCTGAGGCCGTCCTCGATGGAGTCGATAGGGTACTTTGTGATGAGCTCCTCAAGATAAGCGATCTGCTCCTCGGTAGAAAGTTTCTTTCCCTCTGGATCCTTGGCCATACCGGTCTTGAGCTGCTTGTAGTCATAGAAGAACTTGTCGCCCTCTTTGAAGCAGAACTCGGAAGCCGCGCAGTCCATAGCGATGGTAACATCAGCGCCTGGCTTGTAACCAGCCTTCACGATAGCCTCCATAATGCAGTCGAGAGCGTCGTTGATGCCGCCCAGCTTTGGAGCGAAACCACCCTCGTCACCGACAGCGGTGGAGAGTCCGCGACCCTTGAGAACCTTCTGGAGAGCGTGGAACACCTCTGCGCCCATTCTTACACCCTCAGCGATGCTCTTGGCACCAACCGGACGGATCATGAACTCCTGGAAAGCGATAGGAGCGTCAGAGTGGGCTCCACCGTTGATGATGTTCATCATAGGAACAGGAAGCACATGGCCGTTGGTTCCGCCTATGTAGCGGTAGAGAGGAATGTCAAGATAGTTGGCGGCGGCGTGGGCGACAGCGAGGGAAACACCGAGGATGGCGTTCGCGCCGAGGTTGCTCTTGGTAGCGGTGCCGTCGAGTTTGATCATAGCCTCATCGATGGCCCTCTGCTCAAGGCAGGACATTCCGATGATCTCAGGAGCGATCTTCTCGTTGATGTTGGCGACAGCCTTGAGAACGCCCTTTCCGCCGTAGCGCTTAGGGTCTCCGTCACGAAGTTCCAGAGCCTCATTCTCGCCTGTTGATGCGCCTGATGGAACGGAAGCGACACCGATGATGCCGGATTCGAGTTCAACTTCACACTCGATTGTAGGGTTTCCTCTTGAATCGAGGATCTCCCTGCCAGTAACACGTACAATTCTCATAATAGATGTAATTATTAACTAACTGTTATTTCATTCTCAAAAAAAGGCCGGGGTTTGAAACCCAGCCTTTTTGTATATTCAATTACCGCGCCACAATTATTTAACGAGGCAGACAGCAACACGATTCTCCTCTGGAGTCTCGAACGGATTGACAGTGTCACCGAAGTACTCAGTGATGATCCTGTCCTTGTCGATACCGGCATTCATGATAGCCGCGGCGACAACCTCGGCTCTCTTCTCAGAGAGGAACTTGTTTCTCTTGGCGGTACCAGTGGCCTTGTCAGCGTAACCGGAAACGCGAACCTTGGTGTCAGGGTTGGCCTTGAGAGCCTCGACAACCTCATCGATCTTGAGCTGCTCGCTCTCACGGATGTCCCACTTGTTGATGACGAAGAGGATGTTGCGTGAAAGTGACTCGAATGCAGGAACAACCTCAACCTTCTCCTCAACTACTGGTTCTGGTTCTGGTTCTGGCTTAACAACAGGAGCCGGAGCCGGAACCGGAACAGGTGCCGGAGCTGGCTTTGCACGATGAGGCTAACGGCGATGGTATCACACTAACTACGAAAAAGAATGGCAACGAGGAAAACGACCAAGCCTACTATACAAACAACTACGACGATGCAGTAGCAGACATGGACGGAGCAAGAAACACCAACCATTTGCGTAATATCCTGAATCCACAGATAAAGTTAGCCGATGATTGGTACATACCATCTTTGGGCGAGTTGTACCGTATCTTTATCAACAAAAAGGCTATCAATGCAGCTTTGGAGTTTGCCAAGGGCGAGGGACTGCAAGACCGTTGGTATTGGACTTCTACCGAGAACAGTGCTTCACCGTCACCAAGGCGTTTCAGATAACTTTTTAAAAGTTCTATCCTTTCTTTGTATACTTCGCTGTCATATTCATAATAATTGTGATTTTCGTACATAGCTAAAACCTCTTTCCTGTTTCTTGATACTCCATTACCAATAAGGGTGTTGAAGAAGTACAGAGTATGTTTGGCACCAGACAGTATGAAGCAACAAGTGCCGGTTCCGGTATTATCATCGGACAGAATGATACCGAGCTTTTAATCGCGACCAACAACCACGTAGTTGCCAATGCCAACGAGATTTCCGTATGCTTTGGTGATGATGAAAATAAAGTTGTCGAAGCAAAGGTAAAAGGTACAGATGCTGAAAATGATCTGGGTATCATCGCAGTTCAGCTAAGTGACTTATCAGATGAGATCAAATCATCCATCAGCATTGCCAAAATTGGTAATTCATCCGATGTTAAGGTCGGAGATCAGGTCGTAGCCATCGGTAATGCATTAGGCTATGGACAGAGTGTTACAACCGGTATTGTCAGTGCACAGGATCGTGAAGTGACCATTGACGGCATGACAGCCAAGTTGATTCAGACCGATGCTGCCATCAACCCCGGTAACAGTGGAGGTGCCTTATTAAATATGAAAGGTGAGCTGATCGGTATCAACTCCTCCAAGTTTGCATCCACGGTTGTAGAAGGCATGGGATATGCAATTCCGATCAATACGGCTGAGCCAATTTTAGAAAATCTGATGAACCGCGAAACAAGAGATATTGTCGGTACAGAGGAACAGGGCTATCTCGGTATTTCCTGCCAGAATGTTTCACAGGATATTTCCGAAATGTACAATATTCCTCAGGGTGTTTATGTATTAGAGATCCAGGACAACGGTGCAGCAGCAAATGCCGGTATTAAAAAAGGTGATATCATCACACAATTTGACGGAATGAGTGTTACGGATTATGATGATTTAAAATCAACCTTACAATACTATAAAGCCGGAGAAACGGTTGATGTTGTAATACAGCGTGCAAAAGAAGACGGTGGATATGAAGAACAGACCGTATCTGTTACCCTGACACAGACAACCAACACAGCAGCTTCACAGAATCAGGAGAGCACCTATCAGGACAATGGAAACAGTGATGGCGGCAGCGATTCACAGCAGAACGGACAGAGTGCCGATGAATTTATCCAGAAGTTTTTTGATTATTACAATGATGGAAACAATGGTTCCGGATCCGGCAGATAAAAGGAGATATGGATATGATGCCGAATGACCCGGTAATGCTTTTAAGTTATGTCAACTTAAAGCTGAGAGATTTTTATTCCTCACTTGATGATTTATGCGAGGATGAGGATGTTGACAAGCAGACAATACTTGATAAACTCGCTACAATCGGTTATGTTTATAACAGAGACAGAAATCAGTTTGTATAAGGTAAGATAAAGCACAGATTTCTGTAGGCGGGATGAAAGATGTCTGAATTGCAACTGGTAATCAAAACAGAAAATGAAACATCAGAAAGTAAGCTTTTTTTCGAATCGGGAGAAAGCTTACTTTTGTTATGTCAGAAGGCAGGAATACCGGTTGCCGCAAACTGTGGAGGTAAGGGAATCTGCGGCAAATGCAGGGTGCGTTTTTTGAAGGGAGCACCATTGCCGACAGCGCAGGAAAGACGTTTTTTTTCACCGGATGAATTGCGGCAGGGATATCGTCTGGCCTGTCTTTCCCGGTTATATACCGATTGTGAGATTGAGGTTCCCAAGCTAAGAAAGGTAGATGCCGTTTCCAAGGCGCCGGATATAAAATGGAAACCGATAGACGGGTATGATGGGAAATATTTTATTACGACGGATATCGGTACGACGACACTGGTCATGCAGAAGGTCTCTGCATCCGATGGACAGGTGATCGAAACTTATAAAGCTGTCAACGCACAAAACCGGTTTGGAAGTGATGTGATTTCCCGACTGGAGGCATCGGAGCACGGACATCGGGAAGAATTGAGCCATATCATACGGGATCAGCTTTGCCAGGGCGTGGAAAAGCTGGGAGGTGACGATGTCCTTTTTATGGTAATTGCGGCAAATACAACCATGGTGCACCTGTTGATGGAATATGACGTGCAGGGGCTTAGTAAGGCACCTTTTGATGCAGTCTGTTTAGATGAGGTCTGGACGGAAATTGCAGGAATTGAGACTTATATTATGCCCGGTTACAGTGCATTTGTGGGCGGGGATATCTTTAGTGGTATTCTGGCTGTTGGTTCAACAACAAATAACAGCCCGACACTTTTAATAGATCTTGGTACAAACGCCGAAATGGTATTATTCGATTCTGACCGTATGGTAGCAACATCGGCAGCCGCCGGTTCAGCCTTTGATTCCATCGCAGATGTCGGATTGTTTGGCGCGGATGTGGTTGCAATTTTGTACCGGCTTTTAAAGGAACACAGAATAGATTGTCATGGAACCCTGCAGGATGAGTGGTTTGAGCAGGGTGTAGCCATTGAATACAAAAAACAAGTTTACATAACACAAGATCATATCCGTCGGATGCAGCTTGCAAAGGCAGCCGTCCGGTGTGGTATCGATTATCTTTCGGAAGCTTTTGGCTGTGCGCTTTGGGAGATCGGACAGGTCTATGTAGCAGGCGGTTTTGGATATTATCTGGATGTTGAGGCCGCCTTTGGTGTCGGACTGCTGCCGGATGCTTTCCGGGGAAAGACCTTTGCATGCGGCAATACGGCACTTTCCGGAGCCAGAGTATATGGATATGATAAGCTGGTAATCAAAGATAAGCTATTTTCCAATGTCTCTGATTTTCCTAAAAAGAAAATCATTAATCTGGCGATGGAACCGGATTTTAACGAAAGATATATTTCTTACCTGGATTTTTCGTCTGATCATGAAATCTGACAATATATTAGGTATTTACCGGTTTTGTTTCATCTTTCAAACGGATCGTTAAATTTGTTGATTATTGTTTTTTTGATATTTTGATTGATATTTCAGTTGACGTTCAAATGGCAGGCGCAGATCGGCTGCCAAGACTAAAGGAGTGATAAAAATGCGTGAATTTTGGGAACTGTATATAACTTTCTTCCGGATCGGAGGGCTGACCTTCGGCGGAGGGCTTACCATGCTGCCGATGTTAAAGTACGAACTGGTGCAGAAAAAGAACTGGGTAGAGGAGGATGACCTGCTCAACTATTATGCGGTTGGACAGTGCACTCCCGGAATCATCGCGGTCAATGTATCCACCTTTGTCGGATACAAGAGAAAAGGCATACCGGGAGCCATTGTATCAACACTTGGAATGATCAGCCCGTCTTTGATCATTGTTTCTATTCTGGCCATGTTTATCCAGCAGTTTATGGATAATCCCTATGTGGCACATGCCGTCGGTGGGATCAAGGTGGTCGTATGCGCACTGATGTTAAATACGGTGCTCACCATGGGTAAAAAAAGTATCGTTGATAAAATCACGGCAGTAATGGCTGTGGGCGGATTTTTGCTTGCCATGTTTACGCCGGTACCGACGGTGCTTTTGGTGGTTTTAGCCGGTATTGTGGGGATTGTTTTATACAAAACAGGAAAGCTTTCTGTGTAAAAAGGGTGTCGTACAGGACTTGTTAAGTACAACGAAAAGCGGATGGAGATACAGATGGATAACGTTTTTATACAATTATTTATAGAATTTTTTCAGATCGGACTGTTTGCCGTGGGCGGAGGACCGGCGACAATTCCGTTTCTGATGGACATTCCGTCCAGACATGACTGGTACACAAAGGCGGATGTGGTCAATATGCTTGCCATCAGCGAGAGTACGCCCGGACCGATCGGAATCAACATGGCAACCTATGCGGGCTTTCATGCAGCCGGACTGACAGGTGGAATCGTAGCAACCTTTTCTTTGGTACTGCCGAGCCTGATCGTTATTGTGATCATTGCCAAGATTTTGGATAAATTCAATGAAAATCCTTATGTAAAATCATCGTTTGCCATGATCCGTCCGGTTGTTACCGGTCTGATCGCAACCGCGGTTTACGGTATTTTCCAGACGGCGTTGTTTACCGCAAAGGATGGAAGCTTTCAGCTGCCGGTTTTTCCGCTGATCTTATGTGCCGTCTTTTTTGTGGCGATGAATTTGAAAAAACTGAGTAAAATACATCCTTTTTTCTGGATGGTCTGTGGGGCTGTGGCCGGGCTTATTTTTAAAATGTAGGGATGTTTTCATAAATAATACCCACAATCTGCTTGATGTGTGTAATAACATGAAAAAACTGTCAATACAGGAGATAATTTGTTGAAAAGGTATCTTAAAAAATGATAAAATACGATAGTTACGACGCATGATGGCTGTGAAGCAGATCATGCCATAAGAAAATCAGTCGTCCGGACGTTGGGACGATGGATTGGGGGACTATGAATTACGATGAATTTTTAAAAGGAACAGCATTCGATGCCTATACATATTTTGGGGCGCACGTGGAGTCGGATGGTGTTTCTTTTCGGGTTTATGCGCCAAATGCCAAAGATGTAAAGCTGATCGGTGACTTTTCCGGATGGGAAGAATACAATATGTATCCCTGTGAGTACAGAGGGGTGTGGCACGCCTATATCAAGGGCGCAAAAGCCGGACAATTATATAAATATGTGATCTGTACGCAGAGTGGTGAACGGATAGAGCACTGTGATCCGTATGGTTTTGCGATGGAAATGCCGCCGGCATTTGCTTCTGTGATTGAAGATCTTTCCGATTACCGGTTTGAGGATGACGAATGGATGAAACAGCGGGATAAGCGCTATGACCGTCCGATGAATATTTATGAGTGTTATCCCGGAAGCTTTCGTAAGGGGCAGGATTATGATGAAATGGCGGATGAACTGATCGCCTATCTCAAAGAAAACGGATTTCAGTATCTGGAGTTTATGCCGTTATCGGAGCATCCGGCAAGCTGTTCCTGGGGATATCAGAACACCGGATTTTTTGCACCGACAAGGCGTTATGGCAGACCGGATCAGTTAAAAAAGCTCATTGATCTCTGCCATCAGAATGGGATTGGTGTTTTGCTTGATTTTGTTCCGGTTCATTTTGCAATCGATTCCTACGGACTTGGAAAGTTTGACGGAACAGCGCTTTATGAATTCCCGAGTAAGGATATTGCCATCAGTGAATGGGGAACCTACAATTTTAATCATGCAAGGGGCGAGGTTGCAAGCTTTCTGCAGTCAAGCGCTTATTACTGGCTGAAAGAATTTCACTTTGACGGGCTGCGGATGGATGCCATCAGCCGGATGATATACTGGCGCGGCAATCCGGACTGTGGTGTCAACACGAGTGCGGTAAATTTTATCAAGAGACTGAATTACGGACTGCACCGGCGTTTCCCACAGTGTATTTTGGTTGCCGAGGATTCGACGGACTTTTTGAAAGTGACAGCGCCGGTTACCTATCAGGGACTGGGATTTGATTATAAATGGGACATGGGTTTTATGAACGATACGCTGGAGTATTTCAAGGTAGAGCCCGCGCATCGACCTGCACACTATTATAAACTGGCATTTTCCATGCAGTATTTTTATACAGAATTATTTATGTTAACCTTATCCCATGATGAGGTGGTGCATGGCAAGGCTACCATCATCCAGAAAATGTGGGGACAGTACGAGGATAAATGCCGTCAGATCAAAGCCTTTTATGCATATTTTTACACACATCCCGGTAAAAAGCTCAACTTTATGGGCAATGAGATTGCACAGTTCCGCGAGTGGGATGAAGAAAGAGAGCAGGACTGGGATCTGATTAAATATCCGTTCCACGATGCTTTTCATAAGTATTATATAAAGTTATGTAAACTTTATGAAAACGAACCGGCTTTATATGAAGGCGAGTACAATTCCGAATGCTTTGAATGGCTGGAGATCCATGCCAAGGAAAAATCTACCTATGTATATGCCAGAAAGGGCAGGGACAACTGGATTGTGACAGCGCTTAACCTGTCAGACCAGTTCTGGAAGAATTTTACCTTTGGAATTGATACGTGCAAATCGATCAACGAGCTTTTAAACAGTGATTGGGAATGTTACGGTGGTTGTACGAAGCCGGAGGATGACAACTGCCATATGTATCCGCAGGAATACAGTGGAAAGGACAGTCGCGTCGTGGTCGATCTGGCGCCGTTTAGTGCCAGAATTTTTAAAGTAGAGTTTTAAATTGAAAGAGTAAGCTGCCATATATGATTGCGCAGATATAACAGAAAATAATAGAAATTTTGAAGATCGGCTATAGTTTTATGCTATAGCCGATTATATTTTCTAAGTATTAGCGTAATTCCTGACAGGATGCTATACTAAGCCCATCACAAAGATAACCGATCTGCAGATACAGAGTAGATCAGATGCAGGCAGAAATCTAAACTGTAATGAAGTTGTAAAGCCTGTGATAAAAATAAGAAACAGGAGGATAAGTGATTATGACAGGATCAATTAGCAAAAATACAATGATGAATATGCAGATGTGCTGCTGTATGATGAGATGTCATGATATGGTTTATCCTGCTGTGCCGTCAATACGTCGTTAAAGACAGAGATGATTGATGTAAGCGTGGGCAGGTACAGAAATGTATCTGTTTTTTTATGAATAAAAGCGGGAGCTTTTTACAATTCAGGAAGGAGATTTTACAAGCAATATGATCCGATTAGAACAGGTAAGCAAGACATTTGTACAAAAGGATAAGCAGACAGAAGCTTTGAAAAATGTCAGTCTTACAATAGAAGATGGAAGTATTTTTGGTATTATCGGTTCATCCGGTGCCGGCAAATCGACACTGGTCCGATGTCTGAACCTGTTGGAGCGTCCGACAGAGGGAAAGGTCTATATCGATGATACGGAGCTGACCGCACTCGGAAGTGCCGATCTTAGAGCAGAAAGAAGAAAGATAGGCATGGTGTTCCAGCAGTTCAATTTATTGGCTCAGAGAAATGCCCTGAAAAATGTATGCTATCCGTTGGAGATTGCAGGCGTTGGCGTCAGACAGGCAAAGGAGAGGGCAAAAGAGCTTCTCAAAATGGTAGGACTTGAGGACCGCATGTACCATTATCCGGCACAGCTATCCGGTGGACAGAAACAGCGTGTGGCAATCGCAAGAGCACTTGCAACCGAGCCTAAATACCTGCTTTGCGATGAAGCAACCAGTGCGCTGGATCCCAATACGACCAATTCCATTCTGGAACTTTTAAAAGAGATCAACGAGCGTCTGGGTGTCACGATCATCGTCATCACACATGAGATGCGGGTGGTTGAAAAGATCTGTACCCATGTAGCTGTTTTAAATGAAGGCGAGATCATTGAAGAGGGAAGCATTCAGGATGTGTTCCTATCGCCCAAGACAAAGGTTGCGCAGGAAATGATCTATCCCAAGCAGAAATTTGAAAAACAGGATCACAGCGGAAGGCTGTTCCGACTGGGCTTTGGCGGACAGGCGAATTCCTTTTTTATCTGTAATAAAAAGCA
>OQVQ01001301.1_pt1 | contig 10280 bp, 5 predicted proteins | sample 1691491 | NCBI WGS metagenome assembly OQVQ01 (sample SAMN03418252, study PRJEB22391) | human gut metagenome | biome: human-gut; feature: organic feature; material: feces | host: Homo sapiens | place: Tanzania | collected 2013-01
AGTCCATGCCAATGCAGAGAGGCTGCATAGGGTCGATGTCCGAGTCCGTGCGACAGTCGAGCGAGCTGTTAAGTGTAGAGAACTGGTTGTTGGCGTGGATAGTGTAAAGATCCTGCTGCGCCTCTTTTATGATGCGGTCGTAGCCGAGCGAGTCGAGGTAGTCGAAATCCGAAGCATCATACTTATGGTATTCCTGCATGGACGAGTAGAAGCCATCGTGCGAGATGCCAATCTTCTGACAGAGGATTGAAGTTTGGAATGTCTTCGGCGTGAGGTTGCGCTTCATCTGGCGGATATACTCTTCACCGAGAAGCTGAAGGTTTTCGAGGGTGGTGTATTCCTTATAGAAGACTGCTACCGAGCGCATCTTGTTAAGACTCTGGTCAAGACCTGAAAAAGATTGGGCAAAAATGGTTCAAGAGACTAAGGAAATATCTACTGAGCCAAGTTTGTTTGATTAGATGGGGCTTACTTTTTGATAAAACAAGCCCGAAGTCCTATTTTAGAGAACTTCGGGCGGAATATTTATGTTCTTTGGAGTTTTAGCGGACAGCAATATAAAAGAATTAAAAGCCGGTTAAAAGGAAAGAGTCCGGTGCAATACCGAACTCTTTCTCAAATCGGATAGTTGATAACCTGTCCAACTTTTTGGGGTCACTTCATTTACGGGCTTCGGGGAGGGCTTTTATGTTTACCAGACAGCAATAATAAGGAATATTATCGTTGTAGCCCACATGGCCATTAAACCTTTATCTTTCTACAGTCAACATTATTATAGTCATTTTGGCTTAGTTGGGCTTCGCAATCCCTTCGTGCTCAAAAGAGTTTACTCAGTTGACTACGTTGAAGATAAGTTGTTCGTTGTCATCTTCCTTGTCGATTCGGATGGTAGCTCCCCCGTTTAGGTCGCCCGAAAGGATTCGCTCGCAGAGTCCGTCCTCAATGTAGGTTTGCATGGCACGTTTCAGGGGACGTGCACCAAACTGTACGTCGTAGCCCTTTGTGGCAACAAACTCCTTGGCCGCGTCACTGATCTCCAGCTGGTAGCCGAGGTCGTTTACACGCTTGAACAAATCCTGCAGTTCTATGTCGATGATGCGCTTAATAGCGCTCAGGTCTAACTGGTCAAAGGTGATAATCTCGTCGAGACGATTGAGGAACTCTGGCGCAAACTGCTTACTCAGGCTCTTTTGGATAATGGAGCGCGCATACACCTTATCCTTTTCATTGAGATTCGAAGTGCTTGACAGTCCGCCAGCGTTGAATCCCACGCCATGACTAAACTCCTTGAGTTGGCGTGTTCCAGCATTGGAGGTCATGATGATGATCGTGTTGCGGAAGTCGACCAATCGGCCGTTTCCGTCAGTCAGTCGACCTTCGTCGAGCACCTGCAGCAGCATGTTGAACACATTGCCATGTGCCTTCTCAATCTCATCAAGCAGTACGATAGAGTAGGGGTGGCGTCTCACTTGCTCGGTGAGTTGTCCGCCCTCCTCGTAACCCACATATCCCGGGGGTGCTCCTATGAGTCGTGACACATTGAAGCTCTCAGTGTATTCACTCATGTCGATGCGTATCAAGGCCTCGCGCGACCCAAACATCTGCTCAGCCAGTTTCTTGGCCAGATAAGTCTTACCCACACCCGTAGGGCCGAGGAACATAAATACGCCTATGGGATGGTTGGGTTCCTTGAGCCCCACACGGTTGCGCTGAATGGCCTTTACCATCTTATCGATGGCCGCATCTTGAGCTATGACCGCGTTTTTCAGTTGGCCACCCATGTTTCGCAGGCGCACCCCTTCGCTCTCGGCCATACGCTGCACAGGAATGCCCGTCATCATCGACACCACGTCGGCTACCTCAACGTCGGTGACATGGTGGCGTGTTGATGAGTCGTCCTCCTGCCATTTGCGCTGCATCTCTGCATATTCCTGTTCAAGTTGCGTCTGCTTGTCGCGGAAACTGGCTGCTAACTCGAAGTTTTGGTTGCTCACTGCCAACTCCTTCTTGTGTTTAACTTCACTAATCTCCTTCTCCTTGTCGGTCAATTCTGCAGGAACGTCAGTGTGAAGCAAATGGGTACGTGCGCCCACCTCGTCAAGCACATCAATGGCCTTGTCGGGGAAGAAACGGTCTGTGACATAACGTTCTGTCAGCTTGACACATGCCTGCAACGCCTCATCACTATAGTTCACATGGTGATGTGCCTCATAGCGGTCTTTGATGTTGCGTAAGATGCAGAGCGTCTCGTTGGTGTTTGTTGGCTCCACAAGTACCTTTTGGAAACGGCGCTCAAGGGCTCCATCCTTCTCTATGGAGTTTCGATACTCGTCGAGCGTCGTGGCTCCGATGCATTGTATGGCGCCCCTAGCCAAAGCAGGCTTCATAATGTTAGCCGCATCCATGCTGCCTGGCGTGGAACCTGCTCCAATGATGGTGTGAATCTCATCGATGAAGATAATAACATCGGGGTTGGCCTCCAGTTCCTTTAGCAGGGCGCGTATGCGCTCCTCAAACTGTCCGCGATATTTTGTGCCTGCCACGATGGCAGTCAAGTCGAGGCTCACCACTCGTTTATTGAACAGCAGCGGTGAGGTCATGTGCTTGTCGATGAGCTGTGCTAGACCTTCCACGATAGCGCTCTTTCCCACTCCGGGCTCGCCGATGAGTATGGGGTTGTTCTTCTTGCGTCGGCACAGAATCTCCGTGACACGTTGGATTTCCTTTTCGCGCCCCACTACAGGATCGAGCTTTCCCTCATGGGCCGCCTGCGTAAGGTCGGTCGAGAAGTTGTCAAGCACAGGAGTCTTTGTAGCACCTTGCTTTTTGGTTGTGGTTGTTGATTGGCGCGAATTGCCCGCATTGTGCTGTGAGGCCATAGCGTCGTCTTCATATTCCTCATCCTCATCGGGCAGTCCGAGTCCATCGGCTGTGGGCTTCTTCTGTAACATCTGTAGAGCTGTTTCGTAGTCGAGTTGGTTATTCTCGAGCGCCACTTTGGCTCCGTTGGCCACTTGGTCGTGCAAGATAGCCAACAGCAGGTGTTGCACATCGACAAGTTGGGTGTGCTGTATTCTAGCTTCAAGAACAGCCAACTTCAGAATATTGTTGGCTTGTTCGTTCAAGGCGATTTCGCTTATGTGGGTGTTTTCCTGAGTTATTTCCTCTTTTACGCGTTGTTCCAGTTCCGCCTTAAGCTTTTGGATGTTTATTTCCAATCTGAGAAACAGATCTATTACGGGTCCGCTCTTTCCTCTGAGAATGCCAAGCAGCAAATGCTCAGGGCCAACCGACTTGCTGGCCAGGCGATTCGCCTCTTCCCTGCTAAACGCAAGGATTTCTGACACTTTAGGTGAAAATTGGCTGGTCATAATCTTATATTCCTTTCTTTATAATGCAATGCAAAATTAATCATTTTCCTTTCTATGCAGCAAGGAATGTGCCAAGAATTGCTTAAACGCCACAAATTTTATGATAAGGGCATGTTAGGCAGCGTTCTGATTGTGGCGTGGGGATGAACGGCATGTCGGGGTTGAATATCTCTGAGAGAAGATTTTTAAGCGCATCGATAAACTCATTGTGATAATCAGCAATGTCGTTGATAGGCACTCGAGTTCCCCGTTTCTCACCTGCAAACTGCAATATGGGCGTATAGTCTGACTTCTGCGCATTGCGTATGAAGAGCAAGGCGGGCGCCACTGGCAGACATGCGGGGTTGACTTGAGACATCGTTGTGGCGCCATGACGGATTAGCGAGGCGTAGAGGAAGGCCTGCAAGTAATAATCGGTGTGGCGTGTTTCCACCAGTGACGAGTCGAAGATGTCGGCCACCGACGAAGGAAGCGACGTTAGGGGGCTACCCGTTTTATAGTCGACGACCCTTAGGTATCTCACATTGCACTCGATGCGGTCGAGTCTGTCGACCTGTCCGCCTATTTGCAGGGTGCATTCGTGGCCATTAACCGTAAACGTCAGGTCATCGTAGAAGTCACCCTCCAAAGATAGAATGGAGAATGGCGCTGTACGCATGTCGATTTCCAAAAGACTACGAATGTAGAGGTAGATGACTTTACGATTGAGCAGTTGTATGCCATTGTATTTGGGTAGAAAGCGCGGGTCATCAACTTTGAAAAGTTTCTCGCGAAAGGCATTGTCGATGAATTCGTAGAGCGCATCACTATTGTCGTATAAGCGCTTGATCTCGTCAGCTGTAATGATGCGGTCGGTGTCCTGCGATAGGCTGCGATAAATGAGTTCTGCCGTTCGGTGGAATATGTTTCCGAAAGTCATGTTGTCTATTTCGTTCTCATCGTCGTTGTCGTCCTCGTAGAGTTTGCAAACGGTATGATAATAGAACTGTAGCGGACAGTGTAAGTAACGATAGATGGCTGTGGGTGAAAGGCGCAATAAGCTATTGAGGCGTTGCTGTACGACAGCGTCTTTTTCAATGCGGTTACGAAGAATTAGCGATGCGCTTTGTCCGGATTGTAGTGTGAGGCGGCGCAGCAGATGGCGCCCCTCATTCTCCACCATCAATTGAAGCATAAAGCGGCTCATCTCGCCCTTCTGTCCATCGTCGGTAGCGTTGTTGTAGGTTAGCGTAATGTCGCTGGCCCGTTGCAGAAGTGAATAGAAATAATAGGCATAGATGGCCACTTTGTTCTCGACCGTGGTCAGTTCATAGGCAGCTCGAAGCGAGTGGGGGATAAACGAAGCGTCGTTGACCCCCTTGGGCAGTTTGCCCTCGTTGCACGACAATACCAGTACATGGTCGAAGTCGAGGTTGCGCGTTTCCAGCACGCCCATAATCTGCACACCCTTAGCCGGTTCGCCATGGAAAGGAATGGAGGTCGTTTGCAGCAGTTGGCTCATGAGTTTTTGTAGGATAGCTATGCTGACAATTTGGCGGCCTGTGGCGTCAACGCCTTGCCCAGAGAGGTTGTCGGCCGATAAGGGCGAGAGTGCCATGATCGTGTCGAGGCGATTGATGAGCGTATACATGCGAAACACCGCCTCGTGCATCAGCGGATCGTCGGTATGTGCAGAGCCCACTCCCACACGCTTGAGGATGCGAGCTACCCAGGCGAGCAGTGGAACTTGGCCATCGCATTCGGTAACATTCTCAAAAAGTTCTTGCAACGCTTCATCGCGTCCCTTTATGAGAAACGAGCGTTGGGGGTAATACTGCTTGTGTTCGTTGATCTCATTGCAAAGCGACAGGCAGTCGGCCGACACGTACTTGGCGTAGGAATGGCGCAGCACTTGGTTTATTTGCTTTAGGCGGAAGCGCTCGCCACCCTCGAGTTTGCCGTGCAACTGCAGGTCGATAAGGAATGCGACAAAGGTGCTGATGGGGGAGGCCGACAGGGGGAAACCTGTAGTGATGTTTACGTTGCGCACCTCCTTCGGGAGACAGTGGACAACGGTTTGCAGCAAGCTCTCATCGGACAAGACGATAGCCGTGCGGCTTCCATCGCGGTAACGGTCTTTCTCTTTCAACCAATGGCTTACGTATCGCGCTTGGATGTTCTCTGTGGGGGCGGAGATGTAAGCCACGTCTTTGCGTTTCGAGAGATTGTTATAGATGTCGTCAGGGTCGATGCCTTCCGAGGCGCGCTCGGCAGACAACTCGTTAGGGAACTTGTCAAGATAGCGCGATATGTATCGCCCCGCCTCCTGATGCGATGGCGGCATGTAATACTTGTCGAAGTCCCAATAAAACTCGGCTCGTCCTAGGTCTTTGAGGCGGGCAAACAACTTTTGCTCAACCTTCTGCAGAAGATTGAAGCCCACAAAGACATAATGCTTGTAGCGGAACGGGGTCTCTTTACTCTCAGCCACATCGCGATAGAGCATGCCCTCGTAAGCCAGATGCTCTTGGCGCAACACCTTTTTATATAGGTGATATATATCGGCCAAATGTTCCCATATCTTACGAAACTGATTTTGCAAGACTGTATCGGCAACAACATGTCCGAAGAATGCCTCTATGCTGGCCCGCTGTTGGTCGGAAAGAAACGAGAAATCGTCCATGTTCTTCAGCGCCTCCAGATTGGAAAAGATGTGGGTGGCGTCGCCCAAATTTTTGTCGAGGTCGTCGAAGTCGGAAAGCAACAACTGGCCCCACGAGTAGAAATGATCGAGAGTCTCGTCGGTTTGCAGCAAATCACAATATACGTTATAGAGTTTGAACGTCAGCAAGATGTTGTCGGGCACCTGTAGGTCAGAATGGTTGCGAAAGAGGTCACTGATGGTGAGGTAAGCTGGACTCCACACAGGGTGGCCAGCTTCCTCATATAGGGCTTTGTTGAGGAAGATTGACGCACGCTTGTTGGGGAACACAACAGCCACGTCGGCCAACTCGTTGCCGTGTTTGGCCAGAAGGTCCTTAGCTACATATTGTAAGAATGTCATGATCGGATTATTTTACGGGTAAGACATGATTGGTGAGGATGTACCAAAGATAGCCGCTCACATGAGGATAACCCATGTGACGCAACAAGGTCATGTATTCGTTGACCTGCCGTTGGTGTTCGGGACGTTCGGCGCCCGTCTTAAAGTCGATGACCACCATTTGTTGCCCATCGTAAACCACACGGTCGGGGCGTTTCTCCACCAAGGTTTGTGTCTCGTCATCGTAGGTGAGAATGGTGCACTCGTTAAACACCTTCCAGTGCGGATCAAACCATTGGCGCACTTCGGGCGACTGCAAGCGGTTGGCTATGGTACTGCGCAGTTCGGCGCGGGTGAGCGCCTTATCGTAGAGCACGCCGTCAAACTCCAATTGGTTGATGGCCTTGTCCAAATCGTCAAGGGTATAGATCGAAGCGAACAACGTGTGCAGGATGTTTCCCGTGTCGATGTATGTGCGGCGGTCGTTGCGTAGCTCTCGCTCCTCTTCGGTCAAGAGAAAATTGCTGCTATCGTAGCTTTGTACGAAATGGGCGCGTGAGTCGTAATTGCGAATGTCGATTTTCAAGCCCTCGTCTTTTTGCTCAAACACATTGGCGCTTTCGGTATCGGCCTTGGTCGACGTTGGGCAGAACTCGCCATACCTGAAATGCCAAACGCCTGTGTTGCTGTCGTCGTTCAACTGATTATCGGCTTGTAGCAACTCGCTCTGGCTCGAGAGCTCGTTGCCCAACTTTTGTAGCACGTCGGCTATAAGTTGCGATGGATATTGAGGCTTTTCTTTCCTTCCTAATATGAAGAGGTTGCGCGAGGCACGGGTAAAGGCTACGTAGAGCACGTTGAGGTTGTCGACGATGTTCTTGATATGCTCGCTTTGATAGTCGTTCTTGTATATCGAACTGAGTAATTTAACCTTCGATAAACTAATGGGCGCAATCGGCAGGTCGTTGTATGGCTCCACCTGCGGCTCCACCCACAGTGTGTCATCGCTCTTCTCCAAGTCCCAGTCGCACCACGGCAAGATAACATGGTCGAACTCCAATCCCTTACTCTTGTGGATTGTCAAAAGGCGAATGCCATTCTTTTCATCGCTATGTATCGTCTTTGCACACAGTATGTTATCCCACTCGGTTAGAAAATCGCTGATGCTCGCCACATGGCGTTGAAGATACTTAGACAGTTGGTCGAAAAATGCGCACATGTAAGCGCTCTGTCCTTCAATTCGAGCGAGATTGAACGTTTGGTACAGACGTTCTGCCAAGTCTATGATGGGCATCGACAAGAACTCATCCCAATGGTCGACCATGTCGGTGGGTAATAAGGTGCGCAAGTCGTCGGTGCCTACAAATAATTCCGTGTCGGTAGCTTCCTCATTACCGAGGCAGACCTTGCGGTAGGCTTTGACCAATGAGGCCATGGCCAACATGTCGGTGGGGTTGACCAACACGTACATGGCCGTGACAATGGTGTTTACGGCGAGCGACGCATCGAGACGAAATGCCTCATTGGAAACCATTGGAGCCATCACTTCCTGCCCATTGACCATGATGGGGTTTTGCTGAAACCATTCGGCTAACCGGCTAATAATCTTGTTCTTGCGCGCAAGGATAGCTATCTTGCCCGGTGGGGTTCCCTGTTCCATGAGTTGCTCCACTATTTCCTTCACTTGAAGTATCATCTGCTCGTCGTAGTCGTCTGTCGGTAAAAGGCGGATGTCGACCAATCCTGCATTTTCGCGTTTTGGGGGCACCTTCTGCACGACATCGTTGTATGCATTCTTTATGTCGGCGGCTTCAGCCTTTGTTGTGGCCTCAGCCCCTTGTGCGTCGAGTTCCTCGATGGCTCGGTCGCTTGTTATCGACGCAGCCGTTTGAAAGAAAGCATTGTTAAACTCGATGATGTTACGTTGCGAGCGGTAATTAACTTCCAGCGACTTCACGCCAATGAGTTCAGTATTTTTCTCACTCAACTGTTGCAGCAGACGCCAGTCACCATTGCGCCATCGATAGATGCTCTGCTTGACATCGCCCACAATCAGACTGCCATTATCGTGAGCCATGCAGTCGTCAAGCAGCACCTTGAAGTTTTGCCATTGCACCATGCTCGTGTCCTGAAACTCGTCAATCATAATGTAGCGCACCTGTCCACCAATTTTCTCATAGATAAAAGGCGAATCCTGCCCATCGATAAGATTGTGGAGTAACTGCTGGGTGTTGCTCAGTAGAAAATTGTTGGTGGCCTCGTTGATGGCGTTTACCTCTTGCTCAATACGTCCCAACAACTGCAACTCATTGATATTGCGTAATGTGAGGTCGACCGAGTTGACGGTTACCAGGCACTCAACGCGTTGCGCCTCAGCCTCTCTCAACAGAGGCACAATACGTTGTTCGATAGCATAAGCTTGATGATCGTCGGCCGCTTTTCCAACTAAGGCCGACGCATCGTTGAGCGCGGGTGCAACGTAGCTGTTGGGGCCTTTCCCGTCTAGGAAGCCTCCATTCTCCAACCGCTTGAAATAAGCCGATGCGCTCTGGCTGGATCTATAGAAACATTTGTCGGTCAACTCCTCATCCTCAAAAATCTCATGGTAGCGTTTGGCAAAGTCGGACATGGTCTTTAATGCTTCGCTACGTTTACGCTTCAAGCCCTCCTTGTAGATTTTGAAGTATTCGGGGTCGTCCATCAATTGGCGCATACGATCTTGGTGGGTCATGTAGAATTCCTGGAAGATTGACAGTCCGAACTCCTTGATTGGGCCTATGACGTTCCAACTCTTATTGTCTTGTATCTTCTCCTTGATAAAGCCCATGATCCAATTGAGCAAGGGGTCGTTGTCGTGTTGGATGTTAGTAATAATGTTGTCGACAGCCTCGTTTTCCACTTCCCGGTTGTTCAGGCCAACGTTCATGTTGGCCGCAAGGCCCAACTCATGGGCAAGATTGCGGAGCACACTCTGGAAGAAACTATCTATAGTTTCCACGCGGAAGTAATGGTAGTTGTGGATGAGCAACTGTAAGGCCTCCTCGGCGGTAGAACGTATAAGGCGCTCGCTCTTTTCTGGAAAAGCCTTGCTCACTTGTTCCATGTAGTCGTCGGCGTCAGGCAAACTGTTGGCAATGCCGTATAGCTTGCCGAGGATGCGGGTCTTCATCTCTTCCGTAGCCTTGTTGGTAAAGGTTACGGCCAAGGTGTAACGAAAGTTTTGCGGGTCTCGAATGAGCAACTTGATGTATTCCACCGCAAGGGTAAAGGTCTTGCCACTACCGGCGCTTGCTTTGTAGATGGTTAAGGGCTTGGACATAAGCGTATGTGTGTTTCCTAATTGTATTCTGTTGCAAACAAAACGTTAATACATTGCAAACTTACAAAAAACAATCGTATTCTGCCGATGAAATCACATATTTTTCATATTCTATCTATAAATTTGAGCGTGGTTTGTTAAGTATGCTCGTTTGTAATCGTTTTCTGCTTTGAATATTTCTTTGGAAGTTTTTACTATTGTTGGGTTCTCTGTAATTTTTTCCATTGTTTGTTATATGTTTATGTTGTTAATATTGTATTCTTCAATTAATAATTGCTCATTAATATTATGGAATATAGTTTCAATTTATGCTATACATTGTCGGATTTTAATATTCAATTCTTAAGCATTAATGATAATACTAAGGAAACGATAAGTTTATGCTGCTGGAGCTGGTGGAGCTATTAGTTTTACAGGAGGAGCAGTTGCTACTGGTGCTGCTGGAGTTATTCTTGGTCCTGCTGCTATTACTGCAGTAACAATTGCTGTTGCAGCAGGAGGAGTTGGAGTTTTAACAACATTACGTGATAAGTATAGCATGAAAAAGATCAACAACAAAAAGATTATT
>OQVQ01001302.1_pt1 | contig 10271 bp, 5 predicted proteins | sample 1691491 | NCBI WGS metagenome assembly OQVQ01 (sample SAMN03418252, study PRJEB22391) | human gut metagenome | biome: human-gut; feature: organic feature; material: feces | host: Homo sapiens | place: Tanzania | collected 2013-01
CATTACAAGCAAGTCAATTTGTGGGAATTCTATAATCACCATAAGCAATAATAGTTCCAATAGGAAGAGTGTCTCCTGTAACAGCTCCCCCTACAATTTGTCATTTTTCTTTTTCTTCATTATATTTTTTTAATATATTAAATAAATAAGGTTGCCCGCAGAATTGCAAGACAACCTTTAATTTAAGGACTAAATATAAGAAATTTATATAAAATTAATTTTCTATCTTCCAACTTTATCCGCTAATTCTTTAGGATATCTCTCTCCTTGAATTACTATTTTTGAAAGAGCTTCTTCCATCGTATTAAAGCAGGTAAATATGGGCTGGGTAGATACTCCAAGTTCATCTGCAATGGCCCGCGCTGTCAGCGCACTGCTTCCTTTCTTTTGTACAACGCGCAAAGCGGCTTCAATCATTTCTTCTCTGGTAAATTTATTCCTGGGTGCCATGATCATTTACTCCTTATTTCCTACAGCGTTAATATATATCATTCAATATACATTGTAATCTTTCCCTGTATTCCTGTCAACCTTGCATGGCAATAAAAAAAGCCGATATTTTATCAGCCTTTTTATTCTGTCCTCTTCTATGATCATTCCTTTGATAGATTCGTTGAGCTATTATCTCATATTGATGGAGTTCATTCCAAATACGCTGCCATTCTTTGCTAGCGTACAATGAGCAACCAGCATCGCAATATATCAAAATGTCTCCATCTTCCATATTGTTTAATGTTGTCAGAATGACGTCAGGCTTCCAACTCCATAAGCCACCACCTCTTTTCTCTTTGAAAACTTCGCTGTTGCGAAGTTCTTCGGATAGTTCTTGTTCTGAATATGCAATTATTTTATCGAAGATTTTTAGAGCGTTGGCTTGTTGTACGAAACGGGTCTTGGACATCTCAAACTTGCTATCTCCGTATGTAATCAATACTTTCTTCATGTCCGATTATTTTTTGCTGGCAATGATTCCTATCTGAAACATTGTCAGCATTGTTTACTTACTCATATTAGCAATCGTAGCAATCATGGCGATGCTGCTAACTTATCTCTGCTTCCAACTCTCAACTCCTCTTGTTTTGCTGGAGAAGTTGATGCCAAGCTTGACAACTGTTCGCTTATCCATAGCGAAAGGAGCTGCATAGTTTTTGACTTCAATCTGTTGCAGAGCTTCTTCAACACTTCCATCTAATTTGCATTCAATGATGTAAATGTAGTCGGAAGTTTGAATAAGAACGTCCATCCTGCCATCACTTGTCGGTATTTCTACCTGTGTGCGGAATCCCATAATCTTAAAAATGAGATATAGGGCATTTTGGAAGTAAAGTTCTGCTTCGCCTGCTACCTGATAGCTGTTGTCTGCAAAGAAAGCGGTAAGCCGATTCATAAATTGTTCAACATGTCCTGCTTCAACATCCTTCACAAACTCATCGACCATAAAGGCGGAACGATCACCTGCAGAACAGTATAGCGGTAGGAGAAAGTTAAGGAAACCTTCTTCCACTTCTTTGTTAGGGAAGCCTAGTAGGTATTTCTTAAACCTTTCGTCATAGCCTTTGATAGTGAGATAACCACTCTGGTATATCACTGGTATCGGATTGGTTGACAGTGAATCCACGCTGTTGATTACATCGTCTGATACCCTTTCCTTTGTCATGTCTGGCAAACGATAGTTGTGCATTTTCAGCAAGTCAACTAGAAATGTGGGTGTGCCAGTCTCAAACCAGTAGTCTTTATAGCGAAGTCTTGACAAAGTGTTCAGTACGCTGAATGGGTTATAGATGCCTACTGTATTTTCCTCGAAATGATATCCGTCGTATCTTGCCTTCAGTTTTGCTATTGTGGCTTCTTCTGTATCGCCATTGGCTTCGGCTAATTCGCCGATACCTTCCTTGAAATTTGTAAGCAGTTCCTTCTCTGTCATTCCGCAGATACTGATATAGCGGTGGTCCATCGAGATATCCGTCAGGTTGTTGAGGTCGCTGAACACGCTAACCTTGCCAAACTTGGTTACACCTGTGAGGAATGCAAACTTGATATATCGGTCTTGTGTCTTCAATACCGAATAGAATGCTTTCAGCTGTGCACGGTGTTCTGCCTGTAACTCAGGGTCGCGCAGGGTCTGAAGTATAGGCTTGTCGTATTCATCTATAAGAATTACAACACCACATCCTTCTTTCTCTGCAGCTCGTGCTATCACACCCTTGAAACGAAGGGCAAGTGTGGCTTCTGACTCACGGGTTCCATATTTGCTTTCCCAAGTTGTGAGGTAGTCATTAAGAACTGTGTACAGACTGTCTTTCTCTCGAAAGTTGGCTGTGTTGAGATCAATATGGAAGATAGGATATTTCTTCCATTCTGTCTCCAAGTCATATATGGCTAAGCCCTCGAAGAGTTCTTTCTTACCCTGGAAGTATGCTTCCAAAGTAGACAGAAAGAGACTCTTTCCGAATCGGCGTGGACGACTGAGGAAATAGTATTCTCCCTCTGTCGCCAACTTGTACACGAATCGGCTCTTGTCTACATACGAATATCCTTTTGTACGTAGCTTTTCGAAATCTTGTATTCCTATAGGATATTTCATAGAATGACTCCTTTTTTATAGGTGTTTGATTATTCTTTACTTACTCATATTAGCAATCGTAGCAATCATAGCGGCGATGCTGCTCATGCTGGTTCCCATACTCATCATTTCTGCGGTACTCATCTTGCGCTTCAGCTTGGCTGGGATGACAATCTCGCTGCCTGGCTGCACTTTGGCACCATGAGAGAGTTTGGCTACCTTGCCATTCATATAGATGATGTATGCCTTGCTCTTTAATGCATCTGCGGCAAAACCACCTGCCTGATCGATGTAGTAGCTTGGCTTCTTGCCCTTTTCGTAGGCTACCGTATTGGCAAACATTACAGCACCGTTGATCTTTACCGTACCATTGTACTGAGGAATGACCAGACGGTCGCCCTCGCGCAAGATGATGTCGGCATCGCTGCCTGGGTTCGCCAATGCCTCAGGAAGATCGATACCTACAGGGTATTCGCTAGGAACATTGAACTTCTCTATGTTGGTGCGTTCTACATCCTTAGAGGTCTGCGAGATGGCATTGGCATTGTTGCTGCTGGCGGCAAGCTGCAGAAGGTTCTTCTGCATCTCTTCGCGCTGCATCTTCAATACTGCCTCCATGCGCTGCTTCTCTTGCTCGTTTGCTCTGCGGATGATGCGGGCTCCCTTGAGGTATGCCTGGTCGGTAGCTCCACCTGCCTTCTTGAAGAGTTCGCTCAAGCGGGCGTTGCGACGGTCTAATGTATAGAGACCGGCAAACATTACTTCACCGGTAATCGATACGTTCTGCTGCTCTACATAAGCTGGACTCTGACGGATCATTACTTCATCAAATGGCATCAGCTTGAAGCCAGGGGTGCCGTCGATAACGAAGCCGTCTTTGAGAGATAGGGTGTAGGTCTTGGCGATAACGCTGTCTGGACGTAAAGCCTTGGCATCCATTACTCTACGGCTTACCATTACATTAACGGTTGAAGCCTTGTCGGTTAAGCCGCCTGCCTGAAGAACGAAGTCTTCGAGGGTCTCATTGTCGGCATATTGATAGACGCCTGGATACTGCACTTCGCCACGGATGGTGAGGGTGCGCTCTACAATCTTTTCCTGTCGGGTAGGGATGAAGAGAACATCGTTTTCCTTCAATGGGATATCTGGAGTCTTGCCGTTCATGATGCCGGCGATGTCTACACTTATTACTTCGAGCGAGCGGTCAGACTTCATGCGGTGCATTACGGCACGGTTAGTGAATGCCTCCTCAGTCAATCCTTCGGCATGCTCTACCAGGGTGCGTACGCTGTTGATTTCTTCGCCGAGATTGTACATGCCCGGACGGAATACAGCTCCTTTCACCTCTACGGTGTTGGCGTAGCGTGGCAGGATGCTGTCTACGCTGATTGAGTCGCCGTCATCGATACGGAAACTGGAGAAGTCGAACTCTTCTATATTATATACGGCACGTTCTCTGCCGGTCTTGCGGTTCAGTCTTACTGATTTCTTGTAGGCATCGCCTGTAAAACCGCCGGAATACTTCAGAAGGGAATTGACACTCTCGTTCTTCTTCATTTCGTAAATCATCGGGCGCTTAACCTTTCCGGCAATGGTTACGAGGCAGTCGTATGGACCAACTACGATGACATCGTTGTCGGCAAGACGGACATTACCCGTCAGTTTGCCGTTCAGAATATAGTCGTAGATATCAACAACCGTTACCAGTTTGTTGTGTCTGTATACCTTGATGTTTCGCAATGTACCCAGATCGTTGGTTCCGCCAGCCATGTAGAGTGCATGGAATACGGTAGCGAAAGCTGAGAGGGTATAGGTGCCCGGAATCTTAACTTCGCCCATCACGTTTACCATGATAGTCTTGGTCTGTCCTACGGTGAGCTTGATGCGGCTGGAACGGTATCTGCTGCCCACGGTATTGCGCAGGCGGGCATTAGCCTGAGCTACGGTCAAGCCTGAAACGCTGACTGGTCCATAACCCTCGATGGTTACTTCGCCATCTGGCGAAACGGTGCTCTCGATGGTTTTCTGTGAGGCACCGTAGATGTCAATGATGACAGCATCGCCAGGACCCAGACGATAGTTCTGTGGGGTAGCGATGTTCATATTTGGCTCGAAACTGAGGTCTTTGTTGTTGAAGATGTCGCGGCCGAATACCTTGTTGCGCTTGAGGTTGAGCTCTGCCTGCAACTGTTTTACCATGGTAGCTGTATCGGGAACCAGGGCGTTCATCTCCTTGCTGAAATCATCATAGTCTGGGTTGGTTTCATCATAAGATGAGTAGTAGCTGTCGTTCTGCTTGCTCTGGATGCGATAGTTGCTATAGGTTGAAGCCTGCTTTTCATTATCCTTGTTCTGGTAATCTTCTCGTTGTTTACCATTGTTGGTCCGCATTCTCTTGTTGCCTGCATTTCCTGCAGCGGTTGTGCTGTAGAGCTCGTTCTGCTGCGACATCTTCTGATACTTATTGCGTACACGTCGAATCTGGGAGATGTCTACGCCTTGCTGCATCAGTTTGGTAACAATCTGTGAATTGGATGTGCCACGCTCATGTTCTTTCACCACAAAACTCATCACTTGATCGTCTGTCATGTGAGAACTCTGTGCGAAAAGTGGTCCTGAAGACAGAACCAGCGCCAGTACAAGTATGATATGTTTCTTCATTATTGTTCTATTATCTTAGTTATATTTATGTAATAACTCGAAAAAAGTGATTTTGTTGCTATAAAAAGCTGAAAAGATGTTAATAAAACCAAGAAACCCAGGGTTCAACCCTGGGTTACTGATGTTCTGAGCGAGATACGGGAGTCGAACCCGCCTCACAGGCTTGGGAAGCCCGTGCACTACCGATGTGCTAATCTCGCGAAGGAAAATACTAACTCCTTTCACAAGAAAGAGCCACGAGCGGGACTCGAACCCGCGACCCACGCATTACGAATGCGTTGCTCTACCAACTGAGCCATCATGGCTTTTTGCCCAAAAGCAGATGCAAAGGTAATGAATATTTTTTGAAATAAGAAATTATTGCCTAAACTTTTCTTGTGGTTAACTCTTATTAACTAAAGTCCGTCTGAAACTTTAGTGGGTTCATGACAAAAAAGGGACTATCGACAATGGATAGTCCCTCTTCTGATTATAGTTTCTTGAATGTCAATTCTTCTTTTTTCGAATTCTTGCCTACCGAGATGGTGTCGCCTGGCTTCATTGTGCCATCGAGTAACATCTCGCAAACGGAATCTTCGATGTAGGTCTGGATGGCGCGGCGGAGTGGGCGGGCACCAAACTGCACATCGTATCCCTTCTTGGCTACCATCTCCTTTGCCTTTTCGGTAATCTGGAAATGGAATCCCAAGTCTTCTATTCTCTTGACCAGTCCTTCCAGGTCGAGGTCGATGATGCGCTTGATGGCATTTAGATCCAGCTGGTCGAAGGTGATGATGTCGTCGAGACGGTTCAGAAACTCTGGAGCAAACTGCTTGCTGAGGCTCTTCTGAACGATGCTGCGGGCATACTCCTTGTCTTTCTCGTCCATCGCCAATCCGCCTTTTATGCCTGCAGAAGTAAAGCCGACGCCTCTGCCGAAATCTTTCAGCTGGCGGGTTCCTGCATTAGAGGTCATGATGATGATGGTGTTGCGGAAGTCGATGAGTCGGCCGTTGCCATCGGTAAGTCTGCCTTCGTCGAGTACCTGTAAGAGCAGGTTGAATACCTTGCTGTTGGCTTTCTCTATTTCGTCGAGCAATACGATGCTGTATGGTTTGCGGCGTACCTTTTCGGTCAGCTGTCCACCTTCGTTATAGCCTACGTATCCTGGAGGTGCACCTACCAGACGTGAGGTGTTGAAACTCTCGGAGAATTCGCTCATGTCTATTCTGATGAGTGAATCTTTCGAACCAAACATCTCTTCAGCGAGCTTCTGGGCAAGATAGGTCTTACCTACACCTGTAGGACCCAGGAACATGAATACGCCAATAGGATGGTTAGGGTCGCGCAAGCCTACACGGTTCCTCAGAATGGTCTTTACCATCTTGTTGATGGCATTATCCTGAGCAATCACCTTGTGCTTCAGGTTGTGTTCCAGATCTTTCAGACGTTTGCTTTCGCCCTCAGCCATACGTTGGGCCGGTACGCCGGTCATCATGCTGATAACGTTGGCAATGTCTTCGGCTGTCACCTCAACATATTCGCCAATCTCTCCCTGCTGCCATTGCGCCTTCATGTCCTCAATCTCTTTCTCGATCTTGGTCTGGGCATCTCTGCATGAGGCTGCCATCTCGAAGTTCTGGTTTGCTACAGCCTGCTGCTTCTTGCTGATTATCTTTTTCAGTTCTTTTTCCAGCTTGATATATGGAGCAGGAACACTTGCATTATTAATATGTACGCGCGAGCCGGCTTCATCTATCACGTCGATAGCCTTGTCTGGGAAGTGGCGGTCGGTGATATAGCGCTCTGTCAGTTTGACACATGTCTCGAGAGCCTCGTCTGTATATCTCACACAGTGATGCTTCTCGTAATGTTCCTTGATGTTGTGCAGAATCTGAAGCGTCTCTTCGCGAGTTGTAGGTTCAACGATGACCTTCTGGAAACGGCGTTCCAAGGCTCCGTCCTTCTCAATGCTCTTACGATACTCATCGAGCGTGGTGGCACCGATACACTGGATGACACCTCTTGCCAAGGCTGGCTTCAGAATGTTGGCCGCATCCATGCTTCCTTCGCCGGAACCGGCGCCTATCATGGTGTGAATCTCATCTATGAAGATGATGATCTCCGGATGGTTCTCCAGTTCCTTGATCACATTCTTGATGCGCTCTTCAAACTGTCCGCGGAATTTGGTTCCTGCAACGATGGCAGTCAGGTCGAGACTTACCAGACGCTTGTTGAAGAACATAGGCGATGTTTCCTGGTTGTTGATGAGTTGTGCCAGTCCTTCTACGATGGCACTCTTTCCTACGCCCGGTTCACCTATTAATACTGGGTTGTTCTTCTTTCTGCGACCCAGAATCTCGAGCACGCGCTGAATCTCCTTCTCTCTGCCCACGACAGGATCCAGTTTTCCATCGGCTGCAGCCTTGGTCAGGTCGAAACTGAATTTGTCGATGGTAGGGGTGCTGCTCTTTTTGCGCGGAGTTCCATTTGAACGGGTAGACAGTCTCATCGGATTCTGGTCCTTTTCCATATCGAATGGCTCTTCGTCAGTTTCCATCATGTCGTTCTGCTCGTTGTAGTCATCTTCTGCTTCTATTCCACCAGCCATCTCCAGGTTCTCTGCTTCCTCCTGCCTGTCAGCATCAGGGATTTCTGAATCTGGTGTTTGGGGTTCCATTTTGAAATCCTTCGGCTCTTCTGTCTTCTGCTCATCATCCTTGTCAGTAGGATAGAGCATTTCGATGGCACGGTCGTAGCTTAAGCCCAGTTGACTCAGCCAGTTGGCTACAGGGTTCTTGTCATTTCTCAAGATGGCAAGCAGCAGATGTCTTGGCTCTACAATCTTGGAGTGCTCGTAGTTGTTTGCCTCGCGGATAGAGTCTCTGATAATGCTGTCTGTTATCTGATTGAACGGGATATGGTTGTTTTCCTTCACGTTATCGGCAGGAGTTTCTTCCACATGCTTTTCCAGTTTGCTGTTAAGGACTCCGCTGAAAGCCATCGGACTGATGTCTGCGCCCTTCAGGAGCTTGTTGACATCGCTGTCGTTCTGGCTGATCAGACTCAGCATCAGATGCTCCACGCTAATCTCGCTGCCCGATGTGCGTGCAGCTTCTTTGCTGCTTCTGTTCAGTATGTCCTGTATATGTGAAAACGGATTTATCATATTTGCTTATATTTTTTAAAATCTCAGTGCAAAAGTACACATTATTTTCAATAATAGCAAATGATATGCCAACTTTTTTGCATTGTTAAAATACAAATAATGCTAAAATAATGCGATTTTTCGCCTCTAAAGCGTTTTGGTATCATTTTTTTTTGTATCTTTGTCGGGAATTTCAAAAGGGTAAAACGGCTTAGAACGCAAGGAAATGCCCTTAAACGCGATTTCCGGATGGAAAACAGGCGTTTTGAAAGTAACGAATAAACAATAATACATTAATATAAGAAATGGACGAAAATCAGACAATGGATCATGATAGAATCATGAAAATCAACATTGAGGAGGAGATGAAGTCGAGCTACATCGATTATTCGATGTCAGTTATCGTGGCTCGTGCCCTCCCTGATGTACGCGATGGTTTCAAGCCTGTGCACCGCCGTATTCTTTACGGTATGCTCGGCATTGGAAACACCAGTGACAAACCTTATAAGAAATGTGCGCGTGTTGTAGGTGAGGTGCTCGGTAAGTATCACCCTCACGGCGACTCTTCTGTTTACGGCGCTTTGGTGCGTATGGGACAGGAGTGGAACATGCGTTATACCTTGATTGACGGACAGGGTAACTTCGGTTCTGTTGACGGTGACTCTCCTGCTGCCATGCGTTATACTGAGTGCCGCCTCTCCAAGATGGGTGAGCATATCATGGATGACCTTGACAAGGAAACGGTTGATATGACCAACAACTTCGATGATACCCTGCAGGAACCTACCGTGATGCCTACCAAGATTCCTAATCTTCTGGTAAATGGTGGTAACGGTATTGCCGTAGGTATGGCTACCAATATACCTACCCACAACCTGGGTGAGGTGATTGATGGTTGCTGTGCATACATCGATAATCCTGACATTGACACAGATGGATTGATGCAGTATATCCCTGCTCCTGACTTCCCAACCGGTGCTACCATCTATGGTATCCAGGGAGTGAAGGATGCATACGAAACTGGTCGAGGCAGAATCGTGGTTCGTGCCACTGCCGAGATTGAAAGTAGTGAAAACCATGACAGAATTGTTATCACTGAGATTCCTTACGGTGTAAACAAGGAGCAGCTCGTGATGGCTATTGCTGACCTTGCCAAGGAAGGCAGAGTAGATGGCATCGCTAACGTAAACGATGAGTCTGGCCGTCAGGGTATGCGTATCGTTGTTGATGTGAAGCGTGATGCCAATGCTAATGTTCTTTTGAACAAACTCTTTAAGCTGACAGCTCTTCAGAGTTCATTCTCAGTGAATTGCATCGCTCTTGTTAATGGCCGTCCACGTCTTTTGAGCTTGAAGGAGTGTGTGAAGTATTTCGTAGAGCATCGTCATGATGTTACCATTCGCCGCACCCAGTTTGAACTGAAGAAGGCGCAGGAGCGTGCTCATATTCTCGAGGGCTTGATCATCGCTTGTGACAACATCGATGAGGTAGTACATATTATCAGAGCCAGCAAGACTCCATCTGATGCACAGCGCAACTTGGAGAAGCGTTTCGAACTCGATGAACTTCAGAGTAAGGCTATCGTAGATATGCGACTCAGCCAGTTGACAGGCTTGCGTCTGGAGCAGTTGCATAATGAATTCAACGAGTTGATGAAGACTATCGACTACTTGAATCAGATCTTGAACGATCCTGAGCTCTGCAAGAAGGTAATGAAGGACGAACTCAACGAGGTGAAGGAGAAGTATGGTGACGCACGTCGCACCATGATCAAACCAGATGACCATGAGTTCAACCCAGAAGACTTCTATCCAAACGACCCAGTGGTTATCACCGTGAGTCATCTCGGATATATCAAGCGCACCCCATTGTCAGAGTTCCGTGAGCAGGCTCGTGGTGGAGTAGGTTCTAAGGGAGCCC
>OQVQ01001305.1_pt1 | contig 10268 bp, 6 predicted proteins | sample 1691491 | NCBI WGS metagenome assembly OQVQ01 (sample SAMN03418252, study PRJEB22391) | human gut metagenome | biome: human-gut; feature: organic feature; material: feces | host: Homo sapiens | place: Tanzania | collected 2013-01
GAACAGATCGACCTCCAAGGTAAGCCGGTTCTTCAGGACGGCGGCTATTACACCAGCGTGGACGACATCCACAACTACCCTTCGTACGCCGGTAACTGGCAGTACCTGAACGTCGGCGCCTATAAATACCTTGACTATTCCGCTGACGGTCTTCTGAATGTGAATGACCTACACGCCATAAAGGGCACCCAGTACGCTCCGGCGGTGGCTTCCCTGAACTACGGAATCAGCTACAAGGGCTTTGAGTTGAGAATGCTCTGGACCGCCAACTTCGGGAAATATGTCAATTTCAACAGAAGCTGGGAGGTTGAGTTCAACAAGGGAGACTACCGTGTGAACACCTCGCAGCTGGATTACTGGAGGCCGGACAATCAGGGCGCGAACCACGCCACGTTGGTCTATGGCGGAGCTTCCGGACACCCGATGTATATGTGGGCGGGCGGTGATCCGACAAAATCGTACACGATGATGCTTGAGGGACGTACCTGGAGAAAGTCCGACTATGTGAACCTGAGGGAAATCTACATCGGCTACACCATCAAGTCAAAGGCGTTCCTCAAGGCGACAGGTCTGAGGAGCCTTAACGTGTACGCCACCGGAAACAACATCTGGACCGGCACAGGGCTGATCGAAGGCGATCCTCAGAGCACGACGTTCACGACAGGTTTCTATCCGAATATGCTGAGTGTCAAGCTCGGTGTCAAAGTTGGATTCTAATGGAAATGATCAAGATGAAAAAGATACTAAACAGCGGCATAATTGCGTTATGTCTTGTTTTCTCAGGATGCGACTGGTTGGACATCAATCCCGAGACAGGACTTGACGAGACAGAGGTGTTTACCATCTGGGACAACTACAAGGCATATTTTGACTATGTCTATGGCAGTTCGGTGGCCAATTCCGAAAGGAACACCAACATCAAGCAGGGTTATCCTCTCTACCTGGACAACTGGAGCCTTCGTTTCACCTGGCTTGCGATGACGGATATGTGTGACACCGGCCGTCTCATCAGGGCACAAAGCATCAAGGCCGGTACACTCGGAGCCAATGTGGAGGTGTTCACGACGGATCTGACAAGAAGACCGGTGTCATATTCAATGTTCAAGATCATCAGGATCTGCAACAAGGCGATCGGGAACATCGACAGGGTGCAGAATATCCCTTCGGAGCAGGATAAGAATGACATTCTGGGACAGGCGTATTTCGTGAGAGGCTTCGCTCATTTCGTGCTCTGCCGCTATTTCGGCGGGATGCCTTACCTTGACAAGGCTCTTGGCTCCGAGGACAACTGGGATCAGACAAGGCTCAGTGCCAATGAGACTTACAGGCGCTGCGCCGAGGATTTCGAGCAGGCGTATGTATTTCTCGCCGCAGCCGGCAAGACCCGCCGGGACGGAACTTTCGGCAATCCCGGACACCTTTCGGCTCCTGACCAGGATCGTCCTAACGGTGTGGCCGCCAAGGCGATGAAGGCCAGGGCTCTACTCTATGCGGCGAGCCCGCTGAACAACGTCTCCGGCCAGAAGGACTGGGAGGATGCCGCCGAGGCTTCCGCGGAAGCTCTGAAGCTGGCTCTGGACAATGGCTACGAGCTGCTTCCTATCGGCTCCTGGAAGAACAATTTCATAGCATCCAAGTACACCAACGAGCACATCTGGGCGTGGAACTATGGTTCCGCCAAGACAAGCTCCTTCACCGGAATGTACACGTACTCGATCTCCAACGGCAACAACGCCAGCGGGGACTGTCCGACACAGAATTTTGTGGACAGGTTCGAGACCATCTACGGAGACCCTCTTCAGACAGAGAAGGAAAGGGGTGAGGCCGAGGCCATAGGTCACTATGACGAGCAGAATCCTTTCGCCGACCGTGACCCTCGCCTTGATCTTACCGTGCTTCACGACGGAAGTGTCGTGGCCGGCTGCGCGTCAGGTGTGAACATGTATTACGATCCGGATCTCAAGATATATCCGACAACCAGGATCAGTGGCGCGAGCTCTCCGAGAACCCTCAATCACGAATGGGGCGCGGATGACGCCAAAGGCTGGACCAACACCGGTTATCTTGTGAACAAATGGTGGGACGGCAACTATCAGAAGAACTATCAGAGGACTGATCCGCTGATCCGTCTGGCTGAGTTGTATCTCAATTACGGCGAGGCTGTGAATGAGGCCTACGGCCCGTCCGGAAGTGCGGGAGGTCTGGACCTTACCGCTGTCCAGGCGGTCAACAAGGTCCGTGAAAGGGCAGGAATGCCAGGGGTGCAGGACAGGTTCACGTCGGACAAGGACTCATTCCGTGAGCGTGTCCAGAACGAGAGGACCGTCGAGCTTGCGTTCGAGGGACACCATTATTACCTTGACATCCGCAGGTGGAAGATCGCACCGAAGACAATGACCCAGACACTTATGGGTATCTATGTCGAGAAAGTCCCTGTCAGTGAGGAACATCCTGCCGGAAGACGGTATGAGCGCCGCTCCATCCCGGCAAACCGTCAGGGCTCCTGGAAGCAGGCGATGTACTATATCCCGTTCCCGACCGACGAGGTGAACAAGATGAAGAATTTCACCAACAATGAAGTTTGGTAACAATCAGCGGAAATGAATATGAAAAGATACACTAAGACAATCAGCGCCGTACTGGCATTAGCGTTGCTGGCGGCTGTGTCGGAATCACCGGCCAGGGCTGCCGGCAAGTCTCCCGCGGACACTGTCAATGTCCCGGCGAAGGCCGGCCATAGGGTGAGGCAGACACTTGTCCTTCCTTATGGTAATAATTATAACAAGTCCCTGTCCACTGGCGGTTCTTCCGTCTTCTACGAGGAGGACATCAACAAGTACCCTTCCTCGGATTTCAGGAACGCCCTGACAGGAGTGGTGCCCGGGCTTTTTATCACGGAGATCAACGGAATGACTGGACTTATGTCGGACGGGATGCGCGGTGGAATGAACTTCCGGGGCATGACTCCGAAGTTCGTAGTGGACGGGCAGCCGGTCTATCTTTCCGAGATCCAGATCGATCCTGAGGAGATCGAGTCTATGACATTCGTCAAGGATGTCCTGGACAAGGCTCTTTTTGGCTCAAGATCTTCGGAGGGAGTGATCTACATCACCACCAAGAGAGGCCTGCCCGCCGGGAAGACCATCAAGGTCGGAATGGAAAGCGGAGTCAGTGTCGTTGACAGGATGCCAGGATATGTCGGAGGAGCGGAATATGCGACTTTGCAGAACCAGGCCCGCGAGGCGGCCGGCTATCCTTTGGTGTACACGGCCGATGATATCCAGGCTTATTCATTGAACAGGCCTGATGATCTGATTCATCCGTCGGTGGATTGGAGAGGGCTGATGTTCAAGGACACCAAATCCTACAAGAAAGCCAACCTGACGGTTCAGGGAGGCACGGAAGCGGTGAAGTACGCTGTCTATTTCGGCTATCTTGGCGAGGGGGATTTCTATGCCGCGGGACCGAGCGCCGGTTTCAACAAGATTAATGTCCGCGCCAACGCTGAAATGAAGATCACAAGCGACCTTCGGTTCAACGTGGGTTTGTTCTCCGGCCTTAATTTCAGACGCAGCCCTCACTACGGCTATGGCGGAAGCGGTACGTTCAACGAGTTCGACAACTATCTCGTTCTGGCCAGCACCACACCGCCGACCGCTTTCCCTGTCCACGTAGGGCTCAACACGGAGACCGGGGGATGGATCTACGGTGTGAACGAGAACTATACGGCAAACCCTTACGCCACCTTGGCCGAGAATGGATTCTTCACCGAGAGGGAACGTTCCGGAATCATCAACGGCACATTGACATGGGATATGAACAAGATAGCCAAAGGACTTAGGTTCGAGTCGTATGTCGGCCTTAACGTCTTCAACATGGACCGTATAGGAAAGAACCCGGATTACATCGCGGTCATCTATGACAAGGAGACCGGAACAAGTGTGAAGACATCCCACGAGGGAGCCAAGGCTTCCGGCAAGTCGGCGTTTGGTAAATGGTATCATCAGAGCCTGTACCTCAACGAGAGGCTGAGCTATGTCCGCGACTGGGGTTGGAACCGCCTTTCAGCCGCCGCTGTCTATTATCTTGAGACTACGGAAAGAAGTTCTTCCGCCTATAGGGACCGTCAACAGTCCGTTATCCTTAACGCGGACTATTCCTATGCGAACCGTTATCTGGCCCAGATCGTCATGAACACGACAGGTTCCTGTATGTTTATGAAAGGCAAGAGGTACGGTGTGTTCCCGTCTCTCGGCCTTGGCTGGGTGGTGTCCGAGGAGGATTTCCTCAAGGGATCCGGCCAGGTTGACTACCTCAAGCTGCGCGCTCAGGCCGGTGTCATCGGCTACAATCCGTTTGGAGCATTGGATCTCTATGAGGATGAGTATCTTAAGGAAAAAGGCGTGAATTTCGGACCCGCTTCCACGGACTTTGAATGGATCGGCGGCTCCACAAAGTACCAGTCCTACAAGACTACTCTTCTGCGTCTCGGCAACAAGGATCTTACCTGGGAAAAGCGCAAGGAGATCACGGCCGGCATTGAGGCGAAGTTCTTCGGCAACCGGCTGTCCGTTGACGCGGATTACTTTTATATCCTTCGTGACGGCATCATTACCAACACGAGCGATGTGAATCCTAAGCTTTTCGGTTTCAATGGAGTGGCTACCTATGACAACTACAACAAGATTCGTTACCAAGGCGCCGAGGTGGCATTGAACTGGACGGACAAGATCGGTGACTTTGAATATTCAATAGGGGGTTGGGCTATCTACAACCGTGGCAAGTACCTCCGTTACAGCGAGAGCCAGATAAACGACTACAACAAGGTGGAAGGCTCTATGGCAGGGGACTATCACGGCTATGTGTATCTCGGCAAATATGCGTCAGCCGAGGACATCGCCTCATCTCCCGAACAGACCTTCGACTCTGAGGTTCAGGCTGGAGATCTGAAGTACAAGGACTTGAACGGTGACGGAAAGATTGACTCCAACGACAGGACAATCATCGGCAACACCTCCCCGAAATTGAACTACGCTGTCAACCTCTATTTGAAATATAAAGGTTTCGACCTGACGGTTGTCGGCACTGGCCGCGCTTTCTTTGACATCCCGTTCACAAACAGCTATTTCTGGAGCGGATGGGGACAGAACAACTACTCGAGATTCGTGAGCGAGAACATTGGCGGCGACTATCCGCGTCTTTCCTACGACAAGATCTCGAACAACTTCCAGGCTTCCCGTTTCTGGCTTCGCAAGGGAGATTGGTTCAAGATTCAGAATGTGGAGCTCGGTTGGGCGACCTCGTTCCGCAACTCGAACTGGATCAGAGGAGTAAGGCTTTTTGTCCGTGGCTCTAACCTGTTGACCGTCAGTGGTGTCAAGTATATTGATCCGGAATCTGTCTCGGCTGGTGTCACCACGGATCCTCTGTACAGGACATTCACCGGTGGTGTCAAGTTGAACTTTTAACGAGAATCGGCAATGAAAAACAATTTACGAATATTCCTGCTTTCAGCCGCCGCCGTCCTTGGCGGGTGTGATTTCCTCGATCCTCTTCCGATGGGAAATGTGACGGACGAGAACATTTCCGGCTATCCGTCCTATGTCAGGGGCTTTGTGGAAAAAGCCTACGATTTACTTCCGAGTACGTACATAAGCAATGAGTACATCTACCTTGACGCCATCACGGAGGATGCCGTGATCACGTCAAGCGGCAGCGCGATCAGACGCTATGGCACAGGGGCGGTCTCTCCGGCCTCTTATCCTTTCGATGCATACTGGACAAGGGACTACACTGCCATTATGTACGTGAACACTTTTCTGGAGGACAATCTGGGGCTCAACACCCGCTTCCTTGTCGATAACACCACAAACGCTCTTCTGCAACGCTATCTGCAGGGTGACGCGTATGCGATGAGAGCATGGTACGAGTTCGACCTTCTTAGGAAGTTCGGTGGTGTCGGCACTGACGGGAAACTGCTCGGTTTCCCGATCCTCACCTCACCGGTCGACGTGTTCGGGACAGATCCTGAGAGTGTGGAGAGGAACACTTATGACGAGTGTGTGAAGAGGATCCTGGATGACTGCGACTCCGCGCTTGTGTATATTCCTGAAGCCAACAGGGATTGGCTTGGACAGCACAGCACGATAGACGGGGCTTCCCGCTGGAAAAGGATGGACGGAATTTCTGTGAAGGCCTTGAAAGCGATGGTCTATCTGTACTGGGCCTCGCCGGCCTTCAACCCTGGAGGGGATGTCTCCAGATGGGAGAATGCCGCGAAGTACGCCGCCGAGGTGATGGATTTCAAATTGTTGAGGGACGGAGCGCAGCCGAACGGCTTCAACCCTTCCCTGAAATTCGATTGGCTCTGGCCTAACTCTCAGGAGATTATATTCTCTTCCAGCTGGACGACGAACTCAAGTATGGAGAATCTTTTCTATCCGCAGGGATTCCGTGGCAGCGGTTCCGTCGGCGCGACCCAGAACCTTGTGGACGCTTTCCCGATGGCGAATGGCTATCCTATTGATGATCCGCGTTCCGGCTATGATCCCGCCGACCCGTATTCCGGCCGTGACCCTCGTTTCTACAGTACCGGCAACTACAATGGAGCCAAGGTGGTGCGTCCGTCCAGCAATGAGACGATGTACACCTTCGACATGTCCGTGGGCGGCAAGGACGAGGCCGGTGGAGTCGGCAACACTTTGACAAACTATTATGTCAAAAAATTTGTGAACCAGGAATGGAACAAGAATGATGACAAGGTCAACACGCAGCCTCGCTCGGTCTTCTTCTTCAGATGGGCGCAGATGTGCCTTGTGTTCGCGGAAGCCGCGAACCAGACCGCAGGCCCTGAGACAGAGATATTCGGCCACACCGCGAAAGAGGCTCTGGCCTATCTGCGTAACCGTCCGACAAACGATGGCCTCGCCGGTCTTGGGTCTGTATCAGACCCTTATCTTGATGAGGTTGCCTCACAGGGCAAGGACGCTTTCGACGCTCTTGTGAGGAACGAGAGGCACATCGAGCTATGTTTCGAGGGCCAGCGTTTCTGGGATCTCAGGAGATGGTCCACCGACGCAGACTGGCAGAAGAACATAAATGTTGAGGTGAAGAAACCTGTCTTTGACGGATCGTCCATCACTTATGAGACTGTCGAGACCCGCAAGTTCAATTCCCGCTGGCTACCGATTCCCTACTACGACGCGGCGAAGACCGGAATGGTACAGAATGAGGGATGGGACAACTGGCGTTAATACATTAAAGAAACAGAAATATGAAGAGTATCAAGAAACTATACATCCTGCTGTCGTCAGTCGCCGTGGCTTTGTCGTTGACCGGCTGCTACAAGGATTATGTCCAGGACTTTGATTACAGCGGAGCCTACCTTGCCTACCAGTACGACCTTCGTACCTTCGTGGTTGGAGAGGGAATGCAGTTCAAGATCGGCGCTGTCCTCGGGGGAGTGATGAAGAATGAATATGACCGTGACATCTGGTATGAGTTTGACGACAATCTGATAACCGAGGATCTCCGGTTCTTCGTGCCGGACGCCGAGACGCCGTTCAACGCCTTTTCGGAGATGAGCGGCCGGACGGCGGTCGGCTCTGTGAGTCAGGACTATGTCAAGAACGCTGTTCAGTTAAGCGGCATCAAGGCTTTCACTCCGCTTCCTATGAGCACGGTGAAGATTCCGGAGGGAGAGTGCTTCCGGATAAAGAAAGGGAATCACACCGGCACAATCACTGTCAAGGCTGATTCGGCAGCGTTCCTTGCGCTTCCGGGAGCAGGCAGTCATCCGTACTATGCCATCGGCTTCCGTCTGACATCCGCCGATGTGGACACAGTCCTTCTTTCCCGTTCATACGAGATCATCGCCCTCAGGTACGAGAATATGCTTTTCGGCAATTGGTACCACGGTGGAAAGACCGTTGTGACCGACGCTTCCGGCAATGTGATAGACACTGATGTCTATCCGACATCCATTCCTTCGGATGAGAAGACACACGAGGTCTATACCCTCAGCACGGTTGCTCCTGATGCTGTAAAGACAAATTACCGTGGGAAAGGAGCAGGTTCTGTCAGGATCACCTTCAGTGACGGCAAAATCACCCTCGCTTCCGCCGATGCCGTGGCGATAGAGGATCTCGGTTCGGGGTACAATAATGCTAAGTTGCTGCAAGACAGAAAGATATTCCTGAACTACAGCTTCGCAAACGCGGACGGGACCAAGTCGGTCGTGACAGACACCCTGACTTTCAGGAACCGCATCCGTGACGGAGTGAACGAATGGCAGGACGAGAACCCGGAACACTACAAATAGGATTGGCTATGAGGAAATTTTTGAATATAATGGCGGGAATTATGCTCCTTGCGGTTTCCGCATTGCTGCACGGGTGCAAGGACGATGATGGATTCATCCTCCCTTACAACCTTAGGATGGAAGACACGACCGTGCAGTCCGGAGAGAGGCTGAACATCCAAGGTCAGGGATTCAGTGCTGGTGACGCTCTGATCTTCGAGACGCTGGACGCCGAGTACAGGTTCCAGGCCATTCTGGAGGAGGGCGACATCACCACCGACGGCATCAGCGTCACCCTCCCCGACAATTTCGTCTATGAGGAGACCTACAGAATATACCTGATACGTGGCCTTGAGCGGGCAGAGATAGGCAGAATGAAGGTCTCGATAGGCGCGATGCAGCAGTTCCGCCTGATGTCCAGCAACATAAGAGTCTGGACTGGAGATTCCGGCGAGCCTTTGGACAGCCCTAGGCGATGGGAGAACCGTCGCTCGGCCTTGGTGGCGATGTACAAGGACATTCAGCCTGACATCATCGGCACGCAGGAGGCTTACCTCTCGCAATGGAATTATCTTAAGGATCAGCTGGCTCCTCTGGGCTATGACTGTGTGGGCAAGGTTATGAGCGATTGGAGCGATAATCCGTCTCCAAAGGACACCAACGAGGAGGTCGAGCTTGGACAGGCCGTGGGAATATTCTTCCGCACGGATGCCGTAAGCCTTGTCCGCTGGGGCGTTTTCTCATTGTCCGAGACTCCGGATGAGCCGATAAAGGCTCCCGCTCTCGGCGCTCAGTACAAACGTCAGGCGACATGGGCGGAGTTTGAGCTGAAGGATAACGGACGGAGAATATTCCATCTCAACACTCATCTTGACACGAAGGACAACGATGTCAGATCAGCTGAGATGAAACTGATTATGGAGCGGGTGAAGATGTACAATACCGAGGATCTTCCTGTCCTTCTGACTGCGGATTGGAACGCCGCGGCCAATTCGGTCGTGTTTGACTCCATCAGGGATTCTTACAATCTTGCCAAGGATGCGGCTCAGGACACTCAGGATGAGGCCACGAACAACGGCTATGGCAACAGTGGCTCCTACATTGACCACATTTGGTTCTCAAAGGGCAAAGGCTTGCGAATCCTGACATATCGGGTGGTGAAGGCTCAGTACGATCCGGCGATCGAGTATTATTCGGACCACTGGTCGATCTACTCTGATTTTCAGTTTTAGTGATCGGATATATACAGGATTTCCGGGTTGTGGAAGCGATTTTTACAGAAGAGGCGCGAAAAGTCGGATGAAGCTTTCAAGGATCCGGCAGTACCACGGACGGGCGTTCCATGCCTCCAAAGTCAACTCATGGCATTGCCTGAGGTCGTACATGAATATTCCTTTGTTCATCAGGGCGGTCTCCTCATCGTAGATGTAGGAGTTGACCTCGTAGTTGATGGCGAAACTGCGGAAGTCCAGATTCGCTGAGCCGATGCTGGAGAGGTAATCGTCACAGACAAAGGTCTTTGCGTGAATGAACTCTCCCTTTCGCAGGAATATTCTTACTCCGGCTTGCAGGGCCTCTTCGTAGTAGGCTCTGAAATAGACTCCGCATAGGGCCGCGGTTTTGAGAGCGTCCATAACCGGCTCTGTGGGAACGAAGTACGGAGTCTGAAGGTAGATGTACTTCTGGGCGTGCTGGAGAGCCCATTCGTAACTCAGCTGGAGGATCGGCAGTGGAAGGTCCGGCTCGTCAGGGACGATCTGGACCAGTTTGTTCCTGAGCGTCTGGTGGGACACGGGAGGGATGAATATAAACGATCATTATTTCCGTCAGTGGAGGGACACGCACATGCGCATAACGGGCGACGCCGTGGCCGTTCTCCAGTACACTTTTCTGGACTCCTGGTTGACAGGCGGCGGGACGATCGACAAGGAGATGATCGAGTATTTCCCGATGGCGAAGAAGTCGGTCC
>OQVQ01001306.1_pt1 | contig 10266 bp, 12 predicted proteins | sample 1691491 | NCBI WGS metagenome assembly OQVQ01 (sample SAMN03418252, study PRJEB22391) | human gut metagenome | biome: human-gut; feature: organic feature; material: feces | host: Homo sapiens | place: Tanzania | collected 2013-01
GTCTATCAGGTGGAACTCCAGTAGCATCCTTCATGGTGTGGGGCGAAGCATTATCAGGGAAAATCAGCCGATTATCACTATGAGAACAGCTCATTTTGGTTAAAATCCGCATGTTTATACCATTTTTTTGCTGCTACGCAAAAAGATTTCGCACTATTTTTGTATCTTTGCACCCGTTAAAAGAATTTAGAAGTAAAATACAATAAAAATCCTATACGGAAATGAATTTAAATATGCACATAACATCACAATCATTCGTTCAGAGCTATCGACGCTTTGAACGGAATAGTTATGTACATACATCAAGTACATCAGATACAGCCGGTATAGGATTCCCACATCATTATTCGCATAGTTATTTCTATCGGGTATCGTAGCAGCGTGCCCCACAGAGAACAAAGATAATATGGAAGAGTTGGAGTTTCCTTGCCGGGAGAATCCAACTTTTTCTTTTTAGCCAAATGCTTGGCTTCAGCTCTGACATGGCGAGAAAAAGCTGGATGAAATCCAACCATTTTTTACGCTTAAAATGAAAGAACTATGCCAGCAAATAAGAATGCCTTAATAAGGTACAAAACTATAGACAACTGTTTAAGAAACAGATACAGAAGATGGACTCTCGATGATCTCGTGGAGGCATGTAGCGATGCTCTCTACGACATGGAGGGAATCACCAAAGGAGTATGCGCCAGAACTGTTCAGATGGACATACAGATTATGAGATCTGACAAACTGGGCTACAATGCTCCCATCGAGGTTTATGATAGAATATACTACAGATACGCTGACCCTAACTATTCTATCACTGAAATGCCTTTATCCATAGAGGACTGCAAGCTGATAAAGAAGGCTATCATTCTTCTTGAAAACAAGAAGGATAAGAATAACGAAGACACCATCCAGGTGCTCAACAAGGTACAGGACAGACTCAAATCTATTCTGAACTTTGTGTAAGGATAAAGGAGGGAAATTATGAGTGAACATCAACGAGACATCGTCTTACAAGAAAGCTAAAAGGCTTCTTTTCAAGCAAAACTGCCTGAAGAGAAGCCTTTCTTATGTGGAGCTTCAAGTAGGATTCGAACCTACGACCTGCTCATTACAAGGGAGCTGCACTACCACTGTGCTATTGAAGCATTTGGGAGTTTGATGGGGATCGAACCCACGACCACCAGAGCCACAACCTGGCACTCTACCAACTGAGCTACAAACTCCATATAAACTCCAGATGGATTCGAACCACCACCTCCAGATCTGAAATCTGGTATGCTACCAATTACACCATGAAGTTGTTTCTTAAGTAATGATTAAAAAATAACTTGGTACATTTTTGTGTCCTCTCTATAAAGTAACACATTGTTAAAGGATAGAGTTCCAAACTCTTCCTTTACCTCAAATTTACTATAATTTTTCTTTATCATAATTTCTTTATAACTTATTGATTATTAACTATTTACATTCTTTAATCTGTCAGAAAATTTGTATCTTTACAACTGATTACCAGGCAGTTATAATGAATACAAAAATTCTAGCAGAAGTCTTTTCAGAGACCGACTTGACATACATCCAACAATTAGATGAGCGCCAGTATCGGCTATATTGTGCTACAAGAGCTATCAGCATAGGCAAACATGGCGTGGCAGCCGTGTGTGCCTCTATTCACATATCAAAGAACACCATCTATAGGGGCATTCGCGAGTTAAACGGAAAGACCATTCTTTCTTCGGAAACAGTCCGTATTGCAGGTGGTGGTCGCAAAGCCATCTTAGACGAGCATCCAGAATACTTGGTTCTATTCGATGAGATTGTTCAAAAACACATGGCGGGTCTTCCACAGGATGACTCCGTAAGATGGCTTGACATCTCTATTGCTCAAATCGTACAAATATTCAAAGAGCACGGCATCAGCATATCTCCTTATATTGCTCGTAAAATGATAAAACTCAGAGGTTTCAAGAAACGTTCCTTTCACAAGACAAAGACCTTGAAGGAAGTCAAGAACCGAGACGCTCAGTTCAAACTTCTGGAAGCTACCTGGATATCTTGTGTACGCCTTGGAATACCAGTTCTCAGTATTGATACCAAGAAAAAGGAAATGCTCGGCAACTTTAAACGTGCAGGAAAGACTTTCAGTTGTCAGGAGTTAGCAGCTCTTGACCATGACTTCGTGTCTTTTTCCAATGGAACTATCATTCCGCATGGAATCTATGATGTCGAGAGGAACGTCGGCTATCTCACCATAGGAAACAGCCATGACACTGCTGAGTTTGTGTGTGACAACATCGCACGCATTTGGAAGGATTACCTGCAATGGGAATATCCCAAGGCAACCTCCATCTGCATCTTATGCGATGGAGGAGGATCCAACTCTGCCTCACATCATATCTTCAAGCAGGAGCTTTTAAAGTTAGCCACATCTCTTGAATTGGATATTATCATTGTACATTATCCACCATACTGTTCAAAGTATAATCCAATAGAACACAGGCTGTTTGCACATATAACAAGATCCTGGAGTGGAGTACCATTGCTGTCTGCAGAATATGCTTGCAAGAAAGCGAATGAAACTACGACATCCAAGGGATTGGTTGTTGTTGCATCCATCAACTCTAAGGAATATCAAACTCAAAGAACGCTTGACGAATCATATGTATCAGAAAGACAAAAGCGAATCATATTTGATGAACAATTGCCTAAGTGGAACTATGTCGTTAGGTGCAAATCTGCTTAGCATTTTTGTACCAAGTTATTTTTTAACTGTTACTAACTTGTCGCCCCAGAAGGAATCGAACCTTCGCTAACAGGACCAAAACCTGTTGTGCTACCATTATACCATAGGGCAAGTTGAGTTCGGGAGGTAGGACTCGAACCTACGAAGTCATCAGACAGCGGATTTTTTCGCAAGCTCAAGGAACTCCAGTCCACCCTCGTTGCCACTGGAGCACTCCCGAATTTTTAAGTGGAGCCTCGTGGAGTCGAACCACGTTCTCGGGATTTTCAGTCCCGCGCATACACCAAGTCTGCCAAAGCTCCTTACTGATGTTGCCCCAGATGGAATCGAACCACCACTTGCAGATCCAGAATCTGCCGCACTACCGTTATGCGATAGGGCAAGTTTGCGGAGGCTAAAGGATTCGAACCTTTGAGACGTTGCCGCCTGCCGGTTTTCAAGACCGGTGCAATAGACCAACTCTGCCAAACCTCCAATGTTGTGACTCGTGAGAGACTCGAACTCCCGACACCGACGTTCGTAGCGTCGTGCTCTGATCCAACTGAGCTAACGAGCCAAAGTGCGGAAGCAGAAGGATTCGAACCTTCGGAACCTTTCGGTTCGGCACGTTAGCAGTGTGCTGGTTTAAGCCGCTCACCCATACTTCCTTGTTTTGACGATGCAAAGGTAGAAAGGGAGAGTGAAGTCTTTTTTCGTAGCAAGAAAAAAGTTTCAAAAAAGTTGTTTTTTGAGTGATTTTTACATAAAAAGCCTTATTTTTGCATATGAATAAAACAAAGTAAAACAACAATTTTAAAACAAAAAACATTATGACTAAAAACAACGATCAAACTACACCTCACGACTATCCCGTTTGCAAACATCACGACTGCCCTATGGCAACCACATGCTTGCGCCAAATTACCTACACCACTCAGATTGAGAATGAAGAGTATCTGCGTCTGATTAATCCTACAAAATGCAGCAAAGATGAAGCGTGCAAATACTATAGAGATAAAAAGCCCATAGTATTTGCCAGAGGCTTCACAAACTTCAAAAAGCACATGTATCCTGAGCAGTACGACAAGTTTATGACAACCCTCATTTTCCACTTCGGACGCAATCAATACTACAAGCGCAGGCGTGGCACCATCCTTCTTCCTCCAGAGGAGCAAAAGGTGATAAGATTGATACTCGAAAAGGTTGGAGCTGATCCAAAAATGGACTTCGATAGCTACGAAGAACAAATCAATTGGAATGCCTGATTTATGCCATATAAGTACCCTTTCTGTACCACCTAAGTGTTACTCTAGTACCACCTAGGTGAAACTCCAGTACCACCTATGTGAAACTCCAGTACCAGTTAGATGGTATAAAAGTGGTACTGAGGAAGGATATACATTAACATTAAATCAAGAAAGTAATTGGGTAAAATGCAAGAAGCAATAAAAAAGGTATGGTCTTTGCTCATTCCGGCTATGGAGATGGAAGCTGACAGCGGCGCATGGTCTGTAATGCCGGCAGCCGTAGGCTTTCTGTTGGGCATAGGCTTCCTGCTACTTATCGACGAGCTGACGCCACACCTACATATCGGAACCGACAAGCCTGAGGGCATGAGCTCGCACCTGTCGAAGACGGCTATGCTGGCCCTTCCCGAAAGCAAGCAACAGATTAATTGCAAAAATTAAGGAATTTGAAGGCTACAAATCAAGAGCTTACCGATTTCCTGCTGGAGTGTGGACTTGCGGTTATGGACATACACGCAAAGTTACAGCCCATACCTCCTGTACTCCAGCAAAGGCAGAACAATGGCTTTTTGACGACCTTATGCCAATCGAGATATTTCTTTCGGCATCTCCTCATTTTACGAAGACTCAAGGACGTTTCGATGCCTGTGTAGATTTTTGTTTTAACCTTGGTCTCGCAACCTTCCGTAAGTCTACACTCTATCGACTCATTCTTCAGTCAGCTACAGACGAGGCTATTCTAAACCAGTTTAGCCGCTGGATTTATGCAAATGGTAAACCTTTAGAAGGTTTAAAGAAACGCCGAGCTTTCGAGTGCCAATGTTGGCAAGAATAAACAATAAAAACACTAAAAAACCGCTCTTCATCCTCGCGGACCAAGAGCGGCAATAACATTTTAAATACTTTACAGAATATGTCTTCTAATAAAATACTTTGCAAAGGTACAATATTTTTTTTGTGTTTGCAAGTTTTACTCCCTTTTCCATATTTCTTCATATTCCGTAGAATCCTTTGTCTTGTGAAATACGATAGGCTTGTCGTTGCGGTCATAGTATAATATGGCATGCTTCTTATCTTTGTCAATCCATTCTACGTCGATATTCCATGAATCTCTGTTATAGTAATCGCTAAAACAGATACGATTGTTTGGATCATCATTCCGATGTCCCATCGTACCCTTACCATAAAGATATAGTTGGCCGTCCTTGCGCTTAACAATTAAACGAAAAGGACTAACTGAATATTTGCCGCTCGGCGCTATCTGCAAGAGATACCACACGATGCCATTCGACTCATTCGTTTCCAGCTCGTCCGACTCCCATTCGCCAAACAGCGCTTTCTCTACCTTGTAGTAGCCGTAGTCTTCTTCCTCACAGCTCGTCACACTCGCGCCCACAGCAAGCAGCATGGCTGCCATGAGCAAAAAACTGAAAATCTTTTTCATACATTGATATTTTTATACGTTAGTACTTTTGTAGGTTTATATTTTTTAATTGCCGGATGAACCTGAAGAAACAGATATGTTTTTCATATCATTAGTATTCTCCATGCGAAGACTCCCGACATCCGGTTTATCCGATAACGGTTCACACCCTGGCGGCAGCGGTGAAATGGAGACTTAAAGGTAGACTGGCACACGGAGGCTTTGACATTTTCCACGGTAGGCACAAAGCGCTTGCCGTAGGATTTTCATTCTTCGGGCAGGAGCACCACACCGACGCGAACCTTTGCGCCACAATGAGGGCAGAAGGTGGTGGTGTTAACAGCAGGCTCTGCGTCGGGAATCTGAGCAGCGGTATTTTTAATGTCGAGAACTTCCGTATCTGTTGAATCGGATTCTTTTTCCCCCTCTTTCTCTTTGTTGAATAAAAGAACGTTTTTCTTAGCATCGTCCGAATCATCTATTGGATAGAATAAATCAGTGATGTCGCAATCCAGTTTCTCGCAAAGGTCTTCCAAACGTTTTATTGTAGGGTTGCCTTTAATGTAATTCTGAATGATGTTCTGCGTCTTTAGGTCGAACTTCTGACAGAAAGACGTAATGGTGTAACCGCGCTCTGTTATGGCGCGACGGATGTCGATTTTTGTTCTCATGTATATATTTGTATTATTTTGGTTGCAAAGTTAATACATATATTTGTATTTTGCGAGTTTTATTCAAGAGTAATTATCATATACGTTTATTTTGTTTAAAAGAGTGTAGTTTTATCAGTTTACAGTGTTTTTTTATGTATTATTGGTGAAAAAAAAGAGGAATATATAACTTGTTTTTATTATGTTTGAATTATTCTTTCGTCCCTATAAATAGTTGATTATCAATATTTTAGCTTATCTACCAACCTATAAAAGCTATCCCAAGAGGAGCACCTAAATAATTGATAATTAGAGTAATCATATCCGTCAATCTCGCCCTGCAACTTCGATTCACAAGCGAGACCGCCACCGCACTGAGGAACTTTGCGCGTGCCCGCCTGTGTGATCGGCTGGAAATATGCGGCCGGCACCACCAGAGAGGCACCACCAGCACCAGGTAGTAGCACCACCAACACCAAAAAACGGCCATATATAAAAATGTATATAATCATATATATATTTGTAAACAAGTGTAAACAAACTATATACAATTGTAGATAAACGTTAAAAACAAATGTGTTTGATAACTTTTTAATCGAAAAATTTGACAATAACAAATTTATATAATACTCTTTGCAAGCGTAAACATAAAACTATAATATAAAGCGGGTGGCAACCGTAAAAAATTCAGCATTAAAAGTAACCATACACAACCTGCCCGAAGGCATGGGGCCGTTGGCGTGGTGTTTGCGGGAGCGGAAAACGGCGCTCCACACATATCGTTAGCCGCTGCCATTTCCGTGTCATTGGGCATTGCCATTCAGAACATACCCGAAGGCGCCATCATCTCCATGCCCATGCGGGCGGCAGGCAACAGCCGATTGAGATCGTTCGTGTTAGGCTCGCTGAGCGGAGTGGTGGAACCAATAGGAGTCATTGCCGTACTGTTGCTTGCCTCACTCATTATGCCCGCCCTACCCTACATGCTCGCCTTTGCAGCTGGCGCCATGTTCTATTTGGTGGTGGAGGAGCTGATACCTGAGGCCTCAAGCGGCCAGCACAGCAACCTCAGCACCATAGGCTTCGCCATTGGTTTCGTGCTGATGATGGTACTTGATGTGGTGATGGAGTAAAAAAGAAAGATAATAACAAGAGAAAAAATAACAAAACATAAATTTCACAGCTTTTAGTTAAAGATTATCAACAAATGGTGCTCAAAACATCGAAACAATTACAAAACAGATATCTTTGTGGTGTAAATGACACATCGATTATACATACACCATAATGCCCTTCGTTTATAGTGAGTTGTCCAACCACCCCTTTTGCAGACAACTTTTTATTAACGAATAAAATATTTAATGGGCTTAATCATATTATATTTTTTAGGTGCTCTGTCACTATCCTTTTTGTGTTCCGTCCTTGAGGCGGTACTTCTATCCACTCCTATGTCGTTTATCTCGATGAAGGAGACCAGCGGCAATAAGACTGCCACTTTGATGAAACAGTATAAGAACAACGTGGACCGCCCCGTAGGTGCCATTCTTTCGCTCAACACCATTGCCCACACCATCGGTTCGGCAGGTGTCGGCGCGGAGTCGATGAAGCTCTTCGGCGAGGAATACTTCGGATTGATATCAGCCATTCTGACGCTATTGATTCTTGTGCTTTCAGAAATCATCCCCAAGACCATTGGAGCATCTTATTGGCGTTCGCTCGCCATGCCGTCGACAAAGATCATCCGCGTACTCATCTTCATCACCTATCCGCTGGTTCTGCTCTCAGAGCTAATCACAAAGGTGTTCACAACGAAGAATCATCAGGCTTCTGTGAGCCGCGAAGAAGTGTCGGCGATGGTTGACGTAGGCACCACGGAGGGCATCTTCCGCGAATCGGAAAGCAAGATCATAAAGAGCTGCATCCGTCTGGCGAGTGTGAAGGCACGCGAGGTGATGACTCCATCCATAGTAGTAGAAACAGCTAACGTGAACCTTACCATCAAGGAGTTTTACGAGCAGCAGACATGGAACTTCTCGCGCATACCGGTATACGACAAGAGCAAGGATTACATCATCGGCTATGTGCTGAAGGACATGGTGCTGAAGGAGTTGTCAGACGACAAGTTCGAGACAAGACTCTCCGACCTCATGCGCCCCATTCTTTCCTTCAACGAGGACGATTCGGTGTATCAGATATGGGAGAAGATGCTGGAGAAGCGCGAGCATATCTCAATCATCCTTGACGAATACGGCTGTCTGCGTGGCGTGGTGTCGATGGAAGACGTCATAGAGACCATGACTGGCGTGGAAATCGTGGATGAGGATGACGTGGCTGTGGACATGCAGGCTTTCGCCAAGGAAAAGTCGCGTAAGATGTCGCAAAGGTAAAACAACAAGACACGGTAGTTATTATGTTCGTTGGTCTCGCCATAATGATAGTTGCCGATGAGGCTGCTTAAGACAAAGAGCCATATCATCACAGCCACAAAGTTTGCTTCATGACAAAGGAAGTTAAATTCAATAATTTTTGTCAAACACAATCATATTTTATTTAATATAATTATACCTTTGAGCAATTATTTATAATCTAAAGGATAACATTTTTATTAAATTAGACAAAAAATATGAGAAAAGATTTTGAAAGCCATGTTGTCAGCAACCATAATAAGGCAGGCATTCTGGGACTACTCGTCACAATAGGCATCGTGTTTGGCGACATCGGAACATCACCCCTATATGTGATGAAGGCCATCCTCCATACAGGCGAAACAATCAACGAAAACACTATTCTTGGGGCATTGTCCTGCATCATCTGGACACTCACCCTACAGACCACCATTAAATATGTATGCGTGGCTCTACGAGCCGACAACAATGGCGAAGGAGGCATTCTCGCCCTTTACGCCCTGCTACGCCGACTCAAGAGTAAGTGGATTTACATATTGGCCATTATCGGTGCAAGCACCTTGTTGGCTGACGGAATCATCACCCCAGCCATTACGGTTACCACAGCCATCGAAGGACTCGAAAGCATCAGTCCTGAGCTTCCGGTCATCCCAATTACACTTGCCATTATCACCATCATCTTCTTCGTGCAGCGCTTTGGCACCGAAAGCATAGGCAAGTCGTTTGGAGTGTTCATGCTGCTATGGTTCCTGCTGCTGGGCGTGACGGGAGCTGTCAGCATCACGTCTTACCCTCTGATACTCAAAGCCTTCAGTCCCTATTACGCTATTGCTCTGCTGGCACAATCACCTGAATGGTTCTTAATCCTAGGCGCTGTATTTCTCTGTACCACCGGTGCTGAGGCTCTCTACTCCGATTTGGGACATTGTGGCAGGAAGAACATAACCATCAGCTGGGGTTTCGTAAAGACCATGCTCATTCTCAACTATCTGGGACAGGGAGCATGGGTGCTGAACCATGTGCCGACAGCATTGTCCGTGAATCCATTCTTTTCCATCATGCCGCAGAGCCTACTGTTCTTCTCCATCATCATGGCCACGGGTGCGGCAATCGTTGCGAGTCAGGCACTTATCAGCGGAACCTTCTCCATATTGAGCGAAGCCATGAACCTGCACTTCTGGCCACGAATGCGAATCAAGCATCCTACCCATGTAAAGGGACAGCTCTATATCCCGATGATCAACCTTGCCATGTACATCGGCGTGGTTATCATCATCCTGCTCTTTCGCGACTCCTCGCACATGGAGGCAGCCTACGGACTCGCCATCACCATCACCATGCTGATGACCACCCTTCTGCTCGGTTTCTACCTGCACAGCAAGGGCGTGTCGCGAGTCCTCACGATATTGTTTTTGGGCGCATACTGCACCATCGAGGCCATCTTTCTGGCAGCCAACCTGTCGAAGTTTCTCGCAGGGGGATGGTGTACGATGCTCATAGGCGGCATCCTGTTCCTTATGATGTATGTATGGGTGAGAGCCATGAAGATACGCCGACATTATGTCAGCACCAAACCGCTGGATGACTATTATCAGATTATCTCTGACATAAAGGCCGACGAAAGCATCCCCAAGTACGCCTCCAATCTTGTCTATGTAAACCATGCCAACCAGGAAGGTACCGTAGACGACAAACTGCTCTACTCAATCATCAACAAGCAGCCTAAACGTGCAGACCATTACTGGCTTATCAACATGGAGTTTGCCGATACACCAGACACATTGGAATACAGCTGCGAAACCCTTGTGCCCGACACGCTTTACAGCATAAC
>OQVQ01001309.1_pt1 | contig 10257 bp, 8 predicted proteins | sample 1691491 | NCBI WGS metagenome assembly OQVQ01 (sample SAMN03418252, study PRJEB22391) | human gut metagenome | biome: human-gut; feature: organic feature; material: feces | host: Homo sapiens | place: Tanzania | collected 2013-01
TATATCTCCGAGGATAAGCGGCTTTCCCTCGGAGATATACTCATGTGCGCCATCAAAGAAAGCATCTGCCATAGCTTCGATCTGCGCAAATGACGGGCAGGGGATACCCTTGAATGTGAGAGCCGTAAGCGGTGCTTCATATCGTGACAGAGCTTCGCTGCCCTGCTCGGCAAGCGTCGGAAGATCGTCCGCAGAAGTAAGCTTCAGCCCGGCAGCGGGGATATTTTTTATCGGCAGGGAACAGCCTTTGTATTCTATCGTGCTGCCCGAGACTTCCATGCTGAAATTTCCCGCACCTATGACTGTCGCACGGATAGTTTCCGCCGAGTTTTCTGTCATAAACTGGGTAAGCAGCGGCGAACGGCTGACAGCTTCGCCCAGAAAAACGCCGATGTCTCCATAGCGGAATTTATCCCCGCCTCCGTTCATACAGTCGGCAACGCCGCCCGAAAATGTGATGATCTCAGGTGATATCCCTTTTGTCAGACCATGATTTGTTATCATAAGATCAAGCCTTTTATCGGGATCTCTCAGACCTGCCGCCTGTTCTATCACTTCCGTCATTTCCGATGCTATGATATCCGCCGATGCTTCGTCAAGAATATCCCCGACATTCAGGATAATATTTTTCATTTGCATAAGCCTGCCGAGTTTTTGTGAAATGTAGGTTATCCTATGCTCACTGTTCACCTTTATGAGCCGTCCGCCTATGTCAAGACATGCGGTATCGGCAGGCACGCCATTGCGGAAAACACAGATGTTTGTTGTTCCTCCGCCGATGTCGAAATTTGCAGTGATTTTCCCTGTCTCGGCAGACAGCTCCGCAGCACCCGAACCCTTTCCCGCAAGGACGGATTCAAGATCGGGACCTGCCGCAGCGACCACGAAGCTCCCCGCAAATTCCGAAAGTGCCGCAGCAACGGCAGATGCATTCCGCTTCCGTGATGTTTCTCCCGTGATGATGACAGCACCCGTTGAAATGTCCTCGGGTGAGATGCCCGATCTGCGGTATTCTTCCGAAACTATCGCCTTGACTCCGCTGCCGTCTATCTCATTTTCCGAAAGAAGCGGAGTGAACATTATGCCGCCCTCGTAGATGATCTCCTTGTCGGTTATTTCGATCTTTGGCACACTTCCGAAGCCGCCGGTGTTCCTGACTGTCATGCGGCTGAATATCACCTGGGTTGTGGATGTGCCGACATCAATGCCCGCACTCAGTATTTTTTCTTCCATGCTCTTCACCGCCATTTAAAAAATGGCAGCCGATGACGCTGTAATACAACGCCATTGCTGCCAAGTTTGTTTGTTTTTATATGATTATATCTTGGTGCCAACATAATGTCAAGATATTTTTTCACTGAAATACGAAAGCAGCACTATTCCCGCAAATATCATGACCGATCCCGCTATCTTGGACGCAGGCAGACTTTCTTTCAGCTTTGCGGCAGAGTAAACGGCAACGAATATCACCGACATTTCCCTGACTGCGGATACATAGCTTGCTCCAGCGTGCTTCATAGCCGTCAGCACAAGAAAATATGCCGCAAATGTCAGAAGTGAAACGGCAGCTATCCTGAATTTGCCGCATTTTATCTCTTCGGATAATCTGCCTCGCTTTATTATCATTGGCGCAAGGAGAACGGCGGGAATGACTGCTATCACCCAGTATATCATAAGCGGATCGCAGTATCCGACGGAACGGCTGTCGCTCACATCTTCCTTGCAATATCGGGGATCATGCAGGCGGCGTATTATTTTCTGCTCGCAAAGACATATTCTATCGGCGAGATATCGGTAGTATATCCGCTGACAAGAGGAAGTGCGCCCGTGTTTGTGTGCCTGTTTTCGGCACTCGTGGGAACAGAAAACATCACTCTGCCTGTATTTCTGTCAGTCCTGATGATATTCGCAGGGATATATACCGTGAATATGAAAAAATTTTCAGCAGAGGAATTCGCCGCCCCTCCTTCGGGCTTCGGGGCAGGGCAGAAAAGCAGAACCGGCACCGTCATCACAGCAGCTGCGAACACGATCTGGCACCACAGAAATGTCAGTTTGTCCTTTGCGCCCTTTGCAATAATGTTCCAGCCTGCATGGCAGACAGCCGATGCTATAAGCAGCAGTGCGATCATTTTGATCATCTCCTTTGCTCTGATGATATCACAAATTTGCTATTGACACAACGTTGGCACCATGTTACCATAAGCTTGTCAAATGAAAACCGCTAAGGCAACATACGAAAAGGAGCTGTTTATTATGGCATTTGAACCTGTAAAAAGAAACGTACTTTTAAACCCCGGACCCGCAACAACGACTGATACCGTTAAATACGCACAGGTCGTTCCCGATATCTGTCCCCGTGAAAAGGAATTCGGCGACATCATGAGATGGATGAGGGGTGAGCTTGTGAAGATCGTTCACGGCGATCCCGAAAAGTACACATCGGTACTGTTCACAGGTTCAGGCACAATGAATATCGACGTTTGCGTGAACTCGCTGCTGCCTGAGGGCAAGAAGATACTGTTCGTTGATAACGGCGCATATACATCAAGAGGCGTTGAGGTCGCACAGTATTATCATCTGCCTTATATTGATATGAAATTTGCTTTTGATGAGCGTCCCGATCTTGCAAAGGTCGAGGAAGCGCTGAGATCCGATCCCGATATCGCTGTTGTTTATACGACACACAATGAAACAGGCACAGGAATTCTCAATCCTATCAAGGATATAGGCGAGATCGCTCACAGATACGGCTGCACATTTGTTGTTGATACTACATCGACATACGCAATGATCCCTATCGACATGGACAGGGATAACATCGACTTCGTTATGGCATCCGCTCAGAAGGGACTTATGGCATTCACGGGACTTTCGTTTATCGTCGGCAATAAGGAGCTTATCGAAAAGTCCAAGGATTACCCGACACGCTCCTATTACTGCAATCTTTATCTCCAGTATGATTTCTTCGAGAAAACAGGCGAGATGCATTTTACACCTCCCGTTCAGACTGTTTATGCAACGAAGCAGGCGATCCTCGAATATTGGGCAGACGGCGAAGAAAAGCGTTATCAGCGTCATATCGATGTGTGGAATGCTATCCACGAGGGCAAGGAACGCCTTGGCTTCAGGGATATCATAAAGCGTGAATGGCAGAGCGGCATGGTCGTTTCCATCAAATATCCGAATGATCCCAACTGGGATTTCAAGAAGATCCACGATTATTGCTACGAGCGCGGATTTACTATCTATCCCGGAAAGGTCGCAAGCACGGATACATTCCGCCTTTGCACACTTGGTCAGATCTATCCCGAGGACATCAAGAACTTCTGGAAGGTCTTTGAGGAAGCATGCATTGCAACGGGTGTTTCAATTCCCGCTAAATATTGATCGGAATAATTTCTGCATCGGTGCGGTCCATATGAGCCGCACCGATTTTTTTAATACATCGCAATGCAATATTTAACTTGGCATCTTGCATAATCAAATCAATCTTGCGGCTCTGTTAATCAAATTATAACAGATAAAACACGATAGAATGATGATTTGATGGTTTTGTACAAAAACCGCTGTTGGATTCAAAAATGAATGTTTATTAACACAAACTTTCAAAAATTGTGTTTACATTACCCTGGCACCAAGCTATACTATAATCAGACGATACGGAGAGAGCAAAAACGATCACCGTATTTGTAAACCGATAAGAGGGGGCGCTAATTATGGCGGAATTACTCAGAGCAGAAGGCATCACTAAAAAATACGGCAGCTTTACGGCGCTCAATAATGTCAGCATGAGTGCAGACGAGGGAGAATTTGTTTGCCTGCTCGGACCTTCGGGCTGCGGCAAGACAACGCTTCTGAGAATAATAGCAGGGCTTGAAAAGGCTACCGAAGGAAAGATATATATAGGCGGCGAGGATGCGACCCAGCTTCACCCCAGCAAGAGAAACTTCGGCATCGTTTTCCAGTCCTACGCACTTTTCCCGAACTTAAAGGTATGGCAGAATATCGAGTTCGGTCTGAAATGCAGAAAGATACCTAAGGAGGAACGTGAAAAGAGAGTTGATGAGGTGCTTGAGCTTGTGAACATCACGGAGCATAAAAACAAGTATCCGTCACAGCTTTCGGGCGGTCAGCAGCAGAGAGTTGCTATCGCAAGAGCATTGGTGCTTTCGCCGAAGTTCCTGCTTCTCGATGAACCGCTTTCCGCACTCGATGCGAAGGTAAGGCAGAAGGTCAGAGTTGAGCTGAAAAATCTTCAGAGCAAGCTCGGCATCACAACGATCATGGTAACGCACGATCAGGAGGAAGCCCTTACGATGGCTGATAAGATCGTTGTTATGAACAATGCCTGCATAAAGCAGATAGGAACTCCGAATGAGGTCTACGATCACCCCGCTTCGCCGTTCGTTGCCGATTTTATTGGTTCGATAAATATGTTCACGACAAATTACAGCGATGATGAGAGCGATCCGAACAAGTATAAGATCAAGGCTATCCGTCCCGAAAATATCGTCGTTGTTCCTTACAACGATCCGACGGGAACAAAGGTAAAGGTCATGGCGATAGAGTTCCACGGATTCAGCTACCGCCTGACGCTGAGGCTCAGGGAGCAGTCAGACATCACACTTATGGACAACGATATCACGATCGATGTTCCGACGCACGTTTTCAGTGAATACGGCATAAAGATCGGCGGTCATATCAAGATAAAATTCGACGACGGAAAAATGCTTTATTACAATACCGATAAGGACAGACCTGCTGAGGAAAAAACTCCTGAGGCTGTCTGAAAGGAAGTGAGGATATGTCATCACTTAGGCTAAAGGACAGGGTAAGCCCGTCGGATATAATCCAGCGTGTTATAATCCTGCTTTCGGTGATATGCTTTGTGATCTTCCTGGTGCTTCCTGTTTTGATGATATTTTCAAATGTCGTGCAGGACAGCAAAGGAAATTATGTCGGACTTCAGAATTTCCGTGATTATTTCGCAAATCCGTCGCTGCTGACGGCGATAGGAAATTCGCTGAAGGTCTCCGTGATCGCAACTGTTATCAGCGTATCAACGGCGTTTATGCTGGCTTACGGCATGAACCGCACGGCGATAAAATGCAAAGCGGCATATAAATACATCGCAATGCTGCCGCTTTTCGTTCCGACAATGGTACACGGACTTGCTCTTACGTATCTGTTCGGAAAAAAGGGCATCATCACAAGCATGGGAATAGATTTTCCCGTTGCAGGCGAGCTTGGTATCATAATTGCTGAGGTCATTTACACACTTCCTCAGGCATACATGGTCCTTATGGTAGCACTCGACAGCACTGATTACAGGCTGTATGAAGCGGCTTCGGCATTCGGCTCAAACCCTGTCAGAAGCTTCTTCACGATAACGCTCCCCGGTGCAAAATACGGAATAATCAGTGCCGCAACGCTTTGCTTCACGCTCAGCTTCACTGATTTCGGCGCACCTCAGGCGGTCGGCGCAAACTATCCCGTGTTATCGACAAGCATTTATAAGTATGTTGTCGGTCAGCAGAATTTCCAGATGGGCGCTGTAATAGGCGTTCTGCTTACGATACCTGCCGTGATATCATTCGCTATTGACAGGATAACGGCAAAGAAGGCTGCAAACAATGAGATATCCTCGAAGGCGGTCGCATTTAAGATCACACCGTCAAAGGGCAGGGATATTTTCTATCAGATCTTCTGCACGGTCGTTTCGCTGCTTATACTCAGCATCTTTCTTGCAGTGTTCACGATCGCATTCATCAAGCGCTGGCCATATGAAAAGGTGTTCACGCTCGATCATTTCAATTTCAGCCAGAAGCTTCTCGGAAGCGGCATTTCGACCTTTGTTTTCAGCATAAAGATGGCTGCTCTTACGGCGGTCATTGGCACGGCGATAGTGTTCGTGACGGCATATATGGTCTACAAATCCCGTCCGTTCCCCGCACTCAGAAAGACAGTTCATTTCTTCGCTATGCTGCCGATGGCACTTCCCGGAATGGTTGTCGGACTTGCTTATATCATGTTCTTCAACAAGCCTTATTTCGATATAAATTTCCTGCATATCAGGATAATGAATTCGTTTGGCGGACTGTATCAGACGATGTGGATAATGGTCATCGCAAATATCGTGCATATGTTTTCTGCAACGTATATCACGGCATCAACAGCACTCAGAAAGCTCGATAAGGAGTATGAGAACGCAGCTGATTCCATGAACATACCGTTTTACAGGATAATGGGCGGCGTATCACTTCCCATGAGCATAACGGCAGTGCTGGAGATCGCTCAGTATTTCTTCTTAAACAGCATGACAACGATATCCGCACTTGTATTCCTGTATTCTCCGCAGTCAAAGCCGGCAGCTCTTTCCCTCGTCAGCATGGAGGATAACGGAGACTTTGAATCCGCAGCGGCAATGTCGCTTATCATCTTCGCCTGCAACGTCGGAATGAGAATAATCTACGAGATCGTAAACAGAACGGTCGTTAAGCGTATGAACCGCTGGAAAAATCCGAAAGCTGCCGAGGATAATACATCAAAGGCAGCAGCATAAAAAACAGCAATCGGCTCAGCCGTTTGTATATTAATTGGGAAAAAAGGAGAGGTAATTATGAAAAACACGTTATCATTCAGAACAAAATGCGCAGCAATGGCTTCATTCATGACAGTATTCTCGCTTTCCGCAGCGGGCTGTGTACAGTCAACAGACAGCGGCTCGGCAGATACATCGTCAGCATCGGCAGGCAGCGCAGATACCGCAGCAAACGATACGGCAGCACCCGCAGCATCTTCCGATTCGGACACTATCTCCGTTTATACAGCCCTTGAAGATGACGTTATAGAAGCATATCTCACATCATTCAGAGAGCAGTATCCCGATATCAACATTGAGATCACACGTGACTCGACAGGTACTATCATCTCGAAGCTTATTGCCGAGAAGGACGCTCCTGTATGTGATGTACTCTGGGGAACAGCCGTAACAAGCATGCTGAGCCTTGATGATTACGGACTTATCGAACCGTATGATCCCGAAGGCATTGACAGGATACTTCCGCAGTTCAAGGATAAGGAAAGCCCCTGCAGATGGGTCGGCATCGACGTTCCCGAAACTGCAATGCTTGTAAATACAGCCGAGTGCGAGAAGCTTGGAATTCCCGTTCCTACGTCATATGCGGATCTTGTTGATCCTGTTTATGAGGGACACATCGCAATGTCCGATCCTACTTCATCGGGAACAGGACTTTTCATCATCAACGGCATGCTCCAGATGATGGCTGATACAAAGGGCGATTATACAAAGGGCTGGGAATATCTCGACAAGTTCGACAAGAACGTTATCGAATATACGCCGTCAGGCTCAAAGCCTGCTAAGATGGTTGCATCGGGCGAGGCACTTATCGGTCTTTCGATGGGCTACCGCTGCGTAACTCTTGCTCAGGAGAACCCAGAGTGTCAGGTAGTATTCCCGTCTGAAGGCTCTGCATGGGACGTTGAAGCAAACTGTCTTATCAAGAAGGACAATATCAAGGATGCAGCAAAAACATTCTGCGACTGGGCAATTTCCGATGACGCTATGGCTGCATATCAGAAGGAATATCCTATCATCGCAACAGGCGGTGACGGAAGCGTTCCCGACGGCTATAATCAGGATCCCGTAAAGAACCTGAGCGATGTCATCGACCTTTACGAAATGGCTGATTACAGAAGCGAATTCTTCGATGAATTCACAGCAAGATATTTAGGCTGACAAATAAAAGTCAATTTCTCATTTTATCATATTCCCTTTATAAAAGCGTGTCTGCCGTAAAATGCGGCAGATGCGCATATAATGAAAAACACGGTCTTGGCGGTTATTCATTTGACAAATAATATTCTGAAAAGGTTGTGTTTTTATGGAAAAGATAGAAGCTGTTGTATTTGACTGGGCAGGAACCACCGTTGATTTCGGATGCTTTGCTCCGCTTGAAGTATTTCTTGATATTTTCAGCGGCGAGGGAGTTGATATCACTATCGAGGAAGCGAGAAAGCCTATGGGCGTGCTGAAGATAGAGCATATCCGCATACTGCTGAATGAACCGAGGATCCGTGCCGAATGGACAAAGGTAAAGGGCAGCGAACCGACAGATGACGATGTGAACAGGCTTTATGCAAAGTACGTTCCGTCGCTGCTGAAGATACTCAAAAAGTACAGCGAACCCAATCCCTATGTTGTTGAGACTGTCGCAAAGCTCCGTGAGATGGGACTGAAGATCGGTTCGACTACCGGCTATACAGATGAAATGATGACTGTTGTCGTCCCCGAGGCAAAGGCACTCGGCTATTCTCCCGACTGCTTCTTTACTCCCGACGGACTTCCCGCAGGCCGTCCGCTGCCGTGGATGATGTACCGCAATGCCGAAAAGCTGGGCGTTTATCCGATGTCCCACATCATCAAGGTAGGCGATACGATCAGCGACATAAAGGAAGGTCTGAACGCTTCCGCATGGAGCGTCGGAGTGATCGAGGGAAGCAATGAGATGGGACTTCATCTCGATGAAATGAAGGCACTTTCCGAGTCTGAGCTTGCCGCAAAGACGGAGGAGGTAAAGAAGAGATTTCTCGATGCGGGCGCACATTTCGTTATAAAAAATATGTCCGAGCTTCCTGCACTTGTTGAGACGGTGAACAAGCTTCTTGCCGAAGGAAAAACACCGTCATCCATCTGATAATAATAAAAACTCATTGAATTATGGGGATCTTCCGCCGCAAAACCGCATATATCAAAGCTTTTGCGGCGATTTCTTCTCCATAATCCCAATGGCTTTTATTATACGGCGTTATCCGTCCGCATGGCATATGCTTTGCGGCGGAATTTGCCGTTTGTAAATGATTTTTTTGAAAAGGGTGATAGATATGCCGCAGAATATAATGAGCAGTGCAAATCCGCATGATATTTCGATGCAGATTGCCGATAAGATAATGAGCTACATAAAGACAAACAATATCCCGCCAGATAAGCGTCTGCCATCGGAAAATCAGCTGGCAGAAAAGTTCGGAGTCAACCGCAATATCGTCCGCACTGCTTATGCACATCTCTCTTCGCAGGGATATGTGCGTTCGATACAGGGAAAGGGACATTTCCCCATGCAGAAAAGTCACCCGCTTATCTACCGCCATTCGTCGGAGATAGGCTTTTCGGAGATATTCGGAAAGGCTCAGAACGAGTATGAAAACAAGATAATCTCCTGGACACTCACAGATGTTAAGCCATCGGAATGTGTGCGCCTGGGGCTGTCGGAGGAGGAGCAGGTCTATCGCATAAAAACGCTGCGCCTTGTCAAGGGCGAGGTGATCGCACTTTGCTTTTCACATATCCCAGCGAAAAATGTTCCCGCAATGGAAGAGCATTTCGAGAATTTTGAGTCGATAAACAGGATATTTATGGAGGACTACGGCTACGAACATCCAGTATGCGATGCAATATCCGTAAAGGCAGCGACCGCTACTGCTGATGATCTCAAATATCTTGATATCTCGGAAAATTCGCCTGTCATAACCATTGCATCGACATTTTCAACGCCGCAGACGGGTGTTATTGAGTATTTTATTATCCATGCCGCAGGAAGCAAATTCATCTTTAACATGGATTTCAGGAACGGGGCGGCGATGTCTGAATGATCGACAAGTTCATAGACGGCATTATATCCTCGTCCGATATTGCATTTCTTGTGAAAACGTTGCTTAGGCTTGGTCTTGCTACCGTTCTGAGCAGCTTTATCGGCAACGAGCGTGAGCATATAAACCGTCCCGCAGGCATAAGGACGCACGTACTCGTCTGCATAGGTGCTGCGCTTATGACTATAACTTCGGAATTTGTCTGCAACAAATACACCGGCATCATGAACATGGATCCGACACGTCTTGGGGCGCAGGTCGTCAGCGGAATAGGTTTTCTCGGCGCAGGAACGATCATCAAGGAGGGATTCAGCGTCAAGGGACTGACCACCGCCGCAAGCCTCTGGGCGGTTTCATGTGTGGGTCTGACGTGCGGAACGGGATTTTACAGTGCCGCAGTCATAGCGACGCTGCTTATCTACCTGACGCTTCAGGCGGCGAAAAAGATCATTCTGCATCACACGGAAACGAAGTACATAAGCATCGCCGTGACCAGTGCGGACAGCGTGTCAAAGGCGGCGGCAAAATTGTTTTCGGCACTTTCGATATCCGTTGTATCTGCCGAGATCGTTGTCGGAGAGGGCAGCG
>OQVQ01001314.1_pt1 | contig 10252 bp, 10 predicted proteins | sample 1691491 | NCBI WGS metagenome assembly OQVQ01 (sample SAMN03418252, study PRJEB22391) | human gut metagenome | biome: human-gut; feature: organic feature; material: feces | host: Homo sapiens | place: Tanzania | collected 2013-01
GAGGATGAAATCCGCAAAGCTTTGGGCAACGGCGTTAAGGCTCTTATAGAAAAGTCGGTTCCGCAGGGCGCGTCCGAGGAAGAAACTTTAAAATGTCTGGAGAAATTTAAGGCTTATTATTCCAAACATATGTACGTAAAGACAGCGCCTTATCCGGGGATTAAAGAGCTTTTTAAGTCTTTAAAAGAACGCGGGTGCCGTTTGGCGGTGGTTTCAAATAAATTTGATTCTGCCGTAAAAGAACTGTGCGGCATTTATTTTAAAGACGTTTTTGATATTGCTATAGGCGAAAGCCCGGAAGTCCGTAAAAAACCCGCGCCCGACAGCGTTTTTAAAGCTTTAAAAGAACTTAAAGCCCGCAAAGAAGACGCCGTTTATATAGGCGACAGCGAAGTCGATTACAATACGGCTTTAAATTCCGGCCTGCCCTGTATTTGCGTAACTTGGGGTTTTAGGGACATGTCCGAACTTGAAAAATTGGGGGCGAAGTTTTTCGCGCATACCCCGGCGCAAATTTTGGATTTGATTGAAAATTTATAAACAGGAGATACAAATGAAAAAATATTTTTTTGACGTTATCATACACAAATATGCGGATTTTTCCGGCAGGGCTTCCCGTACGGAATTTTGGCTGTTTAACTTGTTTTATTTTTTAATAATGCTTGTTTTGAGCATGGTATTTTTCTTTTTAATGTTTGCCGTGCCCTCCGATGATACCGTCGTAGGTTTGTTTTTGGCTTTTTTAGGCTTGGTGATAGGGCTTTTGTATTTGGCCATGCTGGTGCCGTGCATAGCTTTGAGCGTCAGGCGTCTGCACGATGCGGGGCTTAGCGGCTGGCTGATTTTGGTGGCTTTAATATTTTCCCCGATTTTGATTATTTTCGGTTTGCTGCCTCCGACGGAAGGACCGAATCAGTATGATGCACAGTAATCTTGCCCGCCTTTTGTTTTTTGTTTGTTTTGCTTTTGCCGCCTGCGCTTATGAAATGCCGGGCGGCTCTTTGCCGGAAACGGCTCAGCCGCAATGGCTTGAAGCCGACTGCTCAAAATTAAACCTGCCTGAAAATAAATTTGAAGGCCTTTACTGCAAAGAAAATACAGCTTCTTCTTCTTATTGCGCTTTTTTTGAGAACGGACGCTTTTTTTATTGCGAAAAAAAGGATAATTCCGGCCGCGTTTCTTATGCTCTTAACCGCTGGGGTTCTTCCCTGACGCAAAACGAGGAAAACGCGGAAGGTCTGCCCTTGAAAGAAGCTTACTACGCTTACGGCAAATTGGCCCGTTTTACCGAATATGATTATAAAGCCGGGCTTGTTTATAAGGTATGGCTGGACGCTTCTCAAACAAGGCTGAATATTTCAGGCGTTAAAGGAAATATTATCGATAAATTCTATTTCCGCGAGGGCAAACCTTATGTAAGATATCCCGGCGGTAACGATATGGGCGAAGCAAACGGGGAATGGACATTAAAAGACGGTAAAATTTTTACCGACGGAGTTTTTCTCTATTCTCTGCCCAAGGAAAATCCCGTGCCGGATTTATGTTCCGTTTTTAAAGGTGTTTGCGCGGAAGAAGCTTCAGCTTTCGGTAAAGACTCCAAATAATCTGATACGGCTTTTTCGCTCCATTCAAAATTATTATGCCCGCCGTGCGGGGAAATGAAATTTCTGCTTCCCGCCGGCGCGGCTTTAAACAAAGCGTCGGACATTTCCCACGGGATAAGCATATCTTGGCGGCTGTAAATTATAAAAACCGGGTTTTTTAAGTCCCTTATTTTATCTATATTGTTAAACAGCTTGTTAAATAAAAACGGATAAGCAAGGGCGGAGGCCGTTTTCCTAAAAACGGAATTATGACGATATCCGCCGCGCATCAGGAAAGAAGCCGCCATATCGGGCGTATTTGTAAAAGGGCTTTGCATTATTAAAGCTTTAAACGGCAGGCCGTTATAAGCAAGGGCCGTTTCCAACAAGGCCGCGTTTCCTAAAGAATGGGCAAAAAGTATAAGTTTTTGAGGGGGGATATTTTCTTTCGTTATAAGGTAATCGAGAGCGGCTTTTGCGTCCTCAAAAAAACTTTCCTGATTTAAACCGCCTTCACTTTTGCCGAAGCCGCCGAAATCAAACATAAAAACGCCGAAGCCTTGGGCGGAATATATTTCCGCAAATTGTATGTAATAACTTATATTCCCGGCATTGCCGTGAAAGAGTATTATAGTTTCTTTTCCGGGCTTTGCGGGGCTTAATGCTGCGTATAAAGTTTCGCCTGAAGTTTTGGCGATAACGGTTTCTTTAAAATTTTCCGGCATGGGGGCGACCTCTTTAAGAGGGCGGTATATTACGTAATCCGCGGCGTAATTTACGGCGATAAAAACCGCCGCCAGAGCAATTATGATAAAGGAAAATTTTTTCATAAAGATATTTTAACTTATATGAGGGATAAATTCTTAAAGTAAGGCCAAGCTCAGGCCAAAACGGGTTCAAGGGCCGTTTCCTGCATGGCTTCTTCTATTGTTATAGGTGCGGTGAGTTCCAGCTGATCTATCGTATGCAAAGGATAAGCCAAATAGCGGTTTAAAAATCTTTTGCAGACGTACCTGGTTTTGTTTAAGTTTATTACGTCGCGGCTTGTAAGGAAGTTCAGCGAACTTAAAGGCAGTTCGTGCATGGCGTTCCAAAATTCTTCGTCTATGCCCAGCACGGTTCTGCCGGCCAAACCGAAACCGCTCAGCTGCATTAATCTTAAAAGGAAAGCCGGCGCAACGGCTTGGTTAAGCGGGGCGGAGTTAATTTCCGAAAGAGCGTTTTCCAGCAAACGGAACTTTTCCGGGTTGGGGTTATAATCCGGGGTTAAGCGATAGAAAAGCTCGCAGAAATAAGCCGCGGTCTGCGTTTTGTTGAAGTCCTTTCTTATCTCTGGGTAGACCGTTTCCAATTTGCCGCCGGTAACACAGCCGACCGAGGCGTTTCTCCTTATATAAATGCGCGCGCAGGACTGGGCGAAAGGTTCGCTCAAAGCTTTCAGCTTGGAATCGGCGCGGTTTACGCCCGGGAACCTTAGCGCCACTCTGCCGTGTTCCAAAGTATAGGCGCAGATCATGCGGTCGCGCTCTCTGAAGTTCTGGCGGAGAAGTACAATCATTCGGTCGGTAAAATTCATATCTAAATGATACAATATAAATAAGCTTTTGTTCCGTTTGATTTGTTTAGACGAAAGAACTCGAGCCGGCGGCTTACAATTAAATATGTTTTAACCTATAAGTTACATGATTTTTTGATTTTGAGATATAATAATATAAGTTGCGTGTTTTTTCCTTCTGTAACTTCAAGTTACGTGATTTTTTGATTTTGAGATGTATTTGGCTTTTTGCCGAGAGAGGTATACTCGCGGCTATGCGAACCAAGTGAGCGAGGTATCCGAACGAGGGAAAAAAACAAAGACGCTCAAAAGCGGAAAATTGCTAGTCGCGGGGCTTAAAACGGCTGCCCCTAAAAAAATTGCAACCGCCCCGAAAATGTAATATAATATTATCACTATGTTACCTACATATAGACCAAACAACAGAAAAAGAGCTAAAACCATTGGTTTTAGGGCTAGAATGGCCACCGCGGGTGGCAGAAAAGTGCTTGGCGCCAGAAGGGCTAAAGGGCGCAAAGAGCTTATTCGCAAGTAATATTGTGAAGAAATTCGGCCTTGCTAAGACGGACAGAGTCTATCTTGAAAATGATTTTAAGTATATCTTAAAAGAAGGCGTCAAGATATACGGTGACGGTTGCGTCTTATGGCATAGGCCCAATCCCCATTTAACCGCCGGGGGGGAACAAAAACCCTCCGGCGAGAAAGTTAAAGGGCGGATAGGCGTGATAGTTTCAAAAAAGTTAGGCAATGCGGTTGTAAGAAACCGCTGTAAAAGGCTTTTCAGAGAGGCCTTTCGGCTTAACAGACATTTATTGACAGACGGCGCCGATTGCTTGGTTTCCGTAAAGAACGCGGATAAATTCCCCGATATGGAAGCGGCCGGTGCGGCTTTTTTGCGGCTGGCAAAAAAAGCTGGAATTTTTAAAGAACCATAAGGACCCTTTTTCTTATACCCTTACCTTAGGTTTCATTAAATTTTGATGAAAACGTTTTTGCTTTGCTTGTTGCGGCTCTTCAGCCGTTACGTAAGGCCGTTTTTGGGGCCCGTGGGCGTTTGCCGGTTTTATCCTACTTGTACGGCTTACGCTTTTGAGGCCATTAATAAGTACGGAGCTTTTAAAGGCTCTTATTTGGCCGTGAAAAGAGTGCTTAAATGCCACCCTTTTCATCCGGGCGGATTTGACCCTGTTCCGTAGTCTGTTTGCTGAAGGCCTCGGCTTTGGCGGATTTTTCGCATTGCCGAAGGAGACAGATGAATAAGGATTTTTTTATAGCATTAGGCATAACCGCTTTAGTTTATGTCGGTTATTCCTACTTCTTCCCCCAAAATCAGCACCCGATACCCCAGCAGGAAACAGCCGCAGTTGAAGAGCAGGCCTCTTCTCCGGCTCCGAAAATAAAAGTAAAAACTTCAGTAAAAGAAAACGCGGCTCAGGAAGAGGAACATTTTTATACTCTTTCCGTAAAAGACGCGGATATAACTTTTTCTTCCAAAGGCGCGGCGATTAAAACTTTTGATTATAAAGACGTCGTTGCACCGCTTAATCTTACGCCTTACGGGCGGGAAGGTTATTTCGCCACGATGCCGGAACTTAACTTTAAACGCGTGGACGACGCTTCCGCCGATATGGTTTTTGAAGCTTCCGTTCCCGGATCTCTGAAAGTTCGCAAAGCGTATACTTTCAGCAGGGACGGCGGGCTGAACCAAATGAGCCTTAAGGTAAAGAACTTAAGCGATAAAAACCTTGAAATTTCCGACGTTTTCGTCAATATGGGGCCCGGTTTGGCCACCGTTAAGAGCGAAATGAGCGAAAATTCCGCCAATTTGCGCGCCGTATGCCTTATAAGGGAAGAAGGCAAAAAGAAGGCCACCGTAAATTCCGTCACGGAAAAGATGATGTCCAAGCCCGCAAAGCTGGAAGCCGAATGCGGCGGCTGGGAATGGGCCGGTATTGATAACCGTTACTTCCTTACCGCTTTTATTCCGCGCAGCTGGAAGCCCGAAGCTTCCGATTTGAAGTTTACCAAACAATTTATTTACAATCAGCCCAGCTTTTACGGGCTTTTCGGCGAGAAGGCCGTAATGGGCCCCAATCTTGCCGTAAAACTGCCCATGGCGGTGGAAGCCGGCGGGGAAATTTCCTTTGACGCCGATTTCTATATCGGCCCCAAAGATTATAACCGCCTTTTGGAACTTCCTTTTGATTTACAGCGTTCCATACAGTTCGGCTTTTTCGGCCAGTTCGGCAAATGGGCCAGAAATTTGCTTGAATGGCTGAACGGCTATACCCATAACTACGGCTGGGCGATAATCATAATGACAGTAATGATTCAGGCCGTTATGTTCCCGCTTACGTATAAACAGCTTAAATCTTCCGCGGTTATGCAGAAGATCCAGCCGGAAATGAAGCGTATTCAGGAAAAGTATAAAAACGACCCGATGACGGCCCAGCGCGAAATGATGTCGCTTTATAAAAAGTACGGCGCAAACCCGTTAAGCGGCTGCTTGCCTTTGTTTATCCAGCTGCCGATATTCTTGGCTTTGTTCAACGCTTTAAGAACTTCTTGGGCTTTGCACGGCGCGCCGTTTATATGGTGGATACAAGATCTTTCCGCCAAAGACCCTTATTACGTCCTGCCTTTGGCCATGGGCGCGATGATGTTCGTCCAGCAGAAAATGACCATGCCCGACATCGCCAAGGATAACCCTTCCATGGCTATGATGAAGTGGATGCCGATATTCATGACTTTGATATTCTTAAACTTCCCGGCCGGTCTTACGCTGTATTGGTTCGTCAGCAACTGTATCAGTTTTGTTATAAATTTAATTTTAAAGAAAAGGCTTGCAAAAGCTTTTTAGGAGATTTATATGTCAAGAAGAGAAATTCAATCAGAAGGTAAAGACGTAGCAACCGCAATAATACGCGGTTTAAACGAACTCGGCCGCAGACGCGACCAAGTCGAAGTAACCGTCATCCAGGAAGAAAAATCCGGCTTTTTGGGTATAGGCGGCAGGCCTGCCATAGTCAGGATTATAGAAAAGAAATGGGACAGCGAACATTCCACCCCCATGAAGCCCAGAAGCGCGGCTAAAGCTTCTTCCTCTGGCAAAGGCCGCGGCGGGAGAAAGGGCGGCAAAGACTTTAAAAAAGGCGGCAGAAAAGCCAAAGCCGAAAGAATTAAAACCCCTAAAGAGAACGAACCGCAAAAGCTCCCCTCTGCCGAGATACAAAACGCCGTCGTCCCGGAAGATATGAAACCCGCTTTGCAGTGCGCCAAAGAAACTTTGGACACCATGATATCTTCCATGGGCGTCAAAGCCGAAAACTTAAATGTTTGGTGGGACGACAAACAGCAGAGAATTTTGCTTACCTTTGACTGCGATCACCCCGCAATAGTAATCGGCAAAGAGGGCAAAACGCTTGAATCTATGCAGTATATAGTAACTTTGGTCGTCAGCAGGCATTTTAATACGCCCATTTCCGTAATGGCCGATACGCAGAATTACTGGAGAAAGCTTGAAGACAAAATCAATAATGAAATCGGCAAAGCCCTCAGCATGGTAAAGAGGACCAAACGCGTTTACCGTTTCCGCCCAATGTCCGCGCAGATGAGGAGATACATACACCGCTTCCTCGCCGATAATTTGGAAATTACAACAGTTTCCGAAGGCGAAGGCAAATGGAGAAAAGTTGTAATTAAACCCGAAGCCCGCCCCGCCGTACAAGAGGGAACGAAACCGGTTCAGACTTTTGTGGAACAGGAAGCCAGCGCGTGCGATATCGCCAAACATTCCTCCGACGCTTCAAAGCCGGAAGAATGCGCTGTTGTTTCCGCCGATAACGCCGCCTGCTCTTGCGTGTTAACGGCGGAGAGCACTTCTTGCACTTGCGTGGCCGATATGGTTAAAGCGGAAGAAAGTTGCGCTTTTACCTCCAATGCGAACGCTTCTTGCGGCAAATGTGCTTATGCCCAGCCTCAAACCGCGGCTGACGAAGCAAAAACGAACGCTTAATAAAATAAATAAACCTTTATAATAAAGCGATTAAAAACCCCCGTATAATATTTACGGGGGTTTTGTGTTGGATAAATATTATTATTTTTCACGTACAAGGCGGAAGCCAACATTCTCATAAGTTTTGTTTGCAGTACGGAGAACAGAACGATTTTCTGTGCGGCAATCTGTACGTTTGCTGTTCCACGCACCTCCTTTGACGACTTTTTGTCCTTTTCTCTCCGTGCTTGTCCACTCCCATACATTTCCCCACATATCCACTGCACCAGAAGCGGATAAGGTATTTTTGTATGCTTTTACGGACGTCAAACCTTTATTTTCGCCGCAGTTCATATCTGCATCTTTGGGCATGTGTCCGGCAGCAAGTTCCCATTCTTTTTCTGTGGGCAATCGGTATTTAGCGGAAGAGTCTTTTTTACTGAGCCATTCGGCATATGCTTCGGCATCCGCATAAGATATATTAACGGCGGGGAAGTCTTCATAACCTTGTTGCGTATTTACTTGGCGTCCTGTTTCTTTTGCAAATTGAATATACTCCCAATTAGTTACTGGCGTATAGGAAATACTTACGTTTTGCGCCGCACCCAGCACGGGCAAATATCCGTCTTTGGATTGCCTTGCCGCCGGAGTTAGTCGGGCATCGGTAAAGCGGCTCATTGTTTGGTTAATGCGGTTTTCTCGGTCTTTTAGCATTTCATCCACAATTGCCTGCATTTCTGTTATTTTAGATGAATGTTTGGCTTCATGTCTTAATTCTTCCAACTTGTTTTTTTTACGTTCAACTACCGCATCATAATTGGCGGCTACTTTATCTCTTAAAGAGTTATAATTGGTTTGTGTAGGATTTTTACGGTAAGCTGAAATTAAGCTCTTTGTTTCATCATCCAGCTGCGGACGTTCTTTTTCAACAGTTTTACTATATTTAAACTGTTTGGCTTGTGGATTAATTTGTTTATTTTGATATTGCGCCATAGCGGTTGTTAAACCTGCCAGGCAAAATACTACTGTCGTAATTATAATTTTTTTATTCATAAAAACCTCCTTGCTACAATAATATAACGAATTTTTTTTAATCTTTATTGCAGAGGAGATTTTGCGCTTCAGGTAATTTAGACGATAAAATTTTATTTGCTTGCGCCGATCATCGCAACCATTAAGAAGGACCATACCGCCATATTTAAAACGACATAATCCCAAACGACGCGCTGAATAACCAAAGAAGTGTTATAAGAACCTAAAAACCATGGATATACGGCCGTAATCACAAAAAGCAAAGCCCAGCATGCACTGATAACCATAATATAATTTTCATTGGAGAGCGCCATAGATTTAATGCTCATTCCGTTGATAAAGGCCAGTATAAAAGCCCCGAACAGCCATAGAATGCATAAAAGAAAAGTTTTTATGGTCGAATATCTTGTATGAAGCCATATATTTATGGTTGTATAAGCCCAATAGGAGCAAATGGCCAAATAAAAAAGCGACGCAATGCCTGTTAATATATTTTTCATGTTTAGAGGAACCTCAATATTTTATTTATAGCATTTTTGCGCCTGAGGGGAACACTTTTTCTCGTGTAAGGTTAGATTCTTACGGCTGGCAGACTTCCATATTTGACCTGCTTTATATTTTTTGCTCGGTCTATCTTACGTGTACTTGGCTAGCAAGCTTTCGTAGTTAGCTTGATTTCTTTTGACTCGTGTCAAGTTCTATTCCCATGGCTAGCATTTTTTAATATTTGGGTAAATTTTGATTTTTTTGCCGTTTCGCATACTGCGCGCCCTATGGGCGCATCACTCTTAGTATCGCTCACGACAAAGAAAATAAAAATTTCCTCCAAATCTTAAAAAACACGCTGCTTTTATACTCGCATGCTGAAATTCTACGTCTATTTCATTCTCTAATACCATTCAATTCAATGTAGGTCAGGTTTTACCTGACGTTAAAAAGAAGTTTACATTTGTCGGGCAAAGCCCGACCTACATATATGTATTAATTCTCTTTTTAATATTTTGTTTGCGCCGTGTCGTACGTCGGAGCCTTTCCTTAAAATCATGAAACAGTTGACTTGTTTTTTTTTTTGATAAATTTCCTCTATATTTCAGGCTGGAAAATATGTGCCGTTCGTCGCTCTTCTTTATTTGCGTTTGTTAAGGTTTTTTGGCCTAAAGTAATCAAAAACGGAGGTAAAAAATATGGTTAGTTTAAAGAGGTCTGTGAAAGTTTTTTGTACTGTGATATGTTATTGCTTCCTGTTTTGTGCTTGCATCTACGCGCAAACGCTTGATAAGCCCATAACAGAATGCAGCGGTTCCAGTGAAAGCAGGATAATGTGCACAAGGGATTTGCCCGACGGTACTAAGCAATCTGGCTCCGGTTGGTGTAAATGCGTAAGAGGAATGTATCAAGGCGGGTGCAGTCTTTCGGCATATAGTTATACAAAAACAAGGTATAGTTCGAAAACCGGGCAGCAGTGCCTTGACTGTACGGTTCCCGGAGTAGTAAAAGGGTGCGGCACAATATCGGAAATAGTTGATGAAACGCCCAGCTGCGGGGAGTGGTATTCTTGCGGCGGGACCCCGATAGTGAAAGAGTGCACATCCGGGCAAGTTCAGTATGAGCCAATCGAACCCTGCGGAACACGTGAAAGGACCTGCTGTTCAGACGGCACATGGAGCGGTTGGGGTAAAAGCTGCTCTACTGTTATCCAATGCAGCGGCAATTCTTCCGAAACATGCGGAGTTTGCGGAACCAGAACACGCACCTGCAATACAAGCACGGGGCAATGGTCGGCTTGGGGGCCTTGTGTAAAACCCACTTGCGAGTGGGGCGGAATAGAAGGCGGCATATTTGCTATGACGGAAAGCGAGATCGCGGCAGAGTTCGGCGATTATGTTTGGATAGACAACCCCAGAGGTTCTTGCAGCTGTGAACAAAAAAATAAAACGGGCATTGTAAACCGCGGAACCCAAAACGGTTATATAATGGTTGCCGGCCCCGTATATTGTTCTTGCTCTTAATTTTTAAGGCTGAAAAGCCTCTCAACTAACCGCCCCGCGTTTATAAAATAAGCGCGGGGTTTTCTTCGGTGCAGGATGT
>OQVQ01001324.1_pt1 | contig 10208 bp, 12 predicted proteins | sample 1691491 | NCBI WGS metagenome assembly OQVQ01 (sample SAMN03418252, study PRJEB22391) | human gut metagenome | biome: human-gut; feature: organic feature; material: feces | host: Homo sapiens | place: Tanzania | collected 2013-01
TTCCGAGCGTCGGGTCAGCCGTTACACCTGCCTCAGCGGCGACTGCGCGGAGCTTGTTGCGGGTATCTCGGGGGCGCTAACGCTGCGCGGCGGCTGTTACTGCATGAGCGACGAATTTGTCATAGAGCCTCGGGCAGTTCGACCAGCGGAACGATACGTCCGTCGTCGCCGTCGATAGGTGCAGTTCCCCGCGCAAATTCAACCTCGGTGTCGTAGATCCCATTAAGCGCCATTTTGAGCAGTTTTCCCGCCTGAACTCCGAAAACAATGCCTTTCTCGCGTATAGCGCGGTTCAGCGCCTCAACGGGATAGCTTCCGAGCGTCGGGTCAGCCGTTTTTACGCATATCGCGGCGCTGAGCCCGTCCGACGAGACCGCTATGTTCACCGTAACGTCGGAGCTGCTGTTTGTGTTTAAAAAAGAAGCGGCAGGACTTTCACCGACGGGTTGGTTCAACCCGTCAATGATACTGTCGAAAAGCCGCTCCATATCTTTTATATTGTTCATCGGTTTCCTCCAAGGTCCGCCGACTTTGGACCTTAAATGACATTTTTCCCGCGCACGGTAGAGCTTACCTCGACCGCGCCGTTTTCCGAATAAAATGTTACGGTTCGCCCGTAATTAAGCCCCGTGTCCGCAGCAATTATCGGAATATGCAGTCCTCCGAGAACGGTTCTTACCGCCGCGATATTCCGCTCGCCGATATTGAACTGCGCGCCGCTGCATTGGAACATTGTCGCGCCGCCCGCGATTTTTGCGGTAATACCCGCGCAGGCGCCCTTTGCGCGCATCGCCGAAAGCATTTCGGGAATAGCCGTATCCGCGAATTTCATCGGCGTTGCCGAACCGCCCGCAATGGATTTGCTGTCGGGGAGCATTATGTGCGAAAGCCCCGAAATTCCCGTAATTTTATCGTAAAGGCATATTCCTATGCAGGAACCGAGCGCATATGTAACGAGAATATCGTCGCGGGTGCAGATTTTCCAGTCGGAAATTCCGACAATGAATTTTTGGCTCATGCTGTCACCCCGAGCTTTTTCAGAAGCGTATCGAGCGAATTCACCGTCGGAAGAAGCATCATCTTCGACTTGATCTCCGTTTTGTCGATGATAAGGTGGCTGTCGATAAACAGCAGCTTATCGCTCATTTCTCCGATAATGCTTACGGGAACGCTCATTATCGCGCCGACCATATCCACGCACATCATAGGTACTCCGACGTTTATTTTCATCTGCGCAAGCTCCGCGATAGCGTTGACATACGAGCCGGACATTATGTTTCCCGTTTCGTTGAGTGCCGAGACCATATCGGGAGTCAGTCCAAGCAGACTTACCGTATCCTGACCGAAAAATGTCGAAACGATAAGGTCTACCATATCCTGTTCAAGCAAAAACAGCATCATTCCCTCAATGTCGCCCGAAATCTGCACAAGAATTCCCGCGACGAGCTTTTCAGCGCCGCCCGCGAAGTCTATCGCCGTCTGAAAATCAAGCAGCTTTACTGCGGGAACCTGAATATCGACCGCTCTTCCTATCATTGCCGAAAATGCGGTAACTGCGTTTCCCGAACCGATATTTCCTACCTCGGTAAGTACGTCTATTTCCATAGCGCCGAGCTGTTCATAACTTTCAATAGTCAAATAAATCAATCCTTTCCGGAAGAATTATGCCGCCTTACGCTCTGAGATTGTTCGCAATGCTCATAAGCTCGTCGGAAGTCGTTACAACGCGCGCGCTGAGCTGATACGAACGCTGCGTTTCAATAAGGTGAACCATTTCGCTCGCGAGGTCGACTGTGGACATTTCGAGCGCCTGCCGCAGTATCTCCCTGTCCTCGGAAGCGCGCGGCTCGCCCGAACGGTCGGTTATCACGAAGTGATTATCCTCGCCCTGTTCAAGTCCCCAGTTGTTGTCAACTTCAAAAAGCCCGATCATATCCGTAAGCGTGTCATAGTCGATCTCGTTCGTTTCATATTCCTCCGTATCGACGACAAGCCCCGTTTCATCGGTTATATTGCGCTCGGCGGTCAGGAAAGGAACGATAATGTGATTGCCCTCGTTGTCGAGAACGAATTCGCCGCAGCCGTTCACGAGTTCCCAGTGGTCGTCGACCTGCGTTATTTCAAAAGAACCGTCGCGGGTCAGGTAAGTATCTCCCCGCTCATCAAGCACCATAAAGAAATTGTCGTTGGGAATCGCGAAATCAAGCGCCTGTTCGGTCATATTGAACGTACCCTGTTCCCACATAAAATCGGTTTTCATTATGTACTGTCCATGCCCCGTCTGCCATTCCTGTTCGGTCTTGCGCTGCTGAGTATAAACGCAGTCCGCAAAGCTCGGGCGAAGCGACTTATAGCCCACGGTGTTCACGTTTGCGATATTGTTCGAGTAAATGTTCATGCCTTCCTGCTCGGCAATCATTCCCGAAGCGCCCGTGTAAAACGAAATGTTCATATTTTTATCCGCCTTTCGTGTTACTGAATTGAAGCGATCTCAACCGCTCTGCTGTTTATGCTGTCGAGGTAGCGCAAAATTCGGCTGTTTGCCTCATAGAGCCGCTGCGCCTCCATCATCTGCGTTATTTCCTTGTTTCCGTCAACGTTCGAGTGTTCCCAGCAGCCTTGTATAACGTCATAAACTTCGTCTGCGGGGATAGCTCCGTCGCCCTCGTAGCGCATAAGCGTGCTGTCGATCTTTTCAACATCCGCGTCCGGCGGAATATAAGTCAGCAGCAGCCCGTCTACACGCTCGTTGTTCACATAGATCGAACCGTCGTTGTCAATGGTGAAATCGCCCGTGCCGAGGTAAATATCCCCGTTTTCGCCCTGAACGCGCCCCATTTTTCCAAGAACCAGATAACCCTCGCCGTCAAGTTCCCACTGTCCGTTGCGGGTCTGATAAATGTTGTCGCCCTGTCCGCGAATATTAAAATATACGTTTCCGTATATTCCAACGTCGAAATTACTGTCCGTAAAAGTGAAATTGCTCTGTTCAAGGTTGGTTTTCGACGCGTCAACATATGTCTGGAGGAAATGTCCCGAAGTTTCCTTGCGCTCGTTTACAAGGATCATTTCGTCCATAAACGTATTCAGGATAATTTCGTCCTTTTTATAGCCCGCCGTGTTCGCGTTTACAATGTTGTTGCCGATTGCGTCAAGCTGGCGCTGCTTGTTGAGCATTCCCTGCGCCGCGTTATAAAACCCTCTTAGCATGATTTTTCCTTTCCGGTTCATATTTTTATCAAATATGAACATTCTCTGCCGAAATGATATACAAAATGACAAAAAATGTCGTGATTTTACTTTAAGTTTACTGTTGAATGTACTGCGTAAGCGCGTGTTTAAGCTGGAGCATCGCCTTTGCGTGTATCTGGCACACGCGCGATTCCGAAACGCCGAGGACCTGCCCGATTTCCGAGAATTTCAGCTTTTCGTAATAATACAGCGTTACGACCTGCTTGGCTTTCGGGTTCAGCTCGTCTATCGCCTGCGCAATGACCTTTTTCTGCTCCTGTTCATACAGCCGCCTGTCAGCCGTTTTTCCGCCCTCAACGTTGAAGTTGTCCTCGTAGAGAAGCTCCTCGAACGAAAGCGTTATCGCGCCCGCTGCGTCCGCCATTCCGCGCATGAGCTTTTCCTTTGTAATGCCCATATGCTCGGCTATCTCGTCGTTTGTGGGGTGACGCCCGAGCTTTGAAAAAAGCTCACTGTACGCGCCGTCAAGTTCTTTGCCGAAGTGCCGGACCTGCCGCGGGACCCAGTCCTGCCGCCGCACATAGTCGATTATCGCGCCTTTTATTTTAAGATTTGCGTACGTTTCAAATTTTACGCCGCGCTCGGGGTCGAAGGTTTCGATCGCGCCCATAAGAGCGAGTACTCCCTCGTTTATTACGTCGTCAGCCGACGCGTATTTAAGATAAATATTCCTCAGAGAAACCGCGATAAGCCGCACGACTTCGAGATAACGGAGAACAATATCGTTTCTTATATTGGTATTGCCTGTCGCACGGTATTCCTGTATCGACTGAACAACATCAAATTCCGTTTTCAAGAGCCGTCCCTCCTTATCCTCAGAGATTTATGCTTCCGACCGACTGTATCTGCGTTGAGCCGTCAATTTCGCTGTAGGAAAGAACCGTAAGCCCGGGTATGAACTGGTCGATGAGTTTTTTGAAATAAACGCGCACGATCGGCGAAGTAAGTACGATTACCGTGGGGATAACGTCCTTTATCTTGTTCACCTCGTCCGTTGTTTTTGCAACGATTTTCTGTATCGTGTCGGGATCCATTGAAAGATAGCTGCCCTGGTCGGATTTTTTCACGCTTGAAACTATCATATCCTCTATGCGCGGGTCTATCGTTATTACGCGGAGCGAATTTGCCTCGGCGAAGCGCCTTGTAATGGTGCGCTTTAACGCCTGACGGACATATTCTACGGTAATATCTATATCCTTCATTGAGGAAGCGTGGTCGCCGAGCGCCTCGAGGATCGTTTCCATATCGCGTATCGGCACGCCCTCGCTGAGAAGCATTGCAAGAACTTTCTGGAGATAGCCGTAGGAAACCACGTTCGGGATAAGATCCTCGACGATAGTCGGGTCGTTTTTCTTGATATTCTCGACCATGGTTTTTACGTCCTGACGGGTGAGGATTTCGTGGCAGTGCTTACGGATAACCTCCGAAAGATGAGTTATCATAACCGAAACGGGGTCGATAAGCGTATATCCCGCAACGTCCGCCATTACCTTTTTATCCTCGCTTATCCAGCGCGCGGGGATCCCGAACGCCGGTTCGATAGTGTCGATACCGTCTACAGCGTTGGTAACGTCGCCGTTGTCGAGAGCAAGATAGTGGTCGACGAGAATTTCTCCCCGCGCGACCTCTTCTCCCTTTATCTTTATTACATATTGGTTAGGATTTATGTCGGGATTATCGCGCATTCGCACGGACGGGATAACCATACCCATATCAAGTGCGAACTGCTTTCTGAAAAGAACAACTCGCTCGATGAAATTTCCGCCGCTGCGCTCGTCCACAAGATGAAGCAGGCTGTAGCCGAACTCCATTTCTATCTGCTCGACGTTCAGCAGCTTGAAAACATTGTCGATATCGCGGTAATAATCGCTGTCCGTCGCGGGAGCCTGCTTTTTCGCCTCTTCGAGCTTCTGCCGCGCTTCGGCAGCCTGCTTTTCCTCGTCCGCCGCCTTCCGGAACTTGTTAAGCTGGATTCCGCCTAAGATAAGTCCCACGCCGAGCAGCGCGAGTACAGGCTTCGGGAAGCCCGGGACAAGCATGAGAACAAGCATTACGATACCCGTTATAATGATAACGGTCGGATTTTGGGTAAACTGCGCCTTAACATCCGCGTTGAAGCTGCCCGTGCTGGCGGTACGGGTTACGACCATACCTGTTGCAACGGAAATCAGCAGCGCAGGTATCTGCGAGCAAAGACCGTCGCCGACGGTCGCAAGCGAATATGTCGAAAGAACCGTGTTGAAATCGCCGCCGTTGACCATTCCGATAATTGCGCCGCCGATAAGGTTTATAAGCGCGGTAACGATAGAGATTATCGCGTCGCCCTTTACGAATTTAGTAGCACCGTCCATAGCTCCGAAGAAGTCGGCTTCGCGCTGTACGTTTGCACGGCGTATTTTCGCTTCTTCGTCTGTTATAGCGCCCGTATTCAGGTCGGCGTCGATAGCCATTTGCTTACCGGGCATCGCGTCGAGCGTGAAGCGCGCCGCAACCTCGGATACTCGTTCCGAACCTTTCGTGATTACAAGAAAGTTTACGAGTACGATAATAATAAAGATGATAAATCCGACAACGGGGTCGCCGCCCATTACGAAGCTGCCGAACGTTTCGATAACCTTTCCCGCATAGCCTGCGCTTAAAATTCCGCGCGTTGTCGAAACATTGAGCGACAGTCGGAAAACCGTCGTAACGAGCAGTATCGTCGGGAATATCGAGAAGCTGAGCGCGTCCTTTATGTACATTGTAATAAGGAGAATAACTAGCGAAAGCCCGATATTGACCAAAAGCAAAAAGTCCAGCAGAACGCCGTCCCATATCTGGTTGAGCGGGATAATGAGCGCGAGGACAATAAATATAACGAATACGGCAAAAACGTTGCTCAGCATCTTTTTTACCATTGTTTTTGCCGCACCTCCAGACCTCTTTATCTCTTTTTATACTCAGCACCAATTAAAAGCTATCCAAAAAATCAAGTATATTCTTTGCATATATGAGTTATACGAGAATTTTTATATATGATTTTATTGGTGCTTAGTATTAAGCGCCTCTTCGGGCGCGGTGAATTTCATACCCTTTGCGTTGTACATTTCCGTGATAACGACTGCAACTGCGGCGAAAAGTGCCGACGGAATCTGCGCGCCGAGCGGAACTTCAAAAAGTTCACGCGCGAGCTTTCGGTTTTCGGTTATGTACACGTCATGTTCTTCCGCGATCGCGACGATTTTAAGCGCGAGCGCGTCCTGTCCCTTCGCCACGACTACCGGAGCGGCCGTTGCGTCCTTTGAAATGTCATATTTAAGCGCGACTGCGTAGTGCGTCGGGTTTCTGACAACAACGTCGGAGTTCGGAACTTCGTCCATCATGCGGCGCTGCGCCATTTCTCGCTGTTTCTGCTTGATTTTTCCCTTTATCTGCGGGTCGCCTTCCATTTGCTTGTACTCGTCCTTTATCTCCTGTTTCGACATTTTCAGATTTTTCTCAAACTGCCACCATTGAAACAGAAAATCCCCCGCCGCCACGAACACGAAAATTATGCACATGACCATGACAATGGAAAAAATCGTATTTGCTATATATGAAACCGCGTAAATCGGTTCGGTGTCGATAAGGCTAATTATTTCGGTCATTCGCGATTCGATCTGACCGTATGCGACGATTATTACCGCGGCAAGCTCGATAATTCCCTTTACAATGCCGACGACCGACTGAAGCGAGAACATTTTCTTTATCCCGTTCAGAGGATTGAGCTTTGAGAACTTGAACCTCAGCGGCTTCATTGTGAATAAGCCCTTTGTCTGCGCCATTACCGAAATCACAACGACGAAAGCGATTATCGCCGCAAGCGGGAGAAAGATCGCCGCGCACGCGCCGACTACGCCGATGAAAATATCGGTATAGGTGCTTATCTCGTTCACGAACGACTCTCCGACAGCGTTTATCCCGTCGCGCACCGCGCGTTCGAGCATGATGAACATATATGAGCCGAGAACCGCAAGCGAAGCGAACGCGCCGAGTATCGAAACCGCGGTAACGACCTCGTTGCTCTGTAAAACCGAGCCTTCCTTTTCTCTTGCGTCACGCCGCTTTTTCGGCGTGGCTTTTTCGGTTTTTTCCTCGCCCGCCATTGCATCACTCCGTTCGGGCTGTTCAGTTTAGAGAATGTTGACGCTAAAATAATGCGCAGATTTTCGAGCATAAATTTTACGCAGACAAGGCAAAAAGGCGCAGGCAGGCTGTCGCCTGTCAAACCTTTTTAACGCAGGACGCGTGAAATTTTGCCAAAAAGATGCGTCATTAGGCTTAGTGTCAACACGAACCAAATCACACAAAATTTCCGACCGCCGCGTAAAGATTTTCCCAAAGATATCCGAGCAGCGTTTCGATAAATTCGGACATTGGTCTTGCCGCCGCAACAAGCACAATAAACCCGACAATGAGCTTGAGCTGGATATTAACGACGTAGACCTGAATGGTCGGGACAGCCTTCATCATAAGCCCCACGCAAATTTCGGTTATAAGCTCCGCCGCGATTATCGGCAGCGCGAACTTAACCGCGAGGGTCATGACCGTTCCGAGGTACAATACAATTACACGCGCGAGGTCAACCGTCGCGTCGGTTATCGCAAAGCCCATCGGAATCGTTTCATACGACACGGAAAAGAGCTTTATATAGCTTAAATGCCCGTTCGTAAGAAAGAAGTACAATATAAAAATATAGTAGTAGATATTCGCAAAAATCGGCATATTTATGCCGGTCGTCGGGTCCATCGTCTTAGCCATTCCGAGTCCGGTCTGCATATCGATGATTTCGCCGGCGTATATGAGAACAGTCAGCATAAGGTTTGTGAAAAGTCCGAACACAAAGCCGACCAGAAGCTCTTTTAATATGATCAGTCCGAACGACAGCGCGTTCGGAATATCTGGAACCTGCGTGACCGTTCCGACGAGCGGCAGCATAACCACCGCAAGTACAACGGACATACCAGCTTTTACGCTGTTGGGGACATTTGAGCGGGAAAAAATCGGGTTAAACGTAAAAATTCCCGTAACGCGGCAGAGAACGAGGAGAAATCCGATAAAATTGTTCAAAATCAGATTCCACAGCTCCATTTTTGCCCAGTCCTCCGTTTAAACCACCGTGTTCGCCATCAGCTCCATGATATAATTGAAAAAATCAATGACGCTGTTGCACATCCACGGCCCCATTGCAAGCAGCCCGAGCGCGACAACTACCGCTTTCGGCGCAAATGTCAGCGTCTGTTCGTGAACCTGCGTCGCCGCCTGCAATATCGCAATAATAAGTCCGACGAGCATTGCTATAATGAGCGTCGGCGCCGCGAGCTTCAACGCAAGCACTACCGCCGCCGTGAATATTTCAAGTACAAGATCTTCGGTCATATTAGCCCTCCGTCAGACGTTGAATGACGAAACGACCGTTCCGACAAGAAGCTGCCAGCCGTCAACAAGCACGAACAGCATTATCTTGAACGGCATTGAGATCATGGACGGCGGGAGCATCATCATACCCATCGCCATGAGCGTTGAAGAAACTACTATGTCAATTACCAAAAACGGTATGAACAGCAGAAATCCCATCTGGAACGCGCGCGTAAGCTCGCTTACGATAAACGCGGGGATAACCGTTTCAAGTCCGAGCTGGTCGGTATAATCGGTGAGCGGAGCCTCGGTTTCCGCGAGATTTACCGCGTCGCGCCCGAGAATGTCCTCAATAAAAGGCTCGTCCTGCGCGGCGGCTGAATTTTCCTGCGCGGAATCCGTCTGCGGCTGTTCGTCGTACACCGATTTTCCCGAAAGGTCGAGGAAAAACTGCATATTCGAATTAGTGGTATTTTTCAGCATAAAGGTCTTGAGCGGCTTTGCTGCGCGCTCCGCCATTTCGGTTATAGTTATTTCACCCGCGCTGTACGGCTGATACGCGTCTTCGTTTATCTGCGTAAAAGTCGGCCACATAATAAAAAGGGTAAGAAACAGCGCAAGTCCCGTCAACACCGAGTTCGGCGGGATTGATTGGGTCTGCATGGCGTTTCTTAAAAAGCTGAACACTATAACTATTCTCGTAAAGGACGTTACCATTACGAGGAAAGAGGGCGCGACTGAGAGAACTGTTATAAGCAGGATTATTTCGAGCGACTGTGAACCGTCTATTCCGAAAACGGACTGCATAAGCGAAGTGTCCGCAATTTCGTCCTGCGGGTTTTCGGTCAATATCTGCGTTTCTGCGGACGAACCGGGTTCAGCCGCGCTCAGCGCCGAGGCGGTAATACACCCGCCCGCGAGAATAACTGCGGTTATAACAAAAGAAACGACAAATTTCAGCAGCAGTTTTCTATTCTGTTTTATCGTTTTCTTAATCATCTTCCGATTCCTTTTCCGATCGTTCCTTTTCCCGCCCGCTGCGGTTCATCGCTGCGGCGAAAGCAGCCGCAAAGCCGCCCTGCTGCGCCTCTGACCGAAGCTGCGAAGAATATTCGTCGGGCGACATATCAAGTTCGCCGAGCTTTTCGATATGCTGCGGGGTCGCACCGATAAGCAGCAGCTTTCCTCCGACGCTTACCACGAGCAGCATACCGTCACGACCGACCGTAACGCGGTCGAGAACGCGCATTTTGCTCCCGCTGTTTACGCCGATGCCGTTGTTGAGCTTTTTAAGCCCGTACAAAAGCAGGAAAAGCAGTCCGAATACCGCCGCAAAAGAAACAACTATCCATAGGACTTGCATAAAACCGTTCCTTTCGGAAATTAACCGAGAACCTTTGAAACTGTCGCTAAAATTCTGTCGGGCTTAAAGGGCTTTACAATAAAATCGAGAGCGCCGAGCTTTATAGCCTCGACAACCATCGCTTCCTGTCCCATTGCGCTGCACATAACGACCTTTGCGTCGGGGTGCTTCGCCTTTATTTCGCCGAGAGCTTCAATTCCGGTCTTGACCGGCATGG
>OQVQ01001325.1_pt1 | contig 10199 bp, 9 predicted proteins | sample 1691491 | NCBI WGS metagenome assembly OQVQ01 (sample SAMN03418252, study PRJEB22391) | human gut metagenome | biome: human-gut; feature: organic feature; material: feces | host: Homo sapiens | place: Tanzania | collected 2013-01
CTCGGCACCGACTTGCTGGAGAATGAAGAAGAGGAAGCTTAAGATAAAGAGATAGATTAAGTTTAAATGCTTAAGATAAAGAGATAGAAAACGGGTGTATCATTAATATAGATGATACACCCGTTTCTTTTATTACTGTTTTCTGAAACAGCTTCTTTAATGCAGATTCCTGAAGCCGATACCTTTATTAAGTAGATTCCCTTATCACTGTTTCACCTCTCAATGCAATTTCCTCTATCCTTCTATAACCATCGGCAATATGCTCCAGCAGCAGTCGGCAACTTTCCTGCGCCATTTTCTCAATAGGCTGCTCCACTACCGTCAACTGAGGATGAACCAAGGTAGCCAAGGCTGTGCCCGACATACAGCAAAGCGCCACATCCTCCGGAATGCGCAAGCCACGCTTCTGGATAGCACTCTTGGCTCCCAACACAGCAGTCTCTGTAAAGCCAAAGACCGCATCAAAGGGCACATTCTTCTCCAGGAAACGCTCCATCACCCAACTACCCTCTTCAGCCGACAAGGCTGGCGACAAGACATCCTGCGCCTGATACTCTATATGAAACTTTTCCAGCGCATCCCTATAACCCCTCAATCGTTCATAGCTGTTTCGGATATAAGCAGGTCCCGGAATATGAATAATATGCTTATACCCCTTGCGCAACAAAGCCTCCACCATGAAAAACGACATGATGTAATCGTCCATGTGCACCTGTGAAGCCTTTACCTTCTCCACCGTTCTATCGAAAAACACGATGGGAATGCCTCTTTCTATCACCTTATTATATAGGTCCACATTATGCTCCTTATCGCATGCACTCATCAGGATGCCATCCACACGCAGCTGCTCCATCATCAGAATGTTCTCTCTCTCCTGCTCAGGATTCTCGTTAGAGATGGCAATCATCACCTTATACCCCTGCTTGCGCAAAATGGCTTGAGCTTCATTGATAAAGGTCATATAGAACGTTGTGACGATTTCGGGAATGATGATGCCGATGTTATGAGTACTCTGCTGGCGAAAGTTCACAGCCAGTTCGTTGCGATGATAGCCCATCCGCTCGGCAGTTGCCAATATCTTCTGCAAGGTTTCCGCCTTCACATTACCCGTATCTCCCGAAAGAGCACGCGAAACGGTGGACTTGGAAATCCCCAGTTCCCTTGCAATATCCATGATGGTTACATATTTTGCCATATCTCTTTTTCTTTCTTGTTAAATGCGTCCGCAAAGATACTTATTTTCCATGAAAGCAACAACAAAAAACAGAGAAATCTTTTTGGGAACGGTTGCGGAAAATGGGAACGGTTGCGGGAACGGTTGCGAAAAAACAGCCGTTTTTTTTCTTGTTTTTCCAGCAAAATCGTTCTATCTTTGCAGCGTGAAAAGGAAAAACGATTTCTCAAATCGCTCTATTCCTACACAAAACAAAGAATAAACAACATTAAGTATCACAATCAAACCTAAGAAAAGAAATATGGAACAAGATCCTAAATTTCAAGCAAACAGTTCGCAAGCAGACAATATGCAAGCGAATGTTTCACAAATGAGCAACTCGCAAGAGAATCATTCACAGGGAAAGGTTCCCTTCATCAGCAAGCTCGCCTATGGTATGGGCGATGTAGGCTGCAACTTCAGTTGGATGTTCGTGGGCAACTTCCTCATGATTTTCTACACCGATGTGTTCGGAATCAGCATGAGTGCCGTAGCAACCCTGATGCTTGTGTCCCGATTCTGGGACGCCATCAACGACCCCATCATCGGCACACTTACCGACAAGACCCACACCCGATGGGGACGATTCCGCCCATGGCTGCTCTTCGGAGCTCCTATCACGGCACTGGTACTGATACTCACCTTCTGGGCTCATCCGGAATGGAGCCAGACCGCCAAGATTATCTATATGGCAGTAACCTACTGCATCCTGGTGCTGGGATATACCTGCGTGAACCTGCCTTACGGCACACTTTGCGGAGCCATGACACAAGACATTGATGAGAGAGCCAAGCTCAACACCAGCCGTTCGGTGAGCGCCATGATGGCCATCGGAGTAATCAACATCGTAACCGTTCCGCTCATCAGCTGGTTTGGCGCAGGCGATACCAAATATGGTTATCTGGCTGTGGCTGTACTCTACGGCATCATCTTCGCCGCCTGCCATCTGTTCTGCTTCCACAAGACCAAGGAAGTGGTAGAAGTTCCTGTGGGACAGAAGCTCCCTCTAAAGGTGCAGCTTCGCTCCGTGATGAAGAACAAGCCCTATCTGCTCGCCCTCTTAGGACAGTTGCTCTTCGGTTTCATCCACTACGGACGCAATGCCGACATGCTCTACTATTTCACTTATGTAGAAGGTTCGGCAACGCTCTTCTCCTACTATTCCATGGCCATCATCGTGCCAAGCATCATAGGTGCAGCCTGCTTCCCTCTGGTATTCAAAAAAACGGGCAACAAGGGTTTCACGGCAGCCATCTTCGCTTTCCTCACCGGTATTACGATGATAGGTCTGTACTTCTTCAGCCCTAACGGCAGCGCCATCATGTTCTATCTGTTCTCGGCTTTGTCATGGTTCTTCTTCTCAGGCTTCAACACAGCCATCTATGCCATCATCCCCGACTGTGTGGAGTATGGCGAGTGGAAGACGGGCATCAGAAACGACGGATTCCAGTACGCCTTCATCTCGCTGGGCAACAAGATAGGAATGGCACTCGGCACATCGCTTCTCGCCATTGCCCTGGGCAGTGCAGGATATGTAAGCAACGCTGTGCAGAATCCAGAAGTATTGAGCATCATGCACCACGCCTTCAGCACCATTCCGGGAGTCTTGTGGATCATCACCGCAGGATGCCTCTGCTTCTATAAGCTCAACAAGAAGCAATATAAGCAGATCATGACCGATCTGGAGAATAAGAAGAAATAAAAAATAGCCCACTTAAAAAGTGGGTTCAGCAAAGAATACAAAGATAAAACGGGATCTTTCATCCCACCAACATAACAATAACAATTTCAAAACATTATAATTATGAGACAGGCAATATTGGTAGAACCAAAGCATATCGAATTCAAGGAAGTAGCAGAACCAAAGGCAGCAGACTTAACTGCTCATCAGGTTCTCGTCAACATCAAGCGCATCGGCATCTGCGGTAGCGAGATTCACTCTTACCACGGTCTTCACCCAGCCACCTTCTACCCAGTGGTTCAGGGACATGAGTACTCAGGAGTGGTTATGGCTGTAGGCAGCGAAGTTACCGTCTGCAAGCCTGGCGACCATATCACCGCTCGCCCACAGTTGGTTTGCGGCAAGTGCAACCCTTGCAAGCGCGGACAGTATAATGTTTGTGAGCACCTGCGTGTTCAGGCTTTCCAGGCAGATGGTGCAGCACAGGATTTCTTTGTTGTAGATGACGACCGCGTGGCTAAGTTGCCGGAAGGCATGAGCCTCGACTATGGTGCCATGATTGAGCCTTCAGCCGTTGGTGCCCATGCCAGCAACCGCACCGACGTGAAGGGTAAGAATGTAGTAGTGAGCGGTGCAGGAACCATCGGCAACCTCATAGCCCAGTTCTGCATTGCCCGTGGCGCCAAGAATGTACTCATTACCGATGTAAGCGACCTCCGCCTGGCTAAGGCTCGCGAGTGCGGCATCAAGCACACCCTCAACATTACCAAGAAGACCTTGAAGGAGGCTGCCCAGGAACTTTTCGGTGAGGAAGGCTATCAGGTAGGTTTCGAAGTAGCTGGTGTAGAAGTTTCCATCCGTTCGCTGATGGAGACCATCGAGAAAGGTAGCGACATCGTGGTTGTGGCAGTCTTTGCCAAGGACCCAGCCCTCAGCATGTTCTATCTGGGCGAGCATGAGTTGAGACTCATCGGTTCAATGATGTATCGCCACGAAGATTATCTCACAGCCATCGATTACGTAAGCAAGGGCATCGTCAACCTCAAGCCACTCGTAAGCAACCGCTTCGCCTTCGAGGAATACGATGATGCCTACAAGTTTATCGACACTCATCGCGAAACCAGCATGAAGGTTCTCATCGATTTCGAGCAGAAACCTGGAGAGAAGAAGTAAAGGATTGAAGAGAAGAAACATACTGCAAACGATTGCAGAAATTGGAAACGATTGCGGGAACGTTTGCAGAAAGTTTAGATGATTTTTCTTTGCGAAGGTAGCTGAAAAATGCTACCTTTGCAACAGAAATCAAGTAACATCTCTAACATTCTTAAAGTAAAAATGACAATGGAAAAGAAACAATCAGTGATAGGTATCGGTGAGGCACTCTTCGATGTGCTTCCAGAAGGAAAGAAGCTAGGTGGCGCTCCTGCCAACTTTGCTTACCACGTTTCACAGTTCGGACTCGAGAGCTGTGCGGTCAGCGCAATGGGCGATGATGAGCTGGGCAAGGAACTGGAGAAGGAACTCAACGATCACCATCTCAACTATCAGATAGATAAGGTAGCCTACCCTACAGGCACCGTCCAGGTTTCACTCGATGCCAACGGCATTCCTTGCTACGACATCAAGGAGGGAGCAGCCTGGGACAACATCCCTTACACCCCAGCCCTGGAAGAATTGGCTAAGAATTGCACCGCAGCCTGCTTCGGTTCGCTGGCTCAGCGCAACGAGGTTTCCCGCAACACCATCTATCGCTTCCTCGACCACATGCCTAAGGGAGAAGGAATCCTCAAAATCTTCGACATCAATCTCCGTCAGGGATTCTATGATAAGGATATTATCACCGAGAGCATCAAGCGATGCAACATCCTCAAGATCAACGACGAGGAATTGATTACCGTAAGTCGCATCTTCGGCTATCCGGGCATCGACCTGGAGAACAAATGCTGGCTCCTCTTGGGCAAGTACAATCTGAAGATGCTTATCCTTACCTGCGGTGTAAACGGTAGCTATGTATTCAGCCCTGGCGAAGTTTCGTTTATTGAGACTCCGAAGGTAGAAGTGGCAGATACAGTGGGTGCCGGTGATTCTTTCACAGGTGCATTCGTGGCAAGCATCTTGAAGGGCAAGAGCGTCAGAGAGGCACATGAATTGGCAGTAAAGGTTTCGGCATTCGTCTGTACACAGAATGGAGCCATGCCGGTCTTGCCAGAGGAATTCACCAAGTAAATCCTCATTTGCCCCAAATAATTTGCGAATATCAGTTATAACGAAAATATTGCATAGCATTTCATTTGTTTAGATTTATTAAGTTTATATTAGGTTCATAAATTATTAGTTTTAGTTTGTTTTAGTTAATTTTCAGTTAGGTTCAAAAATTGTTTTGTAATTAAAACCATGAAAAGAATTGTAGTTATTGTTTTGATGATGGCTGCTTGCCTGGGAAATGCTCAGGCACAGCTCCATCTGAAAGCCAACGTACAGAACAATCATCTGTGGCGTGGCATGGAAGTTTCCGACGGCATCATCCTCCTCACCGACCTGAGCTATACGATGGCCAACGACCACGTTACCGTGGGACTTTGGGGTGGCTGCAACTCGGAAGGCTCCTACAAGGAGTTTAATCATTATCTGAATCTGAAGGCTGGCGGTTGGGGATTCGCCCTGTGGGACACCTACAACTTCTCCCCTGGCGCCACCTATAATAATAAGGAATACTGGAACTACTCTGCCCATACCACGGGCCGATTCCTCGATGCTACATTAAGCTACCGGTTTCAGGACGAGAAGTTTCCACTGCTCCTGAGCTGGTCAACGGTAGTCTTCGGACGCGACCGCAACAGCGACAATACCGAGCAGAAATATTCCACCTTCGCCTATGCGGAATACCCTATCTACCAGAAGGATGGCTGGAAGGTTGATGCAGGAGTAGGTGGAGCCTTCGCCCTGAACAGAGCTGGCGAGGATGCTCACTTCTTCGGAACCACGGCAGGCATCGTTCACGTATCGCTGCAAGCCACCCACGACCTCAAGCTCGGCAACTACACCGTTCCGGTTTACGCCAAGGGCATGTGGAATCCGCAGAGCAACCAGAGTTATTTCCAGATTGGAGCAGAAATCATCCGCTTCTAAATCTTCAAAAAAACACAGAAAGTTTTATCATAACAATCATCTAAACACAAATTCATTATGAAGATTAAAGATTTTACAACAGGCGTGCAGCACATCGGCATTCCTACCAACGACATCAACAAGACCATTGAGTTTTATCATGCCCTGGGCTTCGAGACAGCCCTCCGCACAGTAAACGGCACCGAGGAAGTAGCCTTTCTCCAGCTCCACAATCTCATCATCGAGACCTATCAGAACCATCAGGCAAAGATGGAATATGGAGCCATCGACCACATCGCCATCGATGTAAAGAACCTAGACGATCTCTTTCTGGTAGTGAAGGAAGCTGGCACCTTCAAGATGCTGGATCAGCAGGTAAATGGTCTTCCTTTTTGGGAGAACGGCGTAAAGTTCTTCACCATTGAGGGGCCAAACAAGGAGAAAATCGAGTTCTGCGAGAAGCTCTAATCCCGCAGCAGGCTTTTAGATAAAAAACAGATTACTATAAAATATAAGTGAGAGAGATAAATATGAAGAAAAGTCCAGCTTGGAACCTTTTTCGAGGTTTCCGAGTTGGACTTTCTTTTTTCTCATTTTCCCTGAGGAATATGATGTTATTTTTCCCTGATACTTCAAGGATATTAATGATGCTCAGGCACAATGGCGAGATACACCAGATCATGGTCGGTGAGATTCTCCATATAATGAGCGTGATTCATCGGGCAGTAATGCACCTGTCCCTGTCGAACCTCCTCCACGGTATCATCATAATGGAAAGTAGCAGTGCCGCTTACCACATAGATAATCTCGCAGTTGCCCTCATGAGTATGAAGACCAGTTGATGCACCCGGACGCAAGGTAGAATACATAATCTTCACCTTGTCATCCACATAGTTACGGGTGTCGAGTTTACCCTGTCCACCCTTGAAGCCCTCCAAATGAGCCTCAGCAATCTTTTCGAAATCTATTACCATCTTTATAATGTTTATTGTTTAATGTCTATTGCTTACAGTCTATTGTCTGCTGTTTATTTGGCTTTTATAAATGAAGCCCTGCAGCTTACTTTGCTTTCGCAAAATACTTCCAGAGCGGAGCAGCCATCAGGCTCTGCCAGATTTCACCCTTCTCCAGCATTTCCATCACTTCTTCCCTGGAGAAGAGGCGAACCTCGATATCCTCAGCCTGGTCAAGATGCTGAACATCCATGCGCTCCACATCCGTAGCCAGATAGCAATGGGTAAGATTGGTATGAGTGCTCGGATTAGCCGAAATCGTCATCCACTTCTGCCAGTTACCGCCACCGAATCCAGTCTCTTCCATCAGCTCTCGCTTGGCAGCCACCATCGGGTCCTCGCCCTTCTCTATCACTCCTGCGCAGAGTTCATTCACCGTCTTCCCTATCGCATAGCGATACTGGCGAACGAATACGAACTCTCCATCCTTCGTAATGGCGATGGTGTTCACCCAGTCGGGATATTCCAGCACGTAATATTCATCGATAATGGCTCCCGTAGGCAATTCCACCTTATCCACTCGTGCCGTGAGCCAAGGCTTCTCTATCAGATACTTCTGCGAGAGCGTCTTCCATTTCATATCTTTATCTGCCATTTTCTTACTTCATTTAAAAACCGGATTTTCTTTATCTTAATTGATGGTGCAAAAGTACAAAAAAAGATTGAAAGTAACAAACATAGAAACAAAAAAAATGAGGCAGAAGACTATCTAGCCTCCCGCCTCACTACCTCTAAATATTCCTATCACCATAGGAAAAACTAACCGAAAAAACTTATGTATTTCTGATAATTAATCATATTAGAACTTCACTGAAGTCTTAAATTCCACGGTGAATGGTCGGATATAAGTACCAGACAATACCTTATCATAATACTTGGAACCATCCATGATGGTATTGCCACCCGACACGGTGCCCTGAGCACCCGCCTGATTCAACAGGTTGACAGCATTGATGCTGAAATTGATGCTCTTGTTGTACTTATAGTCGAAACCAGCGAAAGTCTCCCAGCGTGAAGCAAAGTAGATGGTGTTAGGATAATTGGCAGCCTCCTTGCTGAAGTATCTTGCACTAGCCCAAATCTTGAACTTGCTCCAGGTGTAGCTAGGATCAATCTCGATGAGGGTTTTTGAGATACTGCGCAGGGTCTTGCCAGCATAATCAAACTTCTTGCCATACACCTCGAACTCAAACTTCTTGTACTGAGGGTTCTGAATGGTGAGAAGCAGATGAAGATTGAAACCCTTGAATGGCTTCAGGATAGCATCCGTGGTCCATCCGATGGTCTTCACGTCATAGTTGAAGGTCTGCTTCATCGATTCGCCCGTCTCCTCATTGTTAAAGGTTCCGTTCACACCGATATTGTTCATTTCTATCTTCGATACCTTGGAAATCAAGCTGATAAGCGGATGATTGAAATATACACCACCAGCCACGTATGGAGTCTGGCTCTGCTTCAGCTTAGGATCATCAGCTCCCGAATAAGCACTCAGGTGTCCACCCTTCTCAAAGTAACTTCCCTCAGCCATCAAGCCCCAGGTCTTGGCTATCTTGTAAGTAAGGATGGCATAGATGTTCTTGTTGAAGAAATTGCGTGATACCTTCTCTGTATTTCCTGAAACCCATGTGCTGGATGGAGCATCTGCACGCATGGCAGCAGAATACCAGTCGCCACTGAAGCTATGATTCTCCAGACGGAAGCCGTATTCCAGGTTCAACTTGCGGCTAACATCCCAATTGTCTGTAAAATAAAGTGCCACCTTGTTTTCATGACCGTTATAATACTGCATCGAACCATTGTATTTCCACTGTCCCTTCTCATCAGCATTGCTGGCATTCTCCCAAACACCGGCCTCTGCATTCCAGTTCTGCTGAATCAGCTGACGAGGATTGTTAGCCACTTCCTGCAGATAAGAGAAAGTAGCACGGTTGATATGGTCGGCACGATAATACTGTGGATTCAAGCCCAGCGTCATCTTATGTCCGGCAGCATTCTTGGTCAATTCAATGCGAGCCTGAACAGCCTCTTTGGTAGATTTCGGCATTATGCTACCCATACCACGCTGTACATAGCCCGTATATACCTGCTGGTTCTGCGAATCAGAATAGATGAATCGGGTGGCAGCAGGATCGTAGCTAGATGTACTGATGATATCATTGAAGTTAGGGCTGTACATTCCCGAATTGGCACGATTGTAGCGGAGTACATAGCTGAGATTGTAACCATGGTTGAAAGTATTCTTGCCAAACAATTCCACAGAGAAAGTCTCCGACCCACTCTCCTTCATCACATTGCGGGTTTTCTTCTCGCCCGTCAATGGATCCACATAAGTAAAGTCGCTGTATCTAGGGCTGTAAGCCACATCGCCGATCTTCAATCCTGGCAAAGCATCTACTGTGCCGTCACTACGGTAGAAATAAGGAGTTTTCAAGTCGATGACATTCTGAGAATTATCATACTTCACTCGGATTCCCACTTCATCCTTTCCGCCATTGTAGGTCTTCTTGATGCTTCCCTTCAGAATGTATGTCTTATCCAGGAATCGGGAAATATCCGAACGGACATTGCTCGGATCGAGATTGACGAAAGCATTCAAAGCATAAAACCAGCCATTCTGGATAGGTCCGTTAAGCGTCAGATTGCCACGCAACAAGCCAAACGAATTGGTGGTAAAGCCTACATTTCCCTTCAGCTGGTTGCCGCCGGTCTCTGTATAAGAAGCCACGGAAGCACAGATTTCGCCATATTGGATGGCGGTCTGGAGAAGAGAAAGGCTGCTCACCTTGCTGAAGCTGCCATCCGAACGCCAAGCCTGCGAAGGCTTCTGCGCCTCTGAGTCGAAGCTTACCAGGAGTCCATTCTCGGAAACCGTGGTTCCCTTGGTACCAAGCGGTAAACCAACGTTGATACTTCTAGGACCATCGTCACTTGAAGCATTAAGCATTACATTAGAAGCTGTTTCCTGCTTAGGCACAGCATAGCCGTCACCCTCTGTTTTCGCTTTATTTTGGGCAAAGGAGGTCCCTGCGGCCATCAGGAGGCTGCATATCATTATGTATTTCATTACAAAAAAAGTTTGATGTAGTTTGAATTCTTATTTTATTATATCCGTATAGTTTTGATATATTTGAACCTGTTTTTTGTCAAAGAAAGCTTGTAGGCAATCAAGCATTGCCTACAAAGC
>OQVQ01001328.1_pt1 | contig 10190 bp, 10 predicted proteins | sample 1691491 | NCBI WGS metagenome assembly OQVQ01 (sample SAMN03418252, study PRJEB22391) | human gut metagenome | biome: human-gut; feature: organic feature; material: feces | host: Homo sapiens | place: Tanzania | collected 2013-01
TCGTGGAGGATATCTTAGCTGGAAACCACCATAAAGTCAATGGCGCAGGGAATGGTCACGGCGCGCATCAGGTCCGCCATAAACACAACGCTGCCCTTTAAAATGGAAACCAGCAGCAGCTGCTTGCCTGCGTAATCCCGGCTGATGGTGGCACCCAGCTCGGCGACTTTGGCTTTGAGTTCCTGCTCCGATACCAAGATGTGATCAATATCCTGATCCATGGTACACATAATTTGCCTCCTACTCTTTTTCGGCTCGTACCGTCAGCACGGTCTGGGTGTGTACGGTGGGGGTATAGCCTTCGGCGAAGCCGCTGCCCCACAGCCAAACGACCTCGCTCCCCTTTGCCAAAATTCTGCCTGCCGGGGGGCTATACCGTCGTTTTTGAGGCGGTAAAGTATGAAAATTTTCTAAATAATCCAACATTTTCAAAAAAAGACTTAAAGGCGAAGTATCTCCCGATACTCTCCGCAAAGGGTTGTTTTATGCCATCAGTTGCCAGCTTCCTAATCCTAGCTTCAGTGACCAACGCAAAGGCAAGGTAAATAACATTGAACTTCGTGGTATTTGTCAGCGTGCAACCACTCAAATGCTCGAAGACTTTGAAATGCGGCATAGAGACGAATTTGAAAAAATTCTTGAAATGCTTTCCAAAGAAGCAAAAGCCGAAATTGCCGCAGAGCGTGCCCGCAGACAGGTGCTAGAAACAGCGAAAGATATTTCCAACGACAAAAAAAAGCGCAAGATTCTTGCCGATAAACTCAAAGATTGCCAAATCCACGGCTCCAATAGTGGCTCTGTTCTTGGTATATGTGAGGGTGATTCTGCACTCGGTGCGCTTGTCCAAGCCCGTCCCATTGATAAAGTTGCTCTCATGCCTATTCGTGGTAAAATTATTTCTGCCTTGAAGAATCCACAAGAGAAAATTCTTCAGAACGAAGAGGTCAAAGCAATTTTTTCTGCACTTGGATGCGGATTTTTGAATAACTACAATTCATCTAAGTTGCGTTATCAGTATGTTGCTATTTGTTCGGATGGTGATGTCGACGGTAGCTCAATTGCCAATCTCATTACCACTCTCTTCTTCTATATGTGTCCTAAGTTTATTGAGGAGGGGCGACTCTTCCGTGCAAAGATGCCTCTGTTTGTCTTAGAATACTCAGGGAACAAACGTTACTATGCCTTTTCTGGTGAAGAACGTGACGAACTTATCAAGAAATACGGCAAGCCTAAGTCTATTGGCCGCAAAAAGGGTATTGGTGAGAATACTCCCCAAGAAACAGAAGAGGCTGTGTTTGGCGAACAGCGTCGTTGGGAACGAGTTAACATCAAGGATTTTGAAGAATACGCCGATATGATGAATATGCTCATGGGGCCGAAAGTAGACGACCGCAGAGACTTCATCATGAAGAATGTTGACTTTTCAAATATTAGCGAATGAGGAGGAAATATGCCAGATTTCATTGAAAGAGATGCACAAGAAGTCTTTGAAGAAGAATTTCTTGAATTTGCCGGATATAACCTCCAGCGCCGCGCCCTACCTGATGCTCGTGATGGATGCAAATGGGGCGCACGCAAACTTATTCATGCTCAGATGCTTGGAAAATTGACACATGACAAGCCCTTCAAGAAGGCAATTAAATCGGTTTCTCAGGCGATGGGCTTTAGTTATACTCATGGTAATGCCTCCGCCTATGGAACCTTCATTCGTATGGCTAAGCCTTTTGCCTATCGTTATCCTCTTCAGGAAGCGAAAGGTAACTATGGTACTCTTATCAATCCAGATGACCATTCTGCTGACCGTTATGTTGAATTACGAGGGTCTGAGGTTGCGGCACTTTTACTGAAAAATCTAGAGAAAGATACCATTACCGAATGGGAAGATACCTATGATATGGAAGGGCAGTTTCCCAAGGTTCTGCCCGCTATGGGTTTCTGGAATGGCGTAAATGGTTGTATTTCTATCGGTAGTGGTATGTCAAGTAGTCTACCACCCCTGAATCTAAAAGAAACCAATGAAGCAATGATTCGTCTTCTTTGGAATCCAGAAATTTCTGACGATGAAATTCTTTGTTATCCAGACTTCCCTACTGGTGCAACTCTTCTAAACAGAGAAGAAGTCAAACAAAGTCTTCTCAGAGGAAATGGTAGCGCTTGTAAAGTTCGTGCAACTATTGAGTGGGACGCAAAAGACAGATGCCTTGCTGTTAAAGAACTTCCCTACTCTGTTTATACAAATACAATTTGTAATGAATTAGCGGCCCTGATGGACGAGAATGAGAATTGCGGTATTAAGGATTTCTGTGATTATACAAAGCAAAAGCCTGATTTGCGTATCTATCTTCAGAAAAGTGCAACGCCAGACAAAGTGCTGAAGCTTTTATATAAAGAGACTTCACTTCAAAGCTATTTCTCAATCAATATGACCGTGCTCGACATGGGCATTACGCCTGTCGTTATGAATCAGCGTCAACTTTTCCAAGCACATCTTGACCATGAGCGCTTGGTCTATCGTCGCAGCTTTGAATTCGATCTCAACAAAATTCGCGCGCGACTTCATATTATTGAAGGGCTTCTCAAGGCCATTGATACCATTGATGAAGTAATTCATACAATCAAAGCTTCTGCTTCTACTACGGCGGCCTCTGTCGCCCTTCAAAAACTTCTATCTATTGATGAAATCCAGGCAAAGGCAATCCTTGATATCAAACTGTCTCGTCTTGCTCATTTGGAAGTAAACAAGCTTGTGGACGAGAAAGCAAAACTTGAGCCTGAGAAGGCACGCATTGAAGCCATTCTGGCTGACGAGACTCTTCTCAAAAAGGAGATAGAGAATGGTCTGCGCATGGTTGCCACAAAATTTGGCGATGCTCGTCGCACCTGCATCCTTGACCTCTCTTCTGATAGTGAAGGTGAAGTTATTGAGAAGAAGTCTCTTATTGTCAATCTCACTAACTATGGCAATATCTATGCCCATGAACAGTCTACTTTAATTACTCAGCGACGTGGTGGTGCAGGAAGCAAAATTAAGCTTCAAAATGGAGAATGTGTGATTGAAAGTGTTGTAGACACCAATCTTGGTACTCTTATGGCTTTTTCTGATAGTGGACGCGGATACTCTTATCCAATGAGTGAACTTCCTATCGATAGTTTTGTCAATGTTAGTGAAATTTTCAAACTCACGCAGAATGAGAAAATTAGTAACATTATGTCTTATTCTAATGCTGATTACAAATATGTTATCTTCATTACCGAACAAGGCATGATAAAAAAGACAGAACTCAAGGAATATAAGACCAAAGGCGCGCGTGGCTCACAGGCTATTCGTCTTCGTGATGGAGATTCCATTTGTCGTATTCTCTTTATGAACGAAGAAGACATTGGCTTGCTTAGCGCAAATGGTCAGTTTATAAGATTCGCTACTTCTGATATTACGTCCGTAGGAAAAGTTGCTATGGGTGTTGCCGGTGCAAAGCTTAATCCTGGTGATAAAATTATCGATGCTCGCGCCCTATGCCTTGATGTTAAGGAAATTGTATCTCTGACTTCTGATGGCATGATTAGCAGAACTTCTCTTAATGATATGCCAAAGACGAATCGAAATGTCAAAGGTACAAAAATCCAAAAGGTAAACGATGGGGAGACGCTTGTTGGTTTTGTTGCAATGAGAGAATCTGGTGACATTATTGCCACTACTGGTCTTACTGCTATCAAGTTCAATACTAGAGAAGTTAGCCTCACCGGGCGTGGCGCACTTGGTGTAAAAGCACTAAAACTCAAGGCAAAAGAAAAAGCAACTGGGATTATGGGAGTGTAAACTCCCTTCCCTTTCAAAATTTAGCTTAGAAATTTTGATTTTCTAAGAAAGATATGATATACTATATTTAGAAAATCAAGAGTTCAAAGTAATTACTCTTTGTAGAAATTTGAGTTTGAAATTTTGACTTTGAGTAAAATATTTGGTATAATAATTATAGAAAGTGAGAGAGCGATAAAGTTCTCCACAGATTAGTTTTCAAAATGGTGTAAAACCATTTTAGAAATAAAAATTTTTATGAAAAAAGAGGTATTTTATTTATGGCTAAGATGACTCCCAATTCTGTTCGTGTTTTCAATTTCCTGAAGGACAATCATGGTTCCAAGCTGACTAACAAGGATATTGCTGAGGCTCTCGGTGTCTCCAGTTCTACTGTTGTTGGCTCTGTCACTGGTCTGTGCAAGAAGGGTCTGGCTGTTCGTACCGAGGAGCACCTGGCTGGCGCCGATGGTAAGGATGTCGTTGTGAAGTATATTTCCCTCACCGATGAGGGTATGGCCTTCGATCCCAATGCCACTCAGGAGTAATCCACTCCTCCTCTAAATTGAATAAGTAATATACGGGGAAGAACACGTATTATCAAATATCGTGTTCTTCCCTTCTTATTCAACGCGCAACAACTACTATTTGAAAATTTTATAAAATGAGGTAAAGAAATTATATGATTCAGAGTGAAAATAGAGTTTTTATTGAAGGTATTCTTTCTGAGGTTGACCTTGAAGAGACCACATTTACTGGTCGAGATGGAGTTTCCAAAGAAGCGATTCGTGGCCGCATCAAGGTGCGCGTTGACCAGGAGCTAAATGGTTCCATCACTCAGATGGAGGTTCCTATTGATGTATTCTCTACCCGTTACACTCGTAATGGTACTGAGAATCCTTCTTACCACAGTCTGCGTGAAGTGAAGAATAGCTTTACTTCTATTGCCGCTTGCGGTGATCCCGACCAGGCAGACTGTGTTCGTATTAGTAACGCATCTCTTCAGGAGAATGTGTTCTATGGCCGCAATGACCAGCTTGTCAGCACCACTCGTATCAATGGTAGCTTCGTGAACCGTATCAATCGTGCTGAGATGAAGCCCGCCGCAACTTTCAATACCACTTTTGTTGTGGGTAATAAGAGTGAGGAAATCGATACTGCAGGCGCGCCTACTGGTCGTCTGAATGTCAATGGTGTTGTGATTCAGTATGGTGATCGTGCCGACCTTGTGAAGTTTGTAGTTGAGAATGAGAATGCTAAGAATCACATTGAACAGTATTGGAATGATGGTGATACTGTTCGTGTTCAAGGCAAACTGAATTTCAGTGTTAAGACTGAGTATACTATTGAGGAAGTTGGTTTCGGTGAGCCTATCAAGACCGCTCATACTACTTCTGTCCATGACCTAATTATCACCAGTGGCTCTGCGGCTGGTCTTGAGGGTGAGGCTGCTTATGATATTACGGATATTCAGAGCGCACTTGCTGCTCGTAAGATTCGTATTGAAGAAACTAAGAAGCCTGCTAAGACCCAGAATCAGAAGCCGAACTTTGGTTTTTGATGAATGATGGAGGTGGAATAGAATATGGCTATTGATATTCTGAATATTCAACCTACCACCATTAGCCGAGACCTCAAGGGAAAATACCTGTGTCTTTATGGTCAGCCTAAAGTTGGTAAGACCAGTTTTGCAGCGCAGGCTCCTAACAACCTACTCCTTTGCTTTGAGCATGGTGTAAATGCTCTTGCTGGTATTCGCGCGCTTGACATCACCAAGTGGAGTGATTTTCTCACTGTTATCAAACAGCTTAGTAGTGAGAAGGCCAAGGCAATGTATGATACCATCACGATTGACACCATTGGTATTGCTTGGGAGTGCTGTGAACAGTTTGTTTGCGCACAGAACAATGTGAAGAAGATTGGCGAGATTCCGTGGGGTGGTGGCTACACTGCTTGCAAAAAGGAATTCGAGTCCGCTCTCCGTCAGATTACCATGTTGGGCTATGGTCTTATCATCATTGCTCACTCCGAAGAGAAGACCATTAAAGACGAGAAGAACGAAGACAAACTCGTCATCGGTCCGGCCCTTCCCAAGCGTGGTGCTGCCATCATCAACCAACTTGTCGACATTATTGGCTATATTGGAGTCGAGTTTGATTCTGATGGCATTTCCCATCGCTATCTCTACACTCGTTCTACACCTTATGTCATGGCCGGTTCTCGTTTTAGCAAGCTTCCTGCAAAGATTCCTTTTGGCTATACCGAGCTTACTAATGCCCTTGCTGAGGCTATTGAAGAAGAAGGACGTGCCGGTGCCACTCTGGTTGACCACGATGAAGTCAAAACAGAAACCAAGCGTTCTTTTGCTGAAGTCCGTGCTGAAGCCGAGGAACTTTGGGGCACTCTTGTTCAAAAAAATGCAGCCAATGCTGCTAAGATTATGTCGATTGCTGAGCGGGTCTTTGATAGACCCATCAAGCTCTCAGAAATCACTCCCGCCCAGCAAGACTTATTTGAGCTTGTCCTTGATGGTATGAAGGAGCTATGAGAAGTCGGGCGAGGGAGAAATCCCTCGCCCTTTTCGCCGTTTCGAGAAAGGACGAAAATAAATGGAAGAAAACAAAACTAAAAATCCAACTACCTATGAAGAAGACACAAATCCAGACAAAAACAACAGAGAAAGTAATTATTTCAAAAGGCATTATTGGAGATGCCGATGGTGCAATGGTGCAATTCACAGAAATGGTACTCCAGGAATCGACTACGTTCAATTTCCAAAAGGATGGTATTATCATCCCGCTTGTTATGAATTGAAAATGAATCCACAAGAGCAGCATCCACTTTGGGTAGGAAGCGAGACAAAAGAAGAATATGCAGTTTATGTAGAAGCAATGTATCGGTTCATTCAAAAGAAATTTGGAAAGAACATGGATATGGGGCTGGCCCTGCGACAGTTTGGTATGATTTATAATCGTCATAAAGATGATGGCTGGACATATGAGAATATGTATAAAGCCTTCCGATACTTTTACGAAGAGAAGAAGGGTGATTGGAAGAAATCAAATGGTGGATGCTGGGCAATTGAACTTTGTTATAACGAAGCTATGGATTTCTATGCACGACTTGAAAAAGAACGGGAAGCAATTGCGCAATCTATCAGTAAAGAACCTCCCAAATCCAAAATGATTATCATTCCCCGGATGGAGAAAAAACGTAAAAAGGAAATTTACAACATAGAAGAGTGGTGAGTAGATGCTAACTGATAAAAATGCCATTAGACAGGTGCTGGGCTGTCTTATGAAAAAGCCAGCTCTGCTTAGTGAGCGTGATAAGTATAGTCTACAGCCAGGCGATTTTACCAGTAAATTTGAGCGTTATATTTTCATTGCCATCTTAAACCTATATACAAGTGGCGCGCAGAACATCAACGAAATTGATGTGGATACTTATCTTAGCACACATAAAGACCAATATATCATTTTCCAACAACAAAAGGGAATTGATTACTTGCAAGATGCGCTAGATATGAGCGCATTAGAAAACTTTGAATACTACTACAACAGAATAAAGAAGTTCAATTGTCTAAAAGACCTTCAGGAGGCTGGCTATGATACTTCTCGTTTTTATTGCGAAAATGAATTAGACCCTAAGCAATTTGATATCAACCAACGTTTTGAAACTCTAACTCCTAAGAAAATTTTTGAAGAAATCAAAAAGGGAATATACGACGTTGAAAGAGAATATGTTGGTGGAGATGCTTCAATCACTGCTGACGTTTCTTATGGAATTGAAGAGTTATTGGAGAAATTGAGAGTTGCTCCTGATGTTGGTCCTCGTTTTCAGGGGAAGTATTTCAACACGATTACTCGTGGTGCACGACAGGGAAAGTATTATGTTGTATCTCTTGGAAGCGGAGTGGGTAAAACTAGACTTCTACTTGGCGAGGCTTGTTATCAAGCTTTTCCTATGCGCTTTGATTCTCTAAATGGTGAATGGAAAATTACTGGGAATAGTGAAAAAACCTTATTCATTGCCACAGAGCAGGATATTGAAGAAATTCAAACTATGGTTATTGCTTATCTTTCAGGTATAAATGAAGAAGTCATTATCTCTGGTCGCTACACTGAAGCCCAAATGCAAATTCTCAAAGAAACTACAGAAGTAATCAAAAAATATAAAGATAACCTTCAGATTGTGCGAGTTCCTATGCCATCCGTTGAAGTTATCAAATCAGTTATCCGACAGAACTGTCTGCTTTATGACATCAGAAATGTATTTTTTGATTATATCTTTTCTAATCCAGCACTCCTGAATGAGTTTAGAGATTTACGCATTCGAGAAGATGTTGCCTTATTGATGCTATCAACTGCATTGAAAGATTTGGCTGTTGAACAAAATGTTTTTATGATGAGTGCTACTCAGGTAAATTCAAATACCGATGGAAATGAGAAAGGTATTAAGAATCAAAACTCAATCAGAGGTTCAAAGAGCATAATTGACAAGGCTGATATTGCCCTTATTGGTGGTTTAGTCCCTGAAGAGCAACTTAAGGACATTGCCGCTTATGTCCAAAAATATGGAATGCCCACCCAAGTTCAAGATGTTTATAAAGTTCGTCGTGGTAAGTGGACAAACCTCAAAATTTGGAGTCAAGTCGACCTTGGTACTTGCCGCCGCAGAGACCTTTTTGTTACTGATGCCAACTTTAAAGAAATCACCATAGAATCAATTGAATATAACTTTGATGATAACTATGGCGTTTATAATGCTTTTATTCATCATCTGAATGGTATTGAAGTAGATCCCAATACTGGTGAGGTTTTAGAACAGAAAGAAAAATATGTTGAGCCAGAAATTGAAGTAAATGAAAATGCAGGACTATTAGATGTAAGAGGGAACATTATTGGTACCGGAAAAACCGAAGGCGCGCCTGCGATAGAAAGCAGTGTATTTGGAGGTTTGTTATGAGCTTGAATTATCAAGAAATTGTTGACAATCTTACTCCCGAGATAGTGGAAAAACTTCTCTACTCACTCGGTGCGCAGGAGGTTATTAAAAAGGATTCATACCTCATCTCCAATACCATTTGCCACAATATATCAGATGGAAGTATGAAGTTGTATTATTATTATGACTCTCATACTTTTGTCTGTTATACCGAATGTGGAGCCTTTAGCCCGTTTAATTTCCTAAAACATTATTATGAAGAGAGAGGAATTTCTTATGATTGGTATAAAGATGTTTATTGCGTTCTAGCAAATGCAGCCAATGTATCTACACTATCTACCTTTGTGCCGGATGCTTATAAATCTCAAAGAGGGAAGTATCAACGTAAGAATCAAAACGTAATCCTACCTACCTATCCGTCCTCTATTCTTTCTATTTTTTCTGATACTTGTCCAGATGAATGGCTATTAGAAGGAATAACAGAAGAATCAATGGAAAAATATCAAATCAAATACTCTATTTCGCAAAACAAAATTATTATTCCTCATTTTAATGCAAAAGGCGAACTAGTTGGAATTAGAGGGCGCACCCTCGATCCAATTGAAGCTGAAGAATTTGGCAAGTATATGCCAGTAAAATTAGAAGGGCAATGGTATGCTCATCCTCTTTCTTTGAATTTATATGGGCTAAATTTAGCTATTCCAGCAATAAACAAAACAGGGAGAGTGATATTGGTTGAAGGCGAAAAATCAACTTTACTCTGCGATAGTTTTTATGGTTATAGCAACGCTGTTGCGGTGTGCGGAAGCAATCTCCATAAGACACAACTAAATTTATTACTAAAACATACGAAAGCACGAGAAATTATAATCGCTTTTGATAAAGAGTATACAACTCCAGCCTCAGAGGAAGGAGAACGTTATTTTGAAAAACTAAGAAAAATTTGTTCTCGTTATAGCGCATATTATAATTTCTCTTTTATATATGACCGAGAAGGCTTACTTGATCTAAAAGATAGTCCTTTTGATAGAGGGAAAGAAGTCTTTGAGGAATTACTAAAAAAGAGAGTGGTTATCAAAGAATGAAATATAACCTAGTAAATGAAAATTTCACATACGACTATGGGAAAAACCTACTACAAGCGCGCGGTGTAAAAGATGTGAAAAAATTTCTCCGGCCGAACAAATCTTGTCTTCAAGACCCAGCCTGGCTAAGTAATATCGCCCAAGGAGTAGAATTACTTCACGAAGTCCTTAAATCTGGTAAGCCAATCTTTACAGTAGTTGACTGTGATTGTGACGGCTATGGGTCCGCGGCAATATTATACCAATATATTAAAGAAGTCTCTCCCAATACTGAAATTGATGTTTATTTCCATACCGGGAAACAACATGGTTTAGCAGATGTAATTGATGAAATTTTTGAAACAGAAAAAAAATATGGGCTT
>OQVQ01001331.1_pt1 | contig 10181 bp, 9 predicted proteins | sample 1691491 | NCBI WGS metagenome assembly OQVQ01 (sample SAMN03418252, study PRJEB22391) | human gut metagenome | biome: human-gut; feature: organic feature; material: feces | host: Homo sapiens | place: Tanzania | collected 2013-01
TTCCTATATTTAGTTTACTACCTAGAGTCTTATTCCTGGTGAAGGTTGACAATTATGTGTCATTCTTGAAAGAGATTGTCTAGTGTGACTTCGCTGTTTACTATACTTGAATGGATGCCATTGGCAACACCAAATGTTGTGACAAAGGTATTTACCAATGATTTTGTGCAATGGGTTCGGTCTCTGAATAATTCCATCCTATTGCGCAGCTTTATCTCATAATCTGCTGAAATTTTGTATTGGGCTTGACTAAATTTCATCTCGCAGAGGTTGATGACTCGGTCGGCACGCTCTATGATGAGATCTATTTGGGCTCCTCTCTGATTCTTGGTTTTGTCAGCCTTGTCAAACCAAATGTAAGCCTCGCTAGCCACGCCACCAATATTCAATGCCTTGCGTATTTGGCTGATATGGAACAAACAGAGTAATTCGAAAGTTAAACCTTGCCATGCCTCAACACTGTGAGAGAGATAATGCTTGCTCCACCATTGCTCATCAAAGGAGTCGATATTGGGCTCTATATACTTTAAATAAAATAAGGTATAAAAGTCTGTCAACTTATATAGGCGGTTTTGCGTCTTCTTGCCATAATATCTGAACTTCATGATGAAGTCACATCTCTCCAGATTCTTTAATATCTGGCACAACTTCTTTCCGTCCAGTTCGGCTGCTTTAGCAATTTCTGCATTTGTCATGCCGCCTTTATGATTAGCCAAGAGCCTGACCACCTTGATGTAATTGGCTGCATGAGTAAATAAGGCTCCATATAATTCGTCAAATTCTTGTCTTAGTGCCCCTCCCTTGTTAAAGCACAGGGCATCAACATTCTGTACAAGGCTAAGACTTGGATCTATTAAACTCAGATAAAAAGGAATGCCTCCAAAGAACATATAGCATTGGGCTATCTGGAAGCGATCCCAAGAGCATCCCCGCGATTTTAGGTATAGTTCTGTCTCATACAAAGTAAATGGGCGTAAATATATCTGGCAAGTGATGCGAGCATGCAGACCTCCTTGGTTTTCTATGAGCTTGTCTACCATCCATGATGTGGCAGAACCGCTAGCGATGAAAACTATATCGCGACGACGGGCTGCCCATCCATTCCAAAAGTTTTCAAATGCTGGGGTGAAGTCGGAACGCAAGGAATCTATCCAAGGCATTTCGTCTACAAAGATTATCTTTTTGCGGTCTTCTGGCAAGGATGACAGATATTCTTCCAAAACATCAAAGGCATCAAACCAATCTGATAATTTGCGAGCTGATGTCTCGCCCATGGCTTGTTTTAATGCTTTGGCAAAACTGCGCAATTGGGTGCGTTGGGGGAGATTGTGTCCTCCAACGAAAGTGAAGTCGTACTTCCGACCAAAGAATTCATCTACTAGATAAGTCTTGCCGACACGTCTTCTACCATAAACGATAACAAGTTCAGAGCGATCTGAGTCTATACAACGTTGAAGCTCTGCCTTTTCTTTATCTCGTCCGATTATTAAATCTGCTTTCATACTTCTAATGTTTTGGTTCGACTGCAAAATTACGATATTTTTCCTTAAAATGGCACGAAAACGCACTTTTTCTCACTTTTTTTTCGAGAAAAAGTGCGTTTTCGTGCCAAAATCTTTCACATAGGCTCTGGCTGCATAGAGGGGAACGTTTGTTTTAGAACAACTGCCAAAGTATTTCATTTGGTTGCACATTTGCATTCCTGATAAAGTATTTGTTACATGACGCAAAGGGTGTTTCTGATAAAAGTAGTATCTTTGTACCCATGAAAAAGATATATTATTTGCTGATGGGCTGCCTGCTGCTGGTGGGCTGCTCGCAAAAGCCACATGACATAACGATGGTGAGCCAGTTGCCTGCCATCTATCCCGACTACGTGGGCGTTACTGTGCCTGCCAATATCGCTCCGCTCAACTTCTGCATGGAGGATGAGGGCTATACGGCTATGTCGGTACAGATAAAGGGATCCAGGAAGGGAGCGATGGAGACATCGGGAGAGGATGCGGAGTTTGACATCGAACAATGGCATCAACTGCTACGTGATAATCGGGGCGGAAAACTGACCCTTACTGTTGTCGCCAAGAAGGACGGACAGTGGAGACAATTCAAGCCTTTTGACATCTTCGTGGATAAGCAGAGGATGAAGGAGTGGGGCGTCACTTATCGCATGGTGGCTCCTGGCTATGAGCTCTATGGTATGCAGGGACTCTTTCAGCGTTGCCTCTCCAACTTTGATGAGTTTGCCATCTATCGCACCACCGAGGTGCCGGGCAGTTGTGTGAATTGTCATACCGCCAATGCCACCAATCCCGATGAGTTTACGCTGCATATCCGTGGCGAGAAGGGTGCTACCTTGATTCGCCATCAGGGCAAGGACGACTGGATGAAGTCGAAGAATCTGGAGGTGGGCGGTCCGATGGTGTTCCCTTGTTGGCATCCATCGGGCAAGTTTATCGCCTTCAGCACCAATGATACGCAGCAGTATTTTCATTCTCAGGCTAAGAAGCGCATCGAGTATTTCGATATGAGCTCTGACATCTTCATCTACAATCCCGAGACGCGTGAGGCGATGGTGGATGCTCGCTTTGCCACCAAGGAGAATCTGGAGAACTGCCCTGTGTTTTCGCCAGACGGTAAGTGGCTCTATTATATCACCGCGCCTTTCAGAGATCCGAAGCTGCATTTCCGTGAGAGCCGATATAGCCTCTGCCGTGTGGGCTTCGATGCCAAGACGGGCAAGCTGGGCGAAAAGGTGGATACGCTCATCAGTGCGGTGGCTTTGGGCAAGAGCATCACTTGGCCTCGTCCGTCATACGATGGCAGATATCTGATGTTTACCACGCTGGATTATGGCTACTTCTCTATCTGGCATCCGGAGGCTGACCTATGGCTGCTAGACTTGAAGACTGGCAAGGCTCATGCCCTGGACGCTGCCAACAGTGATGACTCTGACAGTTTCCACAACTGGAGCAAGAGTGGCGGATGGTATCTCTTTACCAGTAGGCGAGAGGACGGACTGTATACTCGCATCTATCTGGCTAGCGTGGACAGGCAGGGCCATTCTACCAAGCCTTTCCTCCTTCCGCAACGCCGACCTAGGGAGGACAATCTGCGCCGCATGTATTCATATAATACGCCCGACTTCACGCTGCGCAAGGTGGAGATAGAGGATATGCCTGGGCATATCAACAACCCTAAACGTATGGAATGGCGGGTGGCTAAGTAATGCTATATATAATAAGGTATAAGGAAAATGAAAGATACGAAGAATAATGATAGAAGCCGATGGATGGTGGCGGCTGGCTTCATGGCCAGTAAGCAGCAAAGCCATAGGCACAGTAGTCATCACATCCTTATCGCCCATAATCGCCCACATCACAATAGGCGGCAGAAACGACAGGAGATAACATCTCATACCGTCCTTACAGCCCATCCTTCTCATCAAGAGCCAGGTGATCCGTTGCAAGCCGCCCATGAGTAGCGCCAGGAGCAAGGCGCCCAGCGGCAGATTGTTATAGCACTGCACCAGCATCTCAGCCAAATAGCGAGCCACGCCACCTGGTTCTGCCAGTCTATCCTGCCATTATTTATCTGCTGCTATTGCTCACTTTGGGCTATTGGCTAGTGGGCCCGATGGCGATATGGGCAGCAATGTGCTTGGTGGCTTATGCCTTGTGCAGGCAGAAGGATAAGCAGAACTGGGCGATGGGCTTGGTGGCTGTGCTGGTGGTAGGCTTGTTTGTGCAGTTGGATAGTGCCAGGATGTTGCCTTATCCCAAGGCTCGTGTGTTTCGTGGCATCGACTATCTGCGCGATCCTACGGCGTTCTTCCCTCATGAGTGGTATACTTCTGATGTGTATGAGCAGATGGAGTATAGCATGTTGGTGCGCCGACAGGATTGGCATGCCATCTTGGACAAGGCTGCTAAGAAGGCTCCGATGGCTACGGCGAGCGAGGCGGCTGTGAAGTTGGCGCAATGGAAGACGGGGGCATTGAGTGATGAGGGGATGCGCCAGTTTATGGCTTCGTATGGCAAGCTGGATCATCCCATCAATATCTGCATGAAGAGTGACCTCTTCTTCCATCTGGGCTTGGTGAATGCTTCTCGCCGATATGCCTTCGAGTTTAAGCAGCTCATTGCCAATGGTAACCAGAGCGGCAGAATGCTGAAGCGTCTTGCTGAGACCGAACTGGTGAGTGGCCATGAGCAGTTGGCGCGCAAGTATCTCTACATCTTGCATGATGCCACCTTCTATCGCCAGTGGGCGGAGGATGTGCTTCCTCTCACCCGCAGTGTCAAGCTTTTGGATGCCCATCCCCTCTATGGTCCGCTATCCCATAGCTTCCCAGAGAAGGATGTGATGTATTAGACTCATCTGTATATTTTTCCTCTGTTTTGACTAAACATTTGGGGAATCTGGAATATTTTGTATCTTTGCACTCAAAATCGTGTGTCCTGAGACAGAATGAAGTCTGATATTGGCTATATTTGATGGATTTCCGTCGTAACTTCTAAAGAGATGGTGGCAGCCCCACTGCATTCGGTATGCAGGTACTGATTGCAAACCACTTTGTGCTGCTCTGATGGAAACAGATGGCAAGCGTCTCTATTTCTGTACCGCAGATAGTGTGGAGATGCCTCGTCGTTATAAGGACGTGAAATATAGCGTTTGTTCCATAGCCTTTGATGCTGCCCATCATGCTTTTGGCACCGAGGTTGATACGCTTTTTTCAGCTCATACGACAGGTAAAAGTGCCGTAATGCCTCGCATTTCGCCAGATGGCAAATGGTTGGTGGTTACGGTAGCCGATTATGGTTGTTTCCCTATTTGGCATCATGAGGCAGATCTTTGTATCATCAATCTCCAAACCAAGGAATGTCAACCTTTGTCGGCTGCCAATAGCCGAGATACCGAGAGTTATCACTCATGGAGTAGCAATGGTAGATGGCTCGTCTTTGGCTCGCGCCGAGTAAATGGGCTTTATACGATGCCTTATATTTGTCATATCGACAAGAACGGCAAGGCTTCCAAGCCGTTCCTTCTGCCACAGGAATCTCCTGATTTCTACGACAAGTGCTTGAAATCATTCAATATTCCCGAGTTCGTGAAGGATAAAGTGGAGTTGAAAGACATAGAGAAAAAATAATTTTTTCTCGATTTTGTTACCACTGTTACCACCACCTAAAATATAGGGAACTACAAAGGGTGATCCTACTGGTCTCTGGGACCTCAACTATCAGCGCAAGCCTGCTTATGGTGGTTTTGCTGATGGTCTTGCAGGCAAATAAAAGACATTAGTTAATACTTTAGTTTAGACATTAGTTTTAGGTTTTATCATACAAAGATTAACCCAAAAAAGATGTTAGTCGTTAAGGTTGGCTGTGTTGTGATGACACGGTCAACCTTTTTTATATAGTATAAAATGTTGCTTTATTTGGAAATAGATTATTTTATATCCCTTTTCTCTTTTTCATAAACTATTTGTAACACCACATAAAGTTATAACTGACTTTTTATACTATCTTTGCCAACAGATTAGAGAAACAACTCAATCTTATAACATGATTTATTAACTTAATAACAAATTGTAAAGCTTATGAAGAAATTCTTTACTTTGATGGCAGCAGTCCTGATGGCTGCAAGTGTGAATGCTCAGACAGAGACTCCTCTTGTTTTGGGTGGTGGCTGGAATGCAGGTTTTGCCTACGATGCTGATGTTTATGACTTCACTATCTCCAAGCAGTGGGGTGCAGCAGAGTTTGCCTGCAATGTCAATTCTGCAGATTATCCAAAGTATATCCTCGAGTTCGAAGAGCCGCTTCCTGCCAACTGCCAGGTAAACTATACTTGGAAGGCTTCTGCTGATGCTGAAGGCGATCCAACTCCTGCCTACGGAAGAGCAGTGGGTGATGGAGCTACCAAGAAGTTTGAACTTTCTTTCGACCAGGAGCATCCTTACATCGTAGGTGTAAGCGTGCAGCATACCGATGCTGAGGAAGTGAACCTGAAGGTGAAGAAGCTGATTTTGGTTGCCGCTGACGGTACTGAAAAGAAAATTAATGCCTCCTTCACCGGTTGGGCTGGTACTGATAACACAGTAGCTTATAAGGGTGTGGTATCTTTTAATTCTCAGTGGCAGCAGCTCGCTATCAACGGTTTGGCTGGCAAGAGCAATGTTACCGTGAAAGTGAAATTGGCAGAGCCAACTCCAAATGTCCAAATGTGTGTAGATTACGAGGAGGGAGTGGATTCTGAGTGGCCTTCATTCAACGGCAGCGATGAGACAACCTTCACCACTAAGGAAGATGCTGTCATCAAGACCATGGGTATCCAGTATACCGACCCAGACAAGAAACCTGCCCAGGTATCTGTACTCGGTGCTTGGTTGGTTACTACAACCACAGGTATCTCTAACATCGAGAGCGTCAAGCTGCAGGATGGCAAGGCATTCAACCTCGCAGGTCAGCAGGTAGGCAAAGGTTACAAGGGTATCGTTATCAAGAATGGTAAAAAGATGGTTCTCAAGTAACAGATGAAACGTTTTACAATACTCGCATCTCTCCTCATGGTTCTGTGCCTCCAAATGGCGGCACAGACTTGGGAAGAGGTGAAAGTGGGGACTTCTACTCGCAAGACCCTCACTTATGTTCCTAAGAATGTAGAGAAATCACCAGCCTTGGTAATCTCTCTTCATGGTATGAATCAAGACCCGGAGTACCAGCAGAAGCAGACGCAATGGAATGCGCTGGCTGATACCGAGGGTTTTATTGTTACATATCCGTTGGGTAATAACAAAATGTGGGATACTAGCGGTACGGGTGATGTGAAGTTTGTGGAGACTATCATGAAGGATATGGAGCTGAAGCACAATGTGGACAAGAACCGCATCTATCTCTCGGGCTTCTCCATGGGCAGCTGGCTAGGCTATCATTGCCTGGAAACTCTTGGCGACAGGATTGCCGCTTTCGGACCAGTAAGTGGTGTGGACATCGGTAAGCAGCCTAAGGCAAACCGCAAGGTATCTATCATGCACATCCATGGTACGGGTGACGACGTGTTTAAATATACGGGCGACCCTTCTCACATGGCTGGTGGCTATCCTAGCATTGAGGAATATGTGAAGAAGTGGGCTTCCTACGAAGGTTGCGATGCCAGCAATCCGGAGGTAATCCGTCCTTATCCTGCCAATAGCACAGGTCCGAAAGCCACACGCACTATATATAATAATGTGAACGATGGGGTAGAGGTGAACTTGATTGCCATCGACGGCAAGGGACATTGGCATTCCAATGATCCTAACGGGGTAAATTCTACCCAGGAACTGTGGAACTTCTTCAAGCGTCATCAGTTGAACCAGCATCCGGTACCAGTGGAAAACCGCAACTACTATATCCGTTATGAGAGTACTGCGGGCGAGAACCTCTGGGACCGTCAGGCTATCTATACCTTGCCTCAGGCTTTGGAGAAGGATGCCAAGTATTCGCTGACCATGAAGGTGAGAACTTCAGCAGATTGCGCTGAGCTGGCATTCTGGCCTATCTGGAATGCAAGCAACAACAAGAACCAGTGGGGTGGAAGCGATGATGTGCAGTATCTGGCAGCCTATCCTATAGAGGCTGGCGACTGGAAGACGCTGACCTGGAATTTCACAACCAACTTCACCTTGGATACCTTCCAGTTTGTATTCGGTAAATACGGTGGTACACTCGATATTGATGATCTGGTACTGGTGAAGGAAGGAACATCAGAAAACCTCATTGCCAACGCCGATTTCTCTGCAAGGCATATTCAGGGATGGAGTACCAACTGGAATGGTCCAAGCTATTATCTAGCCAACGATGCTTACCAGTCTACTGGCATCACTCAGCCATCGGTAGTAGCCCAGCCTTCCCTGCAGGATGATGCTTACTATACGCTTCAGGGCGTACGTGTCAGCCATCCTACAAGTGGAATCTTTATTCACAAGGGTAGAAAAATTGTGATGAAGTAGTTAGGTTTTGTGATAAAATAAAAATAGTTTTGTTGTTTAGATGTCCTTTCACCTTTCATCTATCTTCTTGCATTTCAGATAGATGAAAGGTGAAAGGACTTTTTTGTTTCTTATAGGTGCTCTAGCCAATTCTCGGGAGTGATGATCGTTTTATCCTTCACATCGTATGTGTTTAGGAAGGAAGCAGGAAACTGAGTATTTGCTCTCTTTGGATTCCATTTCATTTCGAAGAGAGTAAACTGTCCGTCGCTTTCCTCGATGTAGTCTATCTCTTGCTGTTGGTTGGTTCGCCAGAAATAGCTGTTTACATATCTTCCTTCATACTGGTTAGCTTTTATTCTTTCGCTGATAACGAAGTTCTCCCACAAGGCACCAACATCTTGTCGAAGGGCCAAAGGTGCAAAGTTTTGCAATATGGCATTTCTGATACCATTGTCGTAAAAGTAAAACTTCTTGGCTCGTTTCAGTTCTGTGCGCAGGTTTCTGCTAAAACCATTTAGCTTGAAGATGATATAGCATTTTTCTAGCAAGTCTACATATTTTTCCACGGTTTTGCTGTCCGTACCTACTGTCTGTGCCAGCTCATTGTATGAAACTTCGCTAGTGACTTGCAGTGCTAAAGCAGTGAGTAGCTTGCTAAGCAATGCAGGTCGGCGTATGCTCTCTAAGGTGAGCAAGTCCTTATAGAGATAACTATTGGACAGATTGTACAAGATGTCTTTTGCATCTTTTGTATGATTGATGACATCTGGGTATGAGCCATAGATGAGGCGATTCTCTAGTGTTTGCTTTACTGTAAGTAAGCCTTGAGATTCGAGTAATTCACCAGTGGACAATGGAAAGAGATGATACTCAAACTTTCTGCCGGTCAGTGGCTCATTGAGCTTGTTTTGTAATTCAAATGAGGAAGAGCCTGTTACCAGTAATTGTACTTCAGGGAAGTTGTCGGTAATCAATTTTAGGGTTAGCCCTATGTTTTCTACTCTTTGTGCCTCGTCTATCATGACAATCTTGTGTTTGCCAATGAGCAATTTTAGTTCTTGGCTATTCACCTGGGATAGCATTTCTTTTACTTCTGGCTCATCACAGTTTAATTGCAATATAGGTTCCGTACGTTTTTCAAGTATCATTTTGAAAAGCGTACTTTTTCCTACTTGTCTGGCACCTATTATAATAATAGCTTTACCGCCAAACATTCTGGCCTCTATCGTTTCTTGTAGTTTCCTTCTTATCATTTTATTCTTATGTTTAAATCTTTTGCAAAGATTATGCAAATGAGCGCAATGAAAGCTCGCTTTCAAATTGCCGAGTGCAGCTAATCTTCTGCAAAGATTATGCAAATGAGCGCAATGAAAGCTCGCTTTCAAATTGCCGAATGCAGCTAATCTTCTGCAAAGGTAATGAAAATATTCGCTAATCCAAAAAATAATACTGTTTTTTTGGATTATAATCCGAAAATTCGTACTGATTTTTTGGATTAGGGACATTTAGAACTATTTTGGCCTTGTTTGTAGGGTGCCATGTAACTTTAGTTTATACCCAATGTTATGGGTTGTGAAGATTCTTAATCTAGTATCTGTTGCTTGTAGCCCTAGGAGTTGATGATTGTTGTTCTAGAAGCTAATGCCTTTAACTCCTGTTCCTAATGATTGCAAGTCCTAGAATCGCATATCTTTTGGCGACCGCCACGCAATCTTTGGACGACCGCCAAAAGAACTACGGAAGGCATTCTTCTCACTATTACATACGCCACTTGCAGACATCAAGCCCTACGCTTGTAATCATTCAGTACTGGGAGGGCTGGTAACAAACCTGCCCTCCCAGTGCATTTTGATACGTTTGATAAAGTATTTGATATATGGCGCAAAGCCTATGTCGGATTATTCTTGTAGTTTTGCAACGAATAAACAATTTAATCATATACGAATGAAAAAGAAACTATTGATTTTAGGAGCTTTGCTCATGGGATTGACGAAAGTTTCGGCTGCAGTAGACCCAAACTTTCAAATTTATCTCTGTTTCGGACAGTCAAACATGGAGGGTAATGCCGCCATCGAAGACATCGACCGAACAGGAGTGAATCCAAGATTCATGGCAATGTATGCCGTGGATGACGAAAAGGCTGGATGGAAAAAAGGACAGTGGCATACTGCCGTTCCGCCTCAGGCAAGACCAAGCACTGGCCTTA